>Ga0209093_1000032_pt1 | contig 78759 bp, 71 predicted proteins | sample SidtaG_4_FD_187450 | JGI IMG/M metagenome (GOLD analysis project Ga0209093, IMG submission 187450) | Marine algal microbial communities from Sidmouth, United Kingdom - Sidmouth_Male1 metaG (SPAdes) (version 2) | ecosystem: Host-associated > Algae > Red algae > Unclassified | place: Sidmouth...
AAAGAGAAAGATTCTTGAGAATTGTCTTTTTTAATATTTACAGCGTGGATACAAATTGTATCCGCATAGTTTTTTTCAATAGAGATTAGCACTTCCTTTACTTCGTTTTGCAAAGCAACCACATGTATTTTTTTGACATATTTTAGTTGGTTTATACAACTTGTAATGTCTAACAGAGGAGAGTTTTTGATGAGTATATGGTTACTTTTTACTAACAAATCTTCTAGGTGAAGGGGAACATTAGGCAAACAATCTTCTAATAAAAAAACTTTTCCTTTGATAGTATTTCTTCTAGAAGGATCAATATATATCCAATCGTAAGTTTGTTTACTCTTTAAAACATACTCAACACCATCACCGCGGTAACAGGTAACGTTTTTAACCTTTAATTGTAAATAGTTGTACGCTACTATATCTGATAGATTTGTACGGAGTTCGCAATGTGTAACTTGTTTAAAAGTTTTAGAAAAAGCAAAACAATCTACTCCATACCCTCCTGTAATATCAATAATGGAATTTCCTTTAAGTAAACCAGCCTTGTAGTGTGCTGTTGCTTCAGAAGAGGTTTGTTCTATGTTTAGTTTGTTAGGAAAGTAAATACCTGAGCTAGAAACCCAAGTAGGTAATTTTTTCTCACAACGTTTTTTTGATTCTATTTGTTCCACAAGCTCTGTGATAGAAATTGTAGGGAAAGGACTTCCTTTTAAAACCAATGAGGTTATAGCTACCTTTAGGTTTTTGTTAATATAGTTTTGTACGTTAGGTTGTAAAAGATTTGTATTCAAATTTAAATGTCTTGAGTCAGTAGATTTACGGCTTTGTATTTATTAAAAAATTCTTTTGCAATAACTTTAAGTGCAGTATATGCGGGAATAGATACTACCATACCTGCAATTCCAAACAAATTTCCAAAAATCATAATAATTAAAAAAATTTCTAAAGGATGTGATTTTACACTTTTTGAAAAAATTAAAGGCTGACTTATAAAATTGTCTATCAATTGAGCAAATAAATATCCCCCCATAATGTATAAGGTATTGGGTAGTATTTGTGTCTGAAAATCTAAGTCTAGGTTGTTTGTGGTAACCAAAATAAACATAACCAAACCTCCTATTAAAGGCCCAATGTAGGGGATGAGATTAAACATAGCGCATAAAAAAGCAATAATTATAGCGTTCTCAATACTAAAAACAGTTAAAACGATGCTATATATAGTAAAAAGGACACCTATTTGTATAATGAGTCCTATAAAATATCTAGATAGCAAGTCTTTAATAGTTTCTAAAGATCTTGCTGCATCTAAAACATATATTTTAGGAATAAGAGCAAAAGTACTTTTTGATAATATTTTAGAGTCTAGCATAAAGAAAAAAGTGATAAATAAAACAGAAAAAAGTCCCATACTAAACGCCCCTAATTTACCTAAAATTATATTTAAAATATTAGGTATGTTTTTTAAGCTAGGTAGGATATTTATATTTTTTGTTTTTTCTAAGATGTTGATATTGTGAGATAGTAAATATTGATTTACGTTTTCACTTAAATTCTCAATGTTGTTTTTAAACTCATCAGAATTTAGTAACGAAATATTTTGGCTTTGCTTACTAATTAAAGGAGTAAAAGCGTTAAAAACAAGTGCAATAACCAAACTATAAATTGCAATAGTAATTACTACAGAAAGGGTGTTGTTAAGTTTTAATTTTTGAGTTAAAAATTTTACTGCGGGTCTTGATATTAATGCCAATACAGCAGAAATAACAATATAAATAATAATGGTTTGGATTTGAATGAAAAACCAAATTAAAGATGCAATTCCCAGAATAATAAACAGAGTTCTTAAGAGTGCGTTACTTAGTGCTTTTGCTGTCATATTTTAATAAATAGTGTTCGCTAAATTTTTTAAGTTCTTCAAAAAAAAGCGTAAAATCTTGTTCAAAAATAGTGTAATTCTCTAAAAGGTCTTCTATGGCTTGGTCCATTTTAGATTTTCCTTTAGTTCTTACATTCATATCATGTAGAATACTTGTAATTCCTGAAATGGTTCCGTACATACACAGCCAATTTTGTGTAGTCATATAAGGTAGTATATGTTGTGTTCTAGTAGGTAATATTTTGTTGTGATGCTGTAATAGACTATAAACAGCAGTACTGTAGTTGGTTAACGGAATAGCTGAGTACTTAGCCCAGTTTTTTGCTAAAAAATGATCGTATATTAAATCTATAATTATGCCTTTATACAATCTGTATTTAGGATTTAAACGTCTTTTACTTTGTCTAAAAATAAGATGCTGGTCTGTAAAAACATCAATTTCTCTGTGCATTTTAATACCAAATTGAATTTTATTAGAGAAATGATGATAGTTATTTGCTCTAATACCATCCGCAATAAAATTACCTAGAACAATCTCTTTATCAATATTGCCTAAGTACAAATGAGCTAAAAAATTCATTTAATTAAGTTTAAAAATTAAAGGTAAATTAAAAAAGCGTTTCGCAATAATGCCAAACGCTTTTTTAATTTATGTAAATAAGTTTAGTTGCTTAACATTACAGGCATTACCAGCATGGTTATGTATTCTCCTTCTTCTGTTCCATCTGCAGGGGTTAAAATTCCTGCACGGTTGGGAAGAGACATTTCTAACTGTACATTCTCAGAAGATAAATTATTTAACATTTCTGTTAAAAAACGAGAATTAAAGCCTATTTCTAAATCATCACCTTGATAATCACAATGTAAACGTTCGTTAGCCTTGTTAGAAAAATCAATATCTTCCGCAGATATATTTAATTCTGTTCCCGCCATTTTTAAACGAATTTGGTGTGTTGTTTTGCTAGAGAAAATAGATACACGCTTGGTTGAGTTTAAAAAAGAACCTCTTGGTATGGTTAATTTATTAGGGTTTTCTTTAGGAATAACGGCATTGTAGTTAGGGTATTTTCCATCAATTAACCTACAGATTAAGTCTACATTATCAAACGTAAATTTAGCGTTGGACTCGTTGTAAGAAATAGATACCTCTGCATTTGATGTTGCTAAAATTCCTTTTAAAATGTTTAAAGGTTTTTTAGGCATAATAAAATCAGCAGGCTTATCAGTCTTTACATCGGTTCTGGTATATTTTACTAGTTTGTGAGCATCTGTAGCAACAAAAGTTAACTCTTCGGTTCCAAACTGAAAAAAGACTCCGCTCATTACAGGTCTCAAATCATCATTACCGGTAGCAAAAATAGTTTTAGAAACTGCATTGGCTAGAACACTAGCAGGAATTAAAGTAGTACTTGGGTTTTCTAAAGAAATTGCTTTAGGGAACTCCGTACCATCAAAAAAGGGCATTCCGTAATTTCCTTGCTCAGATGTAATCTCTATTTCACTTTTATCGTCAATTTTAAAAGTTAAGGGTTGGTTGGGCAACGTTTTTAAAGTATCTAATAAAATTCTAGAAGGAACAGCAATAGCTCCTTCGCTATCTGATTGCACCTCGATAGCTGTAGACATGGTTGTCTCTAGGTCCGAAGCTGATATTTTTAAATTGTTTTCGCTTAATTGAAATAAGAAATTGTCTAGAATAGGTAAAGTATTGCTAGAGCTAATGACACCACTTAAAACTTGCAATTGTTTTAACAATTGAGAGCTAGATACTATAAATTTCATAGGTTATGTTGTGTGTAATGATATATAATTCTTTATAGCTAATATAGGGGGAAAACCCTGTGTATACAATAAAATAATTTAAATATAATACTAAAAAGGGTAATTAACCTGTTTTTAGTATTTTATTTTTCTATAATAAAAATTTAATATACCCAAAAAGAGGATGAAAACTAAAGGAATAATAATATTTATGACTTGCCATTTTGTTTTTTCTCTATGCGCTTTGGGCTTGTTAATGGCGTCTATAGTTATTCTTTTAGCACGTAGTTGTATTAATCCATTGTCGTTTAATAAATAATGAACCGTATTTGTTAAAAATTCTTTATTAGCATAATATGCGTTTGTCCATTTGTCTAAACCTAATTCTAAGGGCTTTCCTTTGCTTATTTGATTGCTTGCAATATCTCCATCAGAAATCACAACCATTTTTCCGTTTTTAGTTTGGGCTTTAAAGCTGTTTTGAAACGGTTTTACTCTATTTTTGTATGCAGAATTAAAGTTTCCCTCTAAAAGAATTGCAAATGTTTTAGTTCCATGGTTAAAGGTGTTAATGGGATCGTTTTTGGCAATACTTTCTAAATTAATATAGTTAGGAACGTTTACAGTTTTGGTAAGTTTAGAGCTTTCTAACAAAATAGTTTTATGAATACCCGATTTTAAGGTGTCTATACTATTTGCAAACTCTAATTTAACATCACCAATTCCTTTGTTAATTACGTGTTTGTTGTTGGTTTTTAAAACAGGATAGTAATCCCATAAAAATTCATCAAATTGAGTTTTGTTTCCCACTTTACCAACTGCTAGAGGAATTTTTGCTGCATATAAATCTCTTACCAAATGTTTGTTAATTCGTATTCCGTAGTTAAACAAATAATCGGTAAGGTTTAAATCTCTTTGGTAACTCAGTACCTTTCCGCTTTGCATTAAACTATCTTTAGAGGTGTTTACCAAATCTAATAACCAAAGTGTTTTTCCTCCGTTAATAGTGAATTGATCTAGTGTAAATTTTTCTTCCTCTGTAAAAGCTTTGGTAGGTTTGCTAATAATAGCTAAATCATAATCTTGCAACTGTTGCAATGTTTTTTGAGGTTGATTGGCAACAGAATCTAAAGTAAAGGGGGCTAGTTTGTAATTTTGCCCTAATGTTTTTAAAAAGTCGTATTGATGTATGTCTGATAATTCTCCATTACCTCTAAGAATGGCAATTTTTTGTTTTTTCTTTGCTATTATCTTTTGAATCCCATTGGTAAAAGCAAATTCTAAATTCTGAACAGAATTTTCAATTTGCGTGGTTTCTGTTCCAAAATTAGAGTTTTTTAATAAATTGATAGCAACAACCTTGTTATCTTTTTTGATAGTTGCCCACGGAAAAATAATGCTTTTGGATATTTTTCCATTTTCTTGAACCGTTAATTTACTGGGTGTAAGCCCTTGCTTTGTTAAAAAATCTTGGCTGTTTTTAGGGTTGACAAAACCGTAGTTAATATTTGAATTGTTGTTTTTTAAATCGTTTAAAAAATAGGCGGTTTCTTTTTCCAAACGTTCAAAATCATAGGGTAAATCCCCTGTTAAATATACGGTAATGTATACAGGGTTTTTTAAGTTTTTTAACAAGTTTTTAGTTGGGCTAGATATAGAGTACTTAGAGTCTCTTGTAAAATCTACCCTATAATTAACTTGTGTTGCAATTGCATTTATAAGAACAAAAATTGCAATAAGGTATATGTGTTTTTTATTTTTAAGCATTGTCTAGTTTTAATCTGGTGAAACCTAAAAACAAAAAACTGATAGATAAAAAATAAGTAACATCTTTAAGATCAATAACGCCACGACTCATACTGTCAAAATGTTGAGGGATTCCAAGGGTGTTCCAACCAAATGTACTGGTTGCAGATAGTGCTTCTAACGCAGAAAAAGCAAAGTATAATACAGCATTGATAAGCAGACTTAAAATAAAAGAAGTGATGCTGTTTTTTGCATAAATAGAACTAAAAAGACCAATAGCAATATAAGTGGTGGTTAAAAAAAGAAGTCCTAGATAGGAGCTAAAAACGCTCCCTATATCTATATTTCCAATAGGATTTCCCAATTGGTATACACTGTATACAAAGACTAAAGTTGGTGCTAATAAAATAAGAATAATAGTTAAATATGCTAAAAATTTACCCAACACAATTTGTGTGTTTGTAATGGGTAATGTTTTTAAAATTTCTAACGTTCCCAATGTGTATTCATCAGCAAAACTTTTCATAGTAAGTGCAGGAATCAAAAAAATAAAAATCAAAGCACTGTTGTTAAAAAATGGAGTGAGACTGGCAAAACCTGTATAAATAAGATTACTATATCCTTTAAAAACCCATAGTAAAAATGCTTGGAGTATTAAAAAAGAAGCAATGAGTAGGTATCCTACTGCATTGCTAAAAAAGGATTGTATTTCCTTGTTAAATATTGCTTTCATTTAGAGGGGGTGCTTGTTTTTTCAAATTCAATACTAATGGAGCTTCTGTAATCCATACCTAAAAGGCTAGAGGCTCCGCCAACAGTTTGTAAATTACTTTTATATATAGCAATTTCTAAATAATCTCCAGAATTAAACAAAGCTAGTTTAGTTCCCGCAGATTTTCTTTGTAGTGTGGGCAGTTCAAAATTTACAATATCACTGTATTTGTTTACTATTTTTTTAAAGGTATATCTACCTGCTGAAATAAGAAATGCTCTTCCTTTTCCCACTTTATTAAAAAGTTCTCTATTTATATTGGTAATCACGTTTCCGTAATTATCTATGTAGATAACAGAACCAATAATTTTTGTTTCTGAAATTATTTTGGGCTGCATTTCTACTATTTCACGGATTTGTTGCAGAGGTTTTCCAATTACCTCTAGTTTTCCACCTCTTGCTAAGTGGCAAGCCACGTTTACAAAAACATCTAAAACAGAAAAACTGGTATCTATACGGTCGTGAATATTAATTTCTACAATTTTTGTAGGTTTGATTTCTGAGGCTATTAAAGACATTATTCCGTTATCTGGGCATAAAAAATATTGTCCATTTAGTAACAAAGCTATGTGTTTGTTCTCAGGAGTAAATTCAGAGTCTACCCCAACAATATGAATACTCTTTTGTGGAAAGCTTTTGTACGCATTTTTAAGTATGTACGCAGTTTCTGTTATGTTAAACGGAGAAATTTCGTGAGAAATATCAATAATGGTTGTTTCTGGCAGCATTTTGCAAATAGCTCCTTTTACTGCTGATACAGAGTGATCTTTTCTTCCAAAATCAGTAGTTAAAGTTATGATTGCCATAAACAGAGATGAAAAATAATGTTTTGTATAATTGTGAGCAAATTTACAGAATTTTAAAGGATAATTATGTACTTTGTAAGAGCAATTTATAAACAGTTTTTAGCTTGAACGAACGTTTAATTATCTTAGAAGAAATCAACCCGATAGACTTTTCGGGATCTAATGATTCCAATATCAATCTGATAAAATCGTATTTTCCAAAATTAAAATTAGTTGTAAGAGACAATATTATAAAAGCTTATGGAGAAGCAATTATATTAGATGATTTTGAAAAAAGAATACAAATTCTGGTAAATTATTTAACCAAATACAACAAATTAGATGAGACTAGTATAGAGCAAATTTTACTATCTTCTGATGTAGAATTGCAGAAAAAAAAAGAAAAAGATGATGTGTTGGTGCATGGAGTTGGTGGTAACTTAATAAAACCCAAAACAATAAATCAACAAAACATGGTGAAAGCTATGGAAAAGAACGACATGTTGTTTGCTGTAGGGCCCGCAGGTACAGGTAAAACATATACAGCTGTTGCCATGGCAGTAAGAGCCTTGAAAGAAAAAGAAGTAAAAAAGATAATTTTGACAAGACCGGCAGTAGAGTCTGGAGAGAATTTAGGGTTTTTGCCTGGAGATATGAAAGAAAAATTAGATCCCTATATGCAACCTTTGTATGATGCTTTACGAGACATGATTCCTGCCGAAAGATTGGCATCACACATGGAAAAAGGAGTGATACAAATTGCCCCTTTAGCGTTTATGCGGGGTAGAACTTTAGACAATGCTTTTGTGATTTTAGATGAAGCTCAAAACACAACTCATAGCCAAATGAAAATGTTTTTAACCCGTATGGGAAAAAGAGCAAAATTTGTAATTAATGGAGATCCTGGACAGATAGATTTGCCAAGAAAACAAGTTTCAGGATTAAAAGAAGCCTTGTTAGCTCTTAAAGATGTTAGAGGAATTGCTCAAGTTTATTTAGATGGTAAAGATGTAATCCGTCATCGCTTAGTAAAAGAAATTATTACGGCTTACAAGGGGATTGAGATTGAGTAGGTGTAGGGTTTTTGAGAATAAATTTTACAAACAAGTGTTGTGTTTTAATACAGTTTTTAAAAACTAGATTTATATTTCTATTAATTTTATCTACAATTGTATGTGTATAGTGAGCATGTTGCTTTGTTATAATCAGTGTGAGGGTGTTTCTTAGTAAATGTAGTGTACGTAAGGTTGTAGTACAAAAGCCTATGTTAGAGTGATGAATTAATTTTCATCAGCTTGTTTTTATGTTTTTAAGTGTTATTTTAAAGGTTACTGTACCTAGTAATTTATGTAGGAAATTATGGATGGTTTTGATATAAATACCTAAGGGTAACTTTATAAATAAAAACCTCGCAATTAGTGAGGTTTTTGTTTGTTAAAAAACTTGTATTTTTGCAATACATAAAATTCTAAAATGAGTACAACCATAAACGATACCAATTTTAATTTTCCAGGTCAAACAGCCATTTACAAAGGAAAAGTACGTGAAGTATATACAGTCGGTAAAAAGTTAGTGATGATAGCATCAGACAGACTTTCTGCTTTTGATGTTATTATGCCCAAACAAATTCCGTACAAAGGACAGATTTTAAACCAGATTGCTGCTAAAATGTTAGAAGCAACTAAAGATATTTGTCCAAATTGGGTATTGGGTACACCTGACCCTAATGTAACTGTTGGCTATGCTTGTGAGCCTTTTAAGGTAGAAATGGTGATTCGTGGTTATTGTACAGGGCATGCCTGGAGAACTTACAAAAGCGGAGAACGTGTTTTGTGTGGAGTTACTATGCCAGAGGGAATACAAGAAAATGATAAATTTTTAACACCCATTATTACACCTACAACCAAAGCAGATTTAGGTGATCATGATGAAGATATTTCTCGTGAAGCTATTTTAGCAAATGGAGTAGTATCAGAAAAAGATTACAAACAATTAGAGGCTTATACATTGGCTTTGTTTGCTAAAGGAACAGAGTTGGCTGCAGAAAGAGGTTTGATTTTAGTAGATACTAAATATGAATTTGGAAAAACAGCAGACGGAAACATTGTGGTGATTGACGAGATTCATACGCCAGATTCGTCTCGCTATTTTTATGCAGATGGATATCAAGAGAGACAAAACAAAGGGGAGTCTCAAAAGCAATTGTCTAAAGAATTTGTTCGTCAGTGGTTAATAGAAAATGGATTTCAAGGAAAAAAAGGACAAGAAATACCAGAACTAACGGATGCAAAAATAGAAGAAATTTCGGATCGTTATATTGAGTTGTACGAACAAATTACAGGAGAAAAATTTGTAAAAGCAGATATTTCTAATGTTTTAGAGCGTATTGACAAGAATGTGACTTTGTTTTTAAATAAATAGAAGGATATCTAGAATATAGAGTGTAGTTTTTTAAAAACACCACAAATAGTATAAATAACGCCTTGTGTTTTTTTACATACTAAAATACAAGACGTTATTTTAAAATTCGATCAAAATTACTAGGAGTTAATATAATTCCTATTCTCAATATAATAAAAGTTAGAGCAAGAATTAGAAGAATATTAGTTAGTAAATAAACTCAAAAAGGACTACAAATACGTGTAATCTATGTTTTTGATACCTCTATTTAGGTGTTTTTATAGATTTAAAATTAGCTTATTGCAATTGTTTAAAAAATGTAAGCTGATAAATTGGAAGCAACTCTGGATGACAAATTTTGATGATATCTTTTAAAATTAAATCAGGTCTTAATGCACCTAGTTCAAAAAATAAAAGACCACCTGTGGGACCTACACTGTTAGAGTAGGAATAGATTTTATTTTTGTGATATGCAGTAAATTGTGTATAATGGTTGTTTTTAGAAGCCAAAGCAGATTTTGTTTTTGCAAAGCCAGGAGAAAACCAGTAATCGGCGTGCTTAGACTTTATATAAACATCTTCAAACTGTAAAGACAAACTTCCTGTTCCTTGTGTGTTTTGCCATAAATAATTGGTTTTAGCATCTTTTAAAATTTGTGCAATGTAACTTTCTCCAGCAGGTGTATACCAAACACTGTTATATATAGAGCCATATAGAATAGTAGGTTGTTTATTTACATTAGAAACTGATTTTAAGGCTGTTTTGTAATTCTTAATAATTTTTTTAAAAACAAGGTTCGCTTCTTTTTCTTTGTCTAAAAATAAAGCAAAAAACTTAATCCACTCTGCTCTACCTAAAGGCGACTCTTCTAACCAGCTAGCATCTACAACAATTGGAATTCCCGCTTTTTGTAGAGTGATGTGATTTTTATTTAGATGGTTAACGGCAAAAGCAAACATTACATCAGGGTTGATATTTAAAATAATTTCAGTATTGATATTTTGTTCATGACCCACATCTACAATACTACCATTGTCTATTAATTTTCTGGTTTTTGGAGAAGAAACAAAAGAGGTGTTAGGGTAGCCTTTAATCAAATGTTCACTCTGCAAAGCTTCAAAAACAGGAATTTGTGTGGTAGAGGTAGCAATTGTTTTTAAAATAGGCGTTTTTATTACAATTTGATGTTTGTTTTTAGGTTGAATGACAGTATCTCCTTTAATGATGATATATTCTAATGGAGTAGTAGCTCCTTTAAAAGGTTTTAAAACGGTGATTGAAATGTGGTTTTTATACTTAGTATAGGTAAAACCTTTGGCGTATTGTAGACTGTTGTTAGCAACAACTTTTGTTGTTTGAGTAGTCTTGGGTTGACAGCTGTATAAAAAAAGACTAAAAAGGAGCAAGTATAAATATTTCATCACTATAATATTTTATATTCGTTGGTGTTGGTATCTATTTTTACAATAGTTCCGTAAGGAATTTTAAAATCAAAAGAGTCTTTTAAGTCTGTTTGGGTAATATGAGCTAAAACACTTCTAATTACTCCCGCATGCGTTACTACAATAGTGTTATTCTCTTTAATGTTTTGGTAAAAAGAAAGAACACGCAGGTATAAATCTACGTAGCTTTCTCCGTTAGGTACAGGGGTATTTACAAAATCTGCCATCCAAGGATCAATTTCGGTAGCAGGAATTTTATTCCATGGCACCAGTTCCCATTTACCAAAATTTAGCTCTTTTAAAAGCGTGTTTGAGGTAAAGTTTTTATTGATTTTAGAAGCTAGTTTTGTACATCTTTGCAATGGACTACTGATGACGGTATCGGTTTGAATAGATTTGATTTTATGATATAAAAAATCAAATTCATTTTCAAAATCATCAGAAACATCAATATCGGCTTGTCCGTAGCAAATCCCTTTTTCAATATTAGGAGTTGTATGTCTTATAAAATAGAGAATCATAGTATAATTAATAGGCTTAAATAAAAAACAACTTCTGTTAATTGTTGGGTTGCTCCAGCACAATCTCCGGTGTGTCCTCCAATCCATTTATGGAAATACATGGCTAATAAATGTTTGGTGATTAAAACGGGGATTAAGGTTAAAAATACCCAAGGATTACAAAATAAAAGCAGTGGGATTAGTGCTAAAACACCACAAATAATTACATCTTTTAGGGTAATGCCCACCGCAGAGGGTTTTATTTTACTTTTATCAATATCCTGTACATAAGGTTGGCTATAAATTAAGGTAGTGGCAGCACATCTACTAACGGCGTGTCCAGAAATAATAGCCAGCAAGCAAGTTTGTATATCTAACTCTAGTAAAGATTGGTGTTTAATAGCTAATAAAAGTATCAGTCCAACAACTCCATAAGTTCCTAGTCTTGAGTCTTTCATAATGCTTAGTATTTTTTCTTTGGTCCATCCACCACCAAAACCGTCACAAACATCAGCAAAACCATCTTCGTGAAAAGCACCCGTAAGCCAAATAGTACTCGCCATGCTTAATAAAATAGAAATAGCATCATTAAAAAAAAACTCAGCAATATAATATACAAAAGCTCCAAAAACACCTACAATAATACCTACCAAAGAAAAATAACGACTGCTTTTGGTTAAAATTTCTGGTGAATGATCTATGTTTTTAGGACACGGAATTCTTGTAAAGAACATTATAGCAGTCCAAAATATAGCAATTTCTTTTTTCATCTTAGCTCTTCTGATCACTAACATTAGCACTTTCAAAACTAGCCATTTCGTTCAAAAAATGAACAGAAGATTGTATCAATGGATATGCCAAGGCAATTCCTGTACCTTCTCCTAATCTTAAACCTAAATTTAGTAACGTATCTACTTGTAAATAGTCTAACATTTTTAAGTGTCCTTGCTCATTAGAACAATGTGAAAAAATACAATTATTTAAAACCTTAGGATTGATGGCATTGGCAATTAACAAAGCAGAAGTTACAATAAAACCATCTACTAAAATTACCATATTTAGTTCTGCTGCTTTTAAAAATGCACCCGTCATCATGGCAATTTCAAAACCTCCAAAGGTTGCTAAAATTGTCATAGGATCTTTGTAATTGGAGTGAGTTAGTTGCACTTGCTTTAAAATAGCAATCTTGTTGTTTACCCCTTCTGTGTTTAATCCTGTACCTTTTCCTACACATTTTTCAATTGGTATTTGTGTAATAGCACTCATTATCAAAGAGGCAGATGAGGTGTTTCCTATTCCCATTTCTCCAAAACCAATAACATTGGTTCCTTCTGTAAATTGTTTGGTTACTAGTTCTTTTCCTTTTTCTATGGCTTTTTCACAGTCTTCTAAACTCATGGCAGGTGTTGTAGAATAATCTTGTGTCCCTTTTTTTATTTTGGCATCAATTAAATTGGGTGTATTGTCAAAATCAAAATTTACTCCAGCATCTACTACTTTTAAATGAATGTTGTGTTGTTTACAAAACACATTAATAGCAGCTCCACCTTGTAAAAAATTTAAAACCATTTGAGCAGTAACTTCTTGCGGAAATGGGCTTACAGGTTTTGAATTTACAATTCCATGATCTCCTGCAAAAACTAAAATAGTGGGTTTTGATAAAGAGGGAGAGCAAGTGTTTTGAATACTTCCTATTTTTAGCGCAATAGATTCTAAAACCCCCAAAGAACCTAAAGGTTTTGTTTTGGTGTTTATTTTATGTTGTAATTGTTGTTGTAGGGTACTCATAATTAATTTATTTTAAAGGCATAGGGATTCCGGAAACCATAAAAGTTGCTTTGTTGCTTATTTGGGCAATTTCTTGATTTACCCAACCTTGTAACTCGGTAAATTTTCTACCTATTTGACTCTCTGCATGCACCCCCATTCCTATTTCATTAGAAATAATAATAATCGTTGTGTTTAATTTGCTTAGTTTTTGTATTTCTTCTTTTACTTGTTGTAAACACAAGGACACATCATGTTTGTTGTCTGCGTAAAAATTAGTCAACCACAAAGTAACACAATCAATTACTACAACCGTATTTTTAGGAATCACAGTACTTAGGTGTTTCTCTTCTTCAAGTGTGGTCCATCTTTCATCCCTGTCAGATACATGCCTATCTACTCTTGTTTTAAAATCAGCATCCCATATTCTAGAAGTTGCCAAATAGTACGGGTTTGGAGATAATTCTTCTGCCAGTTTTTGAGCATAACTACTTTTACCAGAGCGTTCGCCTCCTGTGATATAATAAATCATGATTTATTTTTTTACAAAGATTGATAATCTTTATAGATTTAAAAAAGATATGACTCTAAAAGAGTTTAAATTTGTTAGTAATAAAATAAATTTATGAAAATAGCCTCTTTTATGCCTGCCGTTACTCAAATGATTTATGATATGAAGTTGAATCATCTGTTAGAAGGAATTACGTTTGAATGTCCAGAGATTGCTTTGCAAGAAAAAAAAGTTGCTGTAAAATATAAGTTAGAAGGACAAGCGTTAACAAGTAGCCAAATTAATACCATTTTTGCAGAAAGCAAAGCCACGGGTAAGAGTTTATATTATATTGATGAACCTGTTTTAGAACAAATAGCACCCGATATTATTTTTACACAAGACGTGTGTGATGTTTGCCAAATTGATACAGAATGTGTAGCCGCATCGGCATACAAATTAGAAAAAGTTCCAGAGTTAATATCCATAACTCCACAAGGGTTAGCCGATGTTTTTGAGAATGCTTTGACAATTGCAAAAGCTGTTGGTCAGAAAGATTTAGGAGAAAAATATGTGGCTGATTTAAAAGAGCGTATTTACCAAGTAATTGATATACAGAGAGCAAATAGACTAGCTGTAAAAAAAGTATTGTTGTTAGAATGGATAGATCCGTTGTTTAATTGTGGGCATTGGATACCAGAGCAAATAGGTTATGCAGGAGGTATAGATTTGTTGTCGCATCCTTCAGGAGATAGCATGGTAATTGATTGGCAAAAAATAGTAAAATACAATCCAGAAATTATTGTAATAGCTCCCTGCGGTTATGATGTAAACAAAACTTTAGAAGATATGCCTTTGTTAGAAAGTAAGCCAGAGTGGGAGGGCTTAAAAGCAGTTCAGAACAAACAGATATATATTGCAGATTTTAATTTGTTTACACAATCTTCTGCAAGTACTTTGGTGAGTGGTATAGAATTGCTAGCACATATTTTTAATCCAAAACAGGTGAGTTTACCCAGCCATTTGGCAAATAGTTTTAAAAATTACTTTGTATAAACTTTATCAATATTTATAGTTTGTAAAATTACAAAAGGTTGTAGTTTTGCCCCGATTTTGGTTTTTAGTGTATGTATTGTAAGATGCAACCTAAAATTAAAAGGGAATCTTGTTAAAAACAAGAACTGTACCCGCAACTGTAAGCTTAGCCGTAAAAGGTGCTTATTACATTCTTAAGCCACTGTTTTGAATAATAGTAAAAATGGGAAGGTAGTAATAAGACGCAAGTCAGGAGACCTGCCAGATTCATATATAAATTCTTTCGGGAACAAAGGAAATTTATGATGAAGCTATTATGTAAGTTGTTTTTTATGGGATGTGCACTTTTCCAGTGTGTAAAAGCTGTTGCTCAAAATGATTCTATCAATCGTTTGGAGGAAGTTGTTTTGGTGGCTGATGTTTATGTGAAAGAGCAAGTTGTAGGCCAAAAAAAAGTAGTCTTATCTAAAGAAGAGATTAATAATAATATCACAAACCCAACCGAAACACTTCGTTTTAATAGTCCTGTTTCTATAAGAGATTATGGTAATGGAGGTACAAGTTCAGCTCGTTTTAGAGGGACATCAGCAAGTAATACAGCTGTTTTGTGGAATGGAATCAATATAAATGCTATTGGAAATGGACAAACAGACCTAAATAGTATTTCAATCAATACTTCAGATCAAATTGTAATAAAAAGCGGAGGAGGTTCTGTTAAATATGGTTCAGGAGCTATTGGAGGGAGTATTCATATCAATGATGAATTAAGATTTAAAAAACATCAAAACTTAGATGTTTACAGTTCATATAGCAGCTTTAACACAACTTCTAATTATTTAAAAGTAAACATAGGAACTTCTAAATGGGCTCTAAAAGTAGGATCTACTTTTAATAAGTCAGATAACGATTATGAGTTGATAGATTCTAGATATTTAAATTTAAAGAATGAAAATGGGGCTTATCAGAATTCAGGTGTCAATTTGAGTGTAGGCTATCAGTTTTCTAAAAAGAATCAGTTAAGTTTTTTTACAACAGCTTATAAAGGAGAACGATTTTTGTCTGGTGAATTACCGAATCCAAGTCCTGCAAATGATAAATATATAGATCTAAATCAAAGAAATTTATTGGTTTGGAATGTAGAGTCATCAGAATTTAAACATCTTTTAAAAGGAGCGTTTTTAACACAAGAATATCGATATTTTGATGATAAAAGTAGTGATAAATATGATTATGGAAAGTCTAAAACCATTCTATTTAATTACGATTTGCAATACAAATTAACAGAGAAAACACAATTAACATTATTTGTGGATGTTCAAAGTATTAAAGGAGATATAAGTAGAATTCCTTCAAAAAAGAGAGAACAATACGCTTTTACTCTTGGAGTAAATTCTAAAATCACAAAGTATCTAGAAACCACTATAGAAGTGAAAAAAGAATTGAATTCAACTTTTAAAGTCCCTTTTGTTTTTTCTTTAGGAGCAAATTATGATCTGGACATTAGACATCGTTTGTTAACGAATATTTCTACTAATTACAGAGTACCTTCTTTAAATGATTTGTATTGGCCAGGACAAGGAAACTTAAATTTAATACCAGAAACCTCAAAGCAAATAGATTTGGGATATCAATATTTGGGTAGTAGGTTACTTTTAAAAAGTATGTTGTTTTTTACAGATGTTACTAAAAAAATTATTTGGAGACCTAATAAAAGTGGAATTTGGAGACCTCTAAATTTAAATAAATCGTATCATTCTGGAATAGAACTTTATACTAAGTTAAAAAAGAATATAGGTGATTTTGATATGAATATAACAGGTAATTATATCTACACAATTGCTCAAGATAGAGAAACTAATAAAGAATTAATTTTTGTACCTAAACACTTGTTCAACGGAGCTTTTAAGTTAAAATATAAAAGTGTTACTCTTTATGTCCAAAATCTAACGCAAAGTAAAGTGTTTACAACAAAAGATAATATTGATCAAATAGGAAGGTCTTTGAATGGTTTTACTGTTTTTAACCTAGGAGGAAATTTATTGCTGTTTAAAACAAAAAATGGAAAACTTAAATTGGGGTCATCGATAAAGAATGTATTCAATCAATTATATCTATTCTCTATTTCTAGACCGATGCCAGGAAGGAATTATAATATAAATATTAACTATAAATTTTAAATAAAAGTAATGAAAGCAACTAAATTAATTTTTAAACTATTCTTGTTAAGTTTAGTTTTTGTGTCTTGTCGAAATGATGATAATGGTACACCAGTACAAACTTTATACGAGAATGGTGTTTTAATAAGTGGTCAAGGATCTGGTGCTGGTTCAGGTTCAATTTCATATGTGTCTAACGATTATAAAAAGGTTGTAAATAATATTTATGCTTTAGCAAATAATCAAAAAGAGTTAGGAAAGTTTTTACAATCGTTGGCTTTTTACGATAATAAAACTTATGTAGTAGTTGATAATACCAATTCAATTACTGTTCTAGGTAATACTTCTTTTGAGGAAGAGACTAAAATAACCGAAGGGTTGATAGGTCCAAAATTTATGACTGTAGTTGGAAGTAAAGGATATGTTACAAATAGTGGAACAGAAAATTCTTTTGTAGCTATAGTTGATTTAAAAACAAATACTGTTATTTCAAAAATTGATGTGACTAATGGACCTGAGCAAATTATACATTTTAAAGGTAAGTTATTTATGACACATACTTTTTCACACGATTTGGTTTCTGTTATAGATTTAAATAATGATAATAAAGTTACGACAATTACTGTTGCAGGTTCTCCAGATGAATTATTTATCAATTCTAATAACGAATTGGTTGTTTTATCAGAAGGAAAAACATTATATGATGATAGTTGGAATGTAATTGGATTAAAACCAGGAGCAATCCAAACAATTAACCCTTCTTCTAATAAAATTATCAAAACAATTGCTTTTACAGAAGATGTAAAGGTTAATTTATTAATGGAGTATGAAAATGACTATTACTACACTAGTGGAGGAAAGGTTTACAAAATAAGTAATAGTGATAATTCTTTGTCAACAACTCCATTGTTTGAAGCTGCTTTATCAGGAATGAATATAAAAGATGGAAAGTTATTTGGAGTTAATGCTGGTTTTTACGACGCATTGTCTAGTTTAAATGTATATGATTTATCAACAAATAAAAGTGAGTTTGATACAGAAGTAGCTTTGGGAGCAACAAAAGTATACTTTGTAGAATAAATTCTTAAATACTAACCCCCCAAAAAAACTCCCAAAACAGTTAACTGTTTTGGGAGTTTTTTAGTTAAAACAATTTTTGAACTTCCTGTTGTATAAATTGTTGAGCAATAATGGTAGGCGCATCTTTGTCTTGTGCTTCCTTTTGTAGTTTTTGTTGTAATTCAACACCTGTGTTAATATTGTCATCCATACTTTGAGCAGTAATCATGTTTAGTGTGGTTTGTTTAGCGTTCTTTATCAATTTCCAACAATCTACACCTACATATATTTGTTGTACCAAATTGTGTTCAAATTCAGAATTAATTTGATGAATTAGTAATTGAGTATATTCAATTTTATTAAAATCTAAGGGTTGTATACTTTGTGTAATAGAGTTCAATTCAATTCTTTCTAAAAACAAGGTCATTCTTTCGTAAGCCTGTAATTTTATAGGCAAACCTTGTTTTTTTTTCTCTGCAAACAACTCGTGATTGCGTTTGCTCTGCGCCTCATTTACATATTGTTTTAAAAAGTAGGCGGCTACCACACCTGTTACAATAGAGGGAGCAGTGTATTTTAATATTTCTAAGAAGCTATTCATTTATGAGTTTTTTTAGCGAATATAAAAGTTAGTTTTCTATCTTCAAAATAAGAGTTCTTTTAAAAATGATTACTTTTAACCAGTTGGACTTAAAATAAACTTTTGTGTTTAAATTTTTAGAATTTAGTTTTGTAGATGTATTAGATATATTGCTAGTTGCTTTTTTACTGTACAGTGTATACAAATTATTAAAGGGTACAGTTGCTATCAATATCTTTATAGGAATTGCCATTGTTTTTTTAATTTATAAAGTAACAGATGCTTTGCATATGGAAATGTTAAGTTCTCTTTTAGGGAACTTAATTAGTGGGGGGGTTATTGCGTTAATTATTATTTTTCATCCAGAAATGAGAAAGTTTTTATTGATGCTAGGAACTACAAGTTTTAAATCTAAAAGGAATTTAATCAATCAATTAAAATTTTTAAAAGCAGGAATTACGATCGATATTGATACGGAGTCTTTGGTAAGCTCTTGCGAGAAATTTGCACATACCAGAACAGGAGCTTTAATAGTAATTGAAAGAAATAGCAACTTAGATTTTTTAAAAGAGAAAGGAGATGATATGGACATAGAGATTAACAGTCCTATTTTAGAAAGTATTTTTTTTAAAAATAGTCCCCTGCATGATGGAGCTATTGTAGTAAAAGAAAACAAAATAGTAGCAACCCGTGTAGTTTTACCACTTTCTGACAAAAAATTACCAAGTAGATTTGGATTAAGGCATAGAGCCTCAGTAGGAATTACAGAAAAAACAGATGCAATGTGCCTAGTAGTTTCAGAAGAAACAGGAGATGTTTCGTTTATTATAGATGGTGAGTTTGAATTATATGAATCGTACAACGAGCTACAAGAAAAAATTAAAATGTATTTAAATTAAAAATTTCTATTAGTTGCTTGTTTGTCCCATTTTAAGTCACTTAATATAGAGGCTTTTACACCTATAAAAAAGTAGTAAGAGCTGTTGTTTCCTAAAGGTGTCCAGTTAAAGTTCATGCTCCAGCTACGCAGGTCTCTTGCAAATCGTAAATTGGTATAAGTAAAGCCAAAGTTTTCAAAATCATAACCAGAAGAAGCACCCACTTTCCAACCAGGACTTAATTCTATATCTCCAGTAAAATTAAGTGTATTAATGATTCTACTTTTTCCTGTGCTTTGAATAACAGAGTAGTTAGCTGAGTAAGAAAAACTAAAATTCCAAGGCATTGAAGAAGTATACTGAGGTAATTTATTTCCTTTCTCTTTTTTAGAATTGTCTTCTTTTTCAGCCTGGTTTTGAATACTATTTGTATTTCTTAAATTCTGTCCAAATAAATCTTGATCATGTGGCGTTTCTTTTTCTTCCTCTTTCTCTTTGCTAGATTTTTTAGTGTCTTTTTTAAAATCTTTGCTAGAAAAAGAATATCCAGTATTAAAACTAGCATTAGTTAGCCGTACCAAAGGACCATCGTTTTTATAACTCAAAGCATCAATTCTAGTTTTTGTACCACTATCATCTATAATAAGCGCATATGGGTCTAAAGTAGCTCCAAAGTTGATATTCATTTTTTTAAATAGTGTTGTTCCTCCGTTTAAATTAAAATTAGAAAGTTTAAAGTTTTCTCTCGTAAAATCATATCCCGAACTTAGATTTAAGGAATTTAAAAGGGTTATTTTTTTATCTTCTCCTTCGGGATCTTCTCTATTGGCAATTTTCCCTTCTAAAGTATTGGATAAATTAAAATTTAGTGCGTTAGAAATTCCTTTAAAAGGACTACCGTAAATTCCTCCATCAAATTGTGAAAATAATTGGGTGTCACCATTTGAGTTTTTTTGCACCTCATTATAATGAAAACTAAAATCAGGGCGGTAAGTGTAGCTTACAGAAGGTCTTATGGTGTGTCTGATTGCTTTTATTTTTTTGTTTTTAAAAGTGTACATACCATAAGCGGTGGTAGATAATGATGCGGATGCATTGTAGTCTCTAAAAGCACTAAAACTAGAAAGCGTATCTGCAATAATTTTTTGGTTGACGGCATCGTAGTTTTTATCAATTTTTTTACTGTACCAAACCTCACGGTAATTTAAGCTAGGAGATAGAGAAAAATGTTTAAAAAGTTTCATATTAGTACTTAAACTAATATTTTGCTGCGCACCATTTTTAGAGTTTTTTGCTAGTTTTCCTGCAAAAAAATCATCTTCGCTAGTAGCTACCCTATTTTCAGCTCTTAAAGAATAGTTAAGACCTATATTGTGCAACGCATTTTTTTTACTTCCGTTTTTAGGCGCAAAAGGATACTGTCTATCCATATTTAATTGCAAAGAAGGTAGCGTGGCGGTAACTTTTTGAGTGTTGGTGTTTTGCCTGTGATTGGCAGATACCGTCATGTTAAAAGGACTGCCTACAAACTTTTTGTAATAGGTAATAGAAGAGTTTAAGGTGTTTTGCAATCCTAAACCTGTATTAGACTCGTTTACAGATTGTCTGAAATATTGACTACTTCCTAAATTTACAGAAGTGCTAAACCTACTGTAGGGATATCCTTTACTGTCTTGTCTATGAGACCATCTTAAGTTAAAGTTTTTACGAACATCAAAGTTGGAAAATCCCTGTTGCCCTGTAATTAAATTATCGTAATTAAAGTTAAAATTTCCACTGTATTTATACCGAACCCTATAGTTTGAATTGACCTTTACTCCCCAACTGCTGTTGGCGTATAAATCTCCTGTAAGTTGCAAATCAAAATAATCAGAAACCGCAAAATAATACCCTCCGTTCTGTAAAAAAAAACCCTGATTAAATGATTCTCCATAAGTAGGAAAAATTAAGCCTGAAGTTCTGTTTTTAGTCAAAGGAAAATAGGCAAAAGGAAAAAAGGCAGGAGTAGGAACATCTGCTAAAACTAAATTGGTAGGTCCTGTAATAATTTTTTTTCCAGGCACAATTTTAGCCTTTGTTGTTTTTAAGTAATAATCTGGGTTTCTAGGGTTAGAGGTAGTAAAAATAATATTTCTAACAAAAATGGTAGAATCATTAACTCTCTTGGTTTTTTCTCCTAATGTGTTAATTCCGTCTTGTTGTGTTTCTAGTCCATAAATAATAGCTTTTTTACTTTTATAATTAAAAATTAAAGAGTCTTGAGTTGTTTCGTTAGTCTCTGTTTTAAAAACAGGTAGCTGGGAGTATTTACCATCTTTGTCTTTAATCCCTTTTGCTTGAACCGTATTGGTTTTGTAATCAATTAAAATTTTTCCAGCAGCAATATCATAAATATCATATATTACATGAGCTTGGTTGTAGAGTTCTACTTTTTTTTCTACAACATCTTCTAAAATATAGTCTTCCGCGCTATGCTCTATAATGTATTGAATAGCTTTGTTGTTTTTTAACGCAGGAATGCTATCTGTTTTAATAATAGAATCGTTTGTGTTTATATTTTTGTTGGCACTGTTGTTGTTTTCTTGTGCGTAAAGAGTTAAAGAACTCAGACACATGAATAAAACTACGAAAAGAAAGTGATGTCTATTTGTTTGCAATGCTTTTAGTCCTATTTTTGTGTGGTCAATTATAGGCAACAAAATAGATGCCATTTTAAAGGTCAAAAATAATTAAAATTTATAGATGAAGTTATTTCCCCTATTTAAATATCATAAGTTTTCTTTACTACTTCTGATACTGGTTTTTTTAGAACTGGTAAACATAACTTTTATATCTGTATATGCCCAGCAAAACAAGTCATTTGTAGTAGTTTTAGATGCAGGACATGGCGGTAAGGATCCTGGGAAAATAGGTTACAGAGGAGCTAAAGAAAAAGACGTTGCGCTAAATATAGTTTTAAAAACAGGAGAAATTTTATCTAAAATACCTAGGGTTGAGGTTTTGTATACTCGAAAAAAAGATGTTTTTGTAAATTTGTGGGAACGTGGAAATATTGCAAACAATGCAGATGCAGATTTGTTTGTATCTGTACATTGCAATGCACATCATTCCAAAAGAGCAATAGGTTCAGAAACCTGGGTGTTAGGTGTGCATGCTAATGAACGAAATTTTAGCGTTGCCAAAGCGGAGAACGAAGTAATTTTACAGGAGGAAAATCACCAACAACGCTACCAAGGGTTTGACCCTAAGTCTCCTACCTCGGTGATTGGTTTGTCTTTAGAACAAGAAGAGTATTTAGATCAAAGTTTATTATTGGCAAGTCTTATTCAGCAAGAGTTTGAAAAAACATTACACAGAGTAAACAGAGGTGTAAAACAAGCTGGTTTTGTGGTTTTGTATCAAACCTATATGCCAAGTGTTTTAATAGAAACAGGTTTTTTAACCAATAAAATAGAAGGGAAGTATTTGTATTCAAAATTGGGTCAAGCTCAAATGTCAAAATCTATAGCCAAATCTATTTTAGATTATTACAAGCAGCAACAGTTAAATGTTGCAGATGGTGGATATTTACCAGTTTTAGGGAAAAAGCTACTTTCTTTAAAAAAAGAAAATAGTAAAGAAACGTACTACAAAATACAAATAGCATCTAGCAAAAACAAAATTAGCACGGCTTCTTACAATTTTAAAGGATTTAAAAATGTAGAAAGTGTAAAAATTGGTGCTTATTACAAATACTATTTAGGGAAATACTTTAGTAGAAATACAGCTTTAGAGGTTTTGAGAAAAGCAAGATTAAAAGGTTATACTACAAGTTTTATAGTTACTTTTAAAAACGGAGGAACAAGTACAAAGCCAGCTTTTAATAAGTTAGTTGCGAAAAAAGAAGAGAGTTCTCTTGTTTTTTTTAAAATACAATTGGCATCTTCAACCAGAAAGATAAAAACAAAAGCATCAAATTTTAAAGGATTAAGAGGAGTTGAAGCACGTAAAGTAGGTAGCTATTATAAATATTATTATGGGAAAACACCTGATTATACTAGAGCAAAACAATATTTAAAACAAGCAAAAGCAAAAAAATACAATTCCGCGTTTATTGTAGCTTTTCTAAATAACAAAAGAATCACGCTAAAAGAAGCTCTTAAAATACAAACAAATTAAATATTTTGTAGTTTTGTTATATGAAAAAAATGTCTAAAGAGTTAAAAGCTGGATTGGTTGCTATTGGAGTATTGTTCCTTTTTGTTTGGGGTTTTAGTTTTTTAAAAGGAAAAAATCTGTTAAAAGGTGCTGCAAACACCTATTACACAACCTATCAAAATATTAATGGATTAAAAAAATCAAGTGAAGTAACCATCAATGGTTTTTCTGTTGGAAAAGTAATGGATATTTATTTTGATACAAATCCAAAAAAGAAAGGTAGCCTAATTGTAGAATTTATGATAGAGAATACAGATATTGTTTTTTCTAAAAATAGTATCGCAAAAATATACAGTGGTGGCTTGATGGGAGGAAAATCTTTAGCAATTCACCCAGTTTATGATGGTGAAATGGCTGAGTCTGGTGATTACCTAAAAGGAGAGGTAGAGGCAGGTATTATGACTTCATTCTCCAATAAACTTGATCCAATACAGGCAAAAGTAAGTAGTACATTAACCAATATTGATGCGGTTGCAAAAGACGTAAATCAACTTTTAAACAAAGACATGATTCGTAATTTACAACAAAGTGTTTTACAGGTAAATCAAATTTTAACTACTTTACAAGGAACAACCAAATCTATAAATGCTATGGTTCTGAAAAATGGGTCTAATTTAGACGCTACGTTAAATAACATGACAGTAACTACTCAAAATTTAAAAACATTTTCTGATTCTTTATCTAAAGTTGAAATTTTAGCAATATCCCAAAAGATGAGTAATACTGTAGCAAGTTTAGATAAGATAATATCAGATATTAAAAATGGAAATGGAACTATAGGGAAACTAACCAAAGAAGAAGGACTTTACAATAACTTAGAATCTGCAAGTAAAGAGTTAGAAGAGCTGTTAAGAGAAATAAAAGAGCGCCCTAAAAGATTTGTACATTTTTCTTTGTTTGGAAAAAAAGCAGAACGATATAAAGAAACTACTGAAAACTAAAAAACATGCAATACATTCCAAATATAATATTTGCTTTATTGTTGGTAGTTGCTGTTTATTTTTTTGCCAAAAGCGTAAAAAAAATAGTTCGCAATATAAAATTGGGTAAAGATGTTAATCGATCAGATAAAAAATCTGAGCGATGGACAAACATGGCTCGCATTGCTATAGGTCAATCAAAAATGGTAAGAAGACCTGTTTCTGGTTTTTTACATATAATTGTATACGTTGGTTTTATTATTATCAACATAGAAGTTCTAGAAATTATTTTAGATGGTCTTTTAGGAACACATCGTTTATTTTTACCTGTATTTGGTAATGGGTTTTACGGTTTTTTAATAGGTTCTTTTGAAATTTTAGCTTTGTTAGTTCTGTTAGCGGTAATTATTTTTTGGACGAGAAGAAATGTGGTTAAAATCAAACGTTTTTTAAATAAGGAGATGACTTCTTGGCCTAAAAACGATGCAGATATTATTTTATATTTTGAAATAGTGTTAATGTCCTTGTTTTTAATCATGAATGCTACGGATAGTTACTTACAACAAGAGGAAATTGGAAATGTGATAAGTCAATTTATAGCACCTTGGTTTTCTGGACTGTCTCAAGAAACAATTCATTTTATAGAAAGAGGAGCCTGGTGGATTCACATTGTAGGAATTCTTCTATTTCTTAATTATTTATATTACTCCAAACATTTACATATTCTATTGGCGTTTCCAAATACATTTTTCGCAAATTTAAAGCCTAAAGGTCAGTTTAAAAACAATGCAAATGTAACTAAAGAAGTTAAAGTGATGATGGATCCCAATGCCGATCCATACGCTGCGCCACCAGAAGATGTTGAAGAAGAATTGGTAACCTTTGGAGCTAAAGATGTAACCGATTTGTCTTGGGTAAATTTATTAAATGCATACACCTGTACAGAGTGCGGAAGATGTACAAGCAATTGTCCAGCAAACTTAACAGGCAAGGAACTATCTCCAAGAAAAATAATGATGGATACCAGAGACCGTTTGGAGGAGGTTGGAAAAAATATAGATGAGAATAATGGCGTTTTTAAAGACGATGGCAAAAACTTATTTGATTACATAACCAAAGAAGAAATTTGGGCTTGTACAAGTTGTAATGCTTGTGTAGAAACCTGTCCTGTAGATATAGATCCGTTAGAAATTATTATGGATATGAGGCAATATTTGGTGATGGAAGAGAGCAATGCTCCAACGGAACTAAATAATATGATGCAAAATGTAGAAAACAATGGTGCCCCTTGGCCGTACAGTCAAATGGATAGATTGAATTGGGTAAACGAGGAGTAAATCAATTAACAATTCGTAATTATGATAACAGTACCAGTAATGGCAGATGTATTTGCGCAAGGAAAAGAACCAGATATTTTATTTTGGGTAGGGTCTGCAGGTAGTTTTGATGATAGAGCAAAAAAAATTACAAGGGCTTTTGTGAAGATATTAAATAAAGCGGGCGTAGATTTCGCCGTGTTAGGAACAGAAGAAAGTTCTAGTGGTGATGCTGCTAAAAGAGCAGGAAATGAGTTTCTATTTCAAATGCAGGCTGTAACCAATATAGAGGTGATGAATGCTTACCATGTAAAGAAAATCGTGACGGCTTGTCCACATTCTTACAATACTTTAAAAAACGAATATCCAGAATTGGGAGGAGAGTATGAAGTTTTACATCATACACAGTTAATAGATCAGTTAATTAACGAAGGTAAATTAGATGTTAAAAAAGCAGATTTAAAAGCAAACAGAATTACATTTCACGATCCTTGTTATTTAGGAAGAGCAAATAATGAATACAATTCACCAAGAGCTATTATAAAAGCTATGGGAGGAAACTTAATAGAGATGAAACGTTCTAAAAGTAATTCTTTATGTTGTGGGGCTGGAGGCTCTCAAATGTTTAAAGAGTCAGAAAAAGGGACTATGGAGGTAAATGTTTTACGAACACAAGATGCTTTAGAAACTACTCCAAACGTAATTGCAACCGGCTGTCCTTTTTGCAATACGATGATGACAGATGGAGTGAAAAATGCTAAAAAAGAAGCAACTATTAAAGTAAAAGACGTTGCTGAATTAATTGCAGAGGCATTAGAATTATAAAAAAGAAATTAAAGTTATAAAGTGGCTATCTATATTATTAAAGTATAAATAGTCACTTTTTTTTATGTTAAAAGAATTATGAAACATTGGATTCAAGCAGCTAGATTAAGAACTTTACCATTATCGCTTTCAGGAATTATTGTAGGGAGTTTTTTAGCGGCAAGTAAAGGAGCTTTTCGTTGGGAAATTTGCGTTTTAGCCTTGTTAACTACTGTTGGGTTTCAGGTATTATCTAATTTTGCAAATGATTATGGTGATGGGGTAAAGGGCACTGATAATGAAAATAGAGTAGGACCAAAGAGAGCTTTACAAAGCGGAGCTATTAGTCCAAAGCAAATGTTAAAAGGAATTTATATAACAGTTGGGGCTACACTGTTGGTTGCAATCTTATTGATTTATATTTCTTTTGGTAAAGAACAATTTATGTTGTCGCTTATCTTTTTTGTGTTAGGTTTAGCTTCTATAGGAGCTGCTATTAAATATACTATGGGTAAGAACGCTTATGGATATTCTGGATTTGGAGATGTGTTTGTTTTTTTGTTTTTTGGTTTGTTAGGTGTTGTGGGCTCTGAGTTTTTATACACACAAAAAGTAGATATTATGTCTTTTTTACCCGCAACAAGTATTGGTTTGTTAAGTGCGGCTGTTTTAAACTTAAATAATATGAGAGATAGAGCTTCTGATATTTTATCAAACAAAAACACATTAGCGGTAAAGTTAGGTTCTGTAAATGCCAAAAAATATCATTATTTTTTAGTGATATTTGCTATGGTAACAGCAATGATTTATATGGTTTTTCATTTTAACTCATTTCTAAATTTAGTGTTCGTAATTGCATTTTTTCCATTGATAAAGCATATTGCTGTTGTTGTTAAAAACAAAGAAGCAGTTTTGCTAGATCCTGAATTAAAAAAAGTAGCATTGAGTACTTTTTTGTTTGCAATTTTATTTGGTTTGAGTTGGCTATAAGTATCGGTTATTTTATTTTCGCCTAAAAAATTGACACGTAGCTTTGAAAAAGTATTTCGCTTTTATCTTTTTAAGTTTGTATTTACACCATATATGCCTGTGATAAACTATGTGTTTAATTACGATTTTTATAAAAATGTAATGGTAAATGTCATTTAGCTAAAGAAATAAAAATAGCAAAGGAACAAGAAAACAATTCTAAATTACCAATTCCTAAATTAGACCATACAAAAATACCCGTTTCTTTAATAGAGAAACAGATTGCTTTTACATCTTTTGTTTTTAAAGGTAAAAGCCTAGCTATTTACGGTTATTTAAAAACAAGAATGCACAATGTTTATATAAACGTATTAACACCTCCTCCCGATAAAATAGGATAAAAGAAGCTACTTTAAACAAAAGTTTAAAGTAACAGAGAATTTCTAAATTTTATCAACCAAGTCTTTCTTAAACGTATTAGAAAGACTGTATTACCTATGTAAATGTTTATTAAAAAAGCATATGTTGCCTTGTGTGCAACGTTATTGTTTGGTGCTGTTGTAAATGCACAAACAACTATCAAATCTATTGTAAAGTCATCCGATACTTAAGAAGTTTTATCAGGAGTTACGGTTACAAATACTACTACAAAAGAGATTGTAGTTACCAATAATAAAGGAGAGTTTTCTTTAGAAGCGGTAAAACCTAGCTTAGATTCAACTAATAAACGCAACAGTTTATAGGATTTAGTATAAAGCACAACGATCCTTTAAATTTTGGCTTACCAAAATTTAAAGGATCGTTGATAGCTAAAAAGGTTATATTTTTAGGTCGTTTAAACTTAAAAAACATATGTCCCACTTAGTAATATCTCAAAGATATGAAATTTATTATTTACAGAAACAAGGATTCAATTCTACTGATATAGCTAAAAATCTAGGTGTTCATAAATCTACAATATCTAGAGAATTAAATAGAAATTCAGATCGTAGAAATGGTGTCTACAAAGTCGAATTAGCTCAAAAGAAATCAAAAGAAAGACATATTAATAAACCAAAATTAATACGCTTTACTAAAGAGATTAAAGATTTTGTTACTTATTGGTTAAAAGAAGATTATAGTCCTGAACAGATTGTTGGAAAATCCAAAATATTACAAGTAGCTTGTGTTAGTGTAGAAAGGATATATCAATTCATTTGGACTGATAAAAAACAAGGTGGAATGCTTTATACTCATTTGAGAACTTTAGGTAAACGTTATCAAAAAAGAGGAAATACGAATAATCGCCGTGGTCAAATAGTAGGTGGAATACCGATAGAACAACGTCCTGATATCGTTGAAAAGAAAGAGCGTTTAGGTGATTTAGAAATTGATTTAGTTATAGGAAAAGACCATAAAGGTGCTTTATTAACAATTAATGATAGAGCTAGGGGAATGTTTAAAATGGCTCATGTAAAAAGTAAATCAGCTAAAGAAGTAGAATTAAAAACTATTGAATTATTAGAGCCTTGGATGCCATTTATACACACTATAACATCTGATAATGGAAAAGAGTTCGCTAATCAGAAGGCTATTACACAATTGCTTAATATTGATTTTTTCTTTTCAAAACCATACCATAGCTGGCAAAGAGGAGCTAATGTAAATTTGAATGGTATAGTTAGACAATATTTTCCAAAAAAAACTAACTTTGAATTTATTGAACAGCAGAAAATAGATAAGATTGTTGATAAATTAAATAACAGACCTAGAAAAAGATAGATCTTCTTAAATCTCGTTGGAGATATTTGACCAATTTATAGACCAAAAAAGCCCTGTTGCGTTAATGAATTGAATCCAGCTTAAAAAAGATAAATTGCTATCTTAGTGCCATCAAATTAAAAGGCAAAGTCATGAAAAAGTTTTTTCTTTATGGGTCAGTAGTAATTTTAGTTGTAATTATTGCTATAGGAATCTATGCTCCCAAAACTACAACGGTACAAAGATCTATTGTAATACAACAGCCAGTAGAAAATGTCTTTTCTTATCTTGTATCGTTACAAAATATAGAAAAATATTCTCCATGGCAATTAAAAGACCCAAAGGCAAAACATCAATACCAAGGTACTGGAAATACCGTAGGTTCTGTTCATAGATGGATTTCTGAAAGTAAAGATGTTGGAGTAGGTGAGCAAGAAATAATATCGATTGTAGAAAATAAAGAAATTATATCAGAATTGCGTTTTGAAGAACCTCTTGAAGGAGTATCTATAGGTTTTCTAAAGTTCAAACCAGTAGCTAATGGAACAGAATTGACCTGGGGATATCAAGGTGATTACGCTTTTTTAGAAAGTATTTTGATGATGATTATTGATATGGACAAAGTATTAGGTGCTGATTTTGAAAAAGGCTTACAGAATATTAAAAATATTTTAGAGTAAAATAATAACATTTAATACATGGTTATTTAAATGTATTCTTGTCAATCTCTATTTTGTTTGACGGTTGAATATTTTTAAATAACCTTTTTTTATATATGAAAGCAAGCTATAAAAACTACCTATTACATTTTAAACAAGCCTCAGGAACTTCTAGAGGTGTTTTAAAAACTAAGGAAACTTATTTTATCATTTTAGAAAAAGAGGCTAAAATTGGTTACGGGGAAACGGGGCTGTTTAGAGGGTTAAGTGCCGATGACAAACCTGATTATGAAGAAAAACTAAACTGGACTTGTCAAAATATTCATTTAGGTTTAGAGGAGTTGTTAATTAGACTTATAGAATATCCATCCATTCAATTTGGTTTAGAACAAGCTTTTTTATCTTTAAAAAGTAGCAATAGTTTTGATTTATTTCCATCACAGTTTACAGAAGGAAAAACCGTTATACCTATTAACGGTTTGGTTTGGATGGGGAATGAAGAATTTATGCAACAACAAATAGAAGCTAAATTGGTAGCAGGTTTCAATACAATAAAAATGAAAATTGGAGCAATAGATTTTGAAACGGAAATTAAATTACTGCAATCCATAAGAGCGAATTATAGTGCTAAAGAAATTACATTACGAGTAGATGCTAATGGAGCATTTACACCCAAAAATGCTTTAGATAAATTAGATAGATTGGCTTCTTTAGATATTCATTCTATTGAACAACCTATAAAACAAGGACAGGTAAAAGAGATGAGAGACTTGTGTGTAAAAACGCCAGTTCCTATTGCTTTGGATGAAGAATTGATTGGGGTTTTTACATATGAGGATAAAAAAGAATTGTTGCAAGATATCAATCCTCAATACATTATTTTAAAACCCAGTTTATTAGGAGGTATTAAAGGAAGTAATGAATGGATTTCATTGGCAAATAAACAAAATATTCCGTACTGGATTACATCTGCCTTAGAAAGCAATATAGGCTTGAACGCTATATGTCAATACACGCATACCTTAAATGTTACGTTGCCACAAGGTTTGGGAACAGGAAGTTTGTTTAGCAATAACATAGAAAGCCCTTTAGAGGTTAGTAAAGGGAGTATTGGATACAATATAAAAAAATCATGGAAAATAAATATATAGCACAAGCCAACAAAGGTAAGACAGATGCTTGGAGATATGTTGTAGGAATTGTGTTTGTAATTGTAGGTTGTGGTTTGTTTTCGTTACCTCATTCATGGGCTATTCGTAAAAAAGTAAGTTTAGAAGAGGTAGATAGTTTGCGTTTAGACGATATTGCTTACGTATTTTCTCTTTTTGATAACAATACAACTCTGGTTTATATTATGTTGCCTTTTATGGGAGGCTTGTTAGCATTGTGTTTTATAGTCTATAAACTACATCGTCTATCCTGGATTCATCTAACAACAAGTAGAAATCAAATAGATTTTAAAAGAATATTATTCTCCTTTTCAGTATGGGGGAGTATCAGCGCCATCGTGATTTTACTTGGAGTATTTGTAAGTTCTGAAACGCTAGTTTTAAATTTTAAAGCAGAGAAATTTGCCATTCTTTTTATTATTGCTATTGTGCTAGTGCCCATACAAACTAGTTTTGAGGAGTATGTGTTTAGAGGCTATTTAATGCAAGGTTTAGGGTTGGTATCCAAAACCAATTGGTTTCCTTTACTAATTACTTCCATCACTTTTGGGTTGATGCATTTAGGAAATCCAGAAGTAGGTAAGTTGGGTAATGGAATTATGGTATTTTATATAGGAACAGGTTTGTTATTAGGAATCATTACTTTAATGGATGAAGGAATGGAACTATCTTTGGGTTTTCATGCCGCTAATAATTTAGTAACAGCCTTATTGGTTACTACAGATTGGACTGCTTTTCAGACTCACGCAGTTTTTAAAGATTTTTCAACACCAAATTTATTGGCAGAATTAAGCGTAATGGCTGTATTGTATCCGTTGTTATTATTGTTATTTGCTAAAAAATACAACTGGAAAAACTGGAAAGAAAAACTAATTTAGAATAGAGAGGCTCTTTTTTTAAGAGTTTCTTACTTTAGTGATTGTATGAATGATAAATATTTTGCGCATCCCACAGCGGTTATTGATATGGGCTGTGAGATTGGTTTAGGGGTTAAAATATGGCATTTTAGCCACATTATGCCCAAATGTTACATAGGAGAAAATTGCAATATTGGTCAAAATGTGGTGGTTTCTCCTGGTGTTAAATTAGGCAGTAACGTAAAAGTACAGAATAATGTGTCTATTTACACAGGAGTTGTGTGTAAAGACGATGTGTTTTTAGGGCCTTCTATGGTGTTTACCAACGTAATAAATCCTAGAAGTGCAGTAAATCGTAAAAACGAATACAAAACTACGTTGGTACATAAAGGAGCTAGTATTGGTGCAAATGCAACTATTATTTGCGGGAATACCATTGGAGCCTACGCCATGATTGGAGCAGGAGCAGTGGTAACCAAACCTGTTTTACCTTATGCTTTGGTAGTGGGAAATCCATCAAAACAAATAGGTTGGATAAGTGAATATGGACACAGATTACATTTTAATAAAAATAATGTAGCAGTCTGTTCAGAATCTAAACAAGAGTACAAATTAACCAACGGAAACGTTGTAAAACTATAAATATGAAAAAAATAATTGCTATTATTCTTGGAGGCATCGGTTTTGTGCAAGCGCAAGAAAATCAAGAATTTCCAGAACATCAAAGTCAGTTAAGAATTCCGTTTAATCACGCAAATTACAGCGTGTTTGAAAAAGAAATATATCAGTCAGAAAATACACACACTACGGTAAAACCTTATATATACAATACGGTGAGTAAAATTGCTAAGTTAGACGCGTATAAAGTTTCTTTGCTAAAAGACAAAACATCGTGGGGAGGTAAAAAATTGTGGAATGAGCATTTGGTTGAGGTAAGAGGAGAAAATTATTGGGTAAATCTAGACTTTTTATTAGATGTAAATGCAGGTAAAGAAGACGGAAATATTGGAACTACGCTTGAGAATACTAGAATAGGAAAGCTAGAGGGGCAGTTAGGAAAAAAACTTTCTTTTTCTAGTACTTTTTACGAGACTCAAGCAAAATTTCCTCAATTTATGAGAGAATATATAAAAATTAACCAGCCAGAAGACGGTGTAGGTATCATTCCAGGTAGGGGTAAGGCCAAAGCTTTTGGGGAAACAGGTTTTGATTATGGAATTTCTACAGGGTATGTATCGTACACACCCAATCAGTTTTTCAATTTACAGTTTGGGCATGGGCAGAATTTTGTAGGTAACGGATACCGTTCTTTGTTTTTGTCCGATGTAGCTGCACCACGTACTTATGGAAAATTAACAACTACAGTTGGTAAAGTTCAGTACACCAATATTTGGACATGGTTAAGAGATTTTAATTTTTCTATTGATGATGTTTCAGCTGGAAACAATGCCACTCATAAAAGAAAATATGGAGTATTTCATCATTTAAGTTGGAATGCTACCCGCTGGTTTAATGTTGGTTTTTTCGAAGGAATTATATCAGATAATTCTGGAACATCAGGAAGTTTACAAGCCGAGTATTTAAATCCGATTATTTTTTATAAAAATATTGAATTTTCCAATGGTGAAGATGGTGGTAGTGGTGTTGTAGGTTTTGATACAAAATTTAAAATAGGAACTCGTAATTTTTTATACACACAGTTTTTGTTGGATGAATTCAGCGCTTCAGAATTTTTTAACACTAAAGGATACTGGGGAAACAAATATGCTTTTCAAATAGGAGCTAGGTTTTTTGAACCTTTTAATGTTGAGGGATTGCAGTTACAAGCTGAATTTAATAAAGCAAAGCCTTTTACTTACTCGCACGAAAAACAGCATAATTATGCTCATTTTGGTCAGCCCTTAGCTCATTTATGGGGAGCCAACTTTTGGGAAACTATTTTTATTGCCAGATACAACAGAAATAGATGGGGTGCATATACAAAATTTGTATTCGGTAAAAAAGGATTCGACTTTTTTAAAGATATTACTTCTAATGGTGGAAACATATTTGTGGATTCAGGAAATAGAAAAGCAGATTATGGAAATACAGACTTACAAGGAAATACGGCCACAATTTTAAATGTTGATCTAGAGGTAAGTTATTTAATAAATCCTGTAAACAATTTAAAAGTATACGCAGGAGCCTTAGTTCGTAATTTTGATGCAGATAGTAATATTACCAGAGTGGGGATTTTACCTAGAGGAAAAAATGAGGTTGCCAACGTTACTTTTAATACAGAAAGTAACAATTGGTTTTTCTTGGGCGTAAAAGCTGATTTGTTTAATAATTATAGAGATTATTAGTAGATTATGGGGTTAAAAGATCAGTATTTTCCTATTATTTAAATTAATAACAGGAAAATACTGATTTAAGTAACAAACAGACAAAAGTGTTGATGAATTGTTTTAAGTTCTATACACTAAAGTTTTAGTTTAAAAAAAGATATGTTTTAAGTAAGATAACAACAAGTTTTTAAACTAAGAGTAGTTTAGCAAGAATATCCTTAATCAGTAAAAAAAATAGATGTCAGTAGTTGCTTACTTATTAATTTTGTTTTCTGTAACCATTTTGACAATAAAGTTGTTAGATATTGTTGCTTTGCTATTGGATCGATTTATTTCAAAGTAGAATTACTTATAATATATGTTAATATTACTATCACTAACCCAAAATAAGTGATTCTTATCCAAGATTAAACCTGATCTATTCATTGTGCTTAGTGCTTTGAAGTTTAACCTTTATTGCTTTTCTATTTGAGTTGTATTAAATTCTTTTGGTTTATTTCTATTGGAAGATATCACTTCTCTTATCATAAGTAGTCTAGTTGTTTTTTCGGTTATCCCTAACGAATTCCTATATAAATTGCTGACAAGCTTTTTGTAGACGTAGTAATGTTGAAACAAAATAAAAAATGTTTTTGAATACCAAATTCACCCATATAAAAAAGTGTTTATGCTGTGGCTGATTCTGTATGCCTACAAATATTACATTATCTAGAAAAATTAGTATAAGCTTGATAAGTTGTAAAATTGTATCTAGTGTATTTAAACGCTGTTACTGATTTTATTTTAGCTAATATTCCATATAATCTTTATCTGTTTTAAACTAGGCGTGGAACTCTAGAAGATTTTGACCCTTGAAAATATCAATATTGTAAAATTTTGATCAGTTATTATGATGCGTATTTAAACACTGACTTTTCTTGAATTATTTAGGAGTATATTTTAGTTGAGAAATAAAAAGAAGTAAAAAAAAGTTGCAATCAATTGATTGCAACTTTTTTTACTTCATAAACTTTTAAACTATCTAATTAATTTTTTGTACTTGATACGCTTAGGCATACCGTCTCCACCCAAACGTTTCAGTTTATTCTCTTCGTACTCAGAGAAAGATCCTTCAAAAAAGTACACTTGTGAATCTCCTTCAAAAGCTAAAATATGTGTACAGATCCTATCTAAAAACCATCTATCATGAGAAATAACCACACCACATCCTGCAAAGTTTTCTAAACCTTCCTCTAAAGCTCTTAGTGTATTCACGTCCAAATCGTTAGTAGGCTCATCTAATAGCAAAACATTTCCTTCTTCTTTTAGAGTCATTGCTAAATGTAAACGGTTACGTTCTCCACCAGACAATGTAGCTACTTTTTTATTTTGTTCAGAACCACTAAAATTAAAACGAGACAAGTAAGCTCTTGAGTTTACCATTTTTCCCCCCATCATAATTAACTCTTGACTATCTGCAAAATTTTCCCAAATAGATTTCTCGGGGTCTATGTCAGAATGATTTTGATCTACATAAGCAATTCTTGCAGTATCTCCAACTATAAACTCACCACCATCAGGAGCTTGCTCTCCCATTATCATTCTAAAAATGGTAGATTTACCTGCTCCGTTTGGTCCTATAATTCCTACAATTCCGTTTTGAGGTAGATTGAATTGTAAATTATCATATAATAATTTATCTCCAAAAGCTTTGGCAACACCTTTTGCCTCAATTACATTGGTTCCTAAACGTGGTCCGTTGGGTATATAAATCTCTAATTTTTCTTCAACTTGTTTCTGATCTTGGTTCATCAACTTATCGTAATTCTTTAAACGAGCTTTTGATTTAGCTTGACGTCCTTTGGCACCTTGCTTTACCCACTCTAATTCTCTAGCTAATGTTTTTTGACGTTTAGAAGCTGTTTTCTCTTCTTTTGCTAAACGCTGTCCTTTTTGATCTAACCAAGACGAGTAATTTCCTTTCCAAGGAATCCCTTCTCCTCTATCTAATTCTAAAATCCAACCTGCAACATTGTCTAGAAAATATCTATCGTGTGTAATTGCAATTACAGTTCCTTTATAAGCAGCTAAGTGATGTTCTAACCAATGAACAGATTCTGCATCCAAATGGTTGGTAGGTTCATCTAATAACAAAACATCTGGCTCTTGTAACAACAATCTACATAACGCTACACGCCTTCTCTCTCCTCCAGACAAATTCTTTATTGGAGTATCTCCTTCTGGCGTACGCAAAGCATCCATTGCAATTTCTAACTTTGTATCTAATTCCCAAGCATTGGTTGCATCAATTTTATCTTGTAACTCTGCTTGGCGAGCCATTAATTTGTCCATTTTGTCTGCATCAGAATACACTTCTTCCAAACCAAACATGTCGTTAATTTTATTGTACTCTTCAAGAACAGCTACTGTTTCTGCCGCTCCTTCTTTTACAATATCCATTACTGTTTTATCATCATCTAACTTAGGCTCTTGCTCTAAATATCCAACAGTGTATCCTTCTAGAAAAGTAATATCTCCTTGATAGTTCTTTTCTTGTCCTGCTATAATCTTCATCAAAGTAGATTTACCAGAACCGTTCAATCCTAAAATTCCAATTTTAGCTCCGTAGAAAAAACTTAAATGAATGTTTTTTAATACTTGTTTTCCGGTAGATTGGTAGGTTTTACTCAATCCAGACATGGAAAATATTACTTTCTTATCGTCTGACATGTTTCTTTAATTTATGATAGATTTCAAAAATAGTGCTTTTTGATGAAATTCTCCTCTGTAAAAAACAGAGTTCTAGCAAAACCATAAAACTATGTGTTTTGTATTTTGATTTTGTTGAGAAAAACGGGAAACTAAAATTACATATAGTTGGAGCGTTTGGAATAAAACCCTTGGTCTTGCTGAGGAAGACGAAAGCAATGAACATAGACATCCAAAACAAGCCCTGCATGCGTTAGTGATAGAGCCTTTGTTTGAGCTCTTTGGAGCAGAGCGGAAAAAGCGAGTGGCGATAGCACGACCCAAAGGGAAACGCTCATAAAAAAAGAAAACGATCCGCAACATAAAAGTACGGATCGTTTTTTATAAATATGTTTTTATAAATTAGTCTTTGTAACCAAAACGTTTTAATTGTCTGTCGTTAGAACGCCAATTTTTATTCACTTTTACATATAGGTCTAAAAAAACTTTTTTGTCAAAAAATATTTCTAGGTCTTTTCGGGCTTGGGTTCCTACCTTTTTTAAGGCTGCTCCTTTATGACCAATAATAATTCCTTTTTGAGTCTCTCTTTCTACCATAATGATAGAACGTATTTTGATGATATTATCCTCTTCAAAAAACTCTTCTGTATCAATTTCTACAGCATACGGAATTTCTTTTTTGTAGTTCAATAATATTTTTTCTCGAATTGCCTCGTTTACAAAAAATCGTTCAGGTTTGTCTGTTAATTGATCTTTAGGATAAAACGCAGGAGAAGCAGGCAACAACTCTTTTATTTTTTCAAAAACGGGTTCTATATTAAACTTTTCTAAAGCCGATATTAAGTAAACATTTGCGTTAGGAACTTTATCGTACCAATAAGCCATTTTTTCTTCTATTTGTTCTTGCGTAGAAGTATCAATTTTATTGATTAATAGCATTACAGGAACTTTAGAACTTTTTATTTTATTAAAAAAAACTTCATCTTTTAATTCTTTCTCGCCTATTTCTACCATATAAATCAACACATCAGCATCTTCAAAGGCAGACTTCACAAAATCCATCATAGAAGCTTGCATCTCGTAGGCAGGCTTGATGATTCCAGGTGTATCAGAAAACATAATTTGATAATCGTCTCCGTTTACAATTCCTAAAATACGGTGTCTGGTAGTTTGTGCTTTTGAGGTGATGATAGATAACTTTTCCCCTACAAAGGCATTCATCAATGTAGATTTTCCAACATTGGGATTTCCTATAATATTTACAAAACCTGCTTTGTGTGTCATATGTACTAATTGAGCTACAAAGTTACGCAAACCAACAGTAACAATAATAAGATGAATTGAGTATATTTATATTTTAGATTGACCTTACTTTTTTATTAACAACTCTACAACTAAATTGTTATAAAACTGAGTTTTGTTCCGTGACTAACATCCGTCTTTTACAGCATTAAAGTGTCCAGTTTTTAATAGCAAATAATAAAGTATACTCTTTATTATTTTAATCGATATAAAAAGGCTCTCAAACAACCTTGATACACATACTACTGATGATTCTTTTTTTTGGGACTTAAAAATGTAGTGTTTTTAACTATTTAAACCTTTGTAAATTTAAAAAAATCCAAGGAAACTGTTCTTTACTAAAAAGCAGTTCTATAAATACATTTAATATAACTTTATTTATACATGACGAAAACTATCAATTGAAGCTAAAGATAGCGAATCAAAAAATTGATTATATATCTTTGTACTGTTGAGATATTAAAATAATTACTAAATTAGGGTAAATTAAATTAGAAAAACATGAGTCAATTTGATAACGAAAAAATTAAAGAATATTTAAAAAACGGAGCGGTTGTACTAGATGTAAGAACTAATGAGGAATATGCTGAAGGGCATGTTGCGGGTTCTGAACATATTATTTTACAAACTTTACCTGGAAATATTGCTAAGGTAAAAGCGTATGGAAAACCCGTTATTGCTGTATGTAGGAGCGGAGCTAGAAGCCAACAAGCTACTGATTATTTAAACCAAAATGGTATTGATACTATGAACGGAGGTCCTTGGGAAAATGTAGATCAGTACCTAAACTAGGTTCTTTAAAACAAAAAAAGATGTTTTTCTAATTTTTAGAAAAACATCTTTTTTTGTTTTAGTTACAATATTACCAGCCTCCGCTGGCTCCACCTCCACCAAAGCCTCCGCCTCCGAAGCCTCCGCCCGAAAAACCACCTCCAAAGCCACCACTAGAACTTCCTCCTCGATATCCTCTTCCGTTTCCTAGGCTACCCAATATCATAGAGGTTAAAACATCAGATGCGTCCAGTCCTCTCTTTCTTCCTCTGTTGGAATTGTTATCTCCTCCATTATTATCTTTTCCTCTACTCATTAAAAAAATAACAAAAGCGATAATTAAAATGATAATAATCAAATTACCTTTACCACTACTTTTTTTCTTTTTTGGATCTGCTTTGTATTCACCCGCCAATACTTTTATAATTGCATCTACTCCCTGATTGACTCCTTTGTAATATTGACTCGCTTTAAAATTAGGAGTAATGATATTGTCTATAACTTGTTTAGACATATAATCCGTTAACAAGTGCTCTACTCCATATCCTGTAGCAATCTTAATTTTACGATCTTGTTGTGCAATCAATACAAATACTCCGTTATCTATACCATTTTGACCAATTCCCCACTCATGTGCTTTTTCGGTAGCCAACATAGAAATATCGTACCCATTCAAGCTTTTTATTGTTGTAACGGCTATTTGTGTAGAAGTGCTGTCTGCATACTGAATTAGTTTGCGAGACAATGTTTGTGTTTCTTGCACAGAAAACATATTGGCATAATCATAAACACCTTTGAACTCTGTTTCTTTTTTAGCAAGAGGCTCTTGCCCACTGGCTAAAAATATTGAAAAAAAAGCCAGTCCAAGGACTAGCTTTGTAATAGGTTTGTACATTTTTATTTTATTTTCTATCTCCAAATAAACGTAATAAATACAAGAACAGGTTTACAAAATCTAAATACAACGTTAAAGCCCCCATTACAGCACCTTTTTTGGCATCTTCTTCAGAGTTTAACAGACTTGCCATTCTTTTTATCTTTTGTGTGTCATAGGCTGTTAATCCCACAAAAACCAAAACTCCTACATAGTTTAAGATGTAATATAACATAGATGATTTTAGAAACATATTTACCACTGTTGCAATAACCAAACCTATCAAAGCCATAAACAGTAAATTACCCCAGCTAGTTAAGTCTTTTTTTGTGGTGTATCCATAAAAACTCATAGCTCCAAACGTACCCGCAGTAATAAAAAACGTAGAAGCTATAGAGGACGAAGTATACATTAAAAAGATGGTAGACATGGTCAATCCATTTAGCACTGCGTATAGAACAAACAACAAACTAGCTCTTTCTGATGTCATTTTATCAATTCTTGCAGATAGCCATATCACCAATCCAAACTCAGCAGCTATTAAGCCATAAAACAAAAGCTTATTAACACCACCTTGTGGTGGATATAATAAATTTAAAAAAGCAGGTGTTGTGGCTGCCCACCATGCTACAAAACCTGTAATTAATAAAGCACCACTCATCCAAGAATATACTTTACTCATAAATACAGACTCTTTTGCTGTACTCGTTTCTATTGAAAATGGATTCATAATTTTATCTTTTTGATATTTCGTCGGGTAACTCATTTACATCATTACTTTGGTATACAAAGTAGGTCTTTAATTGTTCTCCTGCCTCTTTAATCCCCTCAGTCAAACCTTCCGTAAACTCTCCTTGTTTAAATTTGTTAATTACTTTTTCTTTGGTACTCTCCCAAAAATTGGTAGGGACTACCTTGTTAATTCCAATATCTCCTAAAACAACAAACTGATTGGTTTGTGTAGCTAAATAAAACAAAACGCCGTTTCTAGCTTTTGTTTCACTCATTTTTAACATTTCAAAAATAGAAATAGCATGTTTCATAACATCTTTTCCTTTAAAGGAATCATCTATATGAACTCTAATTTCGCCAGAAGTATTCTTTTCGGCCTCTTGTATTGCATGTACAATGCTATCTTCTTGCTCTTTGTTAAAAAAATCGAGTTTACTCATTTTAAAATTCTACTTTTGGAGCTTGACTACTTGATGGATCTGCTTTGAAATAATCTAATTTATCTAGGCTAAAAATCATGGCTGTTAAGTTACCTGGAAATTTACGAATCATTGTATTGTATTTTTTAACAGCATCGTTAAAACGATTACGTTCTACATTAATTCTGTTTTCAGTTCCTTCTAACTGCGATTGCAATCCTATAAATTGATCACTTGCTTTTAAATCTGGATAACTTTCTGAAACCATCATTAACTTACTTAAAGCACCTGATAAGCCTTGTTGCGCTTTCTGGAACTGAGCCATTGCTTCTGGCGTTAAATTATTTGCATCAATGTTTACAGAAGTTGCTTTGGCTCTCGCCTCTATTACTTTTGTAAAAGTTTCACTTTCGTGTTTTGCATATCCTTTTACCGTACTTACCAAACTTGGAATTAAGTCAGCTCTTCGTTGATACGAACTCTCTACATTTGCCCATTGACCTGTAGCACTTTCTTGCGCAGTAACCATACCGTTATAACCACAAGAGCTTAAAGTAATAGCAGCAATTACAACTGTAAGATATTTTACTATTTTTTTCATTATATAATTTATTAATTACAATTACTAACAACCACAAACTATACCAATTATTCCTATATGACAGAATGTCTTTTTAAAGCTGATCCTTAATTTTTAACAATTCAGCCTTAATTGTTTCTAAACGATTGATCACGGCAACCTTACTGGCTGTTTTTTTGGGTTGTGCTTTTAACTTTTTACGAACCCCTTCTAATGAATAGCCTTGTTCTTTAGCTAAATGATACACCATTTTTAACTTTTCAATATCAACGTCCGTAAACATTCTATCTCCTTTGCTGTTTTTTTTAGGCTTTATCATCTCAAACTCTTGTTCCCAATAACGAATCATAGAATTGGGCACACCAAAAGCTTTGGCTACTTCTCCAATTTTATAATATCTTTTTTTAGGAAGTTCTATATACATTAGTCTAGTGATTGATTGTCTTGAGATGAGAGATCTAACATTTTTTGATATTCTTTTGGGGTTAAATCGTTGTGATAAAAATATACTGGATTTAATTTTTGTTTTCCTTTTTTTACTTCGTAATGCAAGTGAGGAGCTGTAGAGGATCCTGTAGAACCTACGAGCCCAATCAAATCTCCACGCTTTACTTTTTGACCTCTTCGCACTAAAAACTTACTCATATGGGCATAGGTAGTTTCATATGAGTAGCCATGCGAAATCACTACATGATTTCCAAAACCTTTTCTAGAGTATTTTACCAATTTAACAACCCCATCTCCAGTTGCATATATATTAGAACCTTTAGGGGCAGCAAAATCCATTCCCCAGTGCATCCTTCTTGTTTTGTAAATAGGATGAATTCTCATACCGTACCCAGAAGCCATTCTTCTCATATCTTTATTTGATATAGGTTGGATTGCAGGTATGGAAGATAGCATTTGGTTTTTTGTTTTGGCTAATTTTACAATTTCATCTAAAGATTTAGATTGTACCACTAGTCTTTTAGCCAAAATATCCATCTTTTGAGTTGCTTCTTTTACCAACTCACTGTTCTTAAAACCGTCTAAATTTTTATATCTGTGTACACCTCCAAACCCTGCACTTCTTTGTTCTCTAGAAATTGGTTCTGCTTCAAAAATAACTCTATATACGTTGTTGTCTCTATCTTGAATCTCTTCCAAAATAACTGTAGACTCTTCCATTCGTTTTTCTAAAAGCTCATAATTAAATTTTAAATTATTCAACTCTCTTAAAGTTTCAAGTTCAGAGGGAGATTTTAAAAACAAACTAAAGCCAACAAACCCCATCAATGCAATAAGCAAAATGGCCATAATATATAAAAATGTATTCCTAAGAATTCTTTTTCTTTTTTTTAGAATTGGCTTGTAGGACAGGGTGTCTGAATCGTAATAAAATTTTGCTTTCGCCATGAAACTAAATTAACTATTTTTGTGAGCAATTAAATAAAAGCAATCTAATTGATATTACTAAAACGCAAAGCTACAAAATGTTTTGCAAAAGTAATTTTTAGTTCGTTACTCAATCCAATTTAGAATATGAAATCTCAAGATATTAGAAAGAAGTTTTTAGAATTTTTTGAATCTAAACAACATAAAGTGGTTCCTTCCGCTTCTATGATTTTAAAAGACGACCCTACCTTAATGTTTGTCAATGCAGGAATGGTACCTTTTAAGGAGTATTTTTTAGGTCAACGTAAAATTGTAAACGCAAGAGTTACCGATTCTCAAAAATGTTTAAGAGTTTCTGGAAAACACAATGATTTAGAAGAAGTAGGGATTGATACCTATCACCATACTTTGTTTGAAATGTTGGGAAATTGGTCTTTTGGAGATTACTTTAAAAAAGAAGCAATTGCTTGGGCTTGGGAATTGTTAACAGACGTTTACAAATTAGACAAAAACAATTTATACGTTACTATTTTTGAAGGAGATAGCTCCGAAGGATTAGAAAAAGATATGGAAGCCTATAATCTGTGGAAAGAGCATATTGCAGAGGATAGAATTTTGTTAGGAAATAAAAATGATAATTTCTGGGAAATGGGAACGCAAGGACCTTGCGGACCTTGTTCTGAAATTCATATAGATATTCGTTCTGCCGAAGAAAAAGCAAAGGTTGATGGAAAAGACTTGGTAAACATGGATCACCCTCAGGTGGTAGAAATATGGAACCTTGTATTTGTTCAATTTAATAGAAAAGCAGATAGTTCTCTAGAAAACTTACCTAATAAGCACATTGATACAGGAATGGGTTTTGAACGTTTGTGTATGGCTTTGCAAGGAGTACAGTCTAATTACGATACAGATGTGTTTACACCTTTGATTCACGAATTAGAATCTAAAACTAGATTTACATACGGAAAAACCGAAGAAATAGACATTGCAATACGTGTAATTTCAGATCACGTTAGAGCTGTTGCTTTTGCTATTGCTGATGGCCAACTGCCTTCTAGTACGGGGGCTGGTTATGTAATTCGTAGAATTTTAAGACGTGCTATACGTTATGGATTTACTTTTTTAAATCAAAAAGAAGCTTTTATTTACCAATTAGTAGATGTTTTGTCTAATCAAATGGGAGATGCTTTTCCTGAAATTGTTACTCAAAAACAATTGGTTAAGAATGTAATTAAAGAAGAAGAGGTTTCTTTTTTAAGAACTTTGGGACAAGGTTTAGGTTTACTAGACAATGTAATTGAATCTACAGAAGGAAAGCAGGTCTCTGGAAAAAAAGCTTTTGAATTGTATGATACTTTTGGCTTTCCTATTGATTTAACAGCTTTGATATTAAGCGAAAAAGGATATTCTTTAAATGAAGAGGAATTTAAAGATGCTCTACAAAAACAAAAGAATAGATCTAGAAAAGCTGCCGAAATGGACATGGACGACTGGGTTATTTTAAAAGAAGATGACGAAGAAGAATTTGTAGGATATGATTATTTAGAAATACCTGTGAAAATTACAAGATACAGAAAAGTAACCTCTAAAAAAGAAGGTGAATTGTATCAATTGGTTTTTAATTTAACTCCATTTTACCCAGAAGGTGGAGGTCAGGTTGGTGACAAAGGCTTTTTAGAATCTAGCAATAGTGATGTAAATTATATTATTGATACAAAAAAAGAAAACAACTTAATTATTCATATTACCAGAAACTTACCTATTCATATTACAGACACATTTAAAGCTGTAGTAGATAAAAAAAATAGAGATTTATCTAACAACAATCACTCTGCTACACATTTGTTACACCAAGCTTTAAGATCTGTTTTAGGAACGCATGTAGAGCAAAAAGGTTCTTTGGTAAGTGCTAAAAACTTACGTTTTGATTTTTCTCACTTCTCTAAAGTTAGTACAGACGAATTGGAAGAGGTGGAAAAATTTGTAAATACCCGTATTCGTGAAAAATTAGAATTACAAGAGTTTAGAAACATTCCAATGTCAGAAGCAAAAGAAAAAGGAGCTATGGCATTGTTTGGAGAAAAATATGGAGATGCGGTGCGTATGATTCAATTTGGAAACTCTAAAGAATTGTGTGGAGGAACACACGTTTCTAACACAGAGAATATTTGGCATTTTAAAATTACGAGTGAAGGTGCTGTTGCTGCTGGAGTAAGACGTATTGAAGCCATTACAGGAGGCATCGCAAAAGATTTCTTTATGCAACAAGACAAAACATTATCCTCAGTAAAGCAAACTTTAAAAAACACTAAAGACCCTGTAAAAGCAATCACATTGTTACAAGATGAAAATAATGCACTTAAAAAGGAAATAGAGGCTTTATTAAAAGAAAAAGCTAAAAATATTAAAGGAAATATAAAATCTAGTATTCAAGAAATTAATGGTATTAATTTTTTAGCCACTAGAATTGATATGAATGCAGGTGCTATTAAAGATATTGCTCATGAATTGGGCGGTGAAATAGCTAATTTGTTCTTTTTTGCCGGAGCAGAAAACGATGAAAAAGCCACCCTAACTTGTTATATTTCAAAAAACTTGGTGGAAGAAAAAGGATATGATGCAGGTAAAATTGTTAGAGAATTAGGAAAACTCATCCAAGGTGGTGGTGGCGGACAAAAATTCTTTGCAACTGCTGGTGGAAAAAAACCTGCTGGTTTGACTGAAGCTATAGAAAAAGTAAAGAAATATTTGTAAAATGTTACCTTTAAAGCTTAGCTTTTAGCATAATTGCTGAGTAAAAAAGCCTGTGACTCATCACAAAAAAAAGCTAATAGTTTGAAATTAAGAACAGAAATAAAATTGAGAGCCCAGCAACAAAATCAAATAGATTATACGTCTAAAATTCTATTGTTAGGGTCTTGTTTTTCCGAGAATATCGGGAGTAAACTAACCTATTATAGGTTTGATACTTTGATAAATCCGTTTGGAGTTTTATTTACGCCTACAGCCATAGAAAAAGTAATACAAGATGCTATTTCTCAAAAAAAATACGATGTAAAAGATTTAGTTATTCAGAATGGACTCTATCATTCTTTGCATCACCATTCAGATATTTCTGATATAAACGCAGAACAGGTCTTAAACAATATTCATCAAGCTCAAAAAAGTTGTTTAGAACAACTTAAAACAGCTACTCATATTATTCTTACTTTAGGAACTAGCTGGATCTATCAATACCGTAAAACAGAAGAGCTAGTTGCCAATTGTCATAAAATACCACAAGCAGAGTTTGCTAAAAAACTAATATCTATTTCAGAGATAGAAAAGAGCTTGCAAGAAATTATAAAAAAAATCAGAAAGGTCAATCTAAATGCACAAATTATATTTACACTTAGCCCTGTACGACATACCAAAGATGGCCTAGTAGAAAACTCTTTAAGTAAGGCGCAGCTATTAAGCGCTGTACATAAAATTAGAGAAAACCACCATGTAACTTATTTTGGTAGTTATGAAATAATGATGGATGATTTAAGAGATTATCGTTTTTACGAATCCGATTTAATTCATCCCAACACTACTGCCATTAATTATATTTGGGAACAATTTTCTAAAGTTTGGATTACAGAAAAAGCAAAAAAATATTTTAAAAGAATTGCATCGGTACAACAAAGCAAACTGCATAAACCTTTTCATCAAAATTCAGAAGCACACCAGCAATTTTTAGATAAATTAGCGGTCAAACAAACTGCTTTAGAACAAGAACTTCATGTCAAATTTTAATTTTCACCCTTCTTTTCAGCTCAATGGAAAACACTTTAAAACACAACTAGAATTAATTACTTTTTCAGAAAAAGTATCCAAAGACTTATATTGGTTTTTACAAGAGTGGTTTTCAGATTCAGAAACTTTAATTGCACAAACCTCTGGATCTACAGGAACACCCAAGCTAGTTGCTATTAATAAAGAGTTTATGGAGAATTCTTCTAAAGCTACAGCTACTTTTTTTAATTTAGGCACAAGCTCTAGCGTTTTATGTTGTTTGTCTACTGAATATATTGCTGGAAAAATGATGGTTGTTCGTGCATTAACAATGGGCTGGGAGTTGGATCTAGTTGACCCTATTGCCAATCCATTAAAAGGTGTTTCTAAAAACTACGATTTTTGTGCCATGGTTCCCATGCAAACCAAAGCAAGTTTTGCCGATCTACACATTCTAAAAAAATTACTTATTGGTGGCGGCGTTGTTTCTGAAGCGTTGCAAGAGGAATTACAAAAAATTCCAACCTTATGTTTTGCAAGTTATGGAATGACGGAAACTGTTTCGCATATTGCGATTAAAAAACTAAACCATTTTAATCCTAAAACTAACAATTATTACCAACTGTTGCCCAACATTGCTATTTCTCAAGACCACAGAGGTTGTTTAATCATAAAAGCCCCTATGCTGAGTGAGGAAAAAGTAATTACTAACGATATTGTAAAAATTTATTCGGAAAACGAATTTGAATGGTTAGGCCGTTTTGACAACGTAATTAATTCTGGAGGTGTAAAATTACATCCTGAGCAAATAGAAAAAGAAATCTCAAAAATAATATTGCAACGTTTTTTTGTAGCGGGAATTAAAGATGAGACTTTGGGGGAGAAATTAATATTGGTTATTGAGGGTAACAAAACAAACATTTGTCTTAATCAATTTAACTTGTCTAAATTTGAAATTCCAAAAGAAATTCATTTTATTCCAAAATTTGTAGAAACAAAAACGAATAAAATTAACAGATTAAAAACATTGGTACTGTTAAATTAATTATTATAATAATAGGAGTCAGTATTTAAATACGTATCTTATATACTTAATAAAGATGTTACAATATATATATGTTTTCATGGGTTAAAATCTTCTAGTGTTTTCTACTCAGTTCAAAACTGATGAAGATTGTAAAGAATATTTAACTCAAATAAAAACTTCAAAAATATTTAAAACAACACATGTGTTTTGAGGTAAGTTATTGTTTTTTTAATGTGTTAAATGTGGTGGTGAGTGGGGTCGAGTTTTGGGTGAAACCACCTATTCTTTGGCTGATGATGTTAATCTTAATAGATGTTTTAACGAATTCTGTTTTAGAATAAATTAATCGCATATAAAAAGCTAACAATGTTCAATAGTTTGATTACGAATGGTTAAAGAAAATAAAATTTATCAAGCAGAATAAATAAGGAAATAACTACTGACCTCCAAAACTTAAAATGAATTTATTACAAAAAGTAAAATTTAAGGGCGTATTGTTGTTTAAAGAGAGGTTGGTTAATTTTTACGCAATGTATGCTACTTATCACTTAAAGAATAAGGAGTTTACATTAATTTGTAATAATTGTTATTCAGGTCATATGTATCAAACATTAAAAAGGCCGTATAATACGCCTACAGTAGGTCTATATTTTTTTGCAGAGGATTATATAAAGTTTGTTAAAAAACTCGATATATATATAAATGAAGAATTGTCTTTTGTTTACAAAACAAAATATTTAGAGGCTCTAAACGAACATCAAGAGAAACAATATCCTATAGGCATATTGTCAGGGGGGGTAGAAATTCATTTTTTACATTACAAATCTGAAAAAGAAGCAAAAAGCAAATGGGACAGAAGAAAACAAAGAATAAATATGAAATCTATTTTGATAATTATGAATGATCAAAATAGATTTCATCAAGATTTAATGTCTGATTTTGATAATATCACATATCCTAAAGTTTTTCTTTCTGCACAAGAACGTGAGGGTGAAAATGTAAGAGTTATAGACTATTACAAAGGCAAAAAATGTGTGGGAGATATGTATAATGATCAGCTTAGAGTTTTTAAAAATTTTGATTTAGTACACTGGATAAAACAACAGATAGTTTGAGAAATATTGTTTACATATTGCCTGACACCTATGCAGGTGTAGCTTCTGTTGTGAGAAATTTAACAAGGTTTAAAAGTGATAGATATGTTGTTAAAGTTATTTTGTTGCACAACCTTTTAAATTATAATAAAAGAAGAATTAAAGATGAGTTTTTAGCTGATGAGATGGTAAGAATTACATATCATCCTAAATGGGACTCAGCTTATAGAGTCTATTTAAAACTAAAAAAATATATTGACAAACACTCAGTTATCGTACCTAATTGCGGAGAAATAGACTTGTTAGCAATAAGCTTTATAAGGTTTAAAATACCAGTTTGTTATCTGATGCATGGAGATTATAAACATTATTACAATGTATTAAATGAAAAATTTAAAAACATTAGTTCTATAATAACTGTTAGTGACTTTCTTTACCATAAAATCAGTAAATTAACTCAATTAGAATCTATAAAAATCTCCAGTTTAAAATTTCCTGTTCCTAGTATAGATATGCAAGAAAAGTTATTTTTAGATAAAACTAAAATTAAACTAATTTTTATAGGAAGCTTATTAAAAGCTAAAGGGATTTATCATTTTAAAGAAATTTTAGAAGACTTAGAAATTAAGAATATTAATTATGAGTTTACTATAGTTGGTTCTGGAGTCGAGGAATTTAGATTAAGAGAAGAATTAAATATCTATAAAAAAGTTCTTTTTTTAGGGGATAAAGAAAATAAAGAAGTGCTAAAATTATTACAAAAACAAGATGTTATTTTATTGCCGTCAGAGCGTGAAGGCTTGCCTGTTGTAATTGTAGAAGCTATGAAAAGTGGTGTAGTACCAATTACGACCAATTTACAGAGTGGTATTCCTGAATTAATAGATCATGATGTCAACGGTTTTACGGTGGGGTTAAATAACGTGGGAGAAATGTCTAATTTTATAGAAGTGCTGTACAACGATTTTGAATTATTAAAAACAATGAGTGCTTTTTGTGTTAAAAAAGCAAACAAAATGTTTGATCCTAACAAACAAACTTATTTGTATGAAAATTTTATTGTAAATACAAAACCAAAACAACAGCAGTGTTTAAGTAAGTACAAATGGTTTCAGTATCTGCCGTTTAGTATTGTTTATAGGTTAAAAAACAAAATATAGTGAGTATAAATCATCAACCCTTGGTTTCTGTTTTAATGACAGCATACAATAGAGAGAAATACATTGGAGAGGCTATTGAAAGTGTGATAGTGAGTACTTATCCAAATTGGGAGTTAATTATTGTAGATGATGTTTCATCAGACAATACAGTAGCGATTGCAAAAAAATATGAGGCGATAGATAGTCGAATTAAAGTTTATACAAATTTAAGAAATTTAGGAGATTACCCTAACAGAAACAAAGCAGCAAGTTATGCTAAAGGTGTATATCTAAATTACGTAGATGCAGATGATATGATATATCCATTTGGAATACAACAAATGGTGTATTACATGCAACAATATCCAGAAGCAGGAATCGGAATTTGCAGAAGTTACAATCCAAAAAAAATGTATCCTATTGTTTATAACAATTCCGAAGCTTTAAAAGAACATTTTTTTAACAAACCTTTTTTAAACAATGCTCCAGGTTCTGTAATTATTAGAAAAGAAGCTTACGAATTTGTTGGGGGTTTTACCGAGAATAGACATATTAGTGATAGTTTATTATGGCTTAGGATAGCTACAAAATATTCTGTTTTAAAACTCCCAAGAGAAATGAATTGGTCTAGACAGCATGAAGATCAGGAGTTAAAATACAGGATTCATAAAATTAGTCCTATTATGGAATTAAAAGATTTAACACTTAAAACCTTAGACCAAAAAGACTGTCCTTTAACTCCCACTGAAAAGGAACGTGCAATTGCACGGGTAAAAAAACAATATTTTAGGCAAATTTTATCTAGAGTAAAAAGACTAAAGTTAAAAAAAGCTTATGAGTTGTATAAAAGATATTAAAATATAATTTTATGAATAGTTTGGTGTCTATCATTATTCCTTGTTACAATTCCATGCCTTTTTTAAAGGATACATTGGTGTCTGTTTTTAAACAAACGCATAAAAATTGTGAGGTTGTTTTGATAGATGATGGTTCTACAGATGGCTCTTTTGAATATGCAAAAACATTTGAATCTAATCATTTTAGAGTTTATAAAAACAAAAGAAAAGGAGCTTGTGCAGCAAGAAATTATGGCTTTGAATTAAGTATGGGTGAATACATACAATATTTAGATGCTGATGATGTTTTAAGCAAAAGCAAAATAGAAAATCAATTAATATTATATAAAAAATTTGGTGATACTATCATAACTAGTTGTAGTTGGGGAAAGTTTAAAGACAATGTTTTAGAGGTAGAATGGAGCAATCAATCCATAGACAAAGATTATAAAAATCCAATAAATTGGTTGATAGATTCTTGGAGTGGTTTGGGGATGGGACAAACCTCTGTATGGCTAACTCCAAGAAGTATTGTAAACAAAGTAGGTGTTTGGAATGAGGATTTACAAATTAATCAAGACGGTGAGTTTTTCTCAAGAGTTTTGTTAGCGGTAAAACAAATAAAACATTCAGAAATAGCAAAAGTATATTATAGAGTAGGTAATCAGAAAAGTGTTTCTCAAAAAAATAATAAAAGCTACTCTAAAGCTACCTCTCTATTAATGTCTTACGAGTTGTGCCATCAACATACAAAAAGCAATTTATCAGGTTTAGAATTAAGAAAAGCAGTTGCTCAAAATTATATAAATTTTATTTATCAGTTTTCTCCAAATTATCCAGATCTACTGCAACAAGCAGAACAAAATTTTAAGAGTTTGGGTTTTTTAAAGATGTGGCCTGTTGGAGGAAATCGTTTTCAGAAAATAGCAAAACTTGTTGGGTTTAAAAAGGCTATTTTTGTAAGAAATTTTTTAGGAATATAATATCTATTAAGCATTAGAGCCACATACACATATACTCATGAAAGTTTTATACATAGGTCAATATTCAGAGGGTACTACAAGTAAAATGCGAGCTGATACGTTGAACGAGTTATTGGAGTCAAAAGTTTTTAAGGTGATTGATACGCATATTCCATTCTATAAAACTCATTTATTTTGGAGGCGTTTTGGTTTTAGATATAAAAGAGGAATACTAGTTTACAAAATCAATAAGTATGTTAATTTTCGGTTAAATAAGACTAAAAACGTTAGTTACGACCTTATTTGGGTAGATAAGGCGGTGTTTTTAACAAACAAAACAACCCAAAACTTAAAAAAAAGAACAGTGAGGTTAATTCATTTTACGCCTGATATGGCTTTTTACGAAAATAAATCTATTTTGTTTAATAAATCCATAAACGTGTATGATTATTTAATAACAACTAAAACTTTTGAAGAAGGGAGATATTTGAAATATATAGCTTCAGAAAAACTTATAAAATCAACCCAAGGATTTTCGTTAGATAATCACAAGCCTTATTTTAATTTTGGAGAAAAAGAAAAATACGTAGCTTTTATAGGCTTGGCAGAGCCATCAAGATTTAAAATTATAGACGGTTTATTGAAAGCAGGAATAGAGGTGAGAATAGCCGGATTTGGTTGGACTAAATTTGCAGAGAAACATAAAAATAACACGTCATTAAGTTATGCAGGAGAAAAATTAATAAACGAAGATTACACGCGTTTTATTTCAAAAGCATATATAGCCTGGGGAGCTTTATCTAAAAGATTTCCAGAAATGCACACAACAAGGACTTTTGAAATACCTGCATGTGGAACAGCATTGCTAACAGAATACAATACGGAAATTGCTTCTTTTTACAGCCCAGAAGAAGTGATTTATTACAAGTCTATAGATGAATTGGTGTACAACGTACAGTATTTTTTTAAACATACAAATGAATTGAATGAAATAACAGAAAGAGGATTGAAACGAGTTCATACAGGTGGTTATGATTACAAAAACATTTTACAATCGGTATTAAAGAAAGTGATATGAGTCATAAAACAGCAATTATTCATTATTTACCTTTGGAGTTTTACCCCCCGGTAACTAATTTTATCAATTGTATTTCTAAAGATAAAAAAAGCAAAGTATATGTATATTCTTCTGTAAATAACAATGGAAGAGAGGTTTATGAAAATTCAGAAATTAACTATATTTATAGAAGTCCATCACCTAAAGCAACAGAACATGCCATATTAAGACTTTTTAAATACTTTGTGTTTAATTTTGTTGTTTTTTTTAAATTATACTCAACACGTCCAGACACCATACTATATTACGAAACATATTCGGTGTTGCCTGTTTATTGGTACCTTAAATTTGTAAATAAAAAAACAAAGCTATTTATCCATTATCATGAATATTTCTCTAAAGAATGGTATACTAAGGGAATGAAAACTTTAAAGTATTATCATAAATTGGAGCAAGCCTTTATGTACAAAAGGAGTACTTATATAACACAAACCAATCAAGATAGAGTTGAATTATTTTTAAAAGATAATCCCAAAGTAGAAAAAACCAAAATGAGGATTTTGCCCAATTACCCTCCAAAGCGTTGGTGTCAATATTTAAAACAACAACATAACTTGAATCCTATTAAAAGTGTTTATGTAGGTTCACTTTCTTTAGAAACTATGTATGTAAAAGAATATTGTACATGGGTACAATCTCAAGAAGGAAAAGTAATTTTCTCTATTTATGGTTATAATGTAGAGAAAAAAACGCATACTTACTTAAGTAGTTTAAATTCAGATTTTATACAATATCATCCGGGTGGTATAGAATACAGTCAAATTCCAAATCTTTTATCAAAATATAATGTAGGCGTAATTCTATATAAAGCATTGATTGATAATTTTAAATATAACGCGCCTAATAAATTGTTTGAGTACATTTCTGGAGATTTAGAAATATGGTATTCTAATAAAATATTAGGTATAAAACCCTACGAGAAACATACTTTTCCTAGAATACTTTCTGTAGATTTTGAGTGTATTGTAGACAAAGAGCTGTTAGGTAGAGAGGGGTTGAAAGAGATAGAGCATGCCGTTTTTATAGCGGAAGATGTATATATGCCTTATATTAAAAAACTAATTCTGTAGTATTATGTATATATGGTCTGTAGTTGCAATTATCATAGTTGTCTATGTAGGATATGTTTTTTTTACTGAAGTGGGTAAAAGTTTTCCTGTTCTTGAGTTAATGATTTTGATAGCTGCTTTACAGTGGTTATTTGGGGCTTTTAACGCCTATAGGCTTTCTGTGAGACATTATAAGTACTATATGTATATTCCTGAAGAAGAATATATGTCTTTTGTAGTACCTGCTTTTTTGTGCTTTATAGTAGTTTTACTACCCGCCTTTAGAAAGTACACTATAGACTTTAATTTTAATATAATTCCCTATATAGGTTATGGAAGGTGGTTGTTTGTGTTTGGGGTTTTGGCAGATATTGCTTCTGTAGTAGTTCCTTCTAGTTTGCTGTTTTTTGTTTTTTTAATAGCGCAATTTAAATATGTTGGAACAGGGATTTTACTGTTTTCTACTCAAAAAAAAGATAGGTATGTTTTTTATGCTGTAATTTTATACTTGTTTGGGAGTTCATTAGCGCATGCCATGTTTCATGATTTTATATTATGGTCTTTGTTATTCTTTTTGTTTTGGGCAATTAAAAACAAACCTACAGCAAAAACAAAATTAGTCTTATTTTTATCAGGTGTTTTTTTTGTAATCTCTATTCAAATTGTAAAGGCTTCTTTTAGAAAATTAATATGGGAAGGTAGTTTTCAAGGAAATAAAACTTTTTTATTTTATGATATTTTATCAGAAAGTTTAAGTAGTAATTATTTTGAAGATGAAAACAATTTAAGCGATTTAAACTTACGATTAAATCAGGGTTGGATTATTTCAGCAATTATGAGACATGTTCCAGATAACATAGAGCATGCAAATGGATCTACAGTGAAAGAAGCTGTGTTTTCGTCAATTTTACCCAGATTTTTAAATCCAAATAATAAAAAAGCAGGAGGAAAAGAAAACTTTGTAAAATATACAGGGTTAGATTTAGGAAAAGGAACCTCTATGGGAATGAGTATCGTTGGAGAGGCTTATGTGAATTATGGAAAAAAAAGAGGAATTATTTTTATGGCTATATGGGGGGGGGTTTTAAGGTTTTATTGGAAAAGGCTTGTAAAAGTATCTAGAAATCATCCTTTACTGATCTTTTTTATTCCTTTGTTGTTTTTACAAGTAATAAAAGCAGAAACCGAATTATATGTGGTTTTAAATCATCTGTTAAAATCTACTTTTATGGTGTGGATGTTTTTTAAATTTGCTAAAAAGTATTTAAACTGGAATATATAAATTCATGAATATTATTTTTTTTTTTAGAAAGAAACAACCTCAATTCAATAGTATAGAGGAAATATTTTACAAAATACAAGCAGTCGTATTTAGTAAAAATAAAGGGAAATCTGTTGAATTGCCCTTGTCATCCTTTTCATTCTTGTCTTTTTTTAAAAATTTAAAATATGCTTATAAAAATAAAGGAGAAATAAATCACATAACCGGACATGTAAATTACATTGCACTGGTTTTGGGTAAAAAAACAATACTAACCGTTCATGATATAGGGTCGTCTTTATGTGGGAATAAAATACATCAAATAGTCATAAAAATATTATGGTATTGGCTTCCTGCTCTATTTGTTAAAAAAATTACGGTTATTTCAGAGTTTTCTAAAAAGGAATTGCAGGAAATTATTCCTTTTGCAAAGCATAAAATTCAGGTGATTTACAATCCTGTTCATTCAGACTTAATACACACACCCAAGGTGTTTGATAAGCAGTGTCCCACTATTTTACATATAGGAACCAAGCATAATAAAAATTTAGAAAATACAATTAAAGCTTTAAAAAGCATCCATTGCAAATTGCATATTATAGGAAAGTTAACCAAAACACAAACAACGTTATTACATTCCTGTAATATTAATTATGACAATGAGTTTTATGTTCCGTACAAAAGAATTGTAGAGGCTTATCAGAAATGCGATATTTTAAGTTTTGCGTCTTTTTACGAAGGGTTTGGAATGCCAATTATAGAAGCGCAATCTGTAGGAAGAGTTGTGTTAACGTCTAATATAGGAGCAATGAAAGAGATTTCAGGAACAAAAAGTACTTGTTTGGTAAATCCAAAGGATACGATGAGTATAAAAAAAGGTTTCGAGAAAATTATAGTAGACGATACTTATAGAGAAAGTTTAATTAGCCATGGTTTAAAGAATATAAAAAGGTTTTCTTTGAGTGAAATTTCAGATCAGTATCTAAAACTATATGAAGGGCTTTAAATAATGAAAAAAAAAATAGTAATATCTATAGATTGGTTTTTACCAGGTACTAAATCTGGTGGACCAGTAAGGTCTTATGCAAATTTAATAGATCATTTTAAAGATGAGTTTGAGTTTTATATAATTACAAGAAATACAGATTACTGTGAGCTTATTCCTTATCAAAATATAGAAAGTAATACATGGATAACTAAAGAGTTAAACGTATATGTTTATTACTTTTCTCAGTCAGAATTGTCTAAAAAAAATTTAAAAAAAGTATATAACTCTATTAGTTTTGATATAATATTGATCAATGGTTTGTATTCTTGGTATTTTTCTATATTGCCGTTGCTAATTTTAAAGTCTAGTTCTTTTAAAAAAATAGTTTCTGCAAGAGGAATGTTAAATTCTCAGGCATTTTCTGTTAAAAAGAAAAAGAAAAAAATATTTATTGGTATAGCATCCTTGTTAGGGTTCTATAAAAACGTAGTTTTTCATGCTACCAATATTTTAGAATCTCAATCCATAAAAAAAGAAATAGGAAAAACCACAAAAGTTTTGATAGCCTCTAATTTACCAAGAGTTATGCAAACACAAGTAAAAAATTATATAAGAGAAAAAGAGTCTAAAAAAGTAAAGTTTATCACCGTTGCAAGAATTGCTAAAGAAAAAGGAGCTTTGTATACATTACAAGCTTTAGTTCTAATAAACAAATTAGATGTTGTTATTGAGTTAGATTTTTACGGAGCTTTATACGATACAGAGTATTGGAAAGAATGTGAGCGGTTGATATTGAAATTACCTAAAAATATTATTGTTAATTACAAAGGCAATATAAATGGTAATCAATTATTTAGTACTCTACAACAGTATCATTTTCTAATACTACCTTCAGAAGGAGAAAATTATGGACACGCAATCTTAGAATCCCTTAGCGCAGGTTTGCCTGTAATCATATCCAATAATACACCTTGGACAAATTTAGAAAGTAAAAAAATAGGGTGGGATGTAGATATTCGAAAAATTGAAAATTTAAGAATAGCTATAGAGAAAAGTATAGATATGAATGCAGATGTATATCAGCAATACGCATTAAACGCAGTCAGTTTTGCAAACACTATCATTTACGATAAAAAGGTAAAACAAAGCAATAGATTATTACTTAACCTATAAAAGATGGATTTATCTAGTTATAGAAATCTAGAATACAATCCTGGACCTAAATGGAAAAGATTGTTGTGGTATTTTATCAATGTTTTATTTTTCATCAATCCGTTAAATCCATTTAGCTTTGTAAAAGTCTTTTTAATGAGACTTTTTGGGGCAACTGTTGGAAAAGGTGTTGTGGTAAAGCAAAATGTAAATATTAAATATCCTTGGTTGTTGGAAATAGGAAACCATGTTTGGATTGGAGAAGGCGTTTGGATTGATAATTTAACAAATGTATGTATAGAGAACAATGTCTGTGTTTCGCAGGGAGCTTTGTTGTTGTGTGGAAATCACAATTATAAAAAGAAAACATTTGATTTAATAACAGCTAGTATTGTTGTGAAAGAAGGAGTTTGGATAGGTGCAAAATCGGTAGTATGTGGAGGAGTAACTTTACATTCTTATGCTATTTTATCTGTTGGGTCTGTAGCGAGTACTGATGTAGAAGCTCATTCAATATACAAAGGGAATCCTGCCGTTAAAATTAGAAAAAGAGTTATAGAGGCATGAAAATATCCATAATTACGGTTTGTTACAATAGTGCGCAAACAATACAAAAAACGTTTAATTCCATAACCAACCAAACCTACACGAATATAGAATATATAGTTGTTGATGGAGGCTCAACAGATGATACAATTTCATTGATAAAAAAAAATGAAAAAAATATTTCGAAATGGATTTCGGAACCAGACAAGGGTTTGTATGATGCTATGAATAAGGGAATAAAATTGGCAACAGGAGATTTGGTGGGAATTTTAAATTCAGACGATTCCTTTTTAGACACACAGGTATTAAAAAAAGTAGCTAATTTTCACTCTCAAAACAAAGTAGATGCATCTATAGGTAATATCATTCAACACAATACAAAAGGGGAGATAAAAAGGAGGTACAGTGCAGAGAATTGGAGTCCAGAAAAGCTGAAAATAGGTTTTATGCCTCCGCATCCAGCTATTTTTTTTAATAAGATTTTATTTGATCGTTTTAAGAGCTATAGACTTGATTTTAAGATAGGAGCAGATTATGAGTTGATTACTAGATTCTTTTTAAGACACAAAATTTCTTGGATGTATTCAGAAATTACTACAACCGCTATGCTAATAGGTGGAGTGAGTAGTTCTGGTCTAGATAGTTATCAATTAATTTCTAAAGAAATTAAAAAAGCATTAGAGTTAAACGATATTTCCTTTTGGTATCCTGAAATTTATTTTAGGGGTTTTTGGAAAATAAAAGGTTTCTTAAAAAGATAAATATGACAATTATTACGGTAACAGGAGTTACAGGGTTTGTAGGTAAGAATTTAAAAGCATATTTACAAGATGCTTATAAAATAAAAGGTGTTTCTAGAAACAAAAGTAAAGAAAATAGAACCTATGAGGAATTAGAGAAACAAGGATTGGGTAGAACCTTTGCATTTATACATTTAGCAGGAAAAGCACATGATTTAAAAAAAACATCTAATCCAGAGGAATATTTTGAAATAAACACAGAGTTAACAAAACGAGTATTCAATCAGTTTTTAAAAAGTGATTCAGAAGTTTTTATTTACATGAGTTCTGTAAAAGCCTGTGCAGACAAGGTAGAAGGTATGTTAACAGAATCCACACAAGAAAACCCAAAAACGATATACGGAAAATCAAAATTATTGGCAGAAGCCTATATTTTAAGTAAAGAAATTCCTAGTAACAAGAGAGTATACATTTTAAGACCTTGTATGATTCATGGTCCTAATAATAAAGGAAATTTAAATATACTATACAACTTGGTGTCTAAAGGAATTCCTTACCCATTGGGGATTTACAGCAATAGGCGTTCTTTTGTATCAATACAAAATTTATGTTTTGTAATAAAAGAATTGTTAAAAAACAGAAACATACCAAACGGAGTGTATAATGTATCAGATGACGAATCCCTGTCAACTAATAATTTGGTAAAGCATATAGCCAATGCTATCGGAAAAAAAGAAACTATTTTAAAATTACCCAAAAGCCTTGTAAAAGTAATAGCATCTATAGGAAATATTTTACCTTTACCTTTAAATTCTGAACGTTTGCAAAAATTAACAGAAAATTACGAGGTTTCTAATTATAAAATTAAAACAGCTATAGAAAAAGAACTTCCAATGTCTACTCAAGAAGGAATAGCGTACACCATAAAATCTTTTATGTAATTATGATAACAAATTTTATTGTTGCTTTTGTATTGGTAGTGTCTTCTGTTGTTTATTTAAAATTAGCTACATATTTTCAAATTATAGACAAACCCAATCACAGAAGTTCTCACACAAATCCGACTATAAGAGGAGGGGGAGTATTGTTTTTAATTGCGCTTTTTTTATTTTTTATACTATCTAAAGGAGCCTATTTATACTTTTTTTTAGGAACTTTCTTAATAGCATTTGTAAGTTTTATAGATGATTTAAAAGATTTATCCGCTAAGCAGAGATTGCCATTTCAACTGATATCCATTTGCTTACTTCTATTTCAGGTTTTTGGAACAGATATTTACCTTTTATGGATTCCTGTTTTATGTATTGTAGGGATTGCGTTTATTAATCTTTATAATTTTATGGATGGTATCAATGCGATAACTGGAATGTACAGTTTTGTGGTTTTAATGATTTTGTATTTGGTAAATTTAGATGCTAAAATTTTGGAAGCAGCTATTTTTAAATATCAATTCATAGCACTTGTAGTTTTTGGATTTTATAATTTTAGAAAAAAAGCAAAATTTTTTGCAGGAGACATAGGAAGTATTACGTTAGCAATGATTGTTTTTTTTACAGGATTATTTTTGATTGTAAAGTTAGAATCTCCCCTTTTAGCACTAACAGTAATTGTATATAGCACAGATAGTATCTTAACTCTTTTGCATAGAAAGTTTTTGTTAAAAGAAAATGTAACAGAAGCACATAGGCATCATTTGTATCAAAAAATAGTAGATCAAACCTCTTTGTCTCATATACAGACAAGTGGTTTGTATGCAGTCATACAGATTTTAGTGGGCTGTATTATTGTTACCAACTACACAATAAGTTTTAACAACCAACTCCTAATATTTATAGCAAGTGTTATATTTTTTATATTGATTTATATTTTTTTGTTTTTTAGATTAAAAACTAAAAATAACTGACTTTACTTACCGGTTTTTTTGTGAGTTAAAAGAATAATTTTAAGGTTGACAATAAATTTAAAAGCATGAATGATAAGTGGATAGACTTAATAAGTCGTAATTTACCCAGATCTATAATTTTAATTATAGATACACTTGTTGTGGTCTTTAATTTTATATTTAGTTATTTTATATTATCAGAGTTTTCTTTTCAATTTGATGTGGTAAAATTACTTATTCAAATACCCTATATAATGCTAATAAGTCTTGTTAGTTTTTTGATAGTTGGTTCCTACAAAGGTGTAATTAGACATACTGGAGTAAGAGATGCTATAAGTATTTACTCAAGCGCATCCCTTATCACTGTTTTTTTGTTAACAATAAATTATATAGATACAAAGTTTTATATATACCCAAACTATATACTTAGACTTTCTAATATTATTATTCTTTTTTTAATGAATTTAATATCATTAATTACAACCAGGTATATTTTTAAAAATCTTTACAGAACACTTGTAAAAAGTTCTGTAGAAAAAAAAAGTGAAACCTCTAACATATTGATTTATGGGGCCGGAGAAATGGGAACAATTGTTTATTCAATTCTTAAAAAAAGTAACGAAAATAATACAAAAGTAATTGCTTTTATAGACGATGATATAAAAAAACAAGGTAATAAAATAGATAGAATAGAAGTTGTAAGTATGGCTACTATTACAGATGATTACGTGAGAAGCCATAAGATTAAAGAAGTAGTTTTAGCAATTAACGATATACAACAATCTCGGTTGATAGAGATATCAGACCAATTGTTAACTTATCTATTAAAATAAAAAGTAGTACCTCCGGTATCCAAATGGGTAGGCGGAGATTTAATATTACAAGAAATTCAAGATGTAAAAATAGAAGACTTACTAAATAGAACTCCTATAAAATTAAACAACATAGAAATTGATAAATATATACATGGAAAAGTAATTTTGGTTACTGGGGCAGCAGGGTCTATTGGTTCGGAAATAGTAAGACAATTACTAGCATATAACTGTAAAAAAGTAATATTGGTAGACCAAGCAGAGTCTTTTTTGTATGATCTTCAACAAGATTTAAAAAATCAATCCAGACACAATATAGAGTGTTATGTTACAGATGTAAGGGATGTTTTAATGATGGAGTCTCTTTTTAAGAAACATCAACCTCATGTTGTTTTTCACGCAGCTGCTTATAAACACGTGCCGTTTATGGAGTCAAATCCTTATGAATCTATTAAGGTAAACGTAGCAGGAACTAAAAATATAGTAGATCTAGCCTTAAAATACAAAATAGATAAATTTGTAATGATTTCTACCGACAAAGCTGTAAATCCCACCAATGTAATGGGGGCAACTAAAAGAATTGCAGAACTTTATGTAGCTTCTAAAAGTAAACAAGGAACAACTACAAAATTTATTACAACAAGATTTGGAAACGTATTAGGTTCTAACGGATCTGTAATTCCCTTATTTAAAAAACAAATAGCTAGGGGAGGTCCAATTACGTTAACCCATAAAGAAATAACCCGATATTTTATGACAATACAAGAAGCGTGTCAATTGGTTATAGAAGCAGGTAGTATGGGAAAAGGAGGAGATATTTTTATTTTTGATATGGGTGAGTCTGTGAAAATTAAGGATTTAGCTAAAAGAATGATTAAGCTTTCGGGTTTAAACTATCCTAATGATATTGATATAAAGATAGTAGGTTTAAGGCCGGGTGAAAAACTGTATGAAGAATTACTTAACGATGGAGAAAATACAATTCCTACGTATCATAAAAAAATAATGATTAGCAAACCTGAAGATTTTGATTATAAAAATAAACTTTGTTTGATTGAGGATTTAATAAACAATAATAAACCAGATAGTTTTATGAGTTTGGTTAAGAAAATGAAAATAATTGTGCCTGAGTTTCTGTCCCAAAATTCAATATATGTTTGTTTAGATAAAATTAGTAAAAATGTTTAAAAATAAAAATATAGGTTTACTATTGTTTATATTGATAGCTATAGTGTTAACGGGTTGTGCCTCAAGAGAAAAAATTGTTTATTTACAAAATATAGAAACTATAGAAAAAGAGAGGTTACAAGATTTTTCTCCAACGTTAAGACCAGATGACAAATTAATGATTTCAGTTTCTTCTCTAGATTTAATAGTTGATACTCCTTTCAATCTTTTCGAACCTGCTAGAACAGAGGATTCAGCAAGTAAATTACAGCGTTTTTTAATTGCAAAAGATGGAACTATAGAATTACCGCAATTAGGACAACTTAAATTAGGAGGGTTGTCAAGATTGGAGGCAGTAGGACTTATAAAGAAAAAATTAAAACCTTTTCTAAAAAAACCTATTGTAAATCTCCAAATATTAAACTTTAAAGTGACTGTTTTAGGAGAGGTTAAAGAACCAGGCACATACACCATAGGTGACGAACGGGTAACTTTGTTAGAGGCTATAGGTTTGGCTGGAGATTTAACGATATATGGAAAAAGAAAAAATATCATAGTAATCAGAGAAACAGAAAAAGGAATTGTAACTTATAAAGTTGATATTACTGATGCTTCTTTTATTAATACACCGGCTTATTTTTTACAACAAAACGATGTGGTTTACGTAGAACCTAATAGGTCTAAATTAAACAATTCAATTAGTACCAATAGGTTAGGTATTATTTTTTCTGCAATATCTTTATTGGTAACTATTTACGCACTAATAATTAGAAAATGAGTGAATTTATAAACAATGAATATCAACAGAACAGTGACGGTAAATTTAAGTTAATTAACGAATTAAAAAAATATTTAATTCATTGGAAGTTGTTTGCATTGGGTATTGTTGTTTCTTTAGCAATTACGTTTTTTAAATTGAGGTATATTACACCTCGATACCAAGTACAAACTACTTTATTAATCAAAGATCAATCTAAAGGTTTAGATTCTGAATTATCGGCATTCCAGGATTTAGATATTTTTGGAGTTGTCAAAAGCAACATTCAAAACGAAATTCAATTGTTAAAGTCAAGAGATTTATTAAAATCTGTTGCTAAAGAATTAAATTTAAATATTTCTTATTTTATAAAAGGTAATTTTAAAGATACTGAAGTATACAATTCTCAAAGTCCTATTAAGTTAATTGTAGCTGATAAAGATGAAAGTTTTTATACGCTAGATACAGTTTTGAATATAAGAATGTTAACCCCTACAAAATTCGCTTTTTTAGATAGTGAAGGAGAAACAATAAAAGAAAAAGAAATTTTAAAGAGTTTTTTAATAGGTGGATATTCTTGTAAAATAGATTTTAAGAAAATTCAAGAGCTGGATGCGAAACTTGAGTTAAGAATACACATATCCAATATAAAATCGGTTATCAACAACTTGGTAAGCTCTATAAAAGTAAGTCCTATCGATAACAAGTCAAGTGTTTTAAAGTTAACAATGACTCATGGTTGTCGATTAAAATCTAAGATGGTTTTAAATACTCTAGTAAATAGTTACAAATCTCTAGGAATTGACGATAAAAACGAAGTAGGTATAAATACACATAAATTTGTAGAAACAAGATTAAAAATTATTAAAAACGAATTAGCTGAATTGGATAAAATAGTTGAAAACTATAAAAAACAGCATAATTTAACAGATATAGGTAATGAATCGATCTCTTTTTTAGAAAAATCGTCAAGAAGTAATGATGAGTTATTTAAGTTAGAAACTCAAATAAAGCTAATTCAGTTTATAAGTAACTACCTTGTTAGTCACAAAACAAATTATGAATTAATTCCTGTAAATTTAGGTTTTGAAGATTCTTCCATCTCTCTCTTGATAAATAAATACAATAACTTGCTATTGAAGAGAAACAAAATAATAAGAAATTCTAGCTACAATAATCCACTTGTAAGCAATATGGACATTGAATTAATGTCGTATAAACAAAGTTTAGAGCAAAGTTTAATTAGTTTAAAACAATCTTTAAAAATATCATCGTCTCAACTTGTAAAAGAAGGAATACAAATCAGAAATAAAATCATAGCATTGCCAACAAGAGAAAATGAATTGAAATCCCTTGTTAGACAGCAGACTATAAAAGAACAGTTGTATTTGTATTTATTAGAAAAACAAGAAGAGACAAAAATTTCGTTGGCAGTAACGCGTTCAAATTCACAAGTAATTGATAGGGCTTATGGCTCCAGTGTACCAATTTCACCAAATAAAAAGTCTATGTTATTAACCTCTTTTATTATTGGGGTTTTAATTCCTTTTGTGTTTGTTTATTTAAAATTCTTTTTTGACACAAAATTCCACTCAAGGGAAGATGTAGAAGCCATTGTGAAAGCACCAATACTAGGATGTATACCTTTGTCTAACTCAGGAGATAAAGTTGTTGTTCATAAAGGTAGTAGAACCTCTTCTTCGGAAGCTTTTAGATTGCTAAGAACGAATTTAAACTTTACGCTAGCTAACGATATAAAAAAATCAAAAGTAATTTTTGTAACTTCTACAATCAAAGGAGAAGGGAAAACATTTGTATCTGTTAATACATCTTGTACATTGGCTTTGTCAGGAAAAAAAGTTTTGTTGATTGAAATGGATCTAAGAGCTCCTAAGGTAACTAATTATTTAAGAGAAAATAGTTGTGCAGGAATTGTCAATTATATTGCTGATTCAGAAAACTACTCTTTAGAAAATATCATATTATCCTCAAAACATCATAAAAATCTAGATATTTTAAGCTCGGGTATTATTTCTTTAAACTCAGAAAATAGAAATTATAAAAAGAATACACCTCCCAATCCTGCAGAGTTGTTATTAAGTCCTAAAATAGAAGAGTTATTTAAAAATATAAAAGATAATTATGACTATGTAGTTGTAGATACGGCTCCTGTTAATTTAGTAACAGATACTTTGATACTAAGTAACTATGCAGATATGTTTGTATACGTAACTAGAGCTAATTTCTTGCAAAAGTCGTTATTGCAAGTTCCTCAAAAACTATACATAGAACAGCGATTGCCTAACATAGCAGTGTTAATTAATGGATTAACCTACAAAGAAGCTTATGGATACAGTGGGTATGGATATAGTGAAATAGAAGTTAAAAAAAATATTTTCAAAAAAATATCAAGATATTTTTTTAGTTAAAAAACTCGTTTTCAGGGTGGTTTATTTAATATTAAAAAATAATTTAAATTTTTTATTAAAAATGTTTGTAATAACGCAATAAGTGTGTATATTTGCACCCGCAACGCCGATATAGCTCAGCTGGCTAGAGCAGCTGATTTGTAATCAGCAGGTCGTAGGTTCGAGTCCTATTATCGGCTCCAAAGAGACAACGAAAGTTGTCTCTTTTTTTATGTTATTTTTTAAATAAATAGTTGTCCATATAAATATAATTTATACATTTGTTGCATTAATAAGAATTATGAAATTATTTAACATTAACGAATTTTGTTATTTTTTCTTTTTTACGGAAAAGAAGAGACTTTTCGTGTGTTAATATACTATATAAAAACATACCAAAAAGTCTCGATTTATCGAGGCTTTTTTTTTGTGAAAAAATTATGAAAATAGCAATTCAAGGAATTAAAGGGTCGTATCATCATATTGTTGCCGAGAATTATTTTGGTAGCACAATTAATTTGGTGGAATGTATGACATTTGCAGAAATGCCAGACAGAGTATTGTCTCAAGAAGTGGATTACGCTGTAATGGCAATAGAAAATTCTATTGCAGGTGCTATTCTTCCTAATTATGCTTTAATTGATGAAGCAGATTTAACAATTGTTGGAGAATATTATTTAGAAATTAATCACAACTTAATGGGATTAGATGGGCAAAGAATACAAGATATTAAAAAAGTGTATTCACACCCAATGGCTTTGTTACAGTGTCGCAGTTTTTTTAAAAACTATCCAGCAATTAAGTTGATAGAAGATGTAGATACTGCAGACGTAGCTAAAAGAATCCAAGAAAATCAATTAAAAAAAGTAGGAGCAATTGCAAGTGCCAAAGCAGCTGAAATATATGGCTTAACTATTATAGCTGATGGAATTCAAACTATTAAAAAGAATTTTACAAGGTTTGTAATTGTGCAACGTAAACAATCGTTAAACAATAAAGAATCCACAAAGGCTTCTTTAAAATTTGTATTAAAGCATCAGAGTGGTTCGTTGGGAGATGTATTGATAACCTTGGCAAATCACAAAGTAAATTTGTCTAAAATACAATCACTGCCTATTATTGATAAGCCTTGGGAATACGCATTTTTTGCTGATTTGGTTTTTGAAGATTATGAGGAGTATAAAAACGCAATTGCTGATATTAAAAGCAAAGTGTCTAGTTTAAAAATTTTGGGAGAATATAAAGACAATAAGTAATGATTGTTTCGGTAGCAAATAGGTTAGGAGATGTAAAGGAATATTATTTCTCAAAAAAATTAAGAGAAGTAGCAGGTTTAATCGCTCAGGGAAAACCTATTATTAGTTTAGGGATTGGAAGTCCAGATTTAGATCCTGATGAAAGTGTAAAAGAGGCTTTAAATAAAGCTATGCAAGAACCAATGGCTCATGCATACAAAGGATATCAGGGAATACCTGCGCTTAGAAAGGCAATAACTTCTTTTTATCAGTCTAATTTTAACGTGTCTTTAGATCCAAATACAGAGGTGTTGCCTTTAATGGGGTCTAAGGAAGGGATTATGCACGTTTCTATGGCATTTTTAAATGCAGGAGACCAAGTATTGATTCCAAACCCAGGGTATCCAACCTATACATCGGTAACAAAATTGGTGGGCGCAGAGCCAATTTTTTATGATTTAGTAGCAGACAACAATTGGTTGCCCAATTTTAAAGCGTTAGAAAAGCAAGATTTATCTAAGGTAAAAATAATGTGGGTAAATTATCCGCACATGCCAACTGGAGCTTTGGCTAAAAATAACATGTATAAAGATTTAATAGCCTTTGCTAAGAGAAATAAAATTTTATTGGTGAACGATAATCCATATAGTTTTGTTTTAAACGATGCTCCTGAAAGTATTTTAAGTTACGAGGGAGCTAAAGAAGTTGCTTTGGAGTTAAACTCATTGAGTAAGAGTTTTAATATGGCAGGCTGGAGAGTAGGGATGTTTTTAGGAGCGCAAGAATATTTAACTCAAATATTAAAGGTAAAAAGCAATATGGATTCGGGTATGTTTTATGGAATTCAAAAAGGAGCCATAGAAGCTTTACACTTATCCAAGGATTGGTTTAAAAGTATTAACAAGCAATATGCAAAACGCAGAAAAGTTGTGTATCAAATATTAGATACATTAAACTGTGAATACGACACCTCTCATGTAGGAATGTTTGTTTGGGCAAAATTACCAAATGGAATTACATCAGAACAAATGACAGACAAAATGTTGTATGATAAAAATATTTTTATCACTCCCGGAACTGTATTTGGAAGCAATGGAGAAGGATATATAAGATTATCTCTGTGTGTTTCTGAGGAAAATTTAAAAGAAGTATTAAAAAGAGTTCAATCATAAAGCAACATGTTAGCAACAGTCATAGGTTTAGGTCTTATAGGTGGTTCTTTAGCATTAGAGCTCAAGAAACGTTTAGGATATACGGTTTATGGAGTAGACTCAAACTCAGTAAATGCTAAAAAAGCATTGGCTTTAGGAATTGTAGATAGAATTATTTCTATAGAAGAAATTGGGTCTAGTGATTTGGTAGTATTGGCTGTACCTGTAAACTTTTTGCCAAATTTAGCATTAGAGGTGTTAAATTTTATTAAAAATAAAACAATCGTGTTTGATATGGGATCTACCAAGGAGAAACTGTGCAAAACACTTGAAAATCACGAAAAAAGGAGTAATTTTGTCGCCGTTCATCCCATAGCGGGTACAGAGTTTTCTGGTCCCGATGCTGCTGTTTATAATTTATTTGATTACAAAGTAAATATTATTTGCGACAAAGAGCTAAGTAGTGCAAAAGCTATTGCTAAAGTTTTAGAAATTTTTAAGTCTTTACAAATGAGAACTATTTTTATGACCAGTGTAGAGCATGACAAGCATATTGCTTATGTATCGCATTTATCACACATTAGTTCTTTTATGTTAGGTAAAACAGTGTTGGAAATTGAAAAAAATGAGAAGAATATTTTTGATATGGCAGGATCTGGTTTTGAATCTACGGTTCGTTTAGCAAAAAGTTCGCCCAATATGTGGTCGCCGATCTTTATAGAAAACAAAGAGAATATTTTAAGTTCGTTAAATGAATATATTGATAATTTAATAACATTTAAGAATTTAATAATAGAAGAAAATAGTGAAGGTTTGCAAAAAACAATGATTGAAACAAATCATATTAAAGAAGTGTTAAAAGGAATACAAAAATAATAAAGTATATATAATTACTAAGATGGAAAATAACAAAGAATTTAGAACGTGGTTGGATGATATGAACTTAGATCATCCATTAGTAATTGCTGGACCATGTAGTGCAGAGACAGAAGAGCAAGTGTTAAAAATTGCTCACGAATTAAAAAACACAGATGCTACTATATTTAGAGCAGGTGTTTGGAAGCCAAGAACAAGACCAGGAGGTTTTGAAGGTGTAGGTGCTGTTGCATTACCATGGTTAAAAAAAGTAAAAGAACAAACAGGAATGTTAACAGCTGTAGAGGTTGCTAACGTTGCTCATGTAAAATTAGCTTTAGAAGCAGATGTTGATATTTTGTGGCTAGGAGCTCGTACAACTGTAAATCCATTTGCTGTTCAAGAAGTAGCAGATGCATTAGAAGGAACTGATAAAATTGTTTTAATCAAAAACCCAATCAATCCAGATTTAGCTTTATGGTTAGGTGGTGTTGAGCGTTTGTTTAAAGCAAACATTAAAAACTTAGGAGTAATTCACAGAGGATTCTCTTCTTATAAGAAAACAAACTTCAGAAACGTTCCTCAATGGCAATTACCAATTGAATTGAAACGTAGATTCCCAGATTTACCTATCATTAACGATCCATCTCACATTTGTGGAAACAGAACAGGAATCCAAGAAATTTCTCAAATCGCTTTAGATTTAAATTTTGAAGGATTGATGATTGAGACTCACATTGACCCAGATAACGCATGGTCTGATGCGGCTCAACAAATTACTCCAGCTCGTTTGGTAGAGATTATGAATGATTTAAAAGTTCGTAAACCAAAGGCAGAAGGTGAGGCTTTAGATCAATTAGAAGAATTGCGTGCTGAAATAGATGTAATTGACAATCATCTAATTCAGACGTTAGCAGAAAGAATGGCTGTGGCTGAGCAAATTGGTGCTGTTAAAAAATCTCAAAACGTATCTATTTTACAAGATGCTCGTTGGGGAGAGATTTTAGAAAATATGGGTGAAATTGGAGCTAAAGCAGGATTGAGTGAGGATTTTGTGAAGATTATTTACAAAGCAATTCACCAAGAATCTATCAACAAGCAAGAAAAAATTGTAGCTTCTAAGTAATTAGAAACACAATTTAATTTATATAAAAAAAGGAACAGTTAACGCTGTTCCTTTTTTTTGTGTTATAAAATCAACTTTTTAGGTTTACTTATAGCATAACTAACAAGTAACAACTATTTTTACGGCATGAATGGAGTCGTAACAAAGTCTACAGGGAGTTGGTATTCAGTTAGAACTGAAGATGGAGAAGTGTATCAATGTAGAATTCCTGGAAAGTTTAGAATGAAAGGAATTAAAAGTACCAATCCTATTGCAGTGGGAGATGAAATTACCTTTAAACTAGAGCCCAAAAAAGAGACAGGTGTTGTAGAGGAGATTAAAGAACGTAGAAATGTAATTGTCCGTAAATCTGTAAATCTATCAAAGCAAACACACATTATTGCTTCTAATATTGATATTGCTTTTTTAATTGTTACGCTTCACAATCCAGAAACCACTACTACTTTTATAGATCGTTTTTTGGCAACTGCAGAAGCCTATAGTATTCGGTCTATTTTATTGTTTAATAAAGTAGATACGCATGATGTTGAAATGGATGAATACCGCAAAGCATTTCAGTATATTTATACAAGTATAGGTTATGAGTGTATAGATGTTTCAGCCAAAGAAAAATTTAATTTAGAGCTGGTAAAAGAATTGATGACAGGCAAGGTAAGCTTGTTTGCGGGACATTCTGGAGTAGGGAAGTCTACGTTGGTAAATGCCTTGGAGCCCACACTAAATTTAAAAACAAAAGAAATATCAGAACAGCATCAGCAAGGGCAGCACACTACTACTTTTGCAGAAATGTATCCATTGTCTTTTGGGGGTTATATTATAGATACTCCAGGAATTAGAGGTTTTGGAGTGGTAGATTTTGACAAATATGAGGTAACAGATTATTTTCCTGAATTATTTTCTTTAAAATCTGAATGTAAATTTAACAATTGTACGCATATAAATGAACCTAAATGTGCTGTAAAAGATGCTTTGGCAAAAGGGGAAATTTCAGAAACTAGATACGAAAGTTATCTGCAACTTTTAAGAGAAGAAGAGGAGCATTACAGACAAGATATTTTTAAGTAATGAAAGTTGTTATTCAAAGAGTTAAAAAAGCGTCTGTAGCTATTAATTCTAACACAGTAGCCACAATTTCTACAGGATTGCTTATTTTATTAGGAATTGTTCCAGAAGATAATCAGGAAGATGTTGATTGGTTGTGTGCAAAAATTAGCAAACTTAGAATTTTTGGAGATGATAAGGGAGTGATGAATTTATCTGTTCAAGATATTAATGGAGCTGTTATTGTGGTGAGTCAATTTACATTACATGCTTTAACCAAAAAAGGAAACCGTCTTAGTTATATTAAAGCGGCAAGGCCAGAGCAAGCCATTCCTATGTACGAAAGTTTTAAGAAAACTTTAAGTAATATATTAAAAAAAGAAATTCAATCCGGAAAATTTGGTGCGGATATGCAAGTAAGCTTGGTAAATGACGGACCAGTTACCTTAATTATAGATTCTAAGCAAAGAGAATAATATGAAAAAAATAGTCTTTTTATTTATTGTAGTAAGTCAAAGTATATTTGCTCAAGAAACATTTTCCGTAGATAAACTAGCTTCAAGAATACGATTTTCAGGGGAGTCTGTTCAAATGGACAACGAAGCCAATATTGGTTCTTTGGGACATGGGTTTGAGGTTTTTGGATTGTCATCAAAATATCCGGATTGGTACTTTGGAGTAACTTCTTATGCTGCCATTACAGGAATTCGTTCTGGATTTATTGTTTTTGGAGTTTCTACAGGAGTTCAAAAAAAACTATTTACAGATTGGTTAAGTTATGATATAGGTCTGTTTTTAGGAGGGGGAGGTGGAAGTGGAGCACCAGATGGTGGTGGTTTTATGGTAAGACCTCATTTAGAAGTACAAGCTGATGTTTCTAAAAGGATGGCACTAAGAGCAGGGGTTTCTGCTGTAGAATTTCCTTCTGGTGAAATAGGGAGCGTTAATTTTACGCTTGGAGCAGTTATTAACACGGACATTTATTTAGTAAACCAAGCAGTCACCAAAATTCAAAAAAGCGAAGATGCTTCTTTTTTTAAAGGGATAGATGTTAGCTTGTTATCTTCTAACTTATTTAATTTTAGCAAAGGTCCTTTAAAACAAAATGTAAACGTAAATAAAAATGCACCTACAATTTCTTTATTAGGGGTTGCTTTAAAAAGTCGCAATCAACATAATAATTTTTATGGAGTTTTAAAGTTAGGTGGTGCTTTTATAGGAGAGGTAGATGGATTTATGATGTTGTTAACAGGTATAGGATATGAATATCCAATTACTCATTGGTTGTCTTTAGAAGCCAAAGGGTTAATTGGAGGAGCAGGTGGAGGAAATGTAGATTTTGGTGGTGGTTTGGCAGCACAGTTTGATGTAGGTTTGGGAGTAAACTATTCCAATTATTTAGCCAATATTAATATAGGAAACACCTATGCACCTAATGGTAATTTTAAATCTAACCATGTTGATTTCTCTATTGGTAAAAAGTTCGAAATTTATTCCAATTCAACTATTGAAAAGCAGGAGTTGATAAACGCAGCTAATTTAAAAAAGGAAGATTTTACATTTTCTGTATTTAATAGAAGTTATCTATCTAAAGATAAACCTGATAAATTGAAGAGACCTTATGATCAAATATTTAATTTATTAGGCTTTGAATTGGAGAAAAAAATAACAAGCAGAGTAGGGTTACTAGGAGCTACAGTATGGGCGTACCAAGGAAATTATGGAGCTTATGCAGAAGGTTGGTTAGGTTTAAAGTACTACCAACCTGTTACTGAAAAATTGCAAATAACAGCCAAAGGAATGTTAGGGGCTGCGGGTGGTGGAGATATAAATTTAGGAAGTGGTATGGTTATGCAATATTCTTTAGGATTGCATAAAAAAATAAACAATAGATGGAGCTTTATTACAAACATAGGGCAAGTAAGACCTGTTTTAGATGGTAATTTTACGCCTTTCTTTGTAGATCTTGGTTTAAAATTAAATTTAAGTCAATTGGTTAAAAAATAATTTAATTCCAAAAATTCCAAACCAATCCTAGTCTCATTTTTAAGTCTGTTTGAGGTTGAGAAGGAGTTGCAAAATAGTTTCTACCAGTTAAACTAGCAGTTATGTTTTCTACAATAAAGTAAATTCTAGTTCTTCTAACTTTACCGTTTACAAACACATTTAGCATTGGATAACCACCAATTTTTGTGTTGTTTTGGATGTAGAATTCGTTTAAAATTGGGTTGAATTCGTTTGCAAAATATTTGTTAAAGTATTTAAACGTAATTCCTATTTGAGCTTCTAACGGATCTCCTTTAAAGAAATAATCTTGATAGTATAATGTATTTCGAGTTACCAAATCTGGAACTCTAAAAACAGAATTACCTTGCAAAGTTTGTTGATAGAGAATACTGTTGTTTAGTCTAAAATTTTTGTATTTAAATTGGTTGCTAACTTTTAATTTAGCATAATCAATGGTTTGATTGTATTGAGACACCACACTGTTAGTATTGTAATAAATATAGTTTTTAATTTGATTTAAAGAAGTATCTATGTTTATCCATTTAGATTGAATTTTTCCATATAGTATTCTATAGTTCTCGTTATCTAAACTTTGATTCCAGTTTAAATTACTCCAGTTAGATTGAAATAAGTTAGCCGTAGCATTGGGAGCTACATTTTTTAGCTGAAGTCCACCCTTTACCAAAATATCATTCTTTAATTTAAATCCTGCGTTTACATGAATGTTATTAGATAAGTTTTTACCAGTAACCACTTGTTGACCAAAAATATTAAGAAAAACACCTTTGTATTCACCATTCCAATTGGCTCCAAAGCTAGTATGGTTAATGTTTTTTTCTTTTTCACTAATTTTAATTCCCGCATTATTATTAGGAGTAATTGCGTTAAAAGTATGTGTGGTATTGTAAAAAGAACTAAACACCTTAAAGTTTCCCAAAATCCAAGGAGAGTTAAATTTTAAATAAAATTGATTTCTAAGCGTGTTAAATTCAGTTCTTTCAGAAGTATTACTATTTGTTTTGTTTCCGTATATAGAAGTGTTTTCTTCAAAGAATACAACATCACTTGCCGTAAATTGATAGTTTCTATTTTCTAGATTGATAGAATGTCCAATTTTTAAATTGGTTAACTTTTGCTGTAAACTATCCCTAGAATTTAACAATCTAAGCTCATGTTCAAAATAATATCTAGAGCTTTTAAAATAGCTTTTAGCATTATATAAATTAACATTAACCCTTCCTCTTGCACTAAAATCAGGATTATCTTGTTTAAATTGTGTAATAGAATTTTTTGTTAAACCTCCATTTTCTTGATTGTCTACCTTCTGTGAGGTAATATGTGTTCTAAACTGATATCTTTTTTCTGGATTGTAGTAAGAATAACCTACTCTAAAATTTACATGACTCGCTATGGCTTGTTGATATTCTCCAATAGAACGCAAGCCTTTATAGCCTATAAAAAAATTTTGATGTTTTCCAAAATTGGATGTAAATGTGGTGTTTAAAACCTGTCCATCATAACCAGAACGATAAAATAGAATGGTGGTAGGCGTGGGAACATGGTAGTACAACATATCCTCTGCGCTGTAATAATTATATAACTTTGATTTAAAACCAAATTCAGGTGTAATTTGGTTGTTTACAAAATTATAGCCTAACTTATTATAAGTCTGTCCTTGATTGGCAAGAGCAACCCACTCAAAATCGTCTTTTTCTGTATAATTATGTTTAAAAAAGTTAGAAATCTGTAAAGTAGTATCTATTTGAATAGTATCATAGGCATACGTAATTATTTTATAATTTACATATCTACCTCCATACATATTTCTAATACTGTCTAAAGGAACTACCTTGTTTTTTTTTTGTGGAGAAGTTTCTATTTTTTGCTGAACAACTATTTTTGCATTTGTAATACTATCCAAAGAAGGTGGAGTCTTCTTGCTTAGTAAGGTGGTAGTTCTGTTTTTGTTTACTAAGTTTCTATTTTCTTGCGAAAAAAAAAGGTGTGTACAACTAAGAACCAACCAAAGAAATAGACTTTTTTTCATATTTGATATTTGCACAGCAAAGGTAATTTTTTTAAACGAATTAGATTGATTAATATTGAAGTACACTACCAATAATATGCCATTAAAAAGCAATTTTTCAGGAAAAAAATTAGAGGCAGGAACAGATGAAGCAGGAAGAGGTTGTTTGTCGGGTCCTGTTGTAGCAGCAGCTGTTATTTTGCCTAAAAATTTTAAACACAATTTGCTAAACGACTCCAAGAAATTATCAGAAAAACAAAGAAAATTACTGCTTCCCGTTATAGAAAAAGAAGCTTTGGCTTTTGGTGTTGCTTTTGTAGATCAGCATGAAATAGATAAAATTAATATTTTACAAGCCTCTATAACGGCAATGCACCGTGCTATTGATAAATTAGAAATTGTGCCAGAATTTATTATTGTAGATGGTAATAAGTTTAAACCTTATAAAACTGTCGATAGTCAAACCATTATAAAAGGAGATGGTAAATATTTATCTATTGCTGCAGCTTCAGTATTGGCAAAAACATATCGTGACTTATATATGGAAAAAATTCATAAAAATTTTCCACAATACAATTGGAAACAAAACAAAGGATACCCAACCAAGCAACACAGGCAGGTTATCAGAGAAATTGGGAGTTGTGTACATCACAGACAAACATTTAGGTTGTTGCCAGATGAACAATTGGATTTGTTTAAGAATGAGTCAATTCCCAGTTAAAAAGTTGTGTTAAATATTGGATAATTTTTTCTTGAACTTCCGTGATGTTTATCTCTTTACCTAATTCAGCTTGCATAGATGTAACTGATTTTCCTTTTATACCACAAGGAATAATATGGTCAAAATAACCCAAATCTACATTTACATTTAATGCAAAACCATGCATAGTTACCCAACGGCTACTACGCACACCTAATGCGCAAATTTTTCTAGAAAAAGGAGTTCCAACTCCTAACCAAACACCTGTTTCTCCTTTACTTCTTTCAGATTTCAATCCATAATCTGCCAAAGTTAATATAATAGCCTCTTCTAAATAGCGAAGATATTTGTGAATGTCTGTAAAAAAATTGTCCAAGTCTAAAATAGGATAACCGACAATTTGACCCGGTCCGTGGTAGGTGATATCTCCACCTCTGTTGCTTTTGTAAAAGGTGGCCCCTTTAGCTTCTAATTGTTTTTTGTTTAAAAGTAAATTAGAAATATCACCGCTTTTTCCTAAGGTATATACATGCGGATGTTGTACAAACAAAAAGTGATTTTGAGTGGGGTTTTCGACATCGTTTTTACGATTGTCCATTTTGGATTTAATAATAGCTTGAAACAGTTGATCTTGATAATCCCAGGTTTCCTTGTATCCTTTATAACCAATATTTTGGTAAATGACTTGTTTGTTTTTCATTGTTACAAATTTCAGAATATTCGCTGAATTATACGGTACTAATTTTGTATAATTACTACCTTTAACTTTTAAAAGTGTTCAAAAGATGTCCCTTAAAATAGTAAATGTTTCTAAAAAGTACAAAAATCAAGTAGCTATAAATTCGCTTAGCTTTGAGATTGGAAAAGGAGAGATAGTAGGTTTTTTAGGCCCTAACGGTGCAGGAAAATCTACTTTAATGAAGATGTTAACAGGATATATAAATCCATCAAAGGGAGAGTTGTTTATTTGTGAAGAACAAGTACTTCCTAATAAAAAGTTAACCAATAAGCATATTGGGTATTTGCCCGAACACAACCCTTTGTACAAAGAAATGTACGTTAAGGAGTATTTAACGTTTATAGCAAATATTCATAAGCTTGATAAGCAAAAAATAGAAGAAGTCATTCAAAAAACAGGATTGACTCCTGAGGCATCTAAAAAAATCCATCAGTTATCAAAAGGATATCAGCAAAGAGTAGGTTTAGCAGCAGCCATTATTCACGACCCAGAAGTTTTAATTTTAGATGAGCCTACTACAGGATTAGATCCTAATCAAATTCTAGAAATTAGGAGTTTGATAAGAGCTTTAGGAAAAGATAAAACGGTTTTATTTTCTACACATATTATGCAAGAGGTAGAGGCTGTTTGCGATAGAGTAATTATTATTAATAAGGGGAATTTAAAAATAGATGCCAATTTATCCACATTAAAATCAGGAGTAGAGCAAGTAATACAAGTAGAATTTGATTTTAAGATAGAAGAACAGTTTGTGAGAAAAATAAGTGATTTAAAATCGTTTCAAAATTATCATGACAACCAATGGGAATTTATTTTTAAGAACCAAGAAGACAAACGTTCTGTTATTTTTGATTTTGCACAAGAGCATGGACTTAAAATTTTACAAATGAATAGTAAAAATAAAACTTTAGAATTGTTGTTTAAAGAGTATACAGCAAATTAAAAAATCCACGTAAGCGGATATTTACAAAATGGCCCTTTACTAAAGTTGTATAATGGTTGTCACGATAACAAAATAACAATATAATAAATCATAAATAGCGGATGGTTTAAAGTTAGTAGCAGCTATTAACCTTGCATCAATAGATATTTAATTTCAAGCTGTATATTTTATGCTTTGATGCTTAAAGTATTTTTTGATTCTAGATTTATCTTTTTGAATCCTATTCATATGATTTTCTAAATTTTCTTTTAGCTGTTCTTTTGTTTTAGGAGCTGGCTTATCAGATAGTCCATATTTTAAATCACAGTTTAGATATTCATCTGGGTTTCTCTCTGGAGAGTATGACGGTAAGTAGAATAATTCAATTTTTTCATTATGGTCTTCTACCCATTTTTTTACGACCTTGCTATGATGTCCCCTTAAGTTATCAAGGATTAAAAACACTTTGTTCTCCTGAGATTTGATGAGTTGTTCTAAAAATTGAATTAAAACATCGGCATTCATATTTTCTTTATAAATCATAAATTGAACTAGACCTTGATTGGTCACCGTAGAAATCATATTGATTGAAAATCGTTTTGACAAATGACTCTTAATAGGTGTTTTACCTTTTGGGGCGTAGGAGCGTCCGTGTTGATTACTATTTCTAACTCCTGTCTCATCTCCCCAGTGAATTGTTGCCTTTTCTTGCTTTGCTTTCTCTTTTATGGCTGGATATTCTTGTTCTAACCATTTTTGAACTTTTTTAGAACATTGTTCATAAGCTTTTTTCTTTGGCTTTTGAGGTGTGAAACCCCAAGAATTAAGATAATTACAAACAGCCCTTCTTCCTATAACAATAGAAAACTCACGCTCTATAAGTTCCTTAATGGCTTTTGTTGTCCATAAAGCAAAATCTAATTTCAATTGATCTGGCATCGTATCGGTGATCATCTTCTGAATCTCAAACTCTTGATCTGGACTCAATAATTTTTTGTTCTCTGATTTGGCTCCTCTCTTATGATAGCATAAGGATTTGATTCCTTCTCTTTTATATAATTTCCACCCATCCCTAACGGTATTGATATGTAACCCATAAAACAAAGCTACATCCTTTTTCTTATCGCCTCTTTTTAGCATCCGTATTGCATCTCTACGAATGATAGATCTTTCTTGGTCATTTACACTTCTAAAATCTTTTTTTCCATATCCTAAAAATAAATATTTTGAGGTCAGTATTTAATTACGTATCTTATATCTCACTAAATAGGTATTATTATGGATATTTTTAAAGGACAAAACCTTCTAGAGTTTTCAG
>Ga0209093_1000033_pt1 | contig 78624 bp, 75 predicted proteins | sample SidtaG_4_FD_187450 | JGI IMG/M metagenome (GOLD analysis project Ga0209093, IMG submission 187450) | Marine algal microbial communities from Sidmouth, United Kingdom - Sidmouth_Male1 metaG (SPAdes) (version 2) | ecosystem: Host-associated > Algae > Red algae > Unclassified | place: Sidmouth...
TGGAGTAGAGACGATAACTGGTTCAGCTTCTTCTGGTTCGGAGAGATCGGAAGTAGGAATCGTCCCAAAAATATCATCAATCTCTTCGGCTTGATCATTGCTGAGAGTCATCCCAGGTATCTCACCAAAGACATCATCTGTCAGAACGCTATTTGTAGCTGGTGCAGCTGACCATAAATCGTTGCCATCATCCATAGGCATTTCGTCAAAAGCATCAACTGCGGGATCGACAAAAGAGGTTGAACTACTAGACTGAGCCAATGAGATCAATGTAGAAGATACCTCTCCACCCTGTTCGCGATCTCCAGCTAAGACCAAATCTTTCGATATTGTCAAATTGGCGATCGCAGCTTGCATAATTTCTAATATGCGATCGCCGTTTTGATTGAAAGCGGTTTGAGTAGTCTGTACAATATCACTAAAGCCAGGCAAATTAAACAATTCAGCAAAGCCAGTAAACATATCGAGAGTCCCTTGAAACTCTTGCCTGACATCAAAACCCGTAGGATTAGCAACTATCTCCTGAAGATGTTCTATACCCTGAACAACATCTACCTCAAAAATTGACGAGACAATATCTACTCCCAAATCACTAGAACTAGGAATATAGTTATCTGCATTTTTCAGGGCATCCTCCAAACGGACTTCTAGAGAATTGAATACAGGTTCAGCAGCTAACAAAGCAGCTTCTTCATTGTATGAACCAGATTCAATCTGTTCTAACAAAGGAGTAGCCAGACAATCGTATCCCTGCAACAATAAATTTTCTAATTCAGCATCAAAATCAACGCTATCACTATATAAAGCCTTAAAAAAATCTTCTAGACGATGAGCCAGCAATTCAATGGCACTCAATTCTACACTTGCTGCACCGCCTTTAATCGAGTGAGCAGCCCGCATCAATTCATGCACTTTGGGAGTGCTATGATCTTCACGAAGATCGAGTAAGCCTGTTTCAAGAACTTGTAGAAGTTCTTGAGCTTCTTCGATAAAAAATTGATACGCTTGGTCGCGGATATCGGGGTTGAGTGACATGATTTAGATATAAATTGCCAAAGATTAAGAAGAACCAGATTTAAGTTTTAAATTTATCGATATCTAACTGAAGTTTTTCTGCTACTGCAGATAACTCCTTAATAGAACTAGAAACATGAGTCGCAGAGCGAGAATTGTTTTGAGCAATCTCGGCAACACTAACCATAGTTTGAGTAACTTCAGTAGATGTTGTGGACTGATGTTTTGCTGCTTCGTTGATCGAACCGACTAGCTTGCTAATTTGAGAACTAACCTGACTCACTTTAGTTAAGCTGTCTTTAGTTTGCTGTACCAAGTCAGTACCCGCAGCGATTTGTTGTGTTCCTTGGTTCATCGCTTGCACTACTTCGCTAGTTTCTAACTGGATTTTACCAACGAGGGTTTCGATTTCGGATGTTGCTTCAGCAGATTGAGTAGCCAGAGATCTTACTTCATCGGCAATTACTGCAAAGCCTTTGCCTTGTTCTCCTGCCCTCGCTGCTTCAATCGAGGCTTTAAGAGCCAAAAGGTGAGTTTGAGCTGCAAAACGACCAACTAAGTTTACCGCTTGAGAAATTTCTTGAGATGATTCACCAAGTTTTTGTACTTTAGTTGCGGTTTGGGCTACAGTATTTTGTACTGCGCCAATTTCAGCTACGGTAAGCTTCATGGCTTTGTCGCCGCTATCGATAGTCAGATTCGCCTGTCTAATAAACTCATCTGCTAGATCGGCACTAACTACCACTTGCTTAATTGATTGCTCCATTGCCTCAATCTGTTTTAAGGTTTCGGTAATGGCTTGAGCCTGGATAGTAGTTTCTTGTGCCAACTCTTGTACGGCGCAATCGTTAATAGAAGTATTTTTTTGTACTTCCCCTACCGCCGATTTAGTACTATTAACTAATTTTTGCAGACTTTCAATCGTCGAATTATAAGAATCGGCAATGGTGCCAATCTCATCTTCCGTAACTCTGGCACGAACAGTTAAATTTCCATCGTTAACATCGTATACTTCTTTGAGCAGAGCTAAAGCCCTAGCTTGAATAGCTTCTTTAGCTTCTTTAGCTCTGATTTCTCCCAACTGTTGTTGTTGCAACAACTCTAGCCTGGCGATCGCCAAACCGATTTGATTAGTTACTTGGGTAATAAATTCGACTTCTTCATCTAGCCAATTGCGCTTAGTATTGTTAAGCACTATTAGAAAACCATTTAAATGTTTTTCTACTACCACTGGAGCAATCAAGCTAGCTTCTACTCCCAAACTCTGCATTTGCGCTCGATATGACTGGGAAACATGAGATTGCTGGATATCAGAGATAATTTCTATCTGAGTATGATCGTTTTGATGTTTATTTAGGTAGGCGTTGACTAGCTCATTAAAAACATCCGTGTTTTGCATTGATGATGAATTAGAAAAAGAACTAGATTTAGCAATCACTTTGCCTGATGTTTCATCTTCAAATTGGTAATAGAACAAACGATTAGCGGGGAAAGTTTGATGAAGTTCATCAACAGCTATTTGGAAAATCTCTGATAGATCTTCGGTAGTAGTAAATTTCAGGGCAATATTTCTCAGAGTTTCTGACTGTTGGGCAGATATAGCCTGCAGCTGTACAAAGTTAAATAGCTGGGTTGCCATACGGTTGATATTAAGGCTTAACTGAGCAATTTCATCTGCCCCTTGAATTTCTAAGCGAGTATCAAGATTGCCTTGACCAATTTTCTTGACTGCGATCGCAGCAGCTAAAATTGGACGTAAGAGTCGATTTGTCAAAGTATAGGCGATCGCTCCTACACCTAAAGCAACAATCGCTGAACCCAAAATAAATATTTGCCTCAACCTTCTTTGAGGAGCAAACACAATTGCACTATCAATAGCGATCGCCGCTTGCCAGTTAAGATTAGATGATTTATCAGTAGCTTTGGTGGGAGCAAAGGTGACAAACTGCTCTGTATTACTTTTAGTATTGGTTGCTGTATCGGTATTAATACTCTTGCTATTGAATAATTCTGACGTATCAGCAAAAATATCGTTGATATTAATCGATTCATAATCGAAAGTTTGATTGTCAACTATCGAATTATCACTACGAGTTTTGATTACATATTCTCCTGCCGAGCCGAGAAAAATTTCGCCTTGCTGATTAAGTAAATAATATTGACTGCCATTGCTAGTGTAATCTTGGAGTAGTTCTTCTAAAACTTTTACGGGCATCCTAGCTCTAACAAAACCAATAGTTTTTCCTGATAAGCGATCTTTAATAGGAGATGCGGTATAAACACTATAGATTCCAGAGCTAGTAGAAATCCTCGGTTGGCTAATAATTGCTCCGTCAGCTTTGAGAGCAGCTTGAACATAACCACGGTTAAGGTGATTCTTTAGAGCTATACCTTTGGTTTGAGCAATTACGTTGCCCTGAATATCAAATACAGCAATGCTGTTATAAATATTGGTAGCATCCTGAATTTTTTGAAGAGCTGCGGATTTTTGTTCGACAGTGACAATTTCTCGAAGTTGAGGATCGGTAAAAATATCGATATTTGCCAACACCTCAGTATCACTCAGGTGATCTCCCATAAAGATATTGACCTGGTTTTGCAGATCGGCAACGATCTTCTGACGAAGAGTAGTAGTTTCTCTTCTAATCGAACGAGCAGCAAAATAATAGGCAGTTGTACCAATAGCTAGAGTAGGAATTGTACCTATGGCGATCGCCAAGATTGTAGTTTTCCAACGAATGCTCTGACGCTGCCACCAAGAGCCTGAACTCGATCCTTCTATGTCTAAGTTTTGGTCTAAAGGTAATTCTAAGTAGTCATCAGGCAGTGAATTCGTCATTTCATCTAGTATTTAAAATCTACGAGTTAATTAATTAAAAATGATTGATTAGCTAACTTTAAACTTAGCCACACTGTTTTGTAGCTCTTGAGCCACACTCAATAAGTCTTTGAAAGAAGCGGATACCTCATTAGCTTCAGTAGCGGTTTTGTCGGAAATAGCAGCCACCTGGATCATGGTTTGACTGACTATTTCCGAGTCTTGAGACTGTTCTACTGTAGCGGTAGCAATTTCCCCTACCAGGCGATCGATTTCCTGACTCACATCAGCAATCTCAATCAAAGAATTACGGGTGCGATCAACTAGTTTGGTACCTGCTACTACCTGCTCTGTACCCGATTCCATTGCTGCTACCACTTCATTAGTCTCTGCCTGAATTTCTGCTACTAAAGCCTCAATTTCTGCGGTTGCTTCAGCTGATTGACGAGCAAGCGATCGTACTTCATCGGCAACCACCGCAAACCCTCTGCCTTCTTCTCCTGCATGAGCAGCCTCAATTGAAGCATTAAGAGCTAAAAGGTTGGTTTGATCGGCAAAATTACTAATTACGTTGACCACCTTAGAAATCTTTTGGGAAGATTCTCCCAAACGTTTCACTTTTTTGGCGGTTTCGGCAACGGTGCTTCTGATTTCTTGGAAACCTTCTACTGTTTGGTTCATCGCAGTATCACCAGCTTTTACAGTTTCCGCTGCTTTTAATACCGCTGCTTCGGCAGATTTGGCATTATTGGCTACTGCTTGGATGGAATTAGTAATTCCTTGAATTCTGATTAAGGCATTATTGATTTCTTTGGTTTGGGCTGATGCACCTGTGGACAATTCTTGAATTGAAAGATCTTTATCACTGGTGGTACTAGATACCTGAAGTGCTGCTATTTGTACTTGGGCTACTAGTTTTCGTAGACTTTCAATTGTGGCATTGTAAGAATCGCCAATTGTACCGATTTCATCTTCATTTACCTTGACATGTACGGTTAAATCACCTTGACTAACGGGATCTACCTCCATCAACAATTCTAAGGCTCGACGTTGAAGATTTTCTTTAGCCAGTCTTTCTTGTTTTTCGGCTCGAACTTGTTTTTCTAATAGCTCAACTTTTTCAATCGTCGTACCTACCTGAGTAGCAATTTGAGATAGTAGATCGATTTCATCTTGCTGCCAAGCTCTAGCCTCGCTACATTGATGAGCAATTAATAAGCCGATTAGTTGCTCCCCTCTAATTACAGGAGTTACTAAGCTAGCGATGACGCCAAAAGGCTCTAACATCTTAATGTGACAGTCATCTAAGCCTGCTTGATAAATATTGGCGATCGCCTTAACTGCTCCTTGCTGATATTTTTCCGCGTAGCCTTCTGCAAAACAGGGGTCATCTATTTCTGTACCCAAAATGGCTCGAAATTGAGCTTCTACTGCTTCGGCAATAATCTTGCCCTGCCAGTTTTGATCAAAACTATGATAAATAACTCGATCTGACTTTAATAATGCTTTACTGCTGTCTACCGCAATTTGGACAATTGCTGTAACTTCTTTGGCTTGAGAAATATCCAGAGCAATTTCTTTGAGCAAACGAGATATCTTGGCATCTTGTTTGAGACGAGCTTCATTAATTTCAATCGAATCAGCCAAAATATTAAAGGTACTGCCCAATAATCCTATTTCATCAGTACTATCAATTTTTGCTCTAGCCTTAAGATTACCTTCAGAGAAATCTTGTGCCACTTTTTGTAGAGTTTTAATAGGTTCGGCGATCGCTTTACCCAAAATTCGACTGAGAAGAATAATCAAAGTCAAAACTACTATCGATACAGCGAATTGGGATAATACGCTATTGCGAACTATTTGATTTAAAGCAGCAATAGGAGTTCCATAAACCATCACTCCGATAGGTTGACCTGCATTATTAGTAATAGCCTTGGCAGCCAAAGCCATAGTTTGACCTTGAATATCATCAATTTTTTTGACGGTTTTTTGGTCATCAGTAATTGCTTGTTCTAAGATATCTGAGTTCTCTAGAGCAATACTATTACCTATTCCTCCGCTAAGATTAATAAAAGATGTCGATAAAGCAAAGTCTCCAGCCAGTTGACGGAGGTAAATCGCACTATATCCTTGTTTGTCGCTAAAAGCACTAACTGTATTTTCGACAATCGTCGCCTTACCATCAACTACATCCCCCGATAGCAAAACTCCCACAACTTGATTGCGATCGTCATTAAATACAGGAGTCACGGTGTAGCGAATCAAAGCATCCCCTGATGATAAATCTTTAGCAAGGGGGGGCTTTTCAGTTTGTAATTCTTTCGAGGTGACAACTTGACTAGTTTTGATCTGTTGAGGATTTTTTAAGACTTGACTAATCAAACCATTGGGGTCAAATATTTGTCCTGCACGATTAGAATTGGCATTAGCAATAATTCTCTTATCTCGACCCACCAAAGTAGCATATTCAATATTACGAGCCGTAATTTCGTTTTTGAGAATATTAGTTACTTCTTTTCTAAGTGTTTGAGGCAACGGCTTTCTTTGAGACGCAGTATTGGCAGCATCTACAATAGCAGTATTGTCAGACTGTCCCCGAAAACCAAAACCCATCTGATCAATTTTGATATTATATTGAATATCAGCAACCGCCAATTGCGATTGTGTTTGCTGCAATAGCTGATTTTTCAGAGATTGAGAGAGAATCAATCCTCCTGCCCCCAAAACTACCACAAATCCTAAGAAGCTAAACCAAGGAATTAAATTTGTCTTGCGATCAATCGGCAAGCTATAAAGTTTTTGCAACAAAGACGAGTGCATGCCTTTGGCGGTTGAAGAATCTGAAGTCTGAGGTCGATTGGATTCTTGATGGTCATATTGGGTCAAATTATTCATAAAAACTCAAGCTAGTTAGAGATAGATTTAATTGTCTACAAGAAAAAATAAAGTAAAAAATAGATAATTGTCCTGACTCTATTGGGAGGACAAATTTTTTGGCATAGCGGCAACTATTGCTTTGCCATCAAGTACTAAAGTCATATCATCGTCTTCAATTTCCAGCCAATATCCTTGTGCAAAAGAAATAATCTGTCCATTAACACTATTATTGGGAGGAGATTGAATAGTAGATGGCTCGCACATTTTAAGATCTTCGACATGAGAAACAATCAAACCCAGACTAGTACCAACTTCTCGATTGGATTGAGCTTGAGCCTTTGCTTGATTGGGAGATAACACAATAGCAGTCTGATGGTTGCGATGATTTTCTCTTTGATACCAAGGATCTAAACCAATTAAATGACCGAGGTCAACCATCCATAAAATATCGCCTCGCCAATTATAGACACCCATCACCCAAGCTGGCATCTGAGGAATCGGAACTATCTGACCAAATTGGATTTTTAAAACTTCTGTAATTTGCTTAATCGGTAGCATCAATTTGGTGCTGGGATAAATAGCAAATTTTAAAAACTGTTTTGTTTCTTGGCGATCGACAATCTGTTGACTATTATTTGTATTTGTCAGATTTGAGGTAGGAAATAAATTGGACACAGCTATTAATTACCGATAATAAAATCTTAGTTAATAAGTTTTAAAAAAATAAAGATATAGGCAACAACTAAGTGATTAATTCTTTAACTTTACGTACTAACTCTTCTTGGTCTATTGGTTTAGGAATATAAGCATCTGCGCCTTGTTTCATTCCCCAAAATTTATCCATGTCAGTTCCCTTAGTCGAACAGAGAATAATTGGTATTTGGTTAGTGTTTTCTGAACCTTTTAGTTCTCGACAAATCTCAAAACCACTACGTCCTGGCAAAACTACGTCAAGAACAATTAAATCGGGAGAATTCTGTTCGATTTTTTCGAGAGCTTCTTCACCACTGAGGGCTACAGATACATTGATCCCGACTCCTTCTAAACAACCTGTAATAATCGAGCGCTCGGTTGCCGAGTCATCAACAATTAAAGTGTATCCCATAGTAATTTGTTACCTCTTTTTGTAGTTAACTAGAATTTTTAGCTGTTGCTTGGTCATTTTGGGAGTTAATTTATGTAGTTTATTTAATATTTAAACTAGCAACCTTTAGAGTTCCCGAATAAGTTGGTGAACTAACAGTAAGACTCATAAATTCTTAATATTTTTTGAGAGTTTTGATCTTGCGATCTTGACTCAATTACTAATTTATTTAGTTTTTTTCTGAATCACATATTTATTAATAGTTGCTAAAACTTGCTCTTTATTGGCTGGTTTACCTAAAAAATCGGTCGAGCCGACCATTTTTGCTCGAACGCGATCTACAATTCCATCATTACCCGTTAGAATCACGATGGGGGTATTTTTAAAAAAAGATAGTTTGCGTAATTGGGAACAGATTTCGTAACCATTGGTATTGGGCATAACTAAATCTAAAAAGATTAGATCTGGCTTGCGACTCAAGAGAACGGCGATCGCCCTTAAGCCATCCATTTCGCCAACAAAGTTGTATCCTGCTTCTTTGATAATAGTTCCCATGGTTTGACAGATACTAGGACTATCATCAATACAGGCAATAGTGATGCGACGAGGTGCTTTGTTTTTAAATAGTTTTTGAGCTATGGGAGTAGAGACGGGAGGAGCAATATCGCTTACCGTACCTAGCTGTACTAAACCCAATTGAATATATGGCAACAAAGAGCGAGTAACTGTCACTACATCTCGCTTCATACGGACGCTTAAATCCCTCAAAGTTTGTTTGCCATCTAAGAGTTGGCTGAGATTTTGATAAACCTGGGGAGAGGTTTTTTGACGCAAAGCCTCTGGCTGACGAATTACAGGAGCCATGTCAGGAGAGCGATCGGCTACCTTAGCTTCTTGCCAAGCAGAATAAAGTTTATTTGCCTGTTGAATTACTTGCTCGGCATCAATTAAGATCAATCGAGTAGTCAGTAAATTGTCTTTAATTGTTTCATAATTGATTTCTGATGCTTGAGTAATATCAAATAAGATTTCAACTATCGTAGCTTTAATCACCTTAGTCGCTTGATCTCGACTAATTTTGTTTTGATCGATCCAAACAGATATTAGTTGATATTCCCAAGAAATTCTCGATTCCTCTTTGGCAATATCAGCTAAAGCTAATTGAATTTCTTCAATGTTAGACAGTCTTTCTGGACAATATGCAACAACGTGCCGTCGCCATCTACGGACGGGATGTATTCCGCCACTAGCATAAACAATACGACCTAAATACAAATATAAAATCCAGGTACGCTCTTGTGTATCGGAGATAGCCAACTGACCGCTAAATCGAGATTCTTTTAAAGACTCAAAAAGCGCGATCTGTTTTTCGGCAGTAAATTGTTGAACATGAGTCCGAGTATGACTAATTCCATTTTTGGCAGTCGTCATTACAAACTTCCTCTCATAAAATAATCGCAGTTTACTAGCAAAAAAGTCTCTTCAACTTTTAAATGGTGAGTGACTAAAATAATTAGTAAATATAGGTTGAATAGGTGCTTTGCCACGTAATGACCACGCCAGGCGGTCACAGGCGGACGACACAAGGGGGCGAACCTATGACCAAAACTGTGGGATATAGTTAGTTTTAAACCGCACAGCGGTCAGTCATATGGCTTAAGCCTTAAGCTCAGAACTAGGAGCTTGAAGCTTTTTGATTAAATTGTTTTTAGAATTGCTATATATATCGATCTAAAATCAACGTCATTGTTATAGTTCCCCAAAATCAACTAATACTATCAGCTTGATTGATAATTAACCTTCGACAAACTAAATGACAAATAAATTTGACCTATGGCAGCACTATTTAAAGGCATAATTGACAAGTTTGACTCTCTCAATCAAACTGCTTCATCCTCACTGCAAAATGTTATTGATAAAGCAGACGTTTGGGATGATCGTCTGATTGATACTTTGGGAAACTCGATTTCCTCCCGTTTCGATCTTTGGTTAACAAATCATCCATTTTGGGCGTGGTCGATCGAACATTTTGTGATTAGCTTAGTTGGAGGAGCGATCGCTTTAGTTTTAGTGATTCGTTTATTGATCACTATCTATCGGGCGATCGCTTTAACTATAGATCGAATGTGGCTAGGGATCTTGCGATCTCCTATTCGCTTACTCAAGTTTGTCTTTGGTTGGGAAGTGAAACCAAAAACTGATACTCTCAACACAACGATTACTAACTATGAAGTCACTAATAATCCCGAACAAATTCAGCAAATATTGACTCGCCTAGACACTCTTGCCCAACAGCAACAGCAAATAATCCAAGATCTAGCAGATCTCAGACAGCGATCGCCTCACCTTGAGGCTAAGCAAGTCAATTTATCCTTACCCGCTACCAAAAAAACGAGAAAATAGTTGAAAGATAGTTAATTATCAGTAATAATATCTACGCTATCAATTCTGAGGCTACGATCATCGAGCCAATTCCCTCATCAGTAAGAATTTCTAACAATAAAGAGTGGGGTAAACGCCCGTCTAATATATGTGCGGCGCGGACACCTTGAGCCAGCGATCGCACACAACAGCTAACTTTAGGAATCATTCCGCCTGAAACAACTCCTTGATCGATTAATTCTCTAGCTTTTTGGATATCAAGCTTATTAATTAAAGTAGAAGCATCGTGATAATCAGATAAAATCCCTGGAGTATCGGTTAATAAGATCAGCTTTTCTGCTTCTAGGGCTGCTGCTATTTCTCCCGCTACGGTATCTGCATTAATATTGTATGCCTGTCCGTTTTCATCCGCAGCAACGCTAGAGATGATTGGCACGTAATTATTACTAACCAAAGATTTAATTAGTCTAGTATCGACACTGGTAACTTCGCCGACAAAGCCTACTCCTTCTACATTTACAGGGCGAGCTTGAACCAAATTACCATCTTTGCCACACAACCCTACCGCAGAACCACCAGCGCGATTAATCAAAGATACTAATTCTTTATTAACTCTACCAGCTAACACCATTTCTACTACATCCATCGTGTCTGCATCTGTAACTCGCAAACCATTTTGAAAGGCTGGTTTAATATTTAATTTTTGTAACCAGGTATTAATTTCTGGTCCCCCTCCGTGGACAACTACAGGACGCACTCCAACACAGGAAAGAAAAACGATATCGTTAATTACTTTAGCCTTGAGACTACCGTCTTTCATCGCAGCACCACCGTATTTGATCACGATAGTGCGATTGGCAAATTTTTGGATATAGGGTAAGGCTTCGCTGAGGACACGGACGCGGGTAGATGCTGTTTCTTGAAAATATTCGCTGTCGTACACCATAAAAATTGAGAAATCTTAAGATATTTACTTGTGGTCTGTCAAATCTGAACTTTAAGTTGTCTTGGATTTTATTACTGTAGGGATAGTTTCAATAATTTTGGCTGATATTTGTATGGGAGATTGGTCTACTCCAATGGCGATCGCTAAATCAGCCTGCTTATATAGAGATCGACGAGTTTTGAGTAATGGCTCTAGTTTGTCAGCTAATGGTCTGGTTTCATCTTGATCTAATCTTTTTTTTAGTATTTCTAACTCTACATCTAGCCAAACAACTAAACCTTGTTGAAGATAACTCCAGTTTATTTGTTGCCCAATTATCCCTCCTCCAGTAGATACTACCGAGCGCGTATAAGTAGATAATTCTGCTAGAACTTTAGTTTCTAAACCTCGAAAATAAGGTTCTCCTTCTTGTCTAAAAATTTCCGTAATTGGTTTTTTAGCGATCGCTTCAATTGTTAGATCGGTATCAAAAAAACGGTAGTTCAGTTGCTTGGCTATTTCCTTTCCCACCGTGGTTTTTCCTGAACCCATCATGCCAATTAGATAGATATTTAGACCTTGTAGTATGTCACTCATGTTACTTTCTCTGGTTAACCCTAACTAGAATTATCAGATATTTGCGTATTTTTAATATTTTTATGTAGTAATTTTTCTTTTTACTCAAACCAAAGGCATAATGGTAAGTAAAAATACTGATATAACATTGATATTTAACAATCTATTAAGGGGTTTACCCTGAATTCAAAAAAAGCAAAGGTTAAATTTAAATACTCATTATCTATGATTTGCTTAAGCTTGAGCTTCTTAGTACTATTTACAATTTGAATACAATGCTTGTTGAGTTGGTGAGTCTAATACCCCAGATAATGCGATCGAGGTTACAGGAAAAACACTCATCTTTCATTAGAATTTAATGATTATTCAGTAAAGACATTTAAAAATACTGTCACATACTAATAAGTTTAAAAATATAGTTTTTGCTATCTTTATTCTTATTAATGAAGTCGGAAGTACTTTTTTATTTAAAAATATATTACTTAGGAGTCCCACAAACATTATGAAATTAATTAGAGAAATAGTAGAGCAAGCGATTAGAACGGGTTATTTGACTTTAGAGGCCGAAGAAAAGCTGAGAACTATGTTGAAAAACAAATATGAATTAGAAGATTTGGAAGCTTTTGTTAGTTTACAAGAGGCAACGATGATCGGCATGGTTAAACAAGAATCAAGAGAGTTATTTGCTGCAAGACAAATGTCCAAAGTTTAAGCAATAAAATTTAAGCCAAACTCTTAATAAAATATTAAAGATTATTCAGACCACAAACGACGACTTTGTTTACCCTTGAGACGTTGATGGCTATCTCTCAATAATCTAGGAATATCTAAGTTTTCTGGACAACGAGGCAAACAATCACCACAGTCAGTACATCTATTGCCTTTATTACCTGGAAACCAATGTCCTGCATTTTCGAGCATTCCATAGCGATATTGTCCATAGCGTTGCATATCGTAAGCAATTTCTAGATTACGCAATCTCAGAATTTCTGGGATATTAATAGTTTCAGGGCAGGGAAGACAGCGATCGCATTGACGACAAAGATCGGTATTTAAACTACTTTCTAATTGACTTTCGAGTTTACTGAAGACAGTTTTTTCTCGATCACTGAGAGGATCATCTGCATCCGATACTGCCAAAGGAGCAATCAATTCTTCTGGGGTAGCAGCACCCACACTAAGAGTGGTAATACGGCGATCGCTCAACAAAAATCGATAATTTAATTCTAAAGGGCTAAAAGGATCACAGAGCTTTTTTAGCTGTTCGGGAGGGGTGTAGAGTTGACCTCCTTTATCAGCAGGAGAAATAATAAAAATTCCTAGATCTTGAGCAGCCGCTAGGGCGATCGCTGGTTGATTAAGTTGCCAAAAATAATAGTAGTGTAAATTGACAAATTCAAACAAATTAGTTTCTATCGCTGCAATGATTAGATCTAAGCTACCGTGGGTAGAGAAGCCAAGATGTCTAATTTTTCCCTGATGTATTGCGGTTTGAATTGCTGCCAGACAACCGTGAGGATTGGTAGATGATTCTAGATGCGATTGAGTATTGATGCCGTGTATTGCTAGACAGTCAATGTAGTCAACTTGTAACTTTTTTAAAGAGCTATCTATAGCCAAAGTCGCTTGCTCGCGATTGAGGGTAGGAGATAACTTAGTAGTAAGGTAAATATCTTGGCGAGAAATAGCCAGATCTTGTAGTGCTTGTCCCACATAGACTTCGCTCTTGCCATAAGCGGGAGCAGTTTCTAAATGATTGATCCCCAGGGCAATCCCTCTAGCTATGGTTTCACGGGTAATTTGGGGAGAAGCCAAACAACGCATTGTCCCCAAAGAAAACACCGATAAATCTAGATTAGTTTTACCAAACCTACTAGTTCGCATAAAACTTATTTGGTTCCTGATGATTGTAGATTAAGTTAATGTTAATGTTGTTCTTTATAACCGCCTTTGTTGATTAACTCTTCGGGACTTAAGCTAGAAATAAATCTTCGAAAAGCTTTTCTTTCAGCGTCATCGGCATCCCGATCTACAGGAATTGAAGCATCGGCAATTACTTCTTCTAATACCCAGATGGGACTATTTGTCCGAATAGCGATCGCTACAGCGTCACTAGGACGACAGTCTATTTCCTTTTTGATCCCGTTGGTCTCAATGCAGAGTACTGCATAAAAAATATCATCAGAAAGAGAGTGAATAATAACCTTGTCTAGATTAATACTGCACTCATCAAAGATATCAGCTAATAAATCGTGAGTTAAGGGGCGGGATGGACGATGTCCTTCTAGAGCTTTGATAATCGCGTCAGCTTGATCCTGTGAAATATAAATCGGTAATGCTCTACGCTCTGAACTATCTTTTAGTAAAATCATGGGGCTGCGATTAGCAGCATTTAAGACAATGCCCGCAACATTCATTTCAATCATAGATTTAGCCTCTGAAGTAATTAAGATTGGCAGGAGTTAAGAGCGATAGATTAAGACTAAATTGCAAAATCTATAGTATGTATACCCTTAAATTTAAATATGTTTGAGGTGTCTTGCAACCTACTGGTGATTAACTTATTGACGATTAACTAGAACGAGGTGTTCTAAATGATACTGTGTTAATCACAGTATGCCTCAGTTTTTTTCTGTTGCCTGTAGTGTTCAACAAAAAATAAGAGTTAAGTTATTTAAAATTACACAATTTAAAATAATGTTTACAGGTTTGGTGCAGTCTTTAGGTTCAATTGAAAGTTACGGGTCTAATGCCTTGAAAATTGCGATCGCTGGGGAGGATTATGGCGCAATTACCTCAGATTTAGCGATTGGCGATAGTGTGGCAGTAGATGGAGTCTGTTTAACGGTAGAAACGATTTTAGAGAGGGGTTTTATCGCCACTGCTTCTCCTGAAACTTTGGCTAGAACTACCTTAGGCGATCGCGATCGCGCTGCTAAATACGTTAATCTGGAAACTTCTTTGCGTATGGGTAGCAAGATTGGCGGGCATTTTGTGACGGGACATATCGACGGTATTGGCTGTCTAAGATCGGCGATCGCTACGGCTACATCTTGGGAGATTAGTTTTGGGATGCCTACAGGAATGGAGGAACAGTGGCGCGATCGCATCGGTCGCTATTTGGTTTCTAAAGGTAGTATTGCAGTCAACGGTATTAGTTTGACGATCGCCCAATGCGCGGATGATGGCAGTTGGTTTAGTGCTGCAGTAATTCCCCATACTTATTCAGAGACTAACTTAAGTTATTTGCAAGCAGGTAATTTAGTTAATCTTGAAAGTGATATTTTAGGTAAGTACGTTGATCGTTTAGTATCTCATCGTCTGCCTAGCAATCAGCAAGAGGATATTAGCTTATCTTTTCTGGCAGAACATGGGTATGGGTAATTAATAATTAATAATTTTGATAATGACAATTAGTAAATCAGAAAAGAAAGTTAAACAGCAATCTTGCTATCAGTGTGAAGGAAAAGGTTATACAGAGATTAGAGACTGTGGGGGGGAAATACAGCGCACCGAAACTTGTTCTTATTGTGAAGGACAAGGATATGTATCGCAGTACGCAGCTGTGTTAAGAGAAGAAGATCTAACTGTCCGTAAATAATAGTAATACTTAATAAGTGACAAGTTTAGTAAAGGTAATATATCTAATACTTTATATTAGCTAGCTTGTTCGGTAAGCTTCACCAGGTATGTGATGTATGCCTCACTACTGTCTTTTTAAAAATTTGATTAGTATATAAATAACAAAGCGAACTAAATAAAACATTCGCGCTTTGATTTTAAAACTATTAATCACAGGAGACATATATTATGGCTTTAGTACGTTACAATCCTTGGCAAGAAATGAACTCTTTGCAGCATCAGCTTAACCGTTTATTTGATGATGCCTTGACTCCCGAAAACTGGGACAACTTTGGCAACTGGTCTAGTTTTCCTGCTGCCGAAATTATCGATCGAGATGATGCTTTTCATCTCAAACTAGAGATTCCTGGCTGAGTGATGGACACATCTAAATCGAAGCCAAATCTTATGTAGAACAATGAAGGGAGCGTATACGAGAAAATAGTAGCTGCTCATAATAATCGGCTTCGGCTTGGCGACTGGCAAAACAACGCTCAAGATCGCGAGCAGGTAAAGGTAATAATTGAAATAACTCTCTGCCTTTGTGAATTGTTCCTCTCAACCATCGCAAGCCAATTTTGAGATAACTCAATCCTCTTGAATAATGAATATCTACCTGTCGCCTTAGCCCAGATAATTGAACGGTAGTTCCCATGATGGTGCCATAGAGAACGGCTATAGCCACTACTAAGTAAAGACGATTCAGTTTTTGAGCATCCCGTAAACGAGAATCAGCCAGACCAAAAGCTCCAGATTTGCTATCAAGAAATAATTCTTCAACCCGAAAACGAAGACCATATTGCCACAGAGTCTTAAGGGTGGGAGTTTCATCGGTAATCACCGCCCAGGGTTCAGCTACCTTTTCTGGATAAGCCAAAGCTAGATTGACAGTTTCTATTCCTGATTCCCAGAGTCGAACTTGATGATACATTTTGGCTTCTCCTCTAACAGTTCTCAGCCCCGAAACAGGACAAGCACTCCAACGATGAACGCCCCAGACTAAGGTATCACTGGGAATCCGAATTGAATAATGCCAGCTTCGTGAGTTCAACCATTTTAGAAGTGCTTGATTAGCAAAACCTCTATCTGCCAGCAACATGACATCATTTTGATTTCGTAATAACCATGATGCCTTTCTTAGAAGCGGTCGATAAACTTCAAATCCAATCGTCGCACTATTATGCTCTATAACCGACCAGAGAAATGGAATTGCTCGACCATTACAGACAATTGACAAATGAGTCATGCAATATTTATTCCAGAGCATTGTCGTATCCAAAGCCAAATAGATTCTTGTCTTCGACCAGTTCGCGATCGCTGCCATCAATAGAGGAAGATAGATTTTTTCCACTTCCACTTTTTGATTACTTAAAAAACGTCCCCAACGTCTCTGATAGCTTTGAGCTTTAGTCGCTCTACTCATCACATAGGGTTCCCACTCTGTTAAATGCAGACTTTGACTCAATAACACTCCCATTACCATCCAACTCAAGGTAATCAAATGTCTTTTGTCTGAGTAATGGCTATATTGCGAGGCAGCGCGTTGGGCGGTTTCACCGACTTAAAGCGACTGCCGAGGGCGACGCAGATATTGAATTAATTGATTATAAAGAGGTGGGTACTGATTCATGATTTTTCACTGGTTTTTCGCAATTTCAGTGTCTCATGATGATTGCCCATTTTTTTACGATAATCATGCTTTTCATCTACTTGTGTCCATCAGCCAGGATTCCTGGTATCGAAGCTAAGGATTTAGATATTCAAGTAATGAAAGATCGTGTAGCGATCGCAGGGGAAAGAAAGTCTGAAACAAGATCTGAAGATAATGGTACTACTCGTTCGGAATTTCGTTATGGTAAATTCCAAAGAGTAATTCCTTTATCAGCGCATATTCAAAACACCGATGTAACCGCAGATTACAAAGACGGTATCCTCAATTTAACTCTACCCAAAGCAGAAGCAGAACAGAATAAGGTAGTCAAGGTAAATCTTGGCGAAGCAGATAGCTAAGTTTCTTATCAGGATTAGCGTTAGCTAATCTGGTCAACATAATAAGTAGAGATTAATAGTCTAACCCAGTAAGCTTAAATGTTTACTGGGTTTTCTGTTGTTAGATTTTTATAATCCCAAGTCAACCGCTATCCGATGTCCGCAACTCATTCCTGAAAAAGCCACTGCATTTAAACCCTGACCAGGAAAAGTACTATCGCCAACGCAATATAAACCAGGAATGCTGGTGCGGTTAAAGGGCATTCCTAATAAGCCTGCTAGCTTGCGACTGGGAACTGGACCATAAGTACCGTCTTCTCTACCCAAAAAACGACGATGGGTGCGGGGAGTACCTACTTCTTGATAGTCTAGTTTGGCTGATAATCCAGGAAAAATCGTTTCGAGACGATCAATTAAATGGGCAGCAGCAGCTTCTTTTTTGTGCTGATATTCTATAGGTGATAAATTTTGCCACTGTGATATCCAACTAGGAGTAAAAGTGTGAATAATATGATGTCCTGGTGGGGCTAAACTAGGGTCAAGGAGAGTGGGAATAGAAACAAAGATTGTCCCTTGGCTTTCTTCCATTTTGTCCCAGTTTTCAAGCAAAATATGATGGCAGTCTGTACCTTCTGGCAAGAGACTAGCATCAACGCCTAGGTGCAGACTAAGAAAGCTAGGGGATTTTTGATATCTTTGCTGCCATTTCTTTTCTTTGTTGGGAATATATTCTCCTGGTAAAAGTTTGCCAAAGGTATCCCAGCGAGTTGCATTAGAAACAATTTTTTGGGCACGATATTCGGTATTATCGGCAAGTTTGACCCCGACAGCTTTGCCATTTTCCATAATGATCTTGGTAACTCTAGCTTTATATTTAATTTCACTGCCAGCTGCCACCAAACCATCGGCTAGTTTTTGGGCAATTTGCCCGACTCCTCCTTTGGGATAGTTAATGCCACCATAATGGCGATCGCTAAATACCATACCCGCATTAATCATCGGCGTTTTATCCGCAGTCACAACCGACCACAAATAACACTCCATATCGATAAATTGTAGTAGCTTGGGGTCTTTAATATGTTTGCGGGCAATGTCGCCTGCATTGAGGGGTAAATATTTAGCTAAACCTAAGCAAGATAGAGGCTTTTGGAAAAACACCCGCATTAGATATCGAGGTTCTTCTAATGAAAGCAACTCCATTGAGTTGAGGCAGTTAAATACATTCCAGCATTCACCATAAAAACCGCGAATTCCCGACTCTTCATGGGGAAAAATGGCGATTAATTCTTGAATAAATTCTTCATAGTCGCGATGAACCTTAAGTTCTAGATTGTCTGGCAAATGGTAGTGAATCTGTACGGGATCGGCAAAAGTTTCAATTTTTTGATCTACTGCATCGAGGGCGCGAGTCAAGAGGTTGGTTGTACCGCGATCGCCAAAACCAAAAATCATCGATGCACCTACATCAAAGCGATATCCTTCACGTTCAAAATATCCACCACTACCGCCAGGAATCAAATAACGTTCTAAAACCAGTACTTTTGCTCCTTTGGCTGCTAATTGGGTGGCTGTTACCAGACCACCAATACCAGAACCAATCACTACAACGTCATAAGCTGTAGTAGCAGAACTTGTTGCGATCGCACTCATAAATAAAAAATGAAATAAAAGAGAATAAAAAGTTTTGAATTAATCGATTAGATAATTAGTTTACCCTTAATCACGAATAATACAGGGTAGTTAAAGATTAGGTGTGGGTAGTCTGTACTAAAATTTAAGTGTCGCAAGAAAATATTTATCAATATTCAAAATCGAGTTATGACATCAGCTAAGAATGTTCTAGGTGGAGAACTAAAGGTTTGTTGCCAATCTCCAATGACGGGGTTTTATCGTACTGGTAAATGTGAAACAGGACCTCAAGATATGGGCGTGCATATTGTCTGTGCTGAAGTTACCGCTAAGTTTTTAACTTTCAGCAAAGAAAAGGGCAACGATCTAAGTACGCCAATGCCAATGTACAACTTCCCAGGTCTAAAACCTGGGGACTGTTGGTGTCTTTGTGCATCACGTTGGAAAGAAGCCTTAAATGCTGGTTTTGCTCCTCCGATTAATTTAGAAGCAACTCATGAAGCAATGCTAAACTATTTTCCCCTCGAAGTTCTCAAAGAGCATTCTTTAGACTTAATTGGGTGATTCCTTAGCTCGCTCTAACCAGAATTTAGGGCAATATATCTTCTTCGTCAATCTCTAGCTTAGAAAACTCGTATCTTGCTCTGTTTTGTGGGGATTTGGCGATCTGGGCTAACTCAATTTTACTAAAACGATCGCCCTGCTCAAAATGGAACTTGCCTGTCGCACCTTTTACCTCAAAGTTAGGTTCAGTTAGGGTTGATTGGAGTCCTAAACGAGTACGAGAAGTTTGTAATCCTTGAATAATTGCCTCGGTCGCATCGTAAGCCATGGCAGTGCGCCAATTAACGTCTCCTCCCCAATATTTTTCGCTTGCTTGAGAAAAATTGCTATTAGCTTGGGGATTAGATAACCAAGGTGTCGGAATAACCATTCCCGCAATCGCATTTTTTCCTAATTCGAGAGTAGTATTAGTGTAGAGAGAATGATTTCCCATTAAAGGTAGTCGTTGTTGGTTAGCTTGAGCAATCTCAATTGCTTGTTCCAAGTTGTTTACTGATGGTGCAACTAAAATTGCATTTGCCCCTTGAGATATTGCTTCATTCACCATCAAATCTGCTTGATAGTTGTTTTGAGAGAAGTCACAATCAATTTGTTTGATTGCTCCTCCATTTTCTTTTATTTGAAATCTGAACTCTTGAACAAAAGATTTACTGGCAGAATCAGTTGTATCAGAACAGATCGCTACTTTGGTTAAAGATTTAGAAGAAGCATAATCCGCTAGATTACTTGCCAAGAGAGAAACACTAGGAATCGTTCGTAAAATGTAACTACCGATTCCTGATAGTTTGGTGGAGCTACTAGTAGGCGAAATTGCCACTAGCTTGTTCTGCTGATAAATATTTGCTGCTGTTAAAGAAGAATTACTATCGTTGTGTCCAATTACCGCCAAGATTTTTTCATCTACTACTAGTTGTTTAGCGACTTGTTTAACTATGTAGGGATCGTTATCGTCGCTTACTATCTGAACCAAGAGGTGTTTATTTTTGATACCTCCTTGCTGATTAATTTTAGACTGGGCTTGAGCTACACCCCGTAAAATCTCCCAGGCAATATCTGGTTTGTTACCTAAGGGAACACTAACGGCTATTTTGAAATGTTTACGCGCGATCGCTTGACTATTATTGTAATAAATTAAAGCTTCTGGATTGTTTTTATCCAATGCTAAAGTCTGTTGAAATTTTTGTTTGGCTGCTGAAAATTCACAACGAGCAAAAGCATTCGCCCCTTCGTATAAAGCTGTACGCCCTGAAGTATTAAGATGACTAAAATCTTTGGTTAATAATTTTTCACCCAGACTCATTCTTGGAGACTGACGACTCCGAAGATCGACGCAGAGTTTTTGCTGTTGAATATCAGAATATTTGCTAATACTTTTAGCTGAATTTGTTAAGGGAGGAAAGCTTTTAATTCCAATAAATAGTAAGGGAATAGCTAGTAGTAAACCCAACCAATTTTTAGAAAATATACTATTATTGAAAAATTGTTGGTTTTTCCCAGAAAATGACTCCTGGTCGAAATTAGGTACGTAGTTTGGATCATCAGCAAAATCTGAATTTGCTTGAGTATGATCCTCTAGCAATAGTTGAAGATCGATTGATTCGGAATAATTTTCATTTTGATACTTTTTATATTTCGATTGATTTTGGCTACGCCCAACAATTGGGTATTCATTTTGAATGGACTGGCATTCTAGATCGCTTAAACCTAAGTTTTTTTGTGAATTAGCTAGATAAATGTCTGTATTGCTATCTATACTGTAGTTAGTTTCTTCTAAAATTTTTTCTAAATCTTGCTGATATAAAGACTTCCTAATTTTTAATGTCAGATTGTCATGTTTAAATTCTTTTAATAAGTTATTTTTAATAACTTTTTTAACTGCCCTAGTTTCTTCTCCTACAGCAACCCTCTTTTCAAGATACAATAAATACTGTAATATTTTTTTAGTCAATAAGGGTTGGGCTTCTGTCCATCTTAAAACTATGTTAGCAATTAACTCAGGATTATCTGCTTTATTCAAAAGATACATTCTTTGAGTAAAGGTATCAAGAGACAATTGTAAATTTTCTGAATATATTTTGGGACTCATAAAGTTTTAAATATTCTTGATCTTCAATAATCTATATAGAAAAAACTACTATCTTTTAAGTTTTTTATCAAGGTTAATATGTCACATCTAGCGTTCGGGGGTCATTCGTGAAAATGGTTTTTTAAATGAACCATCGTTAATTGCAGATATGTTATGCCCTTGAGGTACAGATTCGGATAAGACACAGAGGAGGGGCAGATAAATCATTGAGGATTGCTATATATAGACGACCGCTTAAATTTCGTAACTAGATGCTTGTAAGCGAAACATCTCAGCGTATAAACCATCTTGCGCCATTAAATAGGAATGAGATCCAACTTCAATAATTTGGCTATTTTCTAAAACAACAATGCGATCGGCTAGCTGAACAGTAGAGAAGCGATGACTAACGAAAAATGTCATTTTTCCAGCGGTTAATGCCCGAAATTTTTCAAATAATTCAAACTCGGCGATCGCATCTAAGGCAGCAGTAGGTTCATCTAGAATTAAAATCGGTGCATCAGTCATAAAAGCTCTTGCCATGCCGATTTTTTGCCACTGTCCCCCCGATAGATCTACCCCTCCTTTGAACATTTTCCCAAGACGGGTTTGATAACCAGATTTGAGGTTGGCTACTACCCGATCTGCCCCCGAATCCATGGCAGCTTGTTCGATTCGCGGTTGGTTTTCTCTTTCTTGAAGATTGCCAAAGCCGATATTATCTTTGGCACTAAGCTGATAGCGAGCAAAGTCTTGATTGAGGACGCCAATATTAGTATGTAGTTGGGATAGTTCAATTTCCTGTAGGGGAATACCATCAATAGTTATCAGTCCCGAATCTACGTCATATAGACGAGTAAGTAGCTTGAGTAGGGTAGTTTTTCCCGCACCATTTAAACCGACTAGAGCAATGCTTTCGCCAGGATGAACCTCCAGATTAATATTACCCAGAGTAGGCTGAGTCGCGCCAGGGTAGGTAAAGGTAACGTTTTTAATCGATAGTCCCTGTTTGATTGGTTGGGGGAAGCTTTGAGGACGAACAAAGTCGGTTACTTCTGGTTTGAGAGCGAGAAAATCAAAGTATTGAGAAACATAGAGGTTAGATTCATAGATTTTAGCAATGCCTTCGAGAATGGCGGGAAATATCTGTTGAGCCTGAGCAAATGCACCCGTATACATAGTAAAGTCGCCGACTGAAATATTACCAGCGATCGCTTGAACTAATGTCCAGCCATAGGCAAAATAAAAACCACTGTTAACTAAAACTCCAGACAAACCCCTCATTTTGGCATATTCTGAAGCGATGGCTGCAGACTTCCCATTAAAATCAGTCCGAATATTCTTCCATTTAGTCAACAAGTGATCGCCTAAGTTAAACAAACGCACTTCCTTAGCAAAATCAGGATTGGTTAACACCCGCTGAATATAATCTGATAAACGACCGCTTTCTGTTTCAGCACGGGTCATCCAAAAGCGTCTGCCAGAATAGACAATACTCGTCCAAAAAGATGGTAGGGCGGTAAAGATCAACAGGGGAATAATCGCGGGATTAAACTGTAGCAACAGCCCCAACAAACTAATCAGGGTAATACCTTGACCAAACAAGCCTGTTAAAGTTTGAATGACTCTGACTGGATAATTACTACCACTATTTTGAGCGCGGGAGAGAGTATCGTAAAATTCCGAAGATTCAAAGTGAGCTAGGTCTAGTTGGGTAGACTTCTCTAATAAAACATACTTTGTATGGAGCATCAGGCGATCGTTAAATATTTGCCCGACATAGAGATTAGTTTGATTTAATACCGCCTGTAGTAAACTGACTCCAAAACGTAGTGCCACCAAAACAATCAGAGGCTGCCAAACAAAATTAACATTACCCCAATTGGCAATCACCAGATCGACAATAGCCTTGTTGATCAACAGCATCATTGCTGGAATTAACGATTTGAAGCCCGTTAATGCCAAAGACAGGAGTAAATACAACGGCGTAGCTTGCCAGACCAAGCGCAATAATAAAGGCGTATTAACCAAGGTGTCTTGGAGTTTTTTATTGGGCATATTGTGTTCAGTTATCAGTTATCAGTTATCAGTTATCAGTTATTTCCTTCTTTCTAAACATCGAACAGTTAAATAAAAAAACAATTAAACTAACAAAAACAAAAATAATGGGTTAGCCAGAAGCATAACCCATTCAATAATCAACTATTAACAATCAACACAAGCTAAGATTCAGGTGTTTCCGCTTCTGGTTGAGTAGGTTGAGCAGTTGTCTCTGGTGCTTCAACTTCTGGTTTTACAGGTTCAGCAGCGGGTTCGGTAATTTCTGCAACAGGTTCTTCTGGTTTAGTCTCTTCTGTCGCCGTAGTATCTTCAGCTTTTGGCGCAGTTTCTTTAGGTTGAGACTGTTTTGATTCTTCTACGGGGTTTTGTGCCTTTTCCCATCTCTCTTCAGCATTAGCCATCACCTGTTCTAGCTTTTCAATATTTTCCCCTGGATATTCTTCTAGGGCTTTAATCGAGAGAGACATCCGATTTTGATATTCATCAATTTGCTTGATGACAACCTTAATATTTTGTCCTACTGTAAACAAATTATCGAGAGCTTCGACTCTTGCACCACTAATTTCTTTAATATGTAATAAACCAGTTGCACCCTTAAGATCGACAAATACACCGTAGGGCTTGATATTGACGATTGTTCCAGGCATTAAAATACCTTCAGTGATACTATTCATCGCCACGGCACGCATCGCATCTCGTTGAGATAAGACTAGCTTGCGATTTTCTTGATTAACTTCCAAAAAAGTAGCGGTAAGGAGTTGCCCTGTCAGGGAGTCAAGATTATCACGCTGTTGCAGGTGCGATCGCGGAATAAATGCCCGCAATCCAAATACTTCACCAGTTACACCACCTTTATTGGCTCCTGTAATTCTTATTTGCGTAGATTTTCCAGACTCAGCCATTTCTTTAATATCCGCCCAGGCTTGGTCGAGGGCTAGCTGACGTAGAGAAAGAGTAACTTGTCCTTCCCCATCTTGTTCGCGAATAATCAAAAATTCCTTACTTTCACCAATAGGTAAAATGGCTTCTAAATCGTTGACAAAACCTAAAGCTGCTTCATTAGTCGGTACAAAGCCAGGAGATTTACCACCTATATCTATGTATGCCCCATCAGAGGTAATTTGAACTACCGTTCCCTTAACTTTTTGCCCTTTTACAAACTCATAGTCGTATTGTTGCAAGGCACTCTCAAAGTCTTCCATAGAGAAAGCTTGGCTAGACTTAGAAGAGGATGTTGAATCAGACATAGTAATGTGAATAGTAAATAGTGACTAAGCGAGTCGAACTAAAATTTATTTTAGTCCACTTCTCGATTTATAGCTTTTGGCTAAACAAGTCTAGCACTTTTGTCCAGGCATCTCTAGCTGCTTGTTGATTATAGCTGTCACGGCGATCGCACATAAACCCGTGAGTTGCACCCTCATATCGAAATACCTGATGGGGAATTTGCTGTTTCTTAAGTTCTGCTTCTATTTGGTCTACTTGTTCGTTGGGAATCAAAGGATCTTCTTTACCAAAGAAAGTATCAATTTTTCCTTTAATATTTTTAGTCTGGGTAACAGTTGGCTGTGTTTCTCCAGGACACCAAGTAGCTATCTGCGCACCGTAAAACGAAGCGGTAGCCTTAACCCGTTCTAAGGTGGCAGCTAAATAAACGACATGACCTCCAAAACAAAAACCAATTGTCCCCACACCTCCAGACTTAACTTCTAGCAAAGTATCAAGATAATCGATGGTTGCTTGAATATCGCTAATTAATTCATTAGCTTTAGTCTTGACTTTATATTCTCTACCCTGCTTAACACTTTGATCGTCATAACCAACCTCAAACCCTGGTGCTTGACGCTGATAAATGGCAGGAGAGATCGCAACATAACCTTCTTTCACCAGGCGATCGCAAATATCCCGAATATGTTCGTTAACCCCAAATATTTCCTGAATCACAATTACAGCAGGATAAGTACCCGTTGCCTCTGGCTTGGCTAAATAAGCATCTATTGACAAACCTTGATTCTGAACCTTGACCCATTTACTAGATACTTCTACTGTCATAAAACTCGCTACTCGCTATATGCGTGCTCGGTATCCTTGTTTGACTCACTACTCACTACTCGTACGGGCGGTTTGCGAACCGCCCCCTACCTACTCGCTACTTTATAAAACCCCTTTAGAACTAGGAATTGTACCAGCCCGACGAGCATCTATTTCTGTCGCCATCCGCATCGCACGAGCAAAGGCTTTAAATGTCGCCTCAATAATATGGTGAGAATTGATACCATCTAGCTGACGAATATGTAATGTCATTTGGGAATGGTTGACTACCGCCACAAAGAATTCACGTACTAACTGAGTATCATAAGTACCAACTCTTTGGGTAGGGATCTCCAAGCCATAACTAAGGTGGGGTCTACCAGAGAAATCTAGGGCTACCTGTACCAGAGATTCATCTAGAGGAGCAACAAAATGACCAAATCGGACAATACCTTTGCGATCGCCTAAAGCTTCAGCTAATGCCATTCCCAAAGTAATGCCTACATCCTCATTAGTATGGTGATCGTCAATTTCAATATCTCCTGTTGCTTTGACATTAAGATCGAACAAACCATGAGAAGAAATTTGGTTGATCATATGATCCAAAAAAGGAATGCCCGTATCTGCATTACACTTTCCTGTACCATCAATATTTAACTCTACCCGTACATCAGTTTCTCCTGTAGTTCTGCTGACGGATGCAGTCCTGCCCAAGTTTAGAGCATGATTATTATTATCTTTGGCAGCTATTTCGCGCTCACTTAGTTGCATTGTTACTCCTTTACTTATATAAATCTATTTTAATTTCTAGTTAAACTAAGCCACCTCGTCACCGAGGCGACTCGTCTTCAAAACCGTGCATGAGACTTTCACCTCACACGGCTTCTCTCTAACCAAGCACTTGTTATGTGTACCAGTTAGACTAAAGTTGGAAAATCATTATACCAAGTCCATTTCAGCTTATTAAACTGACTGTGAAATTGTTTATAATGCCTATCCCAAACTTTACGGTATTTGTAACGTTTGATTGTTAGCAAATCCTTTTTTGTCTTTTTATCGTGGCAATGTTTATGTAAAGCCTGAAGATTATCTATTTTATTATCACCACCTGCTTTGCGGGGGATGATGTGGTCGGTTTCGATTTTACTTTCAGGCGTAAAATTTAATTTACAAAGGTTACATTTTCCCTTTTGTATCTTCAGTAATTTAGCTACTGTTGTTTTTACTTCAGGGTGTTTACCCCTTCTTGTAGCCCAGTAGATGAAATTACCGTCGTAAGGACTGGCTGACCCTTTTACTTTTGTGTGTCTGACTATAGGTATTTGAGGGTGTTTAATAAGGGAGTATATTTCCTCTCCTTGTTTTACCCCAAATGCCCAATTGTCTCCTTTTACTGTGTGCCAATATTTGTTTTTTATCCAATGTTTATTTTTGTTAGGATGCCTTCTTTTGCCCCATCTCCATATTTTGTGATGTAGTAGGTGACTTAGTTTGGAAAAGGTATCTTTGCTACAAGCTGTTCTGTAGTAGTTTGACCACCCTCTTATAATTGAGTTCAGTTTTGAAATCAATACGTGCTGTTCGACAGCCTTGTGTTTGTCTACTATTTCGCTTAATTTCCTGTAGTGTTCTGTTACCTTTTCTTTTGAAGGTTTAATTATAGTTTTAAATCCCATCAAATTTCCTCCAGGGTTTTTACCTGAATGGTATTTCCCCACGGGATATTGTCTGATGTTGAACCCTAAGAAATTAAACCCTATATTTTCCTTTACTTGGTGTAAGGTGTGAGTTATTTTGGTTTTTTCTTGGTTGAGTTCTAATCCGACATTGGATAACCATTGTCCTATAATAATTTGGCAATTTTCTACAACTTCCTGTCTTTCGTGAATAATTACGAAGTCATCTGCGTATCTTATCAATGAGAGGGATTTTATATTATCCCTTTTGCCTCCTGTTAAAGTCGCAGCATATTCCTTTATTCGTGATTCCATTCCGTGTAAGGCAATGTTGGCTAACAGGGGTGAAACAACGCCACCTTGAGGAGTTCCTTCTTTGGAAAATAAAGTTTTGCCATTATCCAGAATTTCTGCTTTTAGCCATGCCCTTATTTGCTTTCTTATTTTTGGAAAAGTGTTAATTTTCTCAAGGAGTTTGGTGTGGTCTATGCGGTCGAAGCATTTACTAATATCTGCGTCTAGAACGTATTTAGGTTTATACCTAATTTGGTTAAAGATTGCTTCAATAGCATCGTGACAGCTCCTTCCTGGTCGGAATCCGTAGGAGTTTTCCTCGAATATTGCCTCCCATTCTGGTTCTAATGCTGCTTTGACTAGGGCTTGTGATGCTCTGTCTTTCATGACTGGTATCCCAAGAGGTCTTTGTTTACCGTTGGCTTTGGGTATCCATACTCTGCGAACAGGCTTGGACTTGTCCTCCAGCTTTAGGTTCATGGCAAGAGAGAGCCGTTGTTTTGGGGTGATTGATTTCACTCCATCTATACCTGCTGTTTTCTTGCCGTTATTATCTTGAGATATTCTTCTGACCGATAGTAATTTGGCATAGTAAGAGTTAAGTAGGGTCTTTTGTAACCTTCGTAACTTTTTATAATTGCCGTCGATACTGGCTTGATAGATTCGCTTTTGCAATTTGAACACAGATAGTTCGACTTTTCGCCAATCTATCTCGTTCCATGCCACTGTATTTGTTAAATCAGTTTTAGCCATATTGGTTGCTACTTGTTCACTATCTTCTTGATTACAGTCGGTACGTGGGCATATCCGTAGCTATTACAGCAAGGCTTTGGCTTCTTACCGAATCCTACTCCTTCTTTTGCCTCTGAAAATTTCAGAGAGGTTGCATCTTGGTTGATTACTCAGTGGTTCGACCTTTTACTGAGAGCTAAAGAAGGGTTTCCTCGTTCCGAACATTCGTTGGTTTGAGACTTTAGGGTGTGACTCTCCACCGAGACACTACTAGCATTGGAATTAAGAAAAGCGATTCTTAATTCAGTTTTGTGTCTGTTACCTTTTGGTTGTAGCCTATCAGTCTTTTTGGCTACTTATACATAACGATGGTTAAGTCTGAATCCTTTACACCGAGGTTAATTGGTAGTGAAGTATAGAGGAATGACTCTTTACTCAATTTGTAACCTTTGACCTTTTTGGTCACAGCTTATCAGTCTATTTAGCTGTTTAATCATAACGATGCTTATAGCGGATACTTAGCTAATGCTATCCATAGTATTCTTGCTAGCGGTCAACCAGATTAGACTTCCAGTTGATACCGCATTTCCTCCTGCTTTACGGATTGAAGACCACTCGCTACGGCGTTGAGCCGAGATACGTGTAAAATCGTGCCACATCTCTCTCTAACCCCTGCCCCTACTGAGTTTCAGGCTCGACAGGAATCACCATCGCCGTTTCCAACGGTTGAGGCAGATTATCAAAATCGACAATGTAATCACCATAACGCTTGAGATGACCTGTCAGATAAGGACTTAAAGTAGCCAAAGTTCGAGGCTTGATTACATATCCCTCAGCACTCAAAGAACGAATAATCGAAGAAATATCAAAAGCATTCTGCAAAATAATCGAATTGGCGACTAAATCAAGATACTTAAGCCGTTTTTCCTGTTCTAAGGGGTCATTGTCAGTAATCAGTCCATCTTTTCCAAAAAACAGCCATTTAGAAAAACCGTTATATGCCTCTACGATATTAGTGCAGGAAGTAATTTGCCTCCTCAAACCGATGTTGGAAATATATTGCAGTAGAAACATAGTTCTAACAACTCTACCTAATTCTCTAAAAGCTTGATATAGTCTGTTTTTACGGCTATAAGTCCCTAGCTTTCTCAAGATAGTCGAAGGCATCAACTTCCCCGCCCTGATGGACAGCACCACGCGCATCAAATCTTGCCAATGAGTTTTGATTAACTCCCAATTAATGACATCCCCAAATAGAGGTTCGAGATATTGGTATTTGTCATCAGCACTGGCACGATAAAAGTTACAGTCTTTCCAGTTACGAATCCTGGGCATTAACTTAATTCCCAACAAGTGAGCCAAAGCAAATACAGGAGCGGACTGTCCTTGAGTATCCGCATGGAGGGTATCGGGCTGAATATCTGAGGTGTTTTTCAGCAGCCCATCGAGGATATAGACGGCTTCCCAGACACCGCAAGTAATGAAGTGAGTAAACAAAGCAATATAATTGTCGGCGACGTGGTGATAGGCAATGCCACCATAGCCTCCATACCTGATGTGATATTCTGCCACTAAATTATTCTCGTAGATATTAAATTTAGTCCCGTCGGCTGCTGCCCTTTTACCCGTACCCCATATCTTAGGTAGGTTAAAACGATTGTAGCTGTTAATAATGTCTCGAATGGCTGCTTCTAGCTTCTTGGCATTAACATGACGGCGGTTGGTATAAGAAAGAGCATGGGAAGTTACTTTCCTTTTGGCATGACGCGCCATTTGATTTGCCCCCAGATTACAGCCATAGGCAAAAGCCGTCAGAATATAGCGTTCCTGGGGTTTATCTATTTTCGGTTCTGAACCAGAGAGCATTCCAAAGTGTCTCGTCCAGTTGAGCCAATGCTCTACGTTACAGAGAATATCTAAGATACTGCGTTCTGGCATTCGTTGGAGAATCGCTTTTTCTAATGCAGCAGCTTCGGTTGATGGTGTTTTTGCCTGAACCTTTTTGAGAACGGGTTCGCCATCTTCATTGATACTAATAAAATCTCCTTGTTGACAAAGCTTATCTATCGAATGGCTCAGTTCGCTCAATTGAGTTTTCAAAGATGCGACGAACTCTTCGGCTTCAGTAGGAAAATCTAATTCCTCACAGTAGGATTGAAGGGATTTTTGGCATTGCTCCCAAGATAGTAGCTGTTCGCGATAGTCAGCAAAACTTTCCGAACCCTCAACGCAGATATTTCCAGTCTTTAATTCCGTCGCTAGATGGGAAAAGATACAGATTTCATGCATGACGACGCAGATACATGGGATTGTTTCTCTTCTGGGTTTTAATCAATTTACGCGGCTGTTTCTGAGACAAAATCCAACTCCACCGTTGGGGGTAGCCACTTTCCTCTTCGATGTTCGTTATCCAGTAAGAAGGTTACAGCATCTATTACCGAACAATCTTGAGTTGTGGAACGTAGCTCTAAGCCCTGAATCAGCTTGAATAAAGAAGCACGGTAGTTAGAGTAGTATTTTCCTAATAAGGGAAGGTAATTATCGTTGTTGTAAGCGGTGACTTCTGACAAATTTGCGCGTATCTTATCGCTTCCACCATGAGTTTGAAGGAGAGATTTTACTTGGCAACCCAAAATTGTCTCATTAGAAGCAGTATCATTAGCATCAAGTACCTCTCCAAAAACTTCCAGAAGAGCTTCAGTCATAGCTCTTTGTTCTTCTCTAATCTGTTGAAGTCTTTCTTTTCCTCGATTGTGAATGGTAGCCAGACGCTTAAGAAACATGGATACTAAATTGTCTCTGGCTTTAACCTGGGATTGATAGATTAAAGACAGTAGTAGAGTTCTACGTTTGGGCAAAAGAATATCTTGAAATTCGGCCGCATCTAAAGTTCGAGCGTAAGCTGCAAAATGTTTGATTTTAGTAGTAGCAATAGTGGAAAATAGCCTCTTAGCATCGCCAAAAGACATCAAACGCTCGAATTTAGTCAAAAGTTTCTTTATTTGAGTTAATGTCGCTTTTTTCGGTAGTTGTTTGACTTCGTTGAGGGTTACTGAATCTGAATCGGGGTCATCAATTAACAGACTATCAAGATAAGAAATCTCTGTTACAGAGAGGGAACGGGCTACTTTTCTAAACAGGCGGTTATTAATTACTGCCCGAATATGGAGTACTAAACGGTCTAATGTGCTGAAGGCTGGCAATTCGTAGCGTTCTTTAACCAATTCTTCGATAGCGACATTAACCAAATCCGCAGGATGGTCGCGCACTGTAGCTGCAACTCCCACTGCTTTAGCTATAATTTTCTGTCCCTGCTTGTTGTAGATAGAGATTTTCAAATACTGCCGAATTGCTTCTCTGTAGCGACGACGAGAACGTTCGGGAGCAATGGCACTAGCTTTTTTACCCAGGTTTAAACAGCTACAAATATGGTCGATAATGGGACGTGGAATGAACTCGAATTGACAGAAATAGCCCAAACGTTGAAAGGTTTTGAGCATTACCAAAAAGCTAAACTGTCCGTCATAACTGCGAGTTTTGGATGTAGCTAATTTAATTTCAGCTTCGCTGGGGGTATAAAGTTCGATTAATTCTTTATTACTGGGGTTGGGTTTAAAACGAGGGTAAGCAGTACGCGAACTTGATGTAATTTCTCATCACCTCCATTCATATGAGTTTTTATCATGTCTGATAAATGCTATTAGCGGACATAAAACTGCCATAATCTTACCGTTTATGTCTGCTAATGCTCTCGTTAACCTCAATTCTTAATGTCTGCTAAGGTTTTTGTTCGGTAGCATTAATGAATTAACTAGCAATTCTATAGTTGTGAAACCTGATGCTATTTCATCTTTATCTCCATCAGGTCGTCAGGAATTAGCCGACTACGAATTTTATCTGCGCGAACAAAGAGATATTAGTCCTGTGACGGTTCGTAATTATTTGTCAGATTTACGTTCTTTTATTGTTTGGTATGAAACCAAAAGTCCTAGTTCGGCAAAAGTTGGGTTTGATTTAACCAAGATTACTACTCCTACTTTGACTCGCTATCGTAGCTATCTTCAATCTCAGCTAAAGTTAGCTCCTGCCTCGATTAATCGTTATCTAGTAACTCTTAAATCCTATTTCGAGATCGCTGTGGAAGATCAAAAAATTACTACCAACCCCGCAAAAGTAGTTAAGTTGATTCCTCTAATTAAATCTCCACCACGTCAAATTAGTGATGAAGAGGAATCGGCGATAGTTTCGGCTGTTACCAATTATGGCTCAACTCGTGATCGCACGATAATTATTTTGATGTTTCATACAGGCTTGAGAGCAGCAGAGGTATGTCAATTAAATAACGAGCATATTCATCTAAGAAAACGTAGTGGCTATCTTGAGGTTTATGGCAAACGAAATAAGTATCGAGAAGTCCCTCTTAATGCCACAGTCCGAAAAGTGCTGTTGGAATATATGACTACGATAGAGGGTGACTGGTTATTTATTTCTCGCAAAACTAAATCTGCCATAACTACTCGTGCTTTGGGGTATTTAGGCGGAAATAGAAGGTTCGTGCGACGAAGTGCAGCCTGTCGCTGAAACTCTCACTGTGCAATCAATACAGCGATTTTATTTTCAATCATTAGCGATCGCCGAAATATAAGTTACGCAAATGTTTTTCTAGCATGATAAATATGAAAAAAACTTTGCCTAAAATGGAGGTTGGGATATATCAAAACATCTATCTCAAAGCATTGTAACTACGTTTTAAATTTTAAAAACATTGCCTAAAAGGACTCAAGCTAGGCAAAGTTAACATTTGTATTTCTTATCAATCAAGAGAAAAAATGGTATAAAAAATCACATTGTTTTTGAGGCTGCACTTCGTCGCACGAACCTTCTATTTCCGCCGAGTAATAACTATCGGGATTATTCCGAAGCGAGTTTGGAACAGTTAATATTTATCCAACAGGCAAAACAATTAGGCTTTACTCTAGCTGAAATTCAAAAATGGATTCAAGACATCAAAAGCGAACAGCTTACTGCGATGGAAAAATGCGAAATTATTAGCCAAAAACTTCAAGAAATAGACGAACGAATTGATGAGTTAAAGAAAATGAAAATTCCTCTCGTTACTTGCTTAGCTAAGTACCAAAGCGAAACATGAAACGAAAGTACAGCAGTAGTTTAAAGCGGAAAATTTAAGAGAGTAGATAATATTGACGGCAAACTACACAAACTAACTCCAATACTTACCAAATTTAAGATCGATAACGATTACTATTGAGCCTAAAACTAAGTAAAGGCAAAGGTTTGAGGGAGATGTGGCACGATTTTACACGTATCTCGGCTCAACGCCGCTACCGTAAGGAGAATGCTTTTACCCCCAATACCTGGGGAGTGAGACTTGAGTTTTATAGTATTTACTATTCCTTGTTATAGGAATTCTCGCACTCACACGATATATTCAGTTGTCTAGGTTTATAATTGACCTGTCAGTAAATACTGAAATTTGGTCGTCCTAGCTAGTCATCCCCGTGCTTGTAGCACGTTTAGACTAAACGAGTCACACCATCCCCATAATTTCATATCCAGAATCAACATAAATTACCTGTCCTGTAATTCCACTAGCCAAGTCGCTACACAAAAAGGCTGCGGTATTACCAACTTCGGTTTGGGTAACAGTCCGACGCAGGGGTGCAGTTTCTTCTACGTGGCGAATCATATCGAGGATACCACCCACAGCAGAGGAAGCCAAGGTTCTAATTGGTCCTGCAGAAATAGCATTAACGCGAATGTTTTCTGGTCCCAATTCAGCAGCAAGATAGCGCATACTCATTTCTAAAGCTGATTTGGCAACTCCCATGACATTATAATTAGGAATCACCCTGACTCCTCCTAAATAGGAAAGAGTAACAATGCTACCGCCCTCGGTCATTAGCGGTCTAGCTCTACCTGCAAGGCAATTGAGAGAATAACTGCTAATATCTAATGCCTTAGCGAAACCCGTGCGAGAAGTATTACAAAATTCTCCCGTCAGATCTTCTTTGTCGGCAAATGCCAAACAGTGAATCAAAATGTCTATTTTGCCCCATTTCTCTTTAATTGTCTCAAACATCGAGTCCATCAATTGATCATCCTGCACGTCACAAGGAACGATAATACTAGGATTTAGGGGTGCAACTAATTCTGTTACTTTCTTCTCAAAACGTCCTCGTTCATCGGGAAGATAATTAACACCTATATTTGCACCAGCCTGATGTAGCTGCTGAGCAATTCCCCAGGCGATAGAACGATTGTTGGCTATTCCTGTAACGAAAGCATTCTTTCCAGTTAAATCTAGCACTATCTTTTCTCAATATTTATTTTATGGCAATTATCTCAATTATCTATAGTACAACTGCCTGGGAAATTGGGGAATTGCGATCCAATATCTAAGAAAGATAACTAGTATATAGATTACATCAACTCAAATAATTTACGATTAAGTGTGAGAATATATAACTATCTAAGATAATTAAGCCGTAACACAAATATATCCAACGCAGCTTTAGGTTATATGGAACTTCCCCTGACACAAAATCAACCATTAGCATCAGTATTTCGTAAGCTTGGTCGTGGTTCATTTCCGCCCATCGTAGAAAGTTTTGAGCGTGGTAAGACGATATTTTTTCCTGGAGATCCAGCAGAGAGAGTCTACTTTTTGCTTAAAGGTGCGGTAAAGTTATCCCGCGTCTACGAAGCAGGAGAAGAAATTACAGTAGCTCTTTTAAAAGAAAATACCGTATTTGGGGTGCTATCTCTAATTACTGGACAAAAGAGCGATCGCTTTTATCATGCAGTGGCTTTTACCCCAGTAGAGTTGTTATCTGCACCCATCGAGCAAGTAGAAAAAGCCCTCCAAGAAAATCCCGAACTATCCCTATTAATGTTGCGGGGTTTATCATCCCGTATTCTGCAAACCGAAATGATGATCGAAACTTTAGCCCATCGAGATATGGGTTCGCGTTTGGTAAGTTTTTTGCTGATTTTATGTCGAGATTTTGGTATTCCCACAGAATCTGGAATTAAGATCGACCTCAAACTATCTCATCAGGCGATCGCAGAAGCTATTGGTTCGACAAGAGTGACCGTCACTAGGCTTTTGGGAGATTTACGAGATAAAGAAATGGTCTCAATTCACAAAAAAAAGATTACCGTACACAATCCTGTAGCGTTAAGTCAGCAATTCACTTAAGATGATCGGGTGTCAATTGATTAAATTATCTCCAAACTAAGGGGATAAGTTATCTACTGCAAATTTATTACTATTACTAATGACCAGCGGTTATATCCTAATTGCAGCGATTTTTCTTCTGGGGGGTATTATTGCAGCGTTTGGCGATCGCTTAGGAACTAAAATAGGTAAAGCTAGACTGAGATTGTTTAATCTTCGTCCCCGTCAAACAGCAGCGATGATTACGGTGGTCACGGGAATGTTGATTTCTGCTCTTACTTTAGGCATTTTGTTTAGTTTTAGTAAATCTTTACGGCGAGGAATTTTTCAACTAGACGATATTCTCCAAGAAAAACGCCATATTGAAGGAGAACTGGCTAAAGTTAGACAACAAAAGCAACAGGTAGAACAGCAGCTTAGTAAAGTAAGACAAGAACAAAGCCAAGCAGTTACCGATTTGGAGGCGATTAATCTCGATTTTAAACAATCCAAACAACAGTTAAAAAAGACTTCAACTCAAGCAGCACAGCTGAAACAAGAGTTGGATAGTTTGTTGGCTCAAAGAGAAAATCAGTTAGCGCAGCTTAGTCAATTAAAGCAGCAAAGTCAGGAGCTACAGAGTCAATTACAGCAACGGGAACAAGAAATTAGCGATCGCGACCGTACTTTAGTACAAAAGGAAACTCGTCTTCAAGAGTTAGAAGAACAACAAGCAATATTACAACAGCAGGTTCAACAACGCGATCGCTCAATTGCTAATCTTGACGAAGCGATCGCTGCAGCCGAAACCAGCCTCCAATTACGAACCAAAAGATTAGAACAGCTAGAAACTCAATTGAGTTTTTTATCTAGAGATGTAGCAGCCTTAGAACAATCTTATCAAGAGCTACGAGAAAAGAAGATTACCATTGTCAAAGGTCAAGTCCTCTCTTCTGCGGTAGTGAGAATTGTCGAGCCTAATGCAGCTAGATCGGCGATCGATAGTTTACTGAGAAAAGCTAATGCCGAAGCAGTTAAATCTACCCAGTTTAGTGGTGCCCAATCGCAACAGCGCATTGTCAAAATTACGAAATCTCAAGTAGAACAGTTGGCTGATCAGATTGAAGATGGTCGAGATTATGTAATTAGAATTCTCTCTGCTGGTAACTACGTTCAAGGAGAAAAAAGAGTAGAAGTCTTTGTAGATCTGGCTCTCAATAAACAAATATTCGCTGAAAATGAGGAGATTGCTACTGTTTCTATTGATTCACGCAACATAACTCGAAAAGAAGTACAGGAGCGATTGAATTGGTTACTGGCAGTATCCAAATTTCGCGCTCAACGAGCGGGTGTTTTAGGCGAAATTGAAATTGGCGACAACCGAGTAGAAAGTTTAGTGGCATTTGTCAATAAAATTACTCAGTCTACGCAGCCTATCAAGGAAATCAAAGTAATAGTAGCAGAAGCCACCTATACTGCTGGACCATTAAAGCTTGATTTTGTGGTGATGCGCAATGGTGAAATTATCTTGAGAACGCAATGATTTTTGGTTCTATTTTTTAAATATTAATACTTGTTAAATATTCAATATTTTTTTAAAACACATAAAAGTTAATATTCAGTTAAAATAGCTAACTATTTTAAACATCCATACTGATTTTAAGACTTACATCGAAATTTTAAGGATATTTTATATGTTTTAACCTCATTTTCAAAACTAAAATATTCAAAATTTCGACGATTAATGTCATGAGACTCTGACTTTTGTTCCTAACCCTTAAATCTTCAAGATCTGCTACGACTAACTAGCTTTAAGTATTCAATACCATTTTTTTGGAGTTGGGTATTGCCAAAAAAATAATCTTAATTTTTAGGAGACTATATACAATAAAAGCGTTCAATCTAGTTGAAAATACTTAGTTAATAATGCCCAAGCCAGTCCTAACGCTTTTCTACCAATTTAACCCTTGGCAGAGTAGTATTGGCGGAATACAGTCGGTTATAAAATACTTTATAAAATACGCTCCTGACAAATTTAGAGTCAGATTAGTGGGAACGGGGAAGCCTGGTTCGGGGATCGCAAAATGGCAACAAAAGAGTTATGCAGGTCGAGAAATCGACTTTATGCCCTTGATTGCGATTGAAGATGATGATGTTAGAAGTCTGATTCCTACCAGTGTCAAATATACTGCAGCCTTAATTGGTCGCGACTTATCTTCTGACTTTATGCACTTTCATCGTATAGAACCTACTTTAGGGACGATGAACTGGTCTGGAGAAAAAATTCTTTTTGTGCATAATGATATCCAGCAGCAAATTGCCGACTCTCAAGATAAAAATGCAATTCTTTGGAAATATTTCCCTGCGGGTTATTTTGCAATGGAAAATCTAGCGGTCAAACAGTTTAGTCAGATTTATGTCTGCAATACTGAGTCGCTAAAACTTTATCAAGAGCGTTATGTAGGGATGGCAGAGCAAATAAAATATATCAGAAACGCAGTAGATTTTGATATATTTTATCCCCTAACAACTGAAGCCAAACAGAAGCAAAGAAAAGAATTTGCCAGGCGCAGGGGTTTAGCGGAGAATACTCATTTTATTCTTTTCGCTGGTCGTTTGCATCCTCAAAAAGATCCAATCTTATTAATTCGTTCTCTAGCAGCTTTAAAAGACGACCGCGCCCACTTACTAATAGCAGGGGATGGAGATCTAAAAAATGAAGTAGCTAGTGAAATTGAAGCTTTGGGACTATCAAATCGAGTTACCATGTTGGGTTCGGTAGAACGAGCCAAGTTAGCAGAGCTTTATCGTCTGTCTAGCACTTTTATCTTGACTAGTGTTTATGAGGGTTTGCCCATAGTTGTTTTAGAAGCATTGGCTAGTGGAATACCAATCGTAACTACCAAAGCAGGAGAAACTCCTAACTTTTTGACTTCTGATAGCGGAATGGTAACTCCAGACAGAACTCCTAAAGCGATCTCCAATGCCCTACAAAATATTTTAGCTCATCTAGAAGACTACCCTCTAGAAGCTTGCGTTCGTGTAACTAAGCCTTACGCAGCAAAGACGATTGTGGAAAATGTTTACGAACAAATGTGGCAAAGCTGGGAGCAAAAGACCCCAACAATTACTCCCATATCCTAAATTTTCCCAGCTTTAGATGCTGACGACAAACTTTCTTTAAGACAACTAAATTTAATCAAAAATACTTGGTGATAAAAATTAATTATGAAAATAGCTGTAGTTGGTGTCAAAGGTATTCCTGCTCAACAGGGTGGAATTGAACATTACTGTCAAGAGCTTTACCGCAACATAGCTATACAGGGTCATAGTGTAGATTTATACGCTCGTTCCGACTATACCAAGGTAGATGGCTTTTCGTCCTATATGTGCCATGGAGTTAAAGTTATTTCTTTACCCTCCTTACCTCTAGAAGGTTTGGATACTTTGTTTAACTCTTTCATAGCAACTGTCGCTTCGACGATTAAAAAATACGATATTGTTCATTTTCATGCTTTAGGACCATCTTTATTTTGTTGGTTACCTCGTTCGTTGTCTTCTGCAAAGATAGTTGTTACTTGTCATGGCTTAGATTGGCAAAGATCCAAATGGAGCAAAATTGCCAGAGCGATCATTTATAGCGGTGAAAAAATGGCAGTAGCCAATGCCGATCGATTAATTGTAGTCTCTCAATATCTTCAGTCTTATTTTCAAAAGAAATATGGAATTAAGCCAACATACATACCGACTGCTCCTGCAGAGTATGCTGATTCTGATGCAAGTTTAGCCTATATTTCTTCTCTAGGACTCAAGCCCCAAAAATACGTCATTTTTCTAGGTCGGCTCGTTCCCGAAAAACGACCTGAATTATTGTTAGAAGCTTTTAAAGTTCTCGATCCTGAAGATTGGAAGTTAGTTTTTGTGGGAGACACTAGTGGAACTGATTATTTTAAATCTAAATTAGTAAAGAGCAAAAACGATAAGATTATCTTTACCAACACTCTTACCGGAAGCATTTTAGCAGAAACCTTACGGAATGCTGGTCTTTTTGTACTGCCCTCTGATTTAGAAGGGCTACCTTTGGTAGTTTTAGAAGCTATGCGCGAAGGAATCCCTGTGCTGGCTAGCGATATTCCTCCTCATCAACAGTTAGTCGGTCGCGATCGAGGAATATTATTTAAAGCAGGAAATTTAGATTCTTTGATAACGAATCTTCAACAAATTTTATCTCAACCAGAAGAGTTAGAAAATAAAGTCAAAAAAGCCAAAGAATATATTCAAGCTAACTATAGTTGGCAAAGAGTTGGCTATGAAAATTTGGTTTTGTACACTAAATTGTCTAAACTCTTAAGTAATAAAAATCAGGAAAAAATAGCTAACAAAATAGTTGTGTTAGGAGAGAGTAAATTTGAGTCCCCAGATAATAACCAATAATTTCAATAAACTGTTTTAATAGGTTGAAAATGATTCGTATTTTAATTGTAGACGACCAAAAAAGCGTCAGAGAAAATATCAAGGTAATGTTATCTAGCGAACCCAACTTTGAGATTGTGGGAACTGCTGAAAATGGACATCAAGGTATTAAGTTAGCAGAAACTTTAGCTCCTGACGTAATCTTGATGGATTTGGAGATGCCTAAACTCGATGGTTTAACCACAACCAAACTCATTAGCCAGGAAAACTCAGCGACAAATATTATTATCTTAACTATTAAGGATCAAGATGAATTGCTGATTCAGGCATTAAATGCAGGTGCTAGAGGGTATCTGCTCAAAAGCTCTGAAAACCAAGAAATAGTTAATACGATTAATTTAGTTTATCAGGGGAACAAATCCTCAGAGCATCAAGTTAACTCAGTTAAGACAATTGAGCCGATTTCTGAATCTACTAATCATGACCATCAAAAACAGTTTGCTACCGAAGTAAACGGTAGTTCAAATTCTAGTTATAATTCTACCTCTAATATCAATAATATTAATAATAGTAAAGTTATCGAAGCCGATTCTGATTTAGAAACTTTAGGTAATCGTATTCAACCTACCGAAGCGAAATTTAATTTTACTACTTTTTTATCTATTATTAAACGTCGTTATCCTCCTGCCTTAATGGGTTTTTTTGGTGTTTTGGTAGGAGCAGGTTTATACTTAATCTTTGCTAAAAGAGCATATCAAGCTACTGCCTCGATAGTTTTACAAAATCGTCAAGAAAGTGTTTCCGAATTAGGGAAAGATTTAAGTAGTATCGGGGACAGTAGAGAATATAGTCCTCTAGCTAGTCAAGTTGAATTAATCCAATCAAAATCAGTACTTAAAAGCGCGCTGAAGTACGCCATGGAGAATGAAGATAAAACCCTCGATGGTATTGATATTGATCGAGAAGTTGAGATAATCGAGAAAAACTTAAACGTTAGTATTATTCCTAACACCAATATTATTGAAATTAGCTACGTAGATTACGAACCTAAGTTTGCTTCTATTTTATTAAACGAAATTATTAGTACGGTTAAACGAAAAAATGCTGATAGTATTCGTGCAGAAGCTAGTTCGGTCAAGCAGTTCTTGGAAGCAGAAGTAGCCAAGCAAGCAGGCGAAGTAAATCGTATCAAAGTAGCAGAAAATAATTATCGCGAACAACAGGGAATTGTTTCCCTTGATAATCAGACTAAAAATTTAGTCAATAATCTCAATCAGTTACAAATGCAAAGACAAGAATTGTTAACTGTAATTAAAGAACAAGAATCTAAAGTAAACAATCTTGAGAGAGTAGCCAAAGTCGATAGTGCAGAAGCGGGATTTATTGAGGGTAAAATAGGTCAAGACAGACAATTGGAAGAATTGCGCGGGCGATTAATTGAGATAGAAGCGGAGTTAGCAACAGCACGTTCTAACTTTACGGAAAACAATCCCGTCATCATCAATTTAGCTGAAGAAAAAGAAAATATTACCCAACTGTTGCAAGAGCAAATCGATCTAGTTTTGGGCGAAGGAGTTATCTCTGCATCGCAGATAACTAAAAACAATAGTAGTCAAGCCGAAAATGGTATTGGAGAAGCAATTTTAGAGGATTTGATTGCCAATCAAGTTCAATTAGATGCAGACCGAGATAAAATTCAGGTAATAGAGGCAGAAATTACTAATATCAAAGACCAAATTGCCTTGTTACCCAATAAAGTTCAGTCTCTTACAGACATAGTTGCTCAACAAGAACAGGCTAGTGAAAGTTTACAATTTTTACAACGCAAACTAGAAGAGGCGAGAATCGCCGAAGCACAGTTAATTGGTAATTTTCAAATCGTTGAGAAAGCAAGTATCCCATCTTCACCCTATACACCTAATACTATAGTAGTAATGGCGATCGCTTCTATTTTAGCTACAAGTTTAATGATGGCAATCATTCTCTTGTTAGAAAGAATCGATCGCACCTTATATGATGCTGAGGAAATCGAGCAAAGCTTAAATCTTCCATTCTTAAATGCTTTACCTAGTCTTCCCCAAAGCGGCAACAATTTGAGTCGCATTGTATCATTTCTCAATGACAGAACTTTATACGAACCCTACCGTTTTTTGCTTAAAAGACTTGAGTCTTATCGAAGGGGTAACAATAAAGTTATTGTTGTGACTAGTGCTACTACCGAAGAAGGAAAATCTACTGTGGCTTCCCATTTGGGTGCAGTATCAGCAATGTTATCCAAACGTACCTTAATTATCGATGCCCACTTACATTCACCAAAACAGCATTATTTATTGGCGGTGCAGTCTCAAGAAGGACTCAAAGAAGTAGCAACTCGCGGCTTGGATTTAAACCAAGCAATACAGCCAACTAAAATCAAAAATCTTTCGGTTTTGGCTGCGGGAAATTCGACTTCTGATTCTTGGATGATTTTAGAATCCCCACTAATGCAAAAGATTATCCAAGAAGCATCTGTTCAATACGATCTAATTATTATTGATACCCCACCAGTGAGCGATAGCTGTGATGCTTATACATTAAGCAAATATAGTAATGGCTTGATTGTGGTTACTAGACCATTTCACACTACCAAAGACATTTTAGAGCAGACCGTTTTAGATTTGAAAAGAAACAAAGCTCCAATTATTGGTTTTGTAATTAATAATGTTGAACAGCAAAAATCTACCCCAGATAGCGTTCTCAAAAATCTTAAATACGAACTACCAGCCTTATCTAGCACTGGAGTGAGTAGAAGTTCCCGCTCTAACTTTAATGGGAAATCTAATGGGAAAGAGGTTCGCAGACCATGAAAATTAGTAGTTATCGGTCTGGTAACGACCGTTTATCTTTAGTTGTTGGGGTTTTAGGTGCTGGTATTGGATTGGTTCTAGGCGTGATTTCTGGAATTCAACCGATCTTATTGGGCTTAGTCATTTTTACCTTAGCTTCGGTAATTTGCTTTTTTAGTTATTTTGAGCAAACAGTATTAGGACTACTAATTTTGCGTAGTTCTTTGGACATTTTTTCGGCCCAACAAATTCCTGCAGTTTTTGCAGTCGGGTTAAATATTTTGACAATTTTATATGTATTTAGCTTTTTACTTCTCAAGAAGAAAATTTATGTAGATAAATTCTGGTGTTTTTTTATCACTTGGGTTAGTGGTCAAGCGTTATGGGTTGGCTTAATTTTAGTAAGAAATTGGGGCTTTGGAGAAGGATTGTTTAGAAGAGGAGTTGAAGAATGGCTGAGATTATTTTCTTGGGCAATGGTTTATTTGCTGATTATGCAGCTTAAAAACAGCATACATCCTGAAAAAGTGATTAATTGGTTGTTTATTAGCCTGATTGCGCCATTAAGCGTAGCCATGATCCAAATTATCGTACCACCTTCAGTATTACCTTCTTTTTTGATTTTTTCGAGCGATTCAATCGAAGCTGGATCTCGGATTAATGGCACGATTGGTCATCCCAATGCTTTGGCAAGTTTTACAGTTTTGTTTATTGGTCTGTCTTTATGGAAATCTGGCAAGAGTGAGAAAAACTTACCCTGGTTAATTTTGATTGGACTGTTAGTTTTTATTTTAACAACTACTCAATCCCTGGGTGGTATCGTCTTAATTACTATATTTAGTATTGCCTATATTTCGACTCGACTGAAAATATCAAATTTGATTGGAGCGCTCATTTTAATTGGTCTAGCTCTGACTTTGTTTGGTAGTAGTGATTTTGGTCGAGAACGTTTAGTTTCCCTTTACGAAACTCCGATTCTTAATCGCGACATAAGTCTATCTAATACGCTTTTACTAGCTCAAGCTGATGGTAATAGTCTCAACTGGCGAATTGCTCAATGGACGTATTTACTCGATTTTTGGCAAAGGTTTCCCATCATGGGCTATGGATTAAAAACAGCCAACACCATTGGTATTTACAAAAACTATGCTCATAATGACTATGTTGCAGCGTTAGTAGAACAAGGTATAGTAGGACTTTTCGCTTTTTTAGCTTTTTTGTCTGCTCAATTTACTCATTTAATTCGGATTATCAATCGAACATTTCCGAAACCAACTAACTCTCAAAAAGCTTTGTGTTCTGTGCTGATAGCTCTGTTAGTAGGGATTTGTGTTGCTATGTTTGCAGCTAATATTATCAGCCAGACAACACTATTTTTTTACTGGTTTGCTTTACTGGCTGTGGCAGGTTGGGACTGGTCGCCAAATACATCAAAAGAGCAAGAAAGCTGATAAACTACCAAATAATTTTTCTATAGCAATTTTAATCAACATATTTAAATATTCATGAAACTAGCGAAGGTCAACAAGATTAAAAACTGGATTCTTGTATCTGGGGCTATTCGTAGTGGAACGACATTTACAGGTAGAGTTTTGAGTCTGCCTCTAGAGGTTGATTACATTCACGAACCATACAATCAAACTCACCTTTACCCCCAGGAGAAGGTCAGTCATCCTTACGTGCGTCCCACTATAGATACGCAACGAATGCAGGAGTATCATGAGTTTACGAAACGTTTGTTTCACTACGATATAACCCTGCCTAATTATGTTCCCCAAAACGATCCTTTATTCAAAAAAGTCTTTAAAAGTGTTTTGGGAAGTAGAGGCCCTTTTTATTTGCGCTTAGCTAAGTCCAACTTATTTCATCAAGCTGCGGTGATCAAAGATCCAGTTGCTCTTTTCCTGGCTGAGTATCTGCATACCCATTTTCAAGTAAAACCAGTGATCCTGGTCAAACATCCAGTATCTTTTATCGCCAGCCTCAAACGTAAAAACTGGTGGGACAATATCCCCAAATTTGCCAATCAAGATAGTTTAGTTGAAGATTTTTTTGCAGATGAACCTGATTATCTAGAACAAAAATGGTCTAATCCCATTGAGATAACCGCAGCTTATTGGAGAGCAGTACACAAAGTTTTTTTTACTCAAAGTAAAAATTATCCAGATTGGCATATTGTTAAACATGAAGACTTGAGTCAAGACCCTGTTGCAGTGTTTAATGACTTATATCAAAAACTTAATCTACCCTGGTCTGATTCGATAGAACGACAAATTATTGAGATGACAGGGGCAAAAGGATCGAACAAGGTAACCTCAGGAAAAGTTCACAGTCTACGCCGAAATAGTTCAGAAATTTTTCAAGCTAGTATCGAATCTCTGTCTATAGAAGAACGTCAAGCAATTTTTGACATAGTTCAGGATGTAGCACTGCCAATTTACTCTAGAGAAAGTTTTGCGATCGATTAGTCAGTAAAACAACTCGATCTATTTCATTATTTAAATCGATTTTAATTCAATTGAGCTGAAAGAAAGTTTTGCGATCGCATATTTAACCCAATTGCTTTTGTTTGCTTAGCTCACATTCCCAAAAGCCCTACTAAAAATTTGATGATCATTAACAAACTCAAAAATCGATTTACAGGTCAGTTTACCCGCAACATTGGCTGGCTAGGATCGTCAGAGCTAGTTCTACGAGTCTTTCGTCTTGGCACAACCGTTACCTTAGCCCGTATGTTCACGCCCCATGACTATGGATTGGTAGCTATTATTTATACGATTAATAACTTTGCCGAAGCCTTCAGTCTCAAGGCGGGGATTGGAGCCAAGATCGTTCAAGTTGACGAAGACGAACTAGAATCAGTATGTCAAACTGGCTACTGGCTTAACTGGATCTTCTGTATTTCTATATTTTTTGCTCAGTGCGCTTTGGCTTATCCAATTGCGATCTTTTATAAAGAGAGCGAACTAATTCTTCCCATTTGCGCTCTTGGCTCAATCTATCTAATGATGCCATTTTTTATGGTGCAATCTGCACTAATTCAACGGGAAAATAGACTGAAGATTCGAGCTATGTGTACTGCTGCTCAAGCAATTGTTAACAATGTTGGGATAGTTGTTTTAGCTCTACTGGGTTTTGGGGTATGGGCAATTGTCTTGTCGCTGGTTATTTCTACTCCAGTGTGGATTATTATTAGTAATCGATATCATTCTTGGCGACCTTCAGGTAAGTTTAGTCTTGACAAATGGCGCGAGGTTACTAGTTTTGGCGGAAGTATGGTAGGTATCGAGTTACTTGATAAAATTAGATTAAATCTCGACTATTTAATTGTTGGTCGGTTTTTGAGTGTTGATGCCCTAGGACTTTACTTTTTTGCTTTTAGTGCGGGATTGGGTATTAGCAAAAGCATTGTTAATGCAGTGATTGCAGCTTTATTCCCTCATCTGTGTGAAGTAAGGGATGATGTTAAATTACTCAAGAAACGTTATTTTGGCAGTTTTAAAACCATCGCCATGATTATTGTTCCGCTGGTAATCTTGCAATCGAGTCTAGCACCCCTATACGTGCCGATTGTATTTGGGTCTAAATGGGTTTCGGCAATTCCGATTTTGATCGTTATTTGTTTATCGGCAATTCCTTTGGCGTTTGTATCGGCAACTTATCAGCTTTTAAATGCGGTAGGACAAATCAAACTAACCTTGCAGTGGAATGTAATTTATACGGTTATTTTTGCGATCGCCTTATTGTGTGTGGTTCAGCAGGGAGTTATGCCCGTAGCAATAACAGTACTCGTTTGTCAAGGATTAACTCTTATATTTAGTTACTGGGCAACTAGAAAGGTTTTAAAACAATAAATTGGCACACATTCTCATAGTCAGTTCCCAAAGCAAATTATTGGTCTTGAGTTCTTGAAGTATTTGTGACGCAATATTGTTATGGTAAACTCAGCAGCATCAAGCAACTATTAAATGAAAAAACTGATATCAATATATATCTATATTTTTTTACAAGGAGCGATTTTGTTTTCCTGGGCGCCAAGAAAGACCGTAGTCTTTGCCCAATCACTATTTTCAGAACTAGAAAGCGAGGATACAACGCAAGATCTAAAAGATCGGCAAAATTCGGTAAAATTATCGTCTTGGCATCCATCTTCAGTCCCTTTTCCCACCACTAGAGAACCATGGAAATGGCCTTTTGATCCACAATCAATCTGGAATTTACCCCTCAAAAGTCAGGCTACCTATCAACCAGCAAATATTCAAGCGGGTTTTCAAACATCAGCAGAGTTAGAGCTACTTTACCGAGTTTCCCAACAAGATCCCTTGACTAGGTTGTATGCACCAGGTAGCTGGACTCACCGCTGTGATGGTACTAATAGTCCTACGAGTAATCCTGCAGAGGAAACTTATATTCGTTTTCCCCAAAACCAACTAATACCCGATGCCAATCCACCCCATACACCTAACAATAGTGCTGCCATTTTACAACCAGACGGTCAGACAATTATCAGTATTAGTTCGACAGCTAGATGTCAACCGAAAGCACCCATATATGGATGGTATGCAGGGGAAGAAAATATTTATGGAATGGGAATCACTGGTAGCAGTGGGGGTTCGGGATTGTCTACTTTAGGAGGGACAATTCGCTTGGGAGAGTTAACTAATAATGAACCAATTCGTCACGTTTTAAGAATCAATGTTTGGGGTGAAAAATATCTCCATTTTAATCCAAAAGATCAAACTCCTGGATATCGTTGGCCCGCATCAACAGCAGATAGCTATGCTGCATTTCAATATGGGGGGGTTAATCCTCAGTTGGAAATGGGTTCATTATTAGCAATTCCGCCTAATATTACTCCTCAAAGTCTTGGTCTTAAAAGTTTGCCTGCACTAAAGCTGTTTTATGCCCTACAAAACTATGGAGCATATATAGCTGATGACACAGCATGGGATGTAACTGCATTTAGTGTCCAAGAGGGAGTTCCTGAAGAATTTGAGCAAACTTATGGTTATGAATACGAAACTGACGATAGCGATAGTCAATGGTTTAAAGAATATTATGCTTTGGTTGAGAGTTTACATATAGTCGATAGTAATCCTGCTTTTAGTAAAAAAGATGTTACTAGGCTTGCTCCTCTAGCTCCTCCTTTTATTGATCGCCAAAATAACAGGTAACGAATACTAATAAGTGGTTATCCGTTATTTTTTTGATTAGATTTCAATATAAACTAAATTTATTACGCAGGCATCAATTAACGTGAGTTTGATAACTTACGAAATTTGCTCGTTAGGATCGCCAAAAGGGAAAAAAGCAAAGAGAAAAGAAAAAAAGTAGATTTGTCAGAGATATGACTAATCGATCGCTCAAAAATTTTCTCGAACAATTTTTCATCAAACTGACGTTAATTACATACTAGTTTTTATTAATTATAAATTTCTTTCAAATCCATAAAACTCAATCGTGAATAGGCTTGTGCCTAGCCAATGTATTTTTCATTGTTTCCCAAGCATAATAACAAATACTTGAATTAAAAACGCCAAAAAATGTCTCAAATTACCGTAGTTGTTCCTGCTTATAATTCCATGCAGTATCTTCCTGCAACTCTTGAAAGTGTTTTGCAGCAGACCTATGCAGATTTTGAAATTGTTGTAGTCAACGATGGTAGTACAGATAATACACAAGAATATGTTTCTTCATTAACAGATTCTCGCTTAAAAATGGTCTTTCAAGAGAACCAAGGACTTGCCGCTGCTCGCAATACGGGAATCGCTCATGCTACAGGAGAATATATTGCTTTTCTCGATGCTGACGATCTTTGGGAATCAACAAAGTTAGAAAAACAACTACGTATTTTAGAAAATAATCCTGAAGTTGGCGTGGTTTATACTTGGGTTGCTTATATTAATGAGCAGGGACAAAAAACTGGAAGAATTTTTAAAGACTGTGCCGAAGGTAAAATTTGGCAAGAGCTAACCATTTTCAATATTATCCGTTGTGGTAGCGTCCCTATAGTGCGTCGAGTTTGCTTTGAAACTTGTGGAACTTTTGATCGCAATTTAGATTCAGCGGTTGAAGATTGGGATATGTGGCTTAGGATTGCCAACAAATATAATTTTCGAGTAGTTAAAGAACCTTTGGTTTATTATCGACAACACGAAACAAGCTGCTCTAAAAATTGGCAGGCAATGTCAAGAAGTTTTCATCTGGTTATCGAAAAGAATTTTGCTGATGTTGCTCCCAATTTAATGTATCTCAAACAAATTAGTTATGGTTTTGCTTATATTTGTTTAGCTTGGAAACCTTTACAAAGTAAAGACAAAGATTATAAACAAGCTGCTGAATTTTGTCGAAAAGCCGTTAAATATTATCCTGCTTTACGTTTTTCTCAAGAATATATTCGCCTCAATTTAGCGATCGCTCTAATGCGTTTTTTAAAACCTCAAGGTTACGCTAAGATTCAACCATTATTGTATGCCCTACGGAAATTGAAGCCACAATAAAGAGCTTCACCCTAGCTATAAGCCATAAGCTTTTTGCTCTAAGCTTTTTGATAAAAATGTCAATTAATATTCACTACAACAAAATTATTGAGTTTTATGATACTCGGTTTAGACCCTGGAAGAGATAAATGCGGTTTGGCAGTCATGAAACAAACAAATCAAATTATCGATAGTCGAATTGTCGATTCAAATTTAACCATTGATACCATCAAAAAATTGTGCCAAAACTACGATATGGATTTAATTGTCATGGGCAATGGCACAACTTCCAAAGATTGGTATCAAAAAATTAGGTCTAGTTTAAATGCTGAAATACCTATAGTAACTATTGATGAAAGCAATAGTACTTTAGAAGCGCGCGATCGCTATTGGTTAATGTATCCGCCCCAGGGTTTTCAAAAAATAATACCTCAAGGTTTTCGTATTCCTCCCCGCCCTGTGGATGATATTGTAGCTATTTTACTAATCGAAAGATATTTTAAATCTCTTGATGATACGCCCTAACTCACTATTGAAAAAAGTAAACATATTATCTGTAAACCGAGCAAGATATAGAATTTAAATTCTAGCTGTTTAATTTTGTTTTTAAGTTTCAAACTTTCAGTCGCGATCGATTGCAGCTTTTGCTCCCAAACAAAATTATTCTTCAGAACTTAACAAATATAAGATATATCTGAAATAGAATTTAAGCCATCTTTCAAACATTTGAAAGATGAGCTACATTTTTGTTCTTACCGTAAAGGTGTAATCACTACCTGCTTCTAGCTGATAGTCAGAACGTTCTAAAAATCTTTCTAGTGGTTCTTGAATTAATGCTCTTCCCAAAGAAGGCTGCACTGATAATTGTCGCTGACGAAAACGCCAGCGAAACTGCCACTGATAACTTGCAGCTTGAACCTCTCCCTCTATTTTTCCCATCGGTAATGACTGTTGCGTAATTCTTACGAAGGCAATTGTTTCTGGTAAATAACGATCGTTCACAGTGTTTTGGAGAATATTTGATCCATGTATCAATAATATTTTTATTTAATAGCAATATTGACACAATAGTAAAATAAGCTGTTTGAATATTTTCCGAACTTAACTTGATGATTTGGTTATTTCTAAATATAGATCATAAATAACTAGATATAGAACGTAATTCTTCAGGAATTGGCGTGTTTTCATCAAATTCCAAACAAGTCTCGCGATCGCCTAAATATCCAGATTCTGTAAAGGAAATCAGCATCCTACTCAAAGCGATCCAAACTTCGCGATCGTACTCCCAGTCTTTGTTTCTCGGGGCAAAACAGGCAATAGACTTTAATGCCCAAAAATAACTATTACGTACTACTGATCCGCCTTTTTTATAGGGTGGCAAATCATCATACTTGATATATAAAATGTCTTCTTGTAGTTTTACCTGCATTCACTAACACCAATCTAATTGATAATTATCTCTTTATAGAAACCAGATGATCTTTTTAAAAAGTAACGAGTAAAGAGTCAAACAAGTCTACTCCTAGAACTACTTAAAGCCTTTGAGGGCGAATTTTGGAGTCCTTGCTGTGGATAAACTACTTATCTTAAACGAAGTTTAGAAAGACTATACAGTTAAGTCCGATCGCGAGTTTTTTCCAAGTGTTGTAAGCCCCATACCTGAAGAGCATAAATCACAGGTGATAGTGTCTTTCCGTACTCTGTAATCGAATACTCTACTTTTGGTGGAACTTCAGGATATACTTTTCTCGAAATTAGGTTGTCTGCTTCGAGTTCGCGAAGCTGTCTGGTGAGCATTCTTTGGGTTACTTCTGGCATCAGACGACGTAGTTGATTAAAGCGCATCGTCTCTGATAATAGGTGGTAAAGAATCACACCTTTCCACTTTCCGCCAATAATTTCTAACGCAGCTTCAACGGGACAGCCTAAGTTGCAATCGTATTTAGTATGAGGCATCAATAAACTCCCTAAGTATACAAAGAGGTACTACGTATCAAAAATGTGCGTACTTGTTCGCTTTTAATATACAGTTTATGCTCCTTATTAAGAGATAAACAAAAGATAAAATGAGCAATAAATTAACCATTATTGGAAAAATTGAAGCTAATGAAAACCGAGTAGAGCTTGTCAAAACTGAGTTGTTGAAACTAATTCCCGCAACGATAGAAGAAGCGGGTTGTATTCAGTACGATCTACATCAGGATAATGAAAATCCAGCGATATTCTTGTTCTATGAAAATTGGGAAAACCGCGAGCTTTGGCAGCAGCACATGAATAGACCTCATATAGCAGAGTACATGAAGTCAACAGATGGTGCGGTGGCATCGTTTACTCTAAACGAAATGACCAAATTTTAAACAATAGCAGTTAGATGAAATATTTTGCTGTTGGGGATAGATTTGTCAGTTGGTTTTTTCCCTGCTTGGATCAAAGTGAGCATTGATCGCAGTTTAAATTTGACGAGGCTGCTGATTCTTATAAATACCAAAAATCTGGAAGTCACTCTGATCAGGTCGTTGTGAAATGTAGTTGATCTCAAGGCGAAGAAGAGTGTCAACTCAAACAACCATTCTTAACTATCAAAATGAATAATACAAAAACTTTTGTATCACTGGCACTGGCAATTTTTGTAACCCTCTGGGGTAGTAGACAAGTCGCATCTCAAAGCGTCGAGCCAACCTTCGAAGTTGTCTTAATGTCCCAAGTCGATTGGAATCCCCTAAATCCCGCCCGTGGCGACCAAAGCCCAAGGGCTGGTAATCTTTGGGGAGATCGCACTGAATCTGGATCATCAGGCTTTTTGGTTAAGTTTGAGGACGGTTTTGCTTCTCCACCTCACATTCATAATGTTACTTACCGAGGAGTGGTTATAAGTGGTCTTATTCACAACGATGATCCTAATGCTGAGAATATGTGGCTGCCAGCGGGTTCTTTCTGGACGCAGCCAGCAGGAGATGTGCATATTACCTCTGCTGATGACAGCAACAACATGGCGTACATAGAGATCGACGAAGGACCATATCTCGTCCTTCCTACTGAGGAAGCCTTTGATAGCGAAGAGAAACCGATTAATGTGGACAAATCAAACATCGTTTGGCTGGACGCATCAAACATCACCTGGGTCGATCGCTCTGAAATGTCCGCCCTCGTCGATGAACCAAAGGTAGCCTTTCTTTGGGGCAACCCAGAGGATGGCGAGTTAAATGGGACTCTGGTTAAGCTACCTGCTGGATTTACTGGCAAAATACACAATCAAAACTCAACCTTCCACGCTGTCGTGATTCAAGGGCGATCGCAATACCAAGTGCCAGGCGAAACAGAGGAGAAAACCTTAGAACCAGGCAGTTATTTCGGCTCGGAGGCAGAATCGGTACATCAGGTTTCGTGCGAAGCAGAGGAGGAGTGCATCATCTACGTGCGAACAGAGGGCAAGTACGACGTGATTCCGACGTAACCCAATACTAAAAGCTAATAAGATTTAAAATTTGGAGCTAAAAACTATGAAAGCAGTTGGTTTAAAGCAATATTTACCTATAGAAGACGAAAATAGCCTATTAGATGTAGAACTACCCAAGCCCACAGCCAAAGGCAAAGATTTACTGGTAGAAGTTAAAGCAATTTCCGTTAATCCAGTAGATTTTAAAGTTCGCGCACCAAAAGATAAAGTAGAATCCGAACCCAAAATTCTTGGTTGGGACGCAGCAGGTGTAGTGGTAGAAGTTGGCGATGAGGTAACGGAATTTAAACCAGGAGATGAGGTTTATTATGCAGGAGATATTACTCGTCCTGGTAGCAACAGCGAATTTCATTTGATAGATGAGCGAATTGTCGGTCGCAAACCCCAGAATTTAGATTTTGCTTGTGCAGCAGCTTTTCCCCTTACTTCTATCACGGCTTGGGAAGCTCTGTTTGAAAGACTAAATATTGATCGCAATGGTGCAGATGCAGGTAAATCGATTTTAATCGTTAATGGTGCGGGGGGAGTTGGTTCGATCGCGATTCAATTAGCGAAACTAGCCCAGCTTAAGGTAATTGCTACGGCTTCTCGTGATGAAACTACCGCCTGGTGTCAGAAAATGGGTGCTGATGAAGTAATCAATCATCGTCACGATCTAGCAGAAGAGATCGAGAAAATTGGTTATCAAAATATCAATTATATTCTTTGCTTAAGCCATACCGATGGTCATTGGCAAGCCATGACCAAAGCAATAAAACCTCAAGGCACGATCTGTTGCATTGTGGATAACGAACATCCCCTAAATATGGATACCTTAAAAAGTAAGAGTGCGGGTTTGGTGTGGGAATTTATGTTCACGCGATCGATGTATCAAACCGAAGATATGGCAGAGCAAGGTAAGTTGCTTAATGAGTTGAGTCAACTAATTGAAGACGGTGTGATTACGACCACTTGCAATGATGTAGTCAAACCTATTAATGCTCAAAATTTAAGAGATGTTCATCAACGTCTGGAGAAAGGTAGAGTTATTGGCAAAATTGTTCTCGCCGACTGGAGTTAATTTTTTCTCAGAAAGCTTTAAAAATAATCAAGACAACGATCGCAACACAGAAAAATGAAAACCACAGAATTTAAAACTTTTACAGTAGAAGTCAAAGATGCACAAGCTTGGGTAACTTTTGATAACCCCCCCCGTTAACGTCCAATATATTCCGATGCTAGACCATCTAAATCTTTTGGCAGAACAATTGGAGAGCGATCGCAACATCAAAGTTGTTGTTTTTCAGTCGGCACATCCAGAGATTTTTGTAGCACACGCTGATACTGGTTTCTTGAAAGATATGTCTACAACAGCAGTCTCTCTTGAAAAAATAGAATAACCAACATCGAACTAAACAAACTAATCGTTAATACATACCCCAATGAAAGATTTTGAACCAATAAACAAAGGGTATAACAGCGTCTTTAAACCAAATCAGTTGAGCATTGGGATTGTTGTACCGATTGAAAATTACGCTCAAAGTCCCGTGCCAACCATGAAGCATCATTTAGCCAGGGTTCAGCTAATCGATCGCTTGGGATTTAAGGCTTTGTGGTTAAGAGATGTTCCCTTCAACGTACCGACTTTTGGAGATGCGGGACAAACCTTCGATCCCTTTACCTATCTGGGTTATTTAGCTGGTCAGACAACAGATATTGCTCTGGGAGTCGCTAGTATTGCTTTACCCCTGCATTATCCTGTTCATGTTGCTAAATCGGCTGCAACAGTAGATCGTCGGAGTTAATTATTTGGTTGATTATTTACGCCATCTAGAAGATATCGGGGTGAACCATGTCGCACTAAATCTTCGGTTTAACTCAATGGATATGGATCGCACATTAGAACATCTTGCCGAAAAAGTATTACCCCATTTTCATAAAAGCTCAGTAAGGCAAAAAGTATCATGAACATATTAATTACTGGAAGCACCGACGGAATAGGAAAGCTGGTAGCTATCAAACTAGCAAAAGAAAGGCATGAAATTTATTTACATGGCAGAAATCCAGATAAGCTAGCTACAGTAGTCTCAGAAATTAAAGAAGAAACAAAAAATGAAAATATCACAGGAATTGTAGCAGACTTTTCCGATTTAGATGCTGTCAAACAGATGGCTAATCAAATTAAGCAAGAGTTATCAAAGCTTGATGTACTTATTAATAACGCAGGAGTTTATAACAGTCCTAAACTTCCAAATAATGATGACTTAGATATGCGATTTGTAGTAAATTACTTAGCTCCTTTTGTACTGACGAATGAATTGACTCCTCTCCTTAAAAAAGGAGAGAAACCTCGTATTATCAATCTAAGTTCGGCTGCTCAATCTCCGATAAATCATCAAGTGTTAACTGGTGTGGAGCAGCGATCTACAAGTGAAACTTATGCACAAAGTAAATTGGCATTAACCATGTGGAGTTTCTATTTAGCTAAAACAGAACCTTCTATAAATGTTATTGCTGTAAACCCAGGTTCGTTACTCAATACAAATATGGCTAATGAAGCTTTTGGAAAACATTGGTCGTCCGCTGATAAAGGAGCAACTATTTTGTATGAACTAGCAATTTTAGAAGATTATCAAGATACTAGTGGAAAGTATTTTGATAACGATCGCAAAACTTTTGCCAAAGCACATCCAGATGCGTATAACGAAACCAAAATTAATAAACTCATCGCCGAAACAGTTACAATCATAGCTGAATAAGCATTTTGTCAAGCTTAAGTCAAAATAAAATTAAGCGATCGCTTAATTTTCACTTATTCGAGGGAATAGTTATTGTAGTCTTGGCAGTCTTTGGTAGTTGCTTCTGCTTCTGCCTGCATTTTAGAAACCAACTGAGGATCTTCTGCGATCAAATTTGATTTGCGGCTCACCTCAACATTTGACTTTGGCTGTAGCGATTCTAGTGCTGGATTTAACTCAATAGTTTTCTCGATTGGAATGGCTAAACTAGAGCGAGTAATTAATTCTTCTAAAGCTGGACATGGTTGAGAGCCATCCTGGTATAATTCTGGAGATTCCCATAACGGATAGGCGTGTTTGCCATTTACTCCCACTACTTCTCCGCGACTATTGAGTAATGCGCCTCCACTCATACCTTTTTTGACATCATTGGTATAGCCAATTTGATACCCTTCAACCAAGGCTTTGTTTAAAATAATTGCGATTCTACCCGTTTTAACCGCTAGTCGGAATGCTCGATCAACATCAGAAGTAGGTAATTTTACATCTAGTTTTGCATAGGGGAAACCAACAGCAAATATAGGTTCGCCAACTTCTAAATATAAAGAACTACCAATCGTTGCTACTGTATAGTCATTGTTTGAAGTAAATTCTAATATTGCCAGGTCGTATTCAAGATCGCTTTTAATTCCTTTGTTGACAACTTTTGCTTGGTGAATTTTGCCATCAGCAGTTTGTATATTATAAGGTTCTTCCCCTGCTCTAAGAACGTGCTGATTGGTAACAATTTCGTAGCGATCGCTTTCTTGCTGTACGATAAAGCCAGAGCCTAGAAAATCTTGGTCTAATATTTTAACGCTAATATCTGCTGCAATTTGGTTGATATCTTTGGGATCAGAAGGAACAGGTTCAGTGGAAAATGCAGTGGAAATTTTGTATTTGAGTTTGCCCGCATTTCCCACCAAAAACATCCCAGTGCCGATTAGACAAGCAAGTACTACTGCAATCTGGGATGTTGACTTTGACCAATATTTATTATGAGGCATTTTGCCTGGTAACTTTTGTTCTTGTAAACCTCAATTGGGTAGTGATTTTATTCACTAAAATCTAAGATAGATATTTACTAATTACTAACTATCTATTATATTCTTGATCGACTAATTTAGTTGTTTACAGGTACAGATTCTAAGAATTTATCCATGTCTACATAAAACTCTCCTCCAGAGTAGAAACCAGCATCATCTGCACTTAGAGTTAGGGTTTGTCCACTAACACTACGACGAAAATCTACTAGTCTAATCAATACTCCTTCGGGATCTGTGTTTGGCTTAAGAGTAATCAAGACATTTTCGGTGGGACAATCGCCACCACGAGCATTTGCTACGCATAATACTGGCTGCTCGTTGATCTCACCAGTACGGATAAATTTTAGATTACCCTGGTCGAGGAATTTTTGGAAACGCCCCGATACAGTAGCACACCTTTTTTGGGGAGTCCAATCTTTGCCAAACTGGTTTGCCCAGTTAATTAGGTTGATTCTTCCTCTGGGTGTGTTAACGAAGGTACTCCAGTTACCGTCTAATTGAGCGCAATAGTAAGTATTATCAGTAGGAGTTTGCGCCTTGGCTGAGTTGGATGCGACCGCGCTACCAAAAATAACGCTTAACCCAGCAATCATGACCGCTAACGATCTAATTTTCATAATATTTTCTGAGACATAAAAAAGCCACTATATAGTGAGAGTAAACTACATTGTCACTCCATCACTATTTTAACTGAAGTTCATCCAAACTTAAACATCCCAACCCGATAAATTTACGAAGACTTTACAGTATTTTTACTGATGTCAATTTTGGTAGCTTTGATCGCAGACAATCTATACTACGATCTCTTGACCCAATATTGTCTGTTCGATTGTGTTGCGTTCTAATTCTTTGCCAATTAAGACCAAACGAGTTTGTTTGAGTTCGTCTGGTTGCCAAAGGCGATCGTAAAATGTATCAAAGCGATTTCCTACTCCCTGCAATACTAACCGCATGGGTTTTTTGGGGACGTTAATAAATCCTTTAATACGATAAATTTCTTGTTCTTGAAGTAGTTGCTTAAGCTTGTCTATAAGTATTTGGGGTTCAAAAGCTCGATCCAAAGTAAGCTCAATCGAGTTAATGTCATCATCATGTTCGTGTTCTGTTTCGTGGTCGTGATGAGAATGACGGCGATCGAGATTATCTTCGACTGCTGCATTAAAACCCAGTAACAAATCGGGTTCGATCTTCCCCTGACTGGCAGTAACAATCTTGACTCCTGGCTGAAGTTCTTGTTTGAGCCAAGTTTTAATTTTGGCTAATTGTTCTGCATCTACCAAATCGGTTTTAGTTAACAGCACCATATCCGCACAGGCTAACTGATCTTCAAATAACTCTTCGATGGGAGTTTCGTGTTCTAAATTAGGATCTGCTTGTCTTTGAGACTCGACTGCATCAAGATCGCCTACTAAATTTCCTGTAGTTAGGGCATAACAATCTACTACCGTAACGACTCCATCAACGGTGGCACTATTGCGAATTGCTGGCCAGCGGAAAGCCTGAATCAATGGTTTGGGAAGAGCTAAACCAGAAGTTTCAATTAAAAGACAGTCTATTTTGTCCCGTCGCTTGAGTAGCTCCTGCATTACAGGATAAAACTCTTCTTGAACGGTGCAGCACAAACACCCGTTAGTTAATTCCACTATATTACTCTGGGGACTTTCTGGTTCATCGCAGACTTGACACGATCGCAATAAATCGCCATCAATTCCCACTTCGCCAAATTCATTGACCAATACAGCAATCCGTCTGCCCTGATTGTTTTGTAAAAGATGACGCACTAAAGTAGTTTTGCCTGCGCCGAGAAAGCCTGAAATTACGGTTACGGGTATTTTGTGCATGATTAGTAGATTGTCAGATGTGAGATGTAGAGAAAATGTAGAAGAATTTTTAACCTAAAATTGCGCTAGAAATAAAAGCAAAACCAACACCAGCAATACTGAAGCCAGCAAAACGTAGCGCCAGATTCACTTTGTTGAGAGCTAATTGACCTAGATAAAAAGCGATCGCACTAATTGCTAACTGAATTCCACAAAAACCTAATAAATATGCGCCTAAAGCAGTTGCTTGCGCCCCGACAATTGATTCTCCATAGGCATAGCCGTGAAAAATACCAGCGATCGCACTAAGAATTGTTACTAAAGCTAAGTTAGTTTGTTTTGCCTTAGCTAGCAGAATTCCCATTACCAATACCGAAGCAGAAATAATTAATTCTGGGGCAGGTAAATCGACACTCTGCAAATGTATTCCCGTACCAATGGCAGTAGCAATGATAAAAACAGCAGGAATAATTATCCCCAGTCTATTACTCAAGGCTGCTAGCAAACCAATAGCAATGACAAATACCAAATGATCGATGCCAATTACGGGATGACCAATACCCGAAAGAAAACCTTCAATAAAATTACTCGGAATCTGACTGCCATTAGGATGATGAGCTAGAGCAGGTGAGGCATTTAATAGTAGAGTAATACCGAATAGAGTACTAAAGACTGAAGCGATCGTTACCTTAACAAGAGGAGCGAGCGATGCTGTATTTTTGTTCATGGTTGCCAAATTATAAGATCGATTAAACATTAATTCGCTCTATAGAGCTACTTGCCTATGATTTGATCAAGGAGCAAGTAAGTATCAGTGAAATAGTTAACTATTTACAAGAGGCACATTGTAATCTAAATTAATTGCGCCAAACTATTAACTTGAAAAATCAACCGTTGCCGAATCTAAAAGATCTCGTCGTATCTGTAGTAAAGGATGCTTGCTGGCGACAGTAAGCTGTAGAGTAATTAAACAATAATTTTGGTAGCTGTAGTTCAACAAAATCTGTACCTCGCAGATCTGATATGTGTGTATTGATGGCAGCATCGGCGGGCATTCTGACTATAGAGGTTGTAGTTAAACAAACTCTTCACAGTTGCGGGACAGTGAGAGATTTTCACTCTGGCTTTCCCCCTTACGTTTAATGACGATGAATCGTTAAAACCGACTAGTAACTCAGTGTAGATTATTATTCAAGATTAATTCTTATAGCTAATTAAAGTTAATACTTCAAACTTATCAAGCGGTCGGTGTAGCTCTTGGTATAATCAGCCTGGAACCTAAATCTTAAAAAATAGATCAACATGACAGATTGGCAGGTAGTTAATGGTGGAATAACTGCACCAAAAGGATTTATCGCAGCGGGGATTGCAGCAGGATTAAAATCTACTGGGGCAAAAGACTTGGCATTAATTGTGTCTCAAACTGATGCGATCGCAGCAGGGGTATTTACTACTTCTCAAGTACGTGCTGCCTGTGTTGATTACTGTCGTCAATGTCTGCAAAAAAGAGCTAGTGCTAGGGCTATATTGTGTAATGCAGGACAAGCTAATGCTGCTACGGGTGAGCCTGGATGGGAAGATGCGATCGCCTGTGCCAAATTACTAGGACAAGAATTAAACATCCCCTCTAATGCTGTATTGCTAGCTTCAACTGGAGTAATTGGCAAAAGAATCAAAATGGAGCAACTGCAAGCAGGGATTACACCCTTGGTTAGAGCCGCCACCGAAAATGGTGGAGCAGATGCCGCCGAAGCAATTACAACTACGGATTTGGTCTCGAAAGAAATTGCTCTCGAAACAACTATTGAAGGTCGTCCCGTGCGAATTGGCGGTATTGCCAAAGGTTCGGGAATGATTGCTCCTAATATGGCAACAATGCTCGGATTCATTACTTGCGATGCTGCTGTATCTACTGGTTTGTGGCATGAAATGCTCAAACGAGCAGTAGACAAAAGTTTTAATCAGATTACGGTTGATGGTGATACTAGCACTAATGATTGCGTATTAGCTCTAGCTAACGGACAGTCTCGTACTACTGCAATTACCGAAAAAAGTCAAAATGCTCAAAAGTTAGAAGCAATGCTAACTCAAGTATGCCAGCATTTAGCTAAAGCGATCGCCCGTGATGGGGAAGGCGCAACCTGTTTGATTGAAGTTCAAGTAACTGGCGCACCCAATGCTCAGGCAGCTTCTCAAGTAGCTAAAACTATTGTTGGTTCATCTTTAGTCAAATCGGCAGTATTTGGACGCGATCCCAACTGGGGTAGAATTGCCGCAGCAGCAGGTAGAGCAGGAGTCAAATTCCATCAAGATGAACTAAACATCAAGTTAGGCGATATTGTCTTGATGAAAAATGGTCAACCTCAAGACTTTGATCGCACTGCAGCCAGTAACTATCTCAAACAAGCAGCCGCAGGAGAATACTTAAAATCCGACACAGTTTTAATCTCCGTAGGTATCGGAGTAGGCTCAGGAACAAGTACCGCTTGGGGATGCGACTTGACTTATAAATACGTCGAGATTAACGCGGAATATACCACTTAATCTTAATCCTCTTTTGTTAGTTTGAGGTATAAAAAAAGAGTTAACCATAAACCAAAAAACTATTAATTATTTAAATCAATGCCAACCCTTCTGGTCAAAAACATTCATACTTTAGTCACAATGGACGATGAGTATCGTGAGATTCGTCGAGGTGCGTTATTAATTAGAGATAATGTAATCGAGCAAGTAGGGACAACAGAAGAATTACCCGATACTGCTGATGAAATTCTAGATTTACAAGATAAGCATATAGTTTTACCAGGTTTAGTTAATACTCATCATCATTTTTTTCAAAACCTAACTCGCGTAACTCCCGCAGGACAAGATGGTGACTTGTTTCAATGGCTAACTGCGCACTATCCTTTGTGGTCAAACTTAACTGGCGAGGGAATGTATTATAGTTCCCAATTAGCAGCGGCAGAACTTATTTTATCGGGCTGTACTACCGCTTGCGATCATCATTATCTATTTCCTAATGATTGTACCCTTGACGAACAAATAAGAGGAGTCGCAGAAGTCGGATTACGGTTTCATGCTAGTCGGGGAAGCATGAGTGTGGGAGAAAGTAACGGGGGTCTACCTCCAGATTCTTTGGTTGAAAAAGAAGCAGATATTCTCAAAGATTCCCAAAGATTAATCGAACAGTATCATAATAGCGAGCGCTATTCCATGTTGAGAATAGTTCTTGCCCCCTGTTCGCCTTTTTCTGTATCTACAGACTTGATGCGCGAATCGGCAGCAATGGCGAGAAGTTATCAAAGGGTAAGATTACATACCCATTTGGCTGAAAATAAAGGAGATGTCGAATATAGTCTGTCGAAGTTTAAGCTTACTCCTGGGGACTATGCCGAGTCTGTCGGCTGGTTAGGACATGATGTTTGGCACGCTCATTGTGTAAAATTAAGCGATCGCGCGATTGATAAATTTGGTCAAACTGGTACGGGAGTAGCCCATTGTCCCTGTAGTAATATGCGTTTGGCTAGCGGTATTGCACCCATACGTAAAATGCTCAATAAAAATGTACCTGTTGGTTTGGGAGTAGATGGGGCAGCCTCTAACGATGCTACAAATTTATTTCATGAAGCTCGTCAAGCTTTCTTACTAGCCCGCGTCAGAGATGAAGATGCTTCGGTAATGACTGCCCGCGATGCGCTACATATTGCCACTAGAGGTGGTGCTAAAGTTTTAGGAAGAGATGACATTGGCTATCTTGCACCAGGAATGGCAGCCGATTTTATTGCGGTTGATTTAGATAAACCTGGATATGTGGGGACACAATCAGATCCTGTAGCAGCTTTGATTTACTGTCAAACTGATTCTGTTGACTACAGTTTTATTAATGGCAAAAAAGTAGTAGATTGTGGACAAATAACTACGGTAGAACTAGAAAATATAGTTAAAACGAGTAATCGCATTGCTATCAAATTGATCGATTTATGACACTATAAGACACTGTTTGAAGAAATGATAATTAACACTAGTTACTTATCAATAGCATATTGGTTCTTTTTAGCTATGACTAAAGAATAAGATATTGCTGCATATATTGCCCAAAATGAACTATTCATAGTAGTTATCGTACCCTCAGTTAAATTTGATAACAAAATGTAAGTCAAAAACAAAAGAGGCCAAAATCCTTCGGGAGTGTTGGTTTTTCTTAATAATGCCAAAGATTGTCCAGTAGTAGTAAAAAAACTCACCAAAAAGATACCTAGTCCAACTAATCCAATGGAAAGCCAAATATCTAAGAATCCATTGTGAGCATAGATTACAGCTATCCTCATTGCCAACTGTATATATCCAGAAGGACCATCATAACCATTCCAAAATGCCGCTAGTCCATAACCTAACCAAGGACGTAGTTGAATCTGATCCCAAACATATTTCCAGATATCTGTTCTACCTGATAGAGTCGTATCTTTCCCCACAAGACCAACCAAAGAGTCTGAGCCTACATATCCAGCAATCCAAATCAAAATGGCAAGACCAACTAGGGTAACCGCCAAGACTGCTGAAATCATAACTTCGTATCGCCATCTAAAAATTCGGTAAATCAAACACAATAGCAACATAACTGCAAAAGTACCCAAAGCAGTTGTCGATTGTGACATTACCATTGCTCCACAGTTGAGAACTAAAAGTCCCCAATAAACCCAGCTATATTTTTCACCCCGAAAGGCATTTAGTAAAAAAATAACTCCACCAGGAGCCATAAACGCACCAAATTGGTTTTTGTGAGTAAACACTCCCCGCAAAGCACCTTCATGCACTCCTGCCATTAGTCCATATTGGGGTATGGCTACTGCAAAGAAGAAACTGAGAACTAACAATAATCCGTATGTCCAAGCCAGCAGATTCATTTGTTCGCGAAGAGTATAGCGGATAGCCAAATATAGTCCAAAGGCAGTTGTACCAATGGCATAAATAGTAAACCTCATAGTTTGACTGGGATTTATTGACCAAAAGTAGGAAAAACAGTTGATTCCCATCAATAACCAGAGGAATTTATTGCTAAACAGTACAGATAAAAAGCTTTTCCATCTTATTGCCAAAAGCGCAAAAGTGATTCCATAAATCAAAAGGGATATTTTGGCATTAATAGATAGATCGAAGCTACTCAGGGCTATTCCATCTCCCTCATTAGCTCCTCTAGTTAGGATCAAGGGTACGATCGCATTAGATATATGAGTTAGAGATAATATTGAGAAAACAAATTCAAAAATCCTTAGTACATTGCTTTGACTTTTGGTAGTTCCATACATGGTAGTCATAGAGATTGCACCTGAGGAATTGCGATCGCATGACTCACACACCAATCAATCGTATCGTAGGAATTTTCGGCTTGAGTAATTTGATATTTGAAGGACTCGAAGAAATCTGCTAGTTTTTGATACTTGCTTTCGTCAACAGTACGATTATCATGATCGACTTCATAGATAATAGTCAGTTGATAGTTTTTAATCGTTTCTATCATGCCTTTTAGTACGTCCAATGCTGCCCCACATCTACCTTAACAAAGTTAGCTGGCGCAACGCCTGTTTGTTTGCTACCTGATGCCGTTGATGAAGAAACATTACATTAGCGATAGATTAGGGGTAAAGAATCTCATGGTTTTCTAGCTACTGCTTCATGGCGAACCGAGATGAATACTAAAATGCGATCGCTATGTTTCCCTTGATGATTAAAGCAGTCTGGAGTATTTTTAGTGGCAAAGATGTCAAATTTCAGGTAACTCCCAAACAACGTCAGGCTGGTAGATATTTTAATCTAATTAAAACTCAATTGTTTGTCTTTAGCCTAACTATTTTGGGCATTATTTACTGTATCTATCGCTTCGTTACTGGTAATTTGGAAAATCCTGAAACTTATCTAGTTAATTCTGCTTGGGCGATTTATAATTTATCTTTGCTTTGGGTGGTTATTAAAGCAGCAGTGTGGCAACCTAAATCTAGTTAGGGTTTTTATCTCTGGCAAAGACCTTTACCCAGCTTCATGTTCTGGGCAAAGGCACAAAGGTGCAGCAAAGTTGATCGCTTTTACAAACTTATTTTTTACAAACTATAGTGATTTATTTTTTTAATATATTTTATGTTTAAAAGAATATTTTTAATTGTTAGTTTGTTATTTTTTAATATCAATATAAAGGCAGCAGAATCTTGTAGCTACGTTCCTCAATCAACACCTGGTAATCGATTGTGGAACTCATCATTGGCTTTACAAGGACAGGTAATTGCGATCGCGATAGAATCAGAAATATAGGGCGCGATTTATAAGGCGGAAACGGCGAGGTTTTCTCGCCATGTTCCTAATGGGTCGCGGTATCTTTTAGGACGCCGTCCAACGACTAAAAGCGTGTTGACTTTCTCAATTCCCGTATTATCTGTAAGGTTGTACTAAGTAACTAGTTAATCCCTAACTCATCACCCACTACGTTCAAGAATTAGTATTACTTCCAGCTAATTTATCGTTATTCCAGTTGAGAGTATCGCCAATCTTTATTCCATCGTGATAGGCAGCTAGTAATACTTCGCTAGTTTTACCCCAAGAAATCGTACCGTCGGTAGAAAGAGCGATCGCGCCTAAATCTCGATGACGACTCTTAGATTCGATCATAGATTTATTCATCGCATCAAGCAAGGACATTCCATCAGTAACGCGAATTACCACTTTTGCAGCCAGACATTCCTCCATAATATGCTCACCAATCCCCGTACAGCTTACTCCTGCGTGGGCATCTGCATAGTTACCTGCAGGCATGGCAGAATCACTAACGCGACCAATTCTTTCCAAGCCTTTGCCCCCTGTAGATGTTCCTGCTGCAATTTTGCCATTACAGTCTAGGGCTACTACTCCAATTGTACCTTTGCGGGGTTCGTGGACTAGTTCTTCCTCTGCTATCACTCCCGCCATACTTTTATCGAAGTTTTCGTCTCTTTCTTGTATCCATTCTTTGAGGCGAATTTCTACTAAGGGATCGTATACAGGTACATGTAATTCCCTAGTTAGTTGGGCTGCACCATAATCTGATAGCACCCGATCTTCTTCTCCCTGCAAAAATTGAGCTAATTCTATGGGATGTCTGACACTAGCAACGTTAATAATTCCGCTAAAACGTTGTTTTGAGCCATCCATCAAAGAAGCACTCATCCGTATCTGTCCATCAGATTGCAATACCGAACCAGTACCCGCATTAAAAATTGGCTGATTTTCTAATAACTGACAGCCCATAATTACCGCATCTACGGCACTACCACCATAATGGAGCAAATCATAAACTTGTTCAACTACTGAATGTAGCGCGTTGCGGACTACCGCTTGTCCTTTTTCGCTTTTTAGATGTCCTCCTGCACCACCATGAACGATCAACTTGGGCTGTATTTGGTTTGCAGACATATTTATGATTTAGTAATTGTTGTGTGAAGGTTTATAGATTTAAGGTCAATATCAAATTAGGATTCGCTACTGACATTTTGTTTACGACGGCGACAGCGATCGGAACAGTATTTAACTTCGTCCCAACACCTCTCCCATTTTTTGCGCCAGGTAAAAGGGCGATCGCATACAGGACAAACTTTTGTTGGCAGATCGGATTTTTTACGCTGTCGAGCCATACTTTGAGGGTTGAGAGATCGAAAATGGGGCAAAAGATAAAAACCAATAACAGTATTATTATTCCTCAAAATTTGATAGTTTATTCAGATGAGCGAAAATTTGTTAGGGAATATTAGGATTGTTTTAGTCGAACCTGTAGGGGCATTGAATGTAGGTTCGATCGCCAGGATCATGAAGAATATGGGGCTAACTAACTTAGTCTTGGTCAATCCTCGATGCGATCGCCATGATGAATCTGCCCGCATTATGGCAGTACACGCAGTGGATGTATTAGAAAATGCGAAAGTTGTAGATAGTTTGCCCGCAGCATTAGCAGGATGTCAAAAAGCGATCGCCACCACCGTTCGTTCTCGTAGCGTACCGATCAACCTCCAACCTGCTCCCGTTATTCTTCCTTGGTTGCTATCATCTGATGTAGAATCGGCAATTATGTTTGGTGCAGAAGATCGAGGTTTGAGTAATGATGAATTGAAATACGCTCAAAAATTTATCTGTATTCAGTCCAACCCCGATTATCCTTCCTTGAATTTAGCCCAGGCTGTAGCAATTTGTGCTTACGAGCTTTATCAGTCTTGGTTAAAGCTAAAAGATCCTTCTTTAGAGACAACTAACCCAACCGTAATTCGAGAATCAGAAATTAGCAACGCACCTATAGATGTTTTGGATGGATACTATCAACATTTAGAGGAGGTACTATTGGAGATTGGTTACTTACAGCCTCATACTGCTTCTGTAAAAATGGAAAAATTTCGCCGTTTGTACAACAAAGCCAATCTGCAACCCAAAGAAGTAGCAATGTTGCGGGGAATTTTGCGCCAAGTTCGTTGGGCAATTAGTCATAAAAGTAGTGAGTAGCGAGTAGCAAGTAGCAAGTAGAAATGATTTATTGTATTTTAAAATTTATTTTGGTTTTTACTCTGAGTTTCGGCTTGAGCTGTTTTCCTGCCAACGCTTTGTTAAGACAGCATCACGAAACTCCTGACGTCTTGCGCTATCACGCTCAAGATTCTTTAAAAGATCGCGATCGCAATACTTGGCAGGTATTATTATTTCCCGATAAAACTAAGGCTTCTACCGCCTACTATCTACGCTTGGTAGGATTCCCTGGAGTTAACTCTTTTACCCATCCTCAGCCTTTAGAAATTTTGACTTCTGGAGGAGAGATCTTTACCGCTACAGACAGCTACGCTCGATCTGCACCAGCACCTAATGTGGGTCAATATGATCTTACTGAAATTGCGCCTTTACTTCCTCAAAAGGGCAGTCTAAAGTTATCTGTACCTCTGCAAGAAAATCGTGAATTAGCGATTAAAATTCCTCACGAAGTACTCACTGAATGGCAGTTGTTAGTTCAGGATCTTGAAAAACCTAATAATTAGCAATTCTGAATTAACTTCTATCTTAAAAATTTGCAAAGACATAATCAAGATGAGCCATGTTTACAGTATGCTGATCCCATACCTCTTCTATTTCAGATATAGCTGAACTGGGTTTTTCATAAATTCCAAACCAAGTATTGCCAGTTTGTTCAATGTCTACCAAATCGTATCCCTGTTCGGTACGTATATCAAACTTTTCTATAAATTCTTCTTTGCTGTTACCGATAGAATAAGTACTGATTCTATAAGAATCAGATCGATAGACTCCTACCCAAGTATCTTCTACATATTCAACGCCTGTTAAGTTCAAGCCATCTTCAAATTTCTCGCCAATTTTCTCTTTAAAACCTGTCAAACTATCGCTACTAAAATAACCGCCTTCATATCCAATATAGTCACCAAAGATGCCCACTATTTTGTCATTAGCCGTGTATTCAATATCAACTAGGTCATATCCGTCATCCCATAACTTGTTAGTATCTTCAGCAAATTCATCAAAGTCATTTGATATATCGTAGCCACTTGAACCTGAGTTGTCACCCATTACTCCTACCCATTTGCCATCAGCATATTCGATATCGATGATGTCATAACCCTGTTCCCATCCTTCGGCAATTTTTGCTTGTAGGGTAGTCCAATTATTTTCAGCATAAAGTGCATTACCATTGTCTGTATCAACAAAGACTCCAGTCCAAGAACCATTAATATATTCAATATCCCCTAACCGATAACCTTCATCGGATTCCCAGTATTCGATAACTTGTGTTTCAAATTCAGAGTATGTTTCGCTAGAAAACAAAAGAGATGCCATAAGAAATTTCCTGTATTACCAGATTCAGATCACCAGTATTTTATTCGCATCATATATCAAATAGAGTACTGATTTACTTCACACTTTTTAAGATTTTTTCTTTCCCGATGTTTTACCTTGAGGGGCTGTTACCTTATCTAAATTCAGACTACAGCCCCTTCACTTTTACTCCAGCCCTAATGAATTAACGTGAGCGTCTAACCATCAGTTAAAAAGCAATCGGTTCTGGGGTTAAACTCGATTCAATACCATTGCTTAATTCAGAGGTATTTACTTCTGAGGATAGTTCTGAAGGTTGTGATTCAGTATTGTCAAAACTATTTTCAGGTTCTACTGAATCTATCTCTAACCAGGATTTAGTTGTTTCGATTAGCTCTTTAATTTTGTTGCTTACTTCTGAACCATTTTTGATAATTAAAGAACCAAAATTGGAAGTTTCTGGTTCTAAAAAGCGATCGCTCATCACCGCAAAACTTGACTGTCCGTTGATACTAGAGGTTGCTTTTTTTCTGATTAAAGTTGGCTGATAGACTGCATGAGCATAAAAAACATCGTTTTTATCGATCGCTCTATCTCCTGTTAGGGTTTTATAACAGGAGAGGAATTTTTTGCAGAAACTAGTGGAATTATTGTAATAGCTGTAGTTTTTTAAAAAGGTTAAACCCGCATATCCGCTACACTTTAACCTAAATGGTAGTTCGGATAGAGGCTGATTGTTATTATCTAAAAACCAAACTATAGCGTAAGAAAATGCTTTAAACTCTCCAGTGGCAAACTTTGCTTTATCGTAGGCAAAAATTCCAGTTTCATTACTCATCAAAGGTTGAGAACGATTCAAAATCAACACTCTTGGTTGTTGAGTCAAAAGTAAAGTTTCGTTTGTGCCATCGGCAAATTCATGTTCTACGGGTTTCCAGCCTTCGCTCAGTTCAAACTTGGCTAATTCTGCATTAGCTGAAGTAATCGCCATCCCATAATTTTTGCTGCCGCCGTTTAAAAATTGACAGTAGGGAATAGTGGTTAATTCACCTAAAAATTCACTGCTGCCAAATCCAAAATCTTGATAGTTACTCATAGTTATTAATCATTGTTGACTAGTACTATTGTATCTCAAAATTAGCAAAAGTTGATTTTTTAGGCAATAAAATAATTATACCTTACAAAATCAATAAAATGTTTTTATAAAGCATGAATAAAATTATGAAACGTCAAATCAAAACAGCACTGGCATCGAGTATCTTACTGACATTAATTGGTTGTTCGGGATTAGAAGGATCTACCTCTGTCCCCGATGCTGATAGCTCATCATCCAATAGTCCCGTTTTATCTAACGGTAATATTGCGATCGCTAGTAATGTTAAAACCACCACTATCGTAGAAGGATTAGAACGTCCTTGGGGCATGGCATGGTTGCCTGACGGTTCGGTACTCATTACCGAACGTCCAGGGAGATTGCGGATTGTCAGAAACGGTAAGTTAGATCTCCAGGCAATTTTAGGTGTCCCCCAAGTGTTTGCAGTTAATCATGGAGGCTTGTTAGATGTTTCACTACATCCCAATTTTGCAGAAAACCGCTTGGTTTACTTTACTTATGCTGATGGTACAAATCAAGCAAACCAGATGAAAGTTGCCAAAGCCGTTTTTGATGGAACCAGTCTACAAAACTGGTCAGAGATTTTTGCAGTTAGCCCTACCAAACCAGAAGGTCAACACTTTGGTTCGCGCATTGTCTGGTTGCCCGACAATACTATGTTAGTAGGTTTGGGAGATGGAGGTAATCCACCAATTCAAATCAATGGAGATTTAATACGCAAACAGGCTCAAAATCTCAATTCTCATCTTGGTTCGGTAGTCCGTTTAAATGATGATGGTTCAATTCCCCCAGACAATCCTTTTGTCGATAATGCTGATGCCAACGATGCTATTTGGAGTTACGGACATCGCAATATACAGGGTATGGCAATCGATCCTGTGAGCGATCGCGTATGGGCAACAGAACATGGTTCTAAAGGAGGTGACGAACTAAATATCATTAAAGCCGAGCAAAACTATGGTTGGCCAGAAGTTAGCTATAGCGATGAATATACTGGCGGTAAAGTAGCACAAGTAAGTTCTCGTGCCGATGTACCCGAACCAAAGCTAATCTGGACGCCCTCGATCGCACCTTCAGGATTGGCATTTTATAGTAGCGATCGCTTTGCTCAGTGGCAAGGAGATTTGTTTGCAGGGGGGTTAGTTTCTGACGATGTTCGTCGCATCGATTTAGATGAAGCGGGTAATGTTTTAGGAGAAGAGTCTATTGCGATCGGTCAAAGAGTAAGAGATGTAAGGCAAGCACCAGACGGAATGTTATATGTCTTAACAGACGAGCAAAATGGGCATTTAATCGCAATTGAGCCTGAGTAATGGTTAATATCTATCTCAAATAAATCAGTGTATTGTTTAGTGCATTAAATTAATAACCAAGTTATTTTAGGAAAGCGATCGGGAATTATAGAAAAAGTACCAACATCGCTAATCGTTAAGATAGCAATCTAAATTAATGAATGGAGAAAAGTTATTATCGCTCTATCAAGGGGGAAATAAAGATTTTAGTCGTGCCGATCTCAGTCGGATTCAGATTATTCAGGCTCAGTTAGTGAATGTCGACCTTAGTAGAACTGAGTTGGACTGGGCAAATTTAAGCGGTACTAATTTGACAGGGGCAAATTTAAGCCGAGCAAATTTGACAAACGCTCGTTCGATCAAAACTAATTTTGCCAAGGCAAATTTTAAAAGTGCCGATCTATCTAATGCCGATCTAAGTTGGGCTAATTTGGAAGAAGCTTGTTTGATTAGAGTGGATTTAAGCAATGCTAACCTGAGCCAGTCTTTTTTTCGTAATGCTAATCTAGCGGATGCCGATCTTAGTAATGCCAATCTAACTAGAGCAAATCTTGCAGGGGCTAACTTAAGTCGAGCCAACCTTTCAGGAGCAGATTTAACTGGAGTAGATTTGAGTGGTACCGATTTTAGTCGTGCGGATCTCAGCGAAGCTAATTTGACTAATGCTAATCTTAGCCATGCTAACTTTAATCGAGCTGATTTAAGTGGTAGTAGCTTACGACAAGTTAATTTAGAACAATCAACCTTGCAGGGTGCTAACCTGCGCTCTGCTAATTTACGTAGCGCGGTGTTGACTGGAGCAGTATTGAAAGATCTCGATCAAAGCAACAGTAGTATGGCAACTATTTCTCAACTAAGTCAAAGCAATTTTTCACCAGACAATATAATTAACTTCGGCTCTGCTAATCTAACGGGAGCAAATTTGCAGGGTGTCAATCTGCAAAATGCTAATTTCAGATTTGCCTTGTTGTTTAAGACTAATTTGGAAAAAGCTAATTTAAGTAACGCGAGTTTGGTTGATATATATCTACGAGGGGCAAATCTTCGGGGAGCTAATCTAAAAAATAGCGTTTTGAGTGGAGTAAATTGGAAAGGTACAACAATGCCCGATGGTACAATTCATCCTTAGATCAAATAAATTTTGTTTAGGGAAAATTATTCCGTAAGCACATCGCCGATCGCAAATTCTGGAGCAGCTAAAACAAATACGGTAGAAGGTAAATCCGCCACTCTTGACTGCAACTTTTCGTAATATTCAGTAAAGTTTTCAGATGGTTTTGCCATACCCAGAAATACTAAATCGGAGTTACCAGAAGATTGTTCGAGTATCTCATCAAAAGGACGACCTTTAGCTACGATTACTGTGGGAATAACATCAATTCGTAGCTTTTTGCTTAAATCGTCTAAATTATCTTTAGCAGCAGCAGCAGCAGCTTGGTCGGGGACTACCAACTTGAGATAAATTTTGGCATTACGCCAGTTAATATCAGTACGCAACAAATAAGCTAACAATAACATCAAACTACCGTTAGACTGCATCCCTCCCCACCAAACATCGATGATACGACGAAAACCAAAACCTTGCTCTTGATTTTCATGAAAGACAACCAAATTTCTTTCACTAGCGTGAATTTCGGCGATCGCATTACAAAAGCTTTCTCTACGCTCTGCCTCTTCGCTATCTCCCATCAGTATAGTATTTGGTACTAGTGGTCCAATACCATAAGTTTCTACCAAACGTACTGCACCATCAAAAGGATCGTCAGCGGTGACAACCCTGACTAAAGCTCTGACGTTCCTTTTTTGTAGATAGTCGCGGATGGTTCTTTCTAAGTTTATTTGTTGTTTAGGATCGCGAGAACCACTAGGTAAAACGCTAGAAACAGTCATCAGACTACGGTTGTGACTAAAACCGTCAGCCAATTCAATTAAAGACCAACGTTTTTGTGGTGCGCCAGATAAAACTAAAATATGAGGTCGCCAGTTTTTGGTATCGTCTTGATCTTCTACCTGATAGATCCCTTTACTAATTAATGCCATCCACATTCCACGACGAACATCACCCCAAGTAGTTTCTAATTCTCTCCGTTGTAGCCAGATATAAATTCCTGAAACAATTACCGCGGCAAACACCGTAGCAACCGCATCAATCAAAAACATCACTCCTAGACAGCCTATTGCACCTAAAAGTGATAGTGACCAATGGACGCGAAAACTAGGACGAAAAGAAGGACTCTGTAAAAAACCTTCGATTGCAGCAGAGACATTTAATACTAGATAGGTAGTTAGAAAGAACATCGATAGAATCGGCGCAATCAGGTTTAGATCCCCGACACAGACTGCTGCGATCGCAATTCCCAAACTAACCCAAGTACCATTGCGGGGTTCATCATCTTTACCGTGTCCTTTACCCAAAAAGCTAAACAAAGGAGGTAATACCCCATCCCTGGCTAATGCCTGTAACACCCGTGGCGCACCCAAAATACTCCCGATCGCACTACTAAGAGTTGCACCCCACACACCAAGCAGCATAGTAAACCCAAATCCATTTAGTGCAGTTTCCTGCATCACAAACACATTTGAATCAATTAGATTAGCAGAATCAGCCCGCATCGCCATAAATATTGGCAAAATCATATAAATGACATAACCCGTACCTACTGCGGCTAACGTTCCTGTGGGCAAAGATTTTACAGGATCTTTGAGATCTCCTGACATATTCACCCCTGCCATAATTCCCGTTACTGCAGGGAAAAACACTGCAAATACCGACCAAAAGGGTAGAGCGGTTTCAGGGGGTGCAGATAACATCTGCGGTTCAACTCCAGGTAAAGGGCTCCCGAAAGCAAATGCCAGTAAAGATAAGACGATCGCAGCCATAATAAAGTATTGAGCTTTAATCGCTAACTCAGCTGAGGTGATAGCCAAGATTCCTACTAAAACAGTAATAATCAAGGCGACATAAGTCTGATTCCAACCAAAATCTTGAAAATTAATACTCAGTCCAAAAAGATCGATCTTGGCTCTCACAAGACTTTCGGCAAAACCAATGGTGTACAGTGCTACTGATACCGCTTGAGCAAAATAAAGCGAAATACCAACCGCTCCTCCTGTCTCAATCCCCAAGGAGCGACTAATCATGTAGTACGCGCCACCAACTCGTACTACTTTGTCAGTTGCGATCGCGCACACTGACAAAGCGGTGAGAAAGGTGATCAAAGTAGAAATAGTTACAATGATTAAAGTGCCAATCAATCCTGCATTACCGACTACCCAGCCAAAACGCAAGTACATAATTACACCCAAGATCGTTAATATCGAAGGAGTAAAAACACCGCCAAACGTACCTAAGCCGGAAGCTTGAACGGGAGAAGTAGAACCAGTAGAAGGAAGATTAGTATCGGGAGATGATTTCACTTGGTAGATAAGTAACTTTCTAAGATTAATGCTTGCCTATTATTACAGATTAAAAACTGTCATTGTTAAAAGTACATTAACTTAACAATGGCGAAACTTCACTATTTTAATAGTAATTGTATTGTCGGTTTTCATTGAGATGAATGATTTAAAAAATCGATGGTACTATAATAGTTTGCAGTTTAAATATATCTAGACAATCTAAAATAGACCAACATGACACTGACTCAACAGCGTAAGCAAGAATTAATGACCGAATATCAGATTCACGAAACCGATACTGGTTCTGCGGATCTACAAATTGCAGTTCTAACAGAAAGAATTAATCAGCTAACTTCTCACCTAAAAGCCAATAAAAAAGATCACTCTTCCCGTCGTGGTTTGCTCAAAATGATCGGTCGTCGTAAAGGTCTTTTGGCTTACATCCAAAGAGAAGACTACGAACGTTATCAAAAATTGATTGCCCGTCTTGGCATTCGTCGTTAATTATCTGCATAAATTCATGCCATCAGATTCTAAACGGGGTCGTTTACCATTTGAACCCCGTAAAAACAAAAAAACTAAACCGCAAAAAGATTCTGAGGGTGGCTCATCCTCAAAAGAAGAGGCTGCAACTAAAAGTAAAAAAGCTGCTCCTGCCAAATCAACTAGCAAGAAAAAAACTAAAGCAACTTCTCGTAACTCTCGTCAAAATTCTAATCTTTCGGCAATTCCCGATATAGTCAGCAAACGTATGGGTAAACGAATGGCAGTATTTTGCGGTATTCCCTCTATATTGGGAATGTCATCTCTGTTGATCTTTTACTGGTTAAAAATGAAGGAGATTATAGAACTACCTCCTTATTTGGCTTTAGCTGTTTCCTTTGGATTTTTGGGTTTGGGCGTTTTAGGCTTGAGTTACGGTCTTTTTTCTGCCTGTTGGGATGAAGATCGTGCTGGAAGTTTAGTGGGGTTTGATGAGTTTAAAGTCAACCTGGGAAGAACTAAAGATGCTTGGAAAGCATCAAAGAAAGCAAATAGGTAATTCAGCCAATTTTTTTAGTTCACTAATTAGTCAATAGTAATATGACAATTATGACATTTTTACTATATTTATTAGTTGCTTACTAAATTAATCATCAAATGTTTATCATTGCTTTGCTCAAAGATAAAACGATTAATTTAGTGAAATTAGTGACTGGTTTTAGAAGCCTTGCTAAAAGTGAATCTAGCTATAAAAAATTACAAAGATTTTTTCGTTACTTTGATGTACAACAAGAAGAGATAGCAAAAATTTTTGTTGCTTTGATAAATATTCCACAACCCTGGATTTTAAGTACAGATCGTACTGAGTGATCTCATTTGGAGCAACTCGTTTCAATGTTATAATGTTAGGAGTAGTTCATGATGGAGTGCCATGGAGTAGCTTATTCTCTGCTCTGGAAAATGCTAGATAAAAAAGGCAATTCCGACAGTGATGAACGAATGAATCTACTCGACCGCTTTCAAAAAATATTTCCAGAGACTCAAATAGCTGATCTTTGTGGAGAGCGCGAATTTCTTGGTCAAAAATGGCTCTCTTCTCTTTTGATTCAACATGATAACTTTTTTCAAAATATTGCATTATTGACCCTGTATACTCTATACTTAATTCAATTCACTCAGGGGCGAGTGGCGGAATCGGTAGACGCACCACACTCAAAATGTGGCGAGAAATCGTGAGAGTTCGAGTCTCTCTTCGCCCACTAAAGTATATAGAGCATACGTTTTAGGATTATTCAATAAATTGATTGGAGTTAAACTTGGCTGGACAAGATTAAATTTTACCCAATTATTACCCAAAACTAAGGCGTAACGTTAGTATTTGTTTACAAAAGCTGTTGGCTGGCAATGGGAGAAAAGAAGATTTGTAATGTTGGCACAAAAATAGCGTGTAAATTTACCGCCCAAAAAGTAAAACGAAAAGTGCCTCTAGCTCTGACCTCTATGTAACTTATCTGTCACACTAACATCAATATATCCTATACTTTTTATTGAGCGTCCTGTGACACTTAGCAGGACTTAATTTGACTACTTATAACCTATTGTCAGCAATAGCTCAGAGGGGCAATTAAAGCTCAATTCCATGTGCAGCAATAGGAAGTAACCGCCAATAACAGATCGCTTACTGACGGTACTTTGACTCTATTGTTTTACTGGTTTGAGTTTGATATCGATTCCATTGTCCATGATGTAATTATCAACCCTGTGGAAAAACTCTTCGTCATTATGCTCGATCGTTAAGCATTCCAAGATATAAGCCACCAAATCTATATGATGCGGTGCTTCAGTTTTATTATGTTCGTCGATTTCGTATGCCGACAGAATAAAATCAATATAATCGCTTAAAGCTTCACTCGAATAATCGGGATCGTCCCAATCTAGTCGCTTGTCTTTATGAAAGATTAGTTTAATGTCGCGCTGTAATCTTTTACGAAACGCAATATACTTCATTAGTTTTGCATCGTTAGCCATTTACTTAGTCCTCTAATTGTTTTTTCTTTCTGTGTAGTCCAAATAATTTAGAGAAAACGACTTTATTCCATGTGCAGCAGTAGAAAAGAACCATCAATAACTTTATCTATTGATGGCACAGACTTTTTAAGATACCTAAATTGAACAGGCTGCGTGAGAATATACGATTACATAAGGTTTGAGTTTGGTTATCGTTAGTTCACTATCAATGACATCGACATATTCCCAGGATTCGCGATCGTTATTACCTTTGCCAAAATCACGACTCGGCGATCGCGGAATATATTTGGTCTTGATAATCTCAAATGGAATTGCTTGAGTATTAGTGAGTTCATCTTCTTCAAATTCTCGAATCGTAATATTCGTATAGACGGGCATTAAGACATTGAAGCGATCTGGTGTTTCATCAGCGTCCACAATGCGACTAATAACTTTAGTCCGAGTAACCGTTGAGCCTGGGATTAGTTTTAGCTCTTCCATTTGAGACGGTGACAAGCAATGATTGGCAAATCCATAGTAGTAGTTAGCTACAGTGCTTCGGGATTTATTAATTAGAGGGGCAATTTCTTTGAATGTCAGTCCCAATCGAACCCAGTGATTCACGTAATCAATCATTTCCCTGCGCTTGTCCGATAGTCTGTAGCTTAATGTTGGATGAATGAAAGTTTTGCCATCAAGAAACTTTCGCTTAGCTGTTGGTTTACGCTTGAGTATGTTCTTGGTCATTATTACTTTCTCATTATTTTTTTTTCTTTTGTGGATGTAGAGGAAGAAAAAGAAAAAATATGAATTGAGAAAGTTGAAACTATGACTACAAAAGAATTTAATAATATAATTGATGCGATCGAATACATTATTAATGAGAAAGTAATTCCATTTATCGCTAATGTGCTAAAAGCAATCGTTACGATAATTTGCTTGGCAATAAAATCAACGGCATTAGTATTAAGTTACATTCATAAAATCACTGGCGGCGAATCCGTTGATGCCGCGAAAAAGTTTGCGAAGAATATTCGAGAAAATCCTATATTACAGTGTGATGATGGAACTAAATCCCTGATGATTCCTACCAGCATAAATGAGGCGATGGGGTTGAAATTATCGAATCATCATTCTCTAAATAACTACATTCGGGTGAAATTGAAACCCGAATTAACTACCAATTTAATTTATATGAGTTCTTATAATGCTCCAAAGAATCGCAGATGTAAGAAACATCATGTCTGTATCAATAATCGCTGCGTACCAATAGAAATTGCAGCATTGGTCCCATCAATTTAATATATCAAAAGACTTGATATAGACTATTGAGTCTATTTATTGGTGAACGTGAAAAATTCAAAGAATTAATCATCAATCTTCTACATAATACATAGTCATAAAAATGATGGAAGAATCCATCAAATTAATACATTATTTTTATACGAGCAAATACTTCCTCAAGAAAAAATAATCATTGAGGAAATTAAATATGTTGAAAGAATCTATGAGTGCTGTAATAGATTATTTATACAATGCTTGTGAGGTATCACTGGTACTTGAAATTATCAGAGATTCATTGAGTCCAGAAAATATTCGGCGAGTATATTGGAGTTGGCAAATATGATGGTGCTGATTGTTCGGTTAAGCTGACTACTGAAGAAACCGAACTATTAATCAGACAGGGTGAAAGACTACCATTGATGAATGGGATCGATGGCAAATGGTACCATCCAGATTTCACACTATTATTGTATTAATTAACTAAAGAGGCAGATTATTATCTGTCTTTCTTTTTATATACTGGCGGACTTGAAATGCTTTCTGAGCATAAAGTACAAAAAACTCAGATTTCAATTTTCTTTGTTTCTAAAAAAGGTAAGTGCAATACAAAAGACTCGACCCTGTTGTTGTTGAGCTAGTCCATAACTCTACTTTATTCCCTGTAAATTTTTATACACAATTGCGTCCCATTAAATGTCGCTAGCAACTTTTCCTAGAAATGAGCAGGTTTTGCTTCTTAAATAATTTAGAACAAAATAAAATTAGAAACTAAATAAAAAATATATAGCGGTTCTCAGATTAGTGAGATACACTGACTAAAGTTTGACTAGACTAATGTGAGATGAAAGCATATTCAATTGATTTAAGGCAAAAGATTATTGATGTTCATGAACAAGAGGAAATTTCTCA
>Ga0209093_1000034_pt1 | contig 78532 bp, 62 predicted proteins | sample SidtaG_4_FD_187450 | JGI IMG/M metagenome (GOLD analysis project Ga0209093, IMG submission 187450) | Marine algal microbial communities from Sidmouth, United Kingdom - Sidmouth_Male1 metaG (SPAdes) (version 2) | ecosystem: Host-associated > Algae > Red algae > Unclassified | place: Sidmouth...
CCAGTATCAATGGTATTAATACCCTTGAAATTGACAAGTCAACTGTTGAAACAGGAATGTTTATCATCTACTTAAACAACAAGTTTAATTCAGATTACCAAAAATTATTTATTAGATAGTAATTAATCAAATAATTTATACACAGAACCCGTTTGGAATAACCTCCCAAACGGGTTCTTTTTTTGTAACCCATTTGTAATGATGAAAAAGAAAAAGCAGAGCTGATTTTTTCTACCGTACACCGCAGTAAGGGAATGGAATGATGAACTAACCTTAATGTATAATGAAAGGGTTAATGTGCGCAATCTTGCAAAGCATTTTGATAAAATTAGAGGTGCTATTAGTTATAGAATTAAAAAGTTGGAATTTGAAGAATTGTATAAATCTTGAAATAAGAAAAACCTAGAGAAATCTGAACGTTGGCTTGTTGGCTAAATTAGTTGAGGAATTTAATTTGAGGTTATTTTTTTCAAAATTTTTATTTTAATAGTTACCTAAAAGTTTTTTATGCTAATTACAACTTTCTATTTTGGCAGTAAAATTTACATTTGCTGGAACGGAAAAATCATTACTTAAAGTAACACTATTACCTGCCCTGTAAGTAGTTGAAGTGCTTAAAATTTTATCGTTGGAATAAATATCTACTTGTGCGTTGTAATTACTACGAGCAGGGCTGTAGTCGTTTAAATATATAATTGGTTGACAATTAACTATACTAACAGAATTTTTAAGACAATTTAAGCAGTTAAACTTAACAGGTTCAGTTAAAGAAGGGTCAAGCGTGCCAACTCTTGTAGCATCACTTGATAATATATTTACTTTATAAATATCACCAGAATAATTGCTGTTGTTTAAATCTGGCAGGGTGGTTACAAATACATCAAAAAAGGCATCGTATGTTATTCCAATTGAGGGTTTGAATAACAGCGTTTTAATAGTTTCGGTAGTACCATCTTCCAAACTATTACTTGTAATTATATCATTTAAAGCTAATTGATAGCCGTGTAATACCAATAACTCTCCACTACTTGGGTCAAAAGCAATATCAGAAACATCGTAAATTGTAGGTACAGAAATGGTGGAGTTCGCTATCTCTTGAATTTTTACATAATCATAGCCGAAATCAAATGCTCCTAAAACAATTTTTCCTGTGGATGGATTTATTTTGAAAAGAATATCATTTGAATTTGCTAGGGCAGAGTTAGTTGCGGAGTTATAAGAATATATTCTATGGGTTGCATAAAGGGCATTTTGATAAGGTACATAAGTAAGTCCATAAATATCATTTAGTATAATGTTTCCATAAGCTCCGTTGCCACTTCCAATTGTGCCTACATCACTAAACTCGGCAGTAATTGGGTTAATTGTGCCTAATTTATTTTGGTGAACGGTATAAATCGTATTGGTAGAATTTACTACTGCTAAGGCTTTAACATTATTTCTATTTATCTGGTCAACAACTTTCCATTGGCTGGTTGCCGAATTTAATTCATATAAAATTGAAGTGCCATCAACAGCTGTGGCAATAGAATAACACGGTAAATTAGAATTTATATTTGGTTGAGCGGCAGCATTATTTAAGCCATAAAAAAAATAAAATAATGAGTATAGAAAGCCCAAAATGGAAATTAATGAATAATTCATATAAAAGTATTTCGCTGATACATTATACAAGATACAATATTTTATACAGTATTATAATTTTTTTTAAAGCAATGATATTTTTTTTATTTACTTTTTATAATAGTGGTTAACGTGTAAGCCACATTCTGTATGGTTTGCTTTTCCTTTCCATCTGCCGTTTCTATTTAAGCCTTTTGCAGTACAATGGCTGCAACCAACAGAGGCATAACCTTTTGATTTTAATGGGTGTTGTAATAGGTTATGCAAGTAAATGTACAGCTCAATATTTTCGGTAGAAACATCAATTATAGGATGAAATTTTATAATGTCACCTTGTAATTCAAATACCCTTTTGTGTAATCTTAAATTTGTTTCTGTTGATAAAATTCCAGTCAACCAAATTTTATAGTTTAATAAATGAGGTGTTAAAGGGGCAATTTTATTTATAGTACAGCACATTTTTGGATGCTCTTTCCACCATTGCTGCTCTTTTGTAAGATTGTGTTCTTTACCTTTAGGTAAAATTTCAATTACCTCTAAATTATACAAATCTTTCAGTTGATGCATATAACTTATCGTTTCATCAAAATGATAAGTGGTATTTATAAAATGTACTTTTTGTTTAGGATTTATTTGATGTAATAAATGAATTAGAAAAACTGATTTTGCGCCAAATGAGGTGGTAAAAATTATTTCGTCTGCTGTAAAGTAATTATAAATTTTCTTTAACCGTTCCTCAAATTCAAGTGGTTCAAATATTTTATTTAGCTTTTGTATTTGCTTCGTATTTTCGATAACTTGTATTTTTTGTGTTGATATCATTTTATTCAAGTAGGTTTACTTTTCTATTAAAGTTTTAGTTATCTCGTTCAGTTTTTCAACTTTTTGTTCAAAATTTAATTTAAGTTGATTTCTAATATGAAAAAGATTTTGCAATAAATCGTTAGTGTCGTTTGGTAAAATATCTTCTAAAACCTGCCTAAATCGTTTGGCAAAAGTGGGCGATTTTCCGTTAGTAGAAATCGCTACTTTTAAATCACCTCTGGTTACTATCGATCCTAAATAAAAATCGCATAACTCTGGTGTGTCTGCTACATTAATTAGTTTACCCAAAGCTTTTGCATAACCATAAACTTTAAGGTTTACTTCCTTAAAATTAGTAGCCGATACAATTAAATCGTGCTCAACTAAATCAAAAATTTCTACAGGTTTTATATCAACGCTTATTTGATTTGGAAACTTTTCAACCAAATGTTGTACTTCATCACTCACCCAAGTAGCTACTATTTTTATATTAGCATTAGGGCTACTTTTTATAATAAATGACAATTTTTCATGGCCAACTTCACCCGCTCCAACAATCAACATCTTCAACTTGTCTAACTTAAAAAAAACTGGGTACAATAAGTTTTGTGAAGAAGTATTTTCTACTGTTTCCATAAATTGACTGCGGTTTTTATTAAATAATTTTTATCAGACAATGCTACAACTGGCCCAGCAATAATAATGCCGGGCATACCAACCTTAGCTTCATTTACTGCTTCAACGACATCCGATACGGTAGTACAAACTATTTTTGATTTTTCGGTTGAACCATTTTGAATAACTGCAATTGGCCAATCAGCTTTTCCGTTTTTAATTAATAGTTGTTGTATTTGAGGTAATTTTTTGATGCCCATTAATATAACTAAAGTGGCGGTTGATTGAGTAGCCAAAGCAATATCTTTACTTAATTGTCCATTACTGGTTGTGCCAGTTAACACCCAAAAACTTTCGTTCACTCCTCTTTTGGTTAACGGAATATTGTTTAAAGCAGTTAAGGCGGTAGCGCTTGAAAGTCCAGGGATTACTTCCACTTCAATATCGAAAGCTTGTAGAAAAGTCATCTCTTCGTGACCTCTACCAAATATAAAAGGATCGCCACCTTTTAACCGAACAACGTGCTGGTAGTTAAATGCACTTTCAATTAGTAATTGATTAATTTCGGTTTGTTTAAAACTATGTTTCCCACTTCTTTTGCCTACAAAAATTAACGTACAATTTTGTTGGGCTTCTTTTAGCAAAGCTTTATTCACTAAAGCATCATATAAAATTACATTGGCCGATTTTATGGCATTTAAACCTCGCACCGTTATTAAATCTGCCGCACCAGGACCAGCACCTACTATACTTACTTTTCTTTCTATTTTTCTCATCTTTATGCTTTGTAATAGCTTTCCACAACTTGCTTATCGGTAGCATTGTTGTTTTTACTTTTATTATAGTTTAATAAGGTTTCAATAAATTTTTCTGCATCTTTTAAATAAGCAGTAGCAAAAGCCTCGCTTGGCTCGTTGGCATTTATTTGAAAAATATACTGTGGAAATGAAGTGCCAATATCAACCTTTTTGCCATCAATAAAATGTTCTTGAAAATCATCAACTATACCAGCTTGGGTGTTGCACTTTACATCTTCACTTAGTAAAAAAGCTTTGGCAGCAATTATTAAACTGGTGTAACTGTAATAAATACTTTCGGCCCATTCTTGCTTAGCAAAATGTTTTTTGGATAGCTCTATTTTTTCATTTGCACCACTTAATATGCTACCTACCACATCTAAAATTACGCCAGCACATTCGCCCACGCCAATCTCTTGTTTGTATTGATGATCTTGCCCCCAATCAAAAAAATCTGTTGCGCCTAAAGTTTCAATATTTGCTAAATGCTTTAATACATCGTAATATTCTTTTCTACCGTAGCGCAAGTAGTACTCATTAAAAGCTTCATCATTATTTTTATTGGCTTCGTAATGATTTAATATTGTTCTTACTGCCTCCAAAATTCTTTTGGTTGGTAATTTTATAATCCGTTCGGCAATAAGCGGTTTGCCATTTTTATCAAAACCACCACCTAATACAATTTGCATGGCTGGTATTACTTTATCTAATTTTTTTATTGAACTGCCATGAAAACCAATGTTAGCAGCCATGTGTTGTCCACAACTATTCATACAACCACTAATTTTTATTTTAATAGATTTATCTTCCAAATACTGCGGAAACTCATCTTTAACAAACAGTTCTAATTCTTTGGCAAGTGCCGTGCTATTGGTAACTCCCAAGTTGCAAGTGTCTGTACCAGGGCAGGCGGTAATGTCTGCTAAACTATCAAAACCTGGTTCTGCTAAACCAAGCTGGTCCAATGCATTAAATAATTGTGGCAAATGATTAGGATGAACAAACCGCAACATCAAACCTTGGTTTAATGTAATTCTAACATCGTCGGCAGCGTATTTTTTTATTATTGGAGCTAAAGCACGTGCAGTTGCTGCACTTAAATCGCCTAACAAAACTTTTACAAAAACGCCTACATATTCCTTTTGTTTTTGTTGGTAAATATTGGTTTTTAAAAACAGCTCATATTTTTTTTGATTAGAAATTGCTACCTGAGAAGGCTCAAAATATTTGGGTGCAGCAGCTGCTGTTACACAATTTTCATCAATAGGATAGCTTTTAAATTTAACGGCTTTCATTTGCTCCTGCACTAAAGCCATATAAGCATCAATGCCCAGCTTTTTAACCAAAAATTTCATACGAGCCTTGTGGCGTTTTTCACGTTCCCCGTGTTTATCAAAAACACGTAAAGCCGCCTCCATAAAAGGAATTATTTTATCAGCTGCTAAAAATTCGTAAGCCGTTGGCGCTTCTATTGATTGTGCGCCCAAGCCACCACCAACAACAATTTTAAATCCTTTTTCGCCAGCTTCGTTTATTTTTGGTAAGAAGCCAAAATCGTGAAAATAAGTATACGCACTATCTTTATCGCTACTACTAAAAGCAGGTTTTATTTTACGACCCATTTCTTGACTTACTGGATTGCGTAAAAAATAATGAGCTACTGTGTGAGCATAAGGCGTAATGTCAAATGGTTCGTTGGGGTCAATTCCTGCTTCAATCGAAGCGGTTAAATTACGCACCGTATTGCCACAAGCTTCTCGGCCAGTTAGCCCTGCCGAAGTTAAGCCTACCCAAACATCGGGCGTATCTTTTAGTTTAACGTAATGCAATTGAATATCTTGCCGTGTAGTTAAATGCAAATTACCAGTTGCATATTTTTCGGAAACATCGGCACAAGCAAGCAATTGATCGGCAGTAATTTTACCATAAGGTATTTTAATTCGAAACATTTGTACGCCTTGCTGACGCTGACCATAAACTCCACGAGTTAAACGGTAAAGTTTAAATTTCTCTTCATCTTCTGTGCCGCTTTTAAATTTCTCAATGCGTTGTTGCAGTTCAACAATGTCTTCTTTATCTGCCTGCGAAATGTTAATACTATCTAATTTCATTTTATTATAATTTTATTTTTTTTACGAATTATTACCAATAAAAAAGCCTTCCAGAAATGCATCTGGAAGGCTTTTGAATATGTTTATATGTTATATTCTAAGTCATCAATCCAGAAATTGAAATCATACAACAACAACAACAGCACAATAATGTGAAAATACTGGTTATGTTATTATTTTGTTTCAATCTCCTTATTTAAAATTTTGTGCAATATAAACTTGATTAATTAAAATATCAAGTTTTATTTTAAAATTGGTTAAAAATAATGGTTTGATGACCATGTTGGTTTGCTAAATACGCATTATTCCGCCAACAAGCGTTCTACTAACTTAGCAATTTTTTTACTCTTTGGTTCGGTAATTGGTAAAAAGTAATCGCGCACTTTCCCTGTTTTGTCTACTATATATTTCTGAAAATTCCATTTTGGCGATAAACCAACTTTTCCATTACGTTGCTTATCTGTTAAAAATTGAAAGATAGGATTGGCAGTTGCGCCTTTTACATCACTTTTTTCCATCACCTTAAAACTTACGCCGTAATTACGTTGGCAAAACTCCCCAATAGCTGCATTATCTTCTGGCTCTTGCCCGTTAAATTGGTTGCTGGGAAAGGCAATTATTTCCAAACCTTCTTTTTGATAAGTTTGGTACAATTTCTCCAAACCTTCATATTGTGGCGTGAGACCACATTTGCTGGCCGTATTTACAATTAGTAAAACTTTGCCTTCAAAATCGGCAAAGTTTACTGGTTTCTCGCTTAAATCGTTAAATGTAAATTGATGTATGCTTTCCATTATGCTACCGCTTTTTGTTGTTTCATTTGAAATTCTTTAGCACTTAAATAACGCTCCGCATCTAAAGCAGCCATACAACCTGTTCCGGCAGCAGTTACTGCTTGCCTATATATTTTATCGCGTACATCACCACAGGCAAAAACTCCTTCAATGTTAGTATGGGCAGTATCTGGCTTAGCAACAATATAACCTTCCTCATCCATATCAATCATATCAACAAACAACTCGGTACTTGGCTTATGACCAATAGCTACAAAAAAACCAGTAACTGGTATTTCCGTTTTTTCATTAGTTTGGTTGTTCAATACCCTAACGCCGGTTACTTCTTTATCACCTAAAACTTCGTCGGTTTCTGTATTCCAATACACTTTTATGTTAGGGCTATCAAACACACGTTGTTGCATTACTTTAGAGGCACGCATTTTATCTCGGCGAACAAACATATGTACCGTTGGACAAAGGTTAGCCAAATACAAGGCTTCTTCGCAAGCCGTATCGCCGCCGCCTACAAGGGCAACTTCTTGTTCTTTATAGAAAAAACCATCACAAACAGCGCAGGCAGAAACACCGCTACCATTTAAGCGTTGCTCACTTTCTAAACCTAACCATTTAGCAGTAGCACCTGTAGCAATAATTGTACTTTCGGCATATACTTCTCTTTCTTCATCAATCACAATTTTATGATTTAGTGGATCAGAAAAATCAACGCTACTAACGTGGCCAAATTCAACAGTTGTACCCATACGTTCAGCTTGTTTTCTAAAATCTTCCATCATTTGTGGCCCCATAATGCCATCAGGATAACCAGGGTAGTTTTCAACATCGGTAGTATCCATTAATTGGCCACCCATTTTAATACCAGTTATCATATATGGTTTAAGGTTAGCACGGGCAGCATAAATAGCCGCGGTGTAGCCGGCAGGGCCCGAACCAATTATTACTACTTTATGTTTTTGATCACTCATCTTATAAAAATATTTATTTTAAATTATTTAGAGCGCAAAGATAAAAGCTTTAACCGATTGTTGGGCTTTGATTGAGCAGAATGTGTTATGAAAACCGATTTTGGCTGCAATATTTACAAAAGTTAAAACAGATTAAGAGATTTTAATATTATTAATTGGATAATGCTAAAATAAAAATGAATTTCAAACATTTTAGAATGGTGTTTAATTAATCCTTAATTTTGCGGAACTAAAGCATCATAAAAAACAAATATGTCATTATCTGAATTTAAAAAGTACAATAATATCATCGGTTGGGTGGTATTTTCCATAGCAGCATTGGTTTATGCTTTAACTATGGAGTCGTCGGCCAGTTTTTGGGATTGTGGTGAGTTTATCGCCGCATCTTACAAACTACAAGTAGTGCACCCACCAGGCGCACCTGTTTTTTTAATGATAGGGCGTTTGTTTACCTTATTATCGTTTGGTAATGTAGAAATGATTGCAGTAATGGTAAACTTTATGTCGGCACTTTGTTCAGCATTTGCCATGTTGTTTTTGTTTTGGAGTATTACCCATTTGGCCAGAAGAGCAATGGTAAATAATGCTAAAACTTTTGATAAAGGTACCGCAATTGCCATTTTAGGTAGTGGAGTTGTTGGCGCATTAGCAGGTACTTTTTGCGATTCCATTTGGTTTTCTGCCGTCGAAGCTGAAGTCTATTCAATGTCACTATTTTTTACCGCATTAGTGGTGTGGTTAATGTTAAAGTGGGATGAACACGCCAACGAACCTTATGCCGATCGTTGGTTAATTTTAATCTTCTTTATAATGGGCGTTTCAATAGGCGTTCACTGGCTAAACCTATTAACCATTCCGGCAATGGGTTACTTGTATTATTTTAGAAGATACAACTTTAGCTGGTCTGGCTTTATATTAACTGGTGCTATTTCTGTAGCCATTTTGGGTTTTATATTAAAAGGTGTAATAACTGGTTTTGCAAGCATAGCAACTGCAATAGAAATTACTTTTGTTAATGATTTTGGCCTGTCCTTTAATAGTGGTGTATTTACTTTTTTGGCTTTTTTTATAGCATCCTTTGTTGCGGTTTTATATTTTTTAAAGAAGAAAAAATGGACATTCGCTTACAACGCCACTTTAGCTTTATTAATGATGATGATTGGTTTTTCGCCATTAGTAACCACCGTTATTAGAGCAAATGCCGACACACCAATTAATATGAACGACCCCAAAGATATGCCCAGCTTAATGAGCTTTTTAAATAGAGAACAATATGGTTCAAGACCATTACTAACGGGGCATTACTATTATTCGGATGTTGTTGATACTAAAGACGAAGGTGTAATTTATAACAAAGGCAAAGATAAGTATGATGTAGTAGGTAAAAAATTCAGTTATGTTTATGATAAAGACGAAACTGGCTTTTTCCCTCGTATGCATTCCAACGATCCATCTCATATAAGATTATACGAGCAATGGACAGGCTTAAGAAAAGGTAAACGACCTACTTTTGGTGATAACTTAGAGTTTCTTTGGAAATATCAACTTGGCTGGATGTACTGGCGATATTTTAATTGGAATTTTGTTGGTCGCCAAAATGATATTCAAGGAGTGCGAGGTATTAAAGATGGCAATTGGTTAAGTGGTATCGGTTTTTTAGATAGCAGAAGATTAGGCCCACAAGCTAATTTGCCCGATTATAAAAAGAGCAATGATTCAAGAAATACTTACTTTTTTATTCCATTAATTATAGGCTTAATTGGCTTCTTTTATCATTTTAAAAGCGATAGAAAAAGAGCCTTCGCCGTTTTAGTATTATTTGCCTCAATGGGTTTGATGCTGATTATTTATGGTAATTCGCCACCCATTGAACCGAGGGAAAGAGATTATATTTTTGCGGGTTCCTTTTGGGCGTTCTGCATATTTATTGGCTTGGGCGTTATCGGTATTTACGATTTCTTAAAAAATAAAATAAATACACAACCCGCAGCTTTTGCAGCAATTGCCATTGCAGTAAGTGCCCCAATTTTAATGGGCACACAAGGCTGGGATGATCATAACAGAAGCGGCAGCACTATTGCCAGAGATATGGCGCGCAACTATTTAGAATCGTGCAAACCGAATGCTATATTATTTACACAAGGTGATAATGATACTTACCCTTTGTGGTATGCCCAAGAAGTGGAAGGTATTAGAACCGATGTACGAATAGTAAACCTAAGTTTGCTTGGGGTAGATTGGTATATTAATCAATTGCGCAAAAAATCGAACGAGGCAGATGCAGTAGACTTTAGTGTAAGCCCAGATAAATATAGAGGCGACAAACGAAATATGGTGTCTTATGTTGATTTGGAAGGAAATAAATTTAAAGACAAGTTTGTAGCATTAGGAGATATAATGGCCTTTATAAATAGCGATGATAAAAGAAATAAATTAGAGACAAGAGGTGGTAAATGGTTGAACTATTTTCCTACAAAAAATATGAGCCTTACTATAAACAAAGATAATATTTTACAAAACGAGGTAGTAAACCCGAAAGACACCAATAAAATTGTTGACAAAATGGCTTGGAAAATGAAGCGCAACAACTTGTTGAAGAATGATATTTATATGTTAGATATTATTGCTAAAAATGCTGCCGATGGTTGGAAAAGGCCAGTCTATTTTGCGGTGTCAATTAATCCAGATTCATTTTTAGGCTTAGAAAAATATTTTCAGTTAGAAGGCTTAACTTATAGGTTGGTACCAATTGAATCAGGTGGCACAAACCTTTATACGGGCCGCATAAATACTGATGAAATGTATCAAAATTTGATGAACGAGTTTACTTTTGGTAATATTGAGAAACCAAGTATTGCCGTTTCGGAAACTATTAGAAGAATGGCTACGAATTTACGTAGTAACTATAGTCGCTTGGCCATTCAATTAATAGAAGAAGGGCAGAAAGAAAAAGCAGTACAAGTATTAGACAAAGGCTTGGCCTATTTAACTAACGAAAAAATACCGTTCGACTTTTTTAATGTTTTTGCGGTAGAGGCGTATTTTAATGCCGACGAGCCAGAAAAAGCACTTGCTGTAGCCGATATAATTGCAGAAAATTTATTGCAAGATATGGATTATGTAAACAGCCTACCAAAAAATATGAAAGGTGCTTATAAACGCGATTCGGATATAGCAGAAGCAGGAATAGGAGAGTTGATGCGATTGGCTGTCGAAAATAAACAAGAAGATTGGATAGATGAAATGCAGAGTAGGTATGAAAAATTATCTGCTCGTAATTAGTGCTTTAGCTATTTTATTTTTTGTAGGATGCTTTAGCAGCGGCAAACTAACAAAGCAAAATATTGCCAACTTATATTTACCAAAAAGCAAGTTGAAGCAACCTTTGGTAAAGTATGAGTTTGCTAATAAGGGTAATAATATTAAGCTGGTTTTTAAACTTAACTCATTCAATGTAAATCGTAATGTTGCCAAGTTTAATGCTAAGCTTATTTTAAATCTTTACAATAATTCAAAAACAGCTACTCCAATTCGTCAGCTTGTACAGCCTATTGAGTTTAAAAATTTAATAGCTAACTTTACCTTTGAGTTTACAGATGCTTATGATTTAATTAGTTATACTTTAGAATCAGATAATTTTACCAAACCTTTAACTGGTTTTTTACCAATTGATGAATTGAATAACAACAAGCTTTTAATAAGCAATAAAAATGAAAGCAACAAAATATCTTATCTTATAAAAAACGAAAAAATAAATTTTAGTCATAAAAATGTAGTAGTGAAATACTTTAATACAAATAAGAATATCGCTATTGCACCTTACCTAACAGATGCCGAGCGCATTATAAAACAGCCAGAACTTACAGCCAATATTACATTAAACAAAACTACTTTTACACCGCAGCAAAATGGTTATTATTTATTTGAAAGCAACGAAAAGCAAAAAGGTATTTTATGCGTTAATAAGAATTTTCCAATATTAAATGATTTACAAACTTTGGCGTTAAGCCTAAGGTACATTACTAAAAATGAAGAGCTGAAACAAATTTTTTTATACGATAATTTAGAAGCAGCAATTGATAGTTTTTGGTTAGCCATTGGCAATAACAACGCAAGGGCGCAAAAACTTCAGCAAGAATATTTTTTGAGGTTAACCACAAGTAATAAACATTTTAGTAGTATTAAACCCGGTTGGCAAACCGACAGAGGAATGATTTACACAATTTTTGGCCCACCAAACGAAGTTTATAAAACAGAAGCGGGCGAAAATTGGTATTATTCGCAGCTACTAATACCGTTTAAGTTTATTAAAAAAGTGGTGTTGAATAATTACAATTACTATCAATTACAACGCAATGAAAATTTAGCTTTATATTGGCACCAAGCGGTAAGCAAATGGCGCAATGGACATATTAAATCAACCGAAGTTTTAGAATGAAATTTACAAAAAATCCGAGAAATTTAATTTATGGGAGACACCCTATAAATGAAGCATTAGAAGCTGGTAAAGCCTTCGATAAAATTTTTATACAATCACCTGTAAAAAGTGAATCGCTTAGAGAGATAAAACAAAAGGCACAAGAAATGGGCATTGTAATTCAAGGTGTTCCTTTCGAAAAATTAAAGCGATTGACTAATGCAGTTCATCAAGGTGTGGCAGGCTATTTAAGCTTAATTCAATATTATAATGTTGAAGATATTTTATCGCAAGCCTACGAAAAAGGGGAAATGCCTTTGTTTTTGGTGTTAGATGGCATACAAGATGTGAGAAATTTTGGTGCGGTAGTTAGAACGGCTAACTGTTTTGGAGTACACGCTATTATTATGCCCAAATATGGTGCTGCGCCAGTAAGTGCAGATGCTATAAAAGCTTCGGCAGGTGCGTTAACTACCTTTCCGGTGTGTAGGGTAAATGATTTAAAAGAAAGCCTTACTTACTTAAAAAATAATGGGTTAAGTATTGCAGCAACCAGCATTACCGAAGCCAAAGCTATTGAAGATTGTGATTTTAACTTACCGCTTGCCATTGTATTGGGTTCAGAAGAAAAGGGAGTACAAAAAGAACAACTTCGTTTAGCAGATTTTGAAATTAATATAAAACATCAGCAGCGGTTTGATAGCCTTAATGTATCGGTAGCCAACGGTATTATTTTATATGAAGTTAGTCGCCAGCGTAAGGTTTAGTTTTTTTTAAGCCGTTACTTACGAAGTAGCACAGTGAGAAAATTAGCCCCGATTGCAGCGGTTATGCTTGTTTGAAGTAGGGCTTTTTGATGCGTTGGCAAAACAAGCATTTGAGCGGAAAGCGGGTGCGAAATTTATTAGAAGATCAATTTTTCGCTTCAAATAATAAATTATAAAGTTTCAAATTGATAACCTTTATCTAAAGCAAATTTTAAAAATTTGGGTAAACTGTATTTCATGCGCAAGGCAGCTTTATCGCTATCATGCATTACAATTATCGATCCATTTTCGATGTTATTGGTAATGTTATTTAAGCATTTTTCTTTGCAAAGGCTTTCGTCAAAATCACCAGACAACACATCCCACATTATAATTTCGTAACCTAATTTTATTAATGCTTTACTTTGGTTAAAATTAATTTTACCGTATGGTGGCCTAAACAGTTTTGAGTTTACCATTTTACTGCACTGCTCCACTTCTTTTAAATAAGTATTGTGTTTTGTGGCCCAACCTTTTACGTGGTTAAAAGTATGGTTACCAGTTTTATGGCCTTTGCTAATTATTTTTTCATATTTTTGGGTAAGATGCTGTACATTTTTCCCAATACAAAAAAAGGTAGCTTTGCAGTTAAAGTTATCCAAAACTTGTAAAATCCAGTCGGTATGTTGTACTGTTGGGCCATCATCAAAGGTGAGGTATAGTATTGGCTCATCGGTTTTAACTTTCCACTTTTGGCATGAAAAAATAGACGATACTATTTTAGGTGTTTTTACAAAGTACATAACGGTTGGCCAAAAAATATAATTATTTCGTGATAAAAGTTTGTTTATCTGTATTTGATAAATACTTTCGCAAATATCTAAAATTTAATTTAAAATGAATAATAATATAAGAGTGAGATTTGCACCCAGTCCCACAGGTTATTTACATATTGGTGGTTTACGAACTGCCCTGTATAATTATCTTTTTGCAAAAAAAAATGGAGGTGATTTTATTTTAAGAATAGAAGATACCGATCAAAACCGCTATGTAGCCGAAGCAGAAACCTATATTATAAATAGTTTAAAGTGGGCCGGTATTATACCCAATGAAGGTGCTGGTTTTGGTGGCGATTTTGGGCCTTACCGTCAATCGGAGCGGAAAAATTTGTATAATAAACACGTGCAAACTTTGGTTGATAAGGGCAAGGCGTATTATGCTTTTGATAGTGCTGCGGAGTTAGATGAAATGCGAGAAACTGCCAAAGCCAATGGTAATGCACACCAACAATATGATGCTGCAATAAGAATGACTATGAAAAATAGCCTTACTTTTACCCAAGCAGAAGTAGCAGATTGGTTAGCTAGTAAAAAACCTTATACGGTGCGTTTTAAAATGCCAACAGAAGAAACTATTGAGTTTGAAGACGTGGTTAGAGGTAAAGTGACTTTCAATAGCAGTGAGTTAGATGATAAAATTTTGATGAAAGCCGATGGAATGCCTACTTATCATTTGGCAAATATTGTGGACGATTATTTAATGCAAATTAGCCACGTAATAAGAGGGGAGGAGTGGTTATCGTCAACTCCATTGCACGTAATGTTATACAATGCTTTTAATTGGCAACACCCAACTTTTGTGCATTTGCCCTTAATAATGAAACCAACTGGTAAAGGTAAACTAAGTAAGCGTGATGGGGAACAACACGGTTTTCCGGTGTTTCCATTAAAGTGGCTTAATGAGGAGAAAAATGTAGAACAACCTGGTTTTAAAGAGATTGGTTTTTTACCTGAAGCTTTTAATAATATGATTGCTTTTTTAGGTTGGAACCCAGGTAACGAACAAGAGTTGTTTTTAATGGAAGAATTAGTAGAAAGTTTTTCTTTAGAAAGAATACAAAAAGCCGGAGCGAGATTTGATTGGGAAAAAGCAAAGTGGTTTAATAAAGAGTATCTGGTAAAATTAGCTGCAAAAGAAATGTTATCGTCAGTTAAAGAATCAAATACATTGTTGTTAAATGGAGTTGAAGATGAAGCAATTGTAAAAGCTATTGATTTGGTAAAAGATAGAATGACTTTTTATACAGATTTTGAAAGCCAAGCCAACTTTTTATTTAAAGCACCCAATAGCTATGATGAAAAGAATGTGAAAAAAAGATACCAGCAAAAAAATGCGGTTCATTTTAAAAATTTAACCGAAGCTTTTGAGGGACTACGAACTTGGCAATCAGCTGATATTGAAGCTACTTTAAAAACCTATTTAGAAAAGAATGAGTTGGGTTTCGGCGCAATTTTACCTGCTTTTAGATTAATGTTGACTGGTTTTATGGGTGGCCCTTCTGTATTTGATATTGCTGGCTTTATTGGTAAAAAAGCTACTATTAAACGAATTAATAAAGGATTAGTAAAATTTGATGAACTAAAAACCTCTTAGATTTTGTATATTAGAGGTACAAAATATTGTTGATGCCAAAAAAGAAACCTTTAACAGGTAAACCACAAGTACATGAAGAATTAGATGGCTTTGAAATTAAGATTAATGAGTTTGGTGAAATTAATTCTAATCTTAATGTTGATAAGCTAAACGAATTTTTAAATGAAAACGTAGCCGACAAAAAACTAAAAGAAGCAGAACTTGATGATATAAACGATTTAGGAAGACCGATACGGGTTTTGGTGGCCAAAGTTGGCTTAGATGGTCACGACCGTGGCGCCAAAGTAATTGCTCAAACTTTAAAAGATGCTGGGATGGAAGTAATTTATACTGGCTTGCGGCAAACTCCCTTAATGGTAGTAAATGCTGCCGTGCAAGAAGATGTTGATGTAATTGGAGTCAGCATTTTATCGGGTGCGCACAATATTGTTTTCCCTAAGTTGGTTAATCTAATGGTAGAAAATGGTTTAGATGATGTATTACTTACTGGCGGTGGAATTATACCCGATGTTGATATGGTAAAACTAAATGATTTAGGAGTAGGTAAATTGTTTGCACCTGGCACAAAATCAACAGAAATTGTAGCTTACATAAAAGCTTGGGTAAAAGAAAATCGAAATTTTTGAGGCTGTTTTAGAGTCTAAAAGTATTAGAGTGTTGGGGTGTTAGCCTTTCGTGGTAATTTATGTGCTTTTAGGCAGCTCTTAATTTAGTCCATTTCTTTATTTCTTTTACGCTTATAATTTTCATAAATAAAGAAAGGCTTACTAATAAAACTCCACTAAGTATAAATGTCCATAAACTTCCATTAAAGGTAATGTACAATAAATTGGCAATTATATAACCTAAAAATGCAAATGTAATTAGTTTTAAAAATTCAATATTTTTAAACTCTAAGTTCAAAAATTTGTGGCAGAAATAAATTTGTATTAAAGCAACAAGCCACTGTGTAAGTAAGGTGGTGTAACCTGCGCCCACAGCTTTCAATTTGTAAATTAATAGGCAGTTTAATGTAATGTTGAACAAAACACCAACTAAAGCTAAGTAGTTTAATATTTTTAAATTGTTGTTTGCGACTAAAAGCGTTCCATATACATATACCAAAGCAATGGGTATGCTTGTTAGTATTAATATTTTTAGAACGTAACCGTAGTATGGTGTGCTATTAATGTACAACAAATTCATAATGGGGCTGGCGAAAACATAAACAGGTATACTCAAACTTAAAACCAACACTATTAATAAGTTGGCGCTAAATTTTAGTAAGCTACCAATCTCTACTTTATCAGCCAGTAACTTTGAAAAAAGTGGTAGTAGAATGGTGGCAAATAAATAACCTGCCATGTTAGCGGCATCTAACAAGCGATAAGCAGCAGCATAAATACCACTTTGTTCGGCACCATCAATTTTTAATAGGCGTTCTAACATAATACCATCAATACGGTAATAAATGGCCATTAAAAAACTGAGTAATGCAAAAGGCAGTGCTTTTGTTAGCAAAACTTTTGCTATTGAAAAATCAATTTTAAATGTAGGAAATTTTACTTTGCTTAACACAAAGAAAAATGCAGTTAATGCTACTACAAAATTAGCGACTATTTGGGCACCAACAAACCAAAAAACGTTAAAGGAGTTTTTAGTAGGTGGTAACCATAATAAAAGGCCCACAAAAACAATCATTAAACTTCTATCTAAAACCGAAAAAATACCATCAATTTTAAAGTATTGTAAACCACTAATATTAGTTCTTAAAAAAAGAATTAAACTTACCACCATTAAATTAAGGGAACATAAGCCTAATAATAGTAATTGTTGGTTTTTGTAACCCAATGCCAATCCTACCAAAAATATTAGAGTGGCGAAGCCAATAGAGGCAATAGCTTTTAAAAATAGTAGGTTGGGTAAATAGCTGTTAATTTTAGTGGGTTGTTGGGCAATGCTGCGGTTGTTAAACGAATTAATACCTAGCTCTAAAAAAATATTGAAAACTAAGGTAAGGTTAAACATTGCAAAGTATAAACCATAGGTGGCTTCTCCTAAAGTATTTTGAACACTGCGTTCTACACCAAACAACCAAATTGGTTTTACTAAAATGTTTAAAATGAAAAGTAAAGACAGGTTACTAAAAAAACCTTTTGACATATTTTACGATGGTCTTCTAAAGTTGACTAAAGTACAATTATTTTTTGTTTGTTTAAATAATTTTCATTGCTATTAAATAAATTCGAAACGTAAAACCTTAGTATTACTATTGTACGCAACAAAAATGTAGTAATACTTGTATTTTTATCTTATAAAAGGTAAGTTTTTATTGTTGTTTGTAGTTGTATTTTAATTGTTTCTTCATTTGCACAAACAAATTGAAATTACCCCAACATTTTATTATAATTATCAAGTAGCAATTATTCTTCAATTATCCACTTTTAAAACTTCAATATTAAATGCAAATAACCGATCAAATTATTTTTATGGCGTTGCTTTAAACGGTGTATTACTTGCGCCTGCACCTGCTTTGCCTTTTGTTTTTGAAAACCTCAATACTAATGAGTATATTTGGAATTGGGTATTTGAACCTATTAATGTACCAGGGCAAGGCGCAGGTTTTGTTGGCTTAGATTGCGCATCGGCACTCACAAAAGGCCGCAGGGTTATCATTATCACGTCAATAGGTTTTAATACGTTGAAGAAATAATTTAAGCTGGTTTAAGTATTGCCAATACGCCACCTTCCCAACCAGTTTTATTAGCTTGGGCAGCAGATGGGTTTCCTATCTTATATCGTTTTGGTTCAGATGATTTAGGTAATTTAACCTTATTACACCCAAGCTATCAGCTAAAATATGGTAACCGAAATAGCGATGGTAATACAGCACCTTGCGGGTTATGCAATGGTGGTCACACTAATGATTACCAATATAAGTAATGTTTTGGCGATTTAGACGAGTGTAATGGCATTGTAAGAACTATTACTTTAAATACAACACAAGGTGTTGAAACTTTTAATTACTTTTACGTTATTGCAGGTGCATTTCTACAAATTGGTAGCTGTTTTTTAAATACACCACATATTTCTTTTAGATGATTAAAATTACATTTTTATTAGTAAGCATATTGGCAGTTATAACGCCACCGCACGCCGGCCACACTACTTATTTTAATTTTCATTTTGATAAAGCCCCTTATGAATTAGTGGTTGAAATGGAAACTAATTATTTAGGTTGGATGCTTAATAATTCATCAAAAAAAACTAATGCGAAAGCAGCGATAAGTGATTACTTAAATGAGCATCTTAAAATACATTTAAATAAGAAACCTTGCCTTTTAAAAGTTGCTACTATTAAACCAAATGAATTTGGGCATACCTTTATCAACATTGAATTAGCGCATACCAATGTTGAAAACATTAAAACTATTGCAATAGAAAATACTTGCTTTTTGAAAAACGTAACAGAACAAGTTAACGTAATAATGATCTACCAAAAAGATAAAGAAATGAGCGGTTTTAAATTAAATAAAGATAGAACTGAGATAACGGCAACCTTGTAAAGAATAAACTTAACTAAATCACTAATCTGCTGACTTTTTAAATCCCTTTATCCAAAGCGGTATCCAACCCAAAATAGGAAGGTAAAAAAATAGATAAAACGGGTTTTTTATTAGATACTTTAAAAAGGAAAGCCAGCCGAAACTCAATGGTTGCTTTTCCGTTGTTCCATATTTTTTTTGTTGTTGATAACGGCGCTCAAACTCTGCAAATAAAACCGGCCAACCAAAGGGTGTAGTTAATGGAAAATACTTTCTCATCTTAAATAAATTTTTAAAATAATGTTTCCATTCTATTGCCTTTTGGCCATATTTTTCAACTTGATTGTTTAGCTGTTTTTGATAGTTTTGATGTACTAAATTAACTATTTCGGTAATATCTTTTTCGTTAAGTTCGTTAGCTTTCTTACCAATTAGTTCCCAGGGTTTCAATAATTTACCTTTAATATAAGTAATACGGGCTGGCCAACTATAAAAAAACATCCACGGGAAAAGTAATAAAAAAGGCAACATAAAACCTACGGGCAAAAAAGGCAAGCCAGTTTTTTTTGCTGCAGAATTGGTTAGCCTATAAATGTAAGTGTAGGGGTTAATATATTCAGCATTTACTGTAAATATTGGGCAAATAGCAGTTTGATATTTACATGCTAAACGTATAAAGCTGGAGGCAAATTTTTGTACTTGGTACTTTTTGTCAAAACCTTTACCAATGCCATTAATCCCTTCTGGGTAAACCAATAAATGATTGTCCGTTTGTAGCATTAAAGTTTCAAAGTTGACAAAAGTGGCATCAACAGCGCCAACCCTTTTCCACAGCTTTTTTATCATAAAAGGGTTAAGGATATTTAGTGAAGATAAAACTGGGGCTATTAAAGGGCGCAAAAATTGCGACACATTAAAGTTGTTTAGTTGAAAACTACGGGCACACATCAACATACCATCCCACGGGAAAGCCATACCGCTATGGTTACTAAAAAAAATAGTAGGTTTTTCAGCAGCTTTCCTTTCTTCAATTTTGTCAAAACCAATATATTTACTTCTAAAATAAGCTTTGTCCATTGGCTCAATAACTTGTTGCACCAATGCTTTCATAAAAACCAAATCAAAATTGGCATTAACTTTAAATTTGTTTTCATTTATTAGATGTGTTTGTTCACTTTTACCTAAAAGATAAAATGGAATATTGCTTGATGCAGACAACTCTTATTATTTTGTGAGCAATATACTCATTAAATAATTGTGGTTTATTTTTTTTTCATCTTATAGTAACGCTTCAAAACATTATCTTTTATTAGTAAATAATTACTTAATTTTCAATAACTTAATATTAAATTTGCGTAATTCTGATCCTTAACTGTAAATTTTATATAAACTTAAAATAGATATTAATTTTGAAATTTTACCTTCATTTATTATTAGTGTTAGTAGGTTGTCAATTAGCACACAGTCAAGCTTTTATTACCGAAATTATTGATCCGGCAAACGATTTTAACCAGCGGTTTGTTGAAATATGTAACGTTGGTAATGCAACAGATATTAGTAATTATTCTTTGCGTAAATATTCAAATGGTAACACCACGTTTTGTGCTGTAAATGTACCAGCAAATACCACATTAGGTACAAACGACTGTTTTATTTTTTATAACTCAACCACAACTCCTGCTTTCAATAATTGTGTAAACAATGTTGCTGATGCATCTTGCGTTTCTGGCAATGGTAACGATGTTTATGAGCTTTTTGATGGCCTCAATGCTATTGATGTTTACGGTATAATTGGCCAAAACGGCGGAACTTGGGATTATACCGACAGCCGAGTAATACGAAATGTAAGTATTAGTAGCGGAACAACAAATTTTAATTTAGCAGATTGGACTATTACCCCAAATGCCAATGCTAATACAGCAACTCCTTGTTCTTTTCAAAACATTGATAATAATTGTGGTATTGTTTTAAATAATGCAAGTTTAAATTGTGTTACTACCAATACAAATACCGATTTGGTAAATATAAACATACCTTATACAGGTTTAGATGCCAATGCAGTTTTACAAATATTAATAAATAACCAACCCGTAGGTAACAATGGCGACAATCCTTCAACCATCAATAATGGAAATATTATTTTTCAAGCTTCTGAAAATGATAACTACACCATTACTTTTACAGATGCGGACTGTAACGCCATAAATCTTAATGGCAGTATATCTGCTAATTTCTGTACCAACTATTATGGTAGCGTAGAAGCTTCAGTAAACGCAGGTGTGCGATGCGAAAACTTAAAAACAGAATTATTTAATTTAATAAACGATCATACCGTAATACCTTACAGTTCTAGTAATAATTTTGATGTATTAGATTTTATGTGTACTTACGATACCGATGCAAGCGGTAATATTTTAAATCGCTACGCTAATATACAGGGTTTTTGCAATGGCGGTAATTTGCCAAACGGTTTCAACAGAGATCACGTTGTACCTTCCTCGTGGTGGGGTGGTTCCTCTGGGTCCGATCAATATTCCGATTTACATAATCTATTTCCGTCAGATGCTTCAACAAATAGTGCCAAAAATAATTATTCGTTGGGTGAGGCAGCAGGTAATATAGCCTATACTTCCACAAACGGTTCTTTGGTAGGTGATGATGCGGTTAGTTGTATAAGCTCTAATGTATTTGAACCCATAAATATTTATAAAGGAGATTTTGCAAGAGTTTTCTTTTATGTGGCCACTCGCTATCAAGACATTATTAGTGGCTGGGAAACCCAAACCACCAATGGTAATTATGCCTTAACTAACGATCCATTTACTGTTTTTGAACCCTGTTTATTAAATTTATTATTGCTTTGGCATCAAACAGATCCGGTAAGTCAATTAGAATTAGACCGTAACGAAGCTATTTTTGGCATACAAGGCAACCGCAATCCTTTTGTGGAACATCCAGAATATGTGGAGTATATTTGGGAAACCAGCACCTGTAGTGTAACTTTAAATACTTGCTTGGCAGATGCTTGCAGTTTTAATGCAGTAAGTGTACAAAGCAATACCAGTAGTAATAATGTTTGGAGCTGTACTACTAACAGCTATAATATAAACCCCTTTTGCGGAGTAACTTGCAACGAGCAAAGTGAACAATGGTTAATTTCAGATTTACAAAGCTACCCTAATGCTTCGGTACTCAATTTTACATTTAATGCTGTTGAAAATTTTAATGGCCCAGACTTAGAAATAGTGTATAGTACAGATTATAGCGGAGCAAACACAGCAGCAGCAATAGCTGCAGCCAATTGGATACCTTTGCTAAATGCAACCGACGATGGTAATTTCTCAATCAACTTAATCAATCAATTGTCTCAAGCAGATTTAGCAGGGTTTTATATTGGCATAAAACATACCGCTACTGGTGGCAGTAGTAGTAGTTTACCGCCAGGTACCGGCGAGTGGACTTTAAGCAATTTAAACATAGCTGGTGATGATTGTTCTGGCGGCTGTGCTACTGTTAATTTGCAAATTAATGGTTTACCATCCGTAACTTCCTCTAATTCTCCTATTACTTTAAGTGCCTCACCTTCAGGAGGAACATTTTCGGGCAACGGCGTAATATTTAATGCCTTTAATCCTTCTATAGCAGGCCCAGGAAATCATACCATTACCTACACCTATAATGATGCTAATGGCTGCACTTACCAAACTACTAGCGATATTTTTGTGTTTAGCATCACCTACAATTTTGTTAATTATAATTTAGGTACTATAGCACCTTAGAATAAGGCGAAAATAAATTCATCAATTATGATAAAGTAGTTTTTTCGATAGCCAAGACGATAAACTTAATTTTAATGAAGCTAAGACTAAGCTTTTCAACAAAGTATATCGGGAAATCGCAAGTCAGAATGTAAATTTTGTTTCTCATTCCTTAGTATTTAATAGTGCAGTAAAAATTAGATACGTTGTAGAGTCCTATTTTTTTACTATATGATAAGAAAATGCTGAGAATATTATTTAATTTGATAAAGTGTTTTGGCGGTTTATTATTTCTAAAATATAAAGAAAAAGTTGCCTCCTTATTTAAAGTTTACAATTAATTTGCTTCTTAGCAATTTTGTCAAAAATATTTGTTTGATTTGTATAATTAATTCACCGCTCCATTATTAAACTAATAAATGCTTATTTATTTTATATAAAACAAAAAAAATAAGAATGTAAGAACTATTAGAAAAAATAGAAGCGCTAATTGAAGGTGCAAAAACGCTAAGAGAAAAAGATGCAGCCATTTTAGCAAAAAATAGAGTTAACAAAAGGTTAATTAAAGAAGAGCAAATACAAGAAAAAGAATACACTTTATATACTACAGATAATTGGCATAAAAAATTACTACTAGCTATTTGTAGAAATTATAGAGTTAAATTATATAGATACAAAAGACAAAAATACACAACCGTAATGGTGCTAATAAATGAAAAATTTCTACACGAAGTTTTATGAAAAGAATACCAAAAGTATGCTAGACATCTTGAAAAATTGGTAGATGAAATTACAGATAATATTATCAGCAAAATTCATGAAGATGAAAGTATTACTCAGGGAGAACTAAGATTGGAAAAATAGAAACTCTAATCAAAAGAGCAATTACCTATTAATTAACCATTAAAAATATGAAGAGCTGGTGGAAGAAATTGAGAGTTAATTTTTTAAACCTAATTTTGTACTGTTATTGTGAAAAATGATTAAAATTAGCTGAATGAACGTTGTATTCTGGAACTTAAATAAAAAAGATTTAACGGATGTTATTAAAGAAATAGCAGAAGAGAACGATATTGATGTTTTTGTTTTTTGCGAATATATGATCAACGATTATAAGTTTTTAACTACTGTAAATTCAGAAAAGAAAATTTTTCAAGAAGTAGAAGATTTTGGAAATGACAAGTTGAAAATATACTCAACTTTAGGATTAAAAAATTTTAGACCCTTAAAAATAAGTAATAGATGGCATATATTTGAAGTTAAAATACCTTTTTATCCTAATTTTATATTTGTGACTGCCCATTTGATAAGTAAAGTGAACTTTAAGGAAACCTCTCAATTATTAGATTTAACATTATTACGTAATGATATTGATGAAGCAATACAAGATAGTGGCTTAGAAAGAGTTGTTTTGTTGGGCGATTTAAATATAAACCCTTTTGAGGAAGGCATGATGGCATCCACAGGCTTACATAGCACAATGGATAAGGCTATAGCTTTAAAAGAAGGAAGAAAAGTTCAAGGTAATGTTTATAAATATTTTTATAATCCGATGTGGAATTTTTTGGGAGATGAAAGTTTAGGAAAGGTTGCAGGAACGCATTTTTATAGGAGCTCAGAGCATATAAGTTACGATTGGAATGTTTATGATCAGCTACTTTACACACCAAGTTTAATTGATTATATAGATGTGCAAAATATTGATATTGTTTTTAAAACAAATTCTTTTAACTTAGTTAATAAAAATGGAAGAATAGATAAAAAATATTCAGACCATTTACCTTTAAAATTTAAAATAAGAAATATTTAATTGATACAATATGGAAGGAAGTTATTGGCCAGAACTTGAGACCAAAAATATTAGAACACCAATAAGCGTTTTAAAAGAACAGGGAGAGAATTTAAAAAAAATAACTAAGGGTGTGCTTACCTATTCTATAAATAAGAAAGCATTAGAAGGAGGGAAAACGGCTATTACTTTTGATGTAGTTGCCCCATTAATAGATAATTTGAAATATAACTTATTTCGTTTTAGTTATTCTTCTATAGAAGTTTTCCCAATGCTCATAAATTACGAGTTATCTGAAAAAGGTCAACGTTTTTTACATTCAAAACCAATAAAAAATTGGGATGAATTTGATCAAACCTTGCAGAAAATATTAAGTAGCGAAAAAACAAAAAACATCTTAGAAAAGTTATTAGCACACAGTAAAGCAGCAGCAGAAGTTTAAATGTTTTTCAATTTTTTATACGAACTTAAAAAGCAAGGCTTGCCAGCCAGTTTACACGAATACTTAAACTTAATGGAAGCCTTAGAGCAAAAGGTAATTGCCAATTCGGTTGATGAATTTTATGCCCTAAGCAAAGCCATATTTGTTAAAGCCGAAAACCAGTTAGATACATTCGATAAAGTATTTGATGCTTGGTTTAAACAGGGAATGAGTTTGCCAGCATCTTTCTACAACCAAAAAATACCAAGCGAATGGTTGGAAAATTTATTCAATAAAATTACCGATAAGCAAAAGGCAAAAATTGAACAATTTGATTATGATGAGTTGATGAAACGCTTTAAAGATTTATTAAAAGAGCAAGAAAAAAAACACCAAGGCGGTAATAAGTGGATTGGCGCAGGTGGAGTGTCGCCTTTTGGTGCGCACGGTTATCACCCCAAAGGGCATAGATTAGGTGAACAAAGTGCAGGCAACCGAACGGCGGTAAAAGTTTGGTCGAAACGCCAATATAAAAATTTAAGAGACGATGTAGAGTTGGATACCCGTAACATAAAAGTGGCCCTAAAATATTTGCGACACTTTACCCGAGAAGGTTTACCTACAGAATTAAACTTAGATGGCACGATACAAAAAACCAGTAAAAATGCTGGAATGTTGGATATTGTAATGCAGCCCAACAAAAAAAACAAAGTAAAAGTAATTATGCTAATGGATGTTGGTGGTTCAATGGACGATCACGTTGCACTTTGCGAAAAAATTTTTTCCGCATCAAAAACAGAGTTCAAACATCTTAAATTTTATTACTTTCATAACTGTGTATATGAACACGTTTGGGAAGATAATAACTTGCGTTGGAACAAGCGCATTCCTACCTTAAAATTAACCCATTTATACAATAAAGAATATAAATTGATTTTTGTAGGAGATGCAGCAATGGCACCTTACGAATTATATTACACCCGTGGTGCGATAGATCATAACAATGAAATGCCAGGTATACAATGGTTAAAAATGTTAACCACGCATTTTAAATATAATATGTGGTTAAACCCAACCCCAGAAACCAATTGGGCATTTTACGAAACGGTTGGCATTATTAGAAAATTTATGGATAATAGAATGTTTCCCGCTACAATAGATGGATTAGTGAAAGGAATGCAATGCTTAAAAAACAATAAAAGAACCTATATTAAAGATATATGGGGAAGATCAAATAAATAATTACAGACCGATTTATAAACGATTTTTATGGAATTGATAAACGATCAATACACACTACAAGGTATTTCACTATTAAAATTGGCAGAAGAATATGGTACGCCTTTATATGTGTATGATGCTGCAAAAATGTTAGCAAAATTACAACAGTTACAAAGTGCATTTACGGGCATTAATATGAAGGTGAAGTTTGCAATTAAATCGCTAAGCAACATTAACGTATTGCGTTTTTTTAGACAACAAAATATTGGGGTTGATGTGGTTTCAATACAAGAATTGTACTTAGCACAAAGGGCAGGCTTTGCAGCAAAAGACATTATGTTTACCCCCAACTGTGTAGGTTTTGATGAAATTGAAAAAGCAATTGAACTAGGTATTCCTGTAAATATTGATAACATTGCGCAGCTAGAAATATTTGGACATAAATATGGAAATAAAGTGCCAATATGTATAAGAATTAATCCTCATTTAATAGGCGGTGGCAACCACAAAATACAAACTGGCCACATCGATTCTAAGTTTGGTATTTCTATTTTGCAAATGCGCCATTTACATCGTGTAGTATCGGCCAACAACATACATGTACACGGTTTGCATGTGCACACTGGTTCCGATATTTTAGATGCCAATGTGTTTTTAAATGGTGCAAATATAATATTAGATGCTGCTCGTGAGTTCGATAATTTAGAGTTTATTGATTTTGGCAGCGGCTTTAAAGTGGCTTATCAACAAGGCGATAATATTACCGATATTGCGCATCTTGGAAAAAAAATGACCGAAACAGTGCAACAATTTTGTAAAGATTATGGTAAAGAATTAGAAATTTGGTTTGAACCCGGTAAATTTTTAGTAAGTGAAGCCGGTCATTTTTTAGTAAAAACCAATGTGGTAAAGCAAACGCCAGCCACAACTTTTGCTGGTGTCGATGCTGGTTTAAACCACCTAATTCGTCCTATGATGTATGATGCTTATCATAACATAAAAAACATAAGCAACCCAAAAGGGCAGCAACGGGTGTACGATGTAGTGGGTTACATTTGCGAAACCGATACATTAGGCAACGATAGAAAGCTAAACGAAGTTAGGGTAGGCGACATTCTCTCCATTCAAAATGCAGGCGCATATTGTTTTAGCATGTCATCAAACTATAACAGCCGTTACCGCCCAGCCGAAATTTTAATTCATAATGGAGAAGCACATTTAATAAGGCAGCGTGAAAAATTTGAAGATTTACTTCGCAACCAAATAGAGTTAGACCTATTTGAACCAGCAAAACTGCAACTCAATAAATAGTTGCACGTCAATACATAATTGTTAATTTCGCAGTATGGAATCAATGCCAATACTTACCTATGCCATTATGGCCATTACTTGTATTATCTCTTACGCCGCCTTTAATAATCCATCGCTAAAAAGCAGGTTATTATTTCACCCAAATACCATAAAACGGCAACGACAATGGGATCGTTTTTTGGGCCACGGTTTCATTCATTCTGGTTGGTCACATCTTATCTTCAATATGGTAACGATGTACTTTTTTGGGCAAAATGTAGAGCTTGCTTTCAAAGTTTATTTTGGTCAAACCATGGGTGCTGTCCATTTTTTATTACTATATTTTGTAGGAATGGCTATGGCCTCCGTTTATAGTTATTTTAAACATCAAGACAACCCTGGTTATGCGGCATTGGGTGCTTCTGGCGCAGTTTCGGCTGCCCTTTTTGCCAGCATAATAATTTATCCTGGCAGTAGCTTAATGATTTTTCCGCTACCCATACCAATTCCAGCAATAATTTTTGGCCCGTTATATTTAGCTTATTCTGTTTATATGAGCAAAAAAGGAAGAGACAATATTGGCCACGACGCTCATTTTTTTGGCGCTATTTTCGGCATTATTTATCCATTGGCTGTAAAGCCAGATTTGGTTCTTCTTTTCATAGAAAAAGTAAAAAATATGATTGGCTAAGCGCTTTCACTTAATTTATTTTTAAACTTATGCTTTGGTAATTATTTGAAGCGAAACACTCAACACGCATAAACAGCAGTCCCGCTGTCCGTTTTATCTTTTTGTTTAATCATTTTATTTTCACTTATTAAACAAAAAGGATGCCACTACCATCGGGGCTATTTCAAAAACTTTTTAGCACGTAAAAAGCTTCATTCTTAAAAACAATAAAAATAACTTATGCAAATTGATTTAAGATCAGATACCGTAACTAAACCAAGCCCAGCAATGTTACAAGCAATGCTTTCCGCAGTAGTTGGCGACGATGTTTTTAACGAAGACCCAACCGTAAACCAGTTACAACAAAAAGCTGCAACCATGTTTGGTAAAGAAGCCGCCTTGTTTTGCCCAAGCGGAACAATGACCAATCAAATTGCCATTAAAACACATACCCAACCTTTAGATGAAGTTATCTGCCATAAACTATCGCACATTTATAAATACGAAACTGGTGGCTGGGCTTATCATAGTGGCGTTTCAATAAAATTAATAGATGGAGAGCGTGGCATCTTAACAAAAGAAAAAGTTGAAAATAACATTCAACCAACTTATGATTGGTTGCCCCACACCAGTTTAGTGGTTGCCGAAAATACAGTAAACGCTGCTGGTGGAAGTATTTATACGCTACAGCAATTACAAGAACTGTATAATTGTTGTAAAGCCAACCAACTTAAATTTCATTTAGATGGCGCACGGCTGTTTAATGCCATTGCAGAAAGTGATTACACCATACAAGATGTTGGACAAGTAACCGATAGCATATCAATATGTTTATCAAAAGGTTTAGGTGCGCCAGTTGGTTCATTATTAATTGGTAATGCAAATTTTATAAAACAAGCCCGTAGAATACGAAAAGTTATGGGTGGCGGTATGAGGCAAGCAGGTATTTTGGCAGCAGCAGGAATTTATGCTTTAAACAATAATGTTGAACGATTAACTGAAGATCATACCAAAATAAAAAAAATTGCGCAGGCTTTAGAAAAGTGTAGTTATGTAGAAAAGATTTACCCGCCCGAAACCAACATTCTTATTTTTGAAACAACAGTTGACAAAACTGCAAGCGAATTTATAGCACAATTAGAAGCACACCATATAAAAGCAATCGCTTTTGGTAAACATCAGGTGCGCTTGGTTACCCATTTAAATTTTACTAATGAAATGTGCGAAAAGGTTTGTGCGGTAATAACACAACTTTAACTAATTACAATCATCTATTACCACTTTAAAATTATTTGGGTTGGTGGTTTTAAAACCCCGTGCTAAAGTAATTCTATCATTAGCTTTATAAGTGATATTACTATAAATATTTGCAGTTGAATATATAGAAGAACTTGCTCGATATACTGATGGAAAATCGTGAGGCAATGGAAGGTTTAAGTTATCTACACAAGTTACACAATTATTTACCAGTTGCGGTAATTGGTTACTGCTTATAACGTCTGGTTCGAAACCACCACCATAATAATAGTAAGAATAATCATTTACAAGAGGCCCAACCATAGTGTTTTGATAGCTAAAAACATCGTGCCTGCATAAAAACAAAGAATATCCACTTTCTGGTGGGTTATTAAAATTGTATACTTGCCTGTAAGAGGAGGCTACAACAAATTGCTCGCCGGGGTTACTAAAAATAAAGGCACTTTCGTAGCAAGTGGCTCCTTGTCCGGCAAGTATCCAAATAGTAGAGTCAGTATTCAAATAACTTCCAGTTCCGGGTTGAACTTCACCATATAACAACGCCACAATTTTTACCTCGGCTGTACTAAAATCATAATTACCTGCAACATTCCCTGTAGACTCAACTATGCAAACAATACCATTCTCTGCAAAAAACTTGCTTTGTATAAGGTTGCAAAATGAGCCTTCGTTAAAACAAGAACAAGCAAATACGGAAACAGAGCAGCAACTTAAAAATATTAAAGTTAGATATTTCATTGGATTATAATATTAATTAATTGCTCCTAAAAATAAAATAAATTTAATTAAGTAGCACTATTAATAATAGTTTCTCCAAAAAATACCTTTGCTGTAATTAGTAAATCGCAATCTTAAATACAATAATTTTTTTCCGAAAAATCACCTTTTCTTTTTGCGTTGTCGTTCGCGCTGCACTTGTTCGCTTTGCTTTTGTATGTCTTCTAAGCGTTGTTGAAACTTAGATTTTTTGCGAACCTTTACCTTGTTGCTGGCAATCTTTTGTTTCAACTTATCTTCGTTTATAAAAAACCGCTTTGCAATAAACTGTTGCAAATAGGTGGTTAAGTTGCTTAAAAAGAAATAGTAAGTTAGGCCCGCAGCAAAGTTGTTGAAAATACCCAAAAACATAATCGGCATTATATTCTGCATAATTTTCATTTGAGAAGCCATTGCCTCGTTAGTAGTAGGTGTCATTTGGCTGTTAACTCGCATATATAAAAATGTTGAAAGCGACATTAGTATGGTAAATAAGCTAACATGGTCACCATATAACGGTATATTAAAAGGTAATTCGAGTATAGAATCGTAGGTAGAAAGATCTTCGGCCCATAAAAAGCTTTCTTGCCTCAACTCTATTGAGGCTGGAAAAAACCGATACATCGCAAATAAAATTGGCATTTGCAGCAGAGTAGGGAGGCAACCACCAGCAGGGTTTACACCTGCTTTTCGGTACAATTGCATCGTTTCCATTTGGGCTTTTTGTTTGTCTTTCCCGTGCTTTTCGGTAATAGCAGCAATATCTGGCTTTAGCAAATTCATTTTTGCTGCCGACTGATAGGTTTTATAAGTTAGTGGAAAAAGCAGGCCTTTTATTAACAGCGTTAGTATTAAAATAATTATACCATAGCTGGCAATGTAATTATCAAAAAAGTTAAACAATGGTATTATCATCCATTGATTGAACCACCTAAACAAACCGCCGCCTAAGGGTATCATTTCTTGCAAACCAACATTATACGATTTCAAAATTTGAAAATCATTAGGGCCATAATACAAGCGCATCGGAAATGCCATTTCTGCTTCATGCGTATAGGGAATATTTAAATCGGCACTTACGTACTTCAAGGTATCCACCAAGTTATCGTTTTCTGGCACTTCAATAATTAAATTACCGCCCAAAAAATACTCATCTGCTATTATAGTTTGGTTAAAAAACTGCTGCTTAAAACCCACCCATTTAAGGTTGTTTTGTAAACTTTCTTCATCAGTTTTGTTGCAGTTGCAATATTCTACTTCATTTTCGGCATCTGCTCTAAAAATTGATGTCATAGGCAACTCGCTTTTTCTCAGCTTCTCTTGCCTTTTCAACAATGCCTCCCACTTTAAATTAATGTAACTCAAATTTCGAGGCAATACATCATCCATTCCTACCAATTTCAAATCATAGTTCATCATATAGCTGCCATTGGGCAAACTATATGTCTGTTCTATGTAGCTATTTTCATTAGCATAGGCTCTATAACTAATACTGTTATTATCGTTGTTAGCTACTTCAAAAAATAATTCATCTGTATTAACGGCGTAATTACCAATAAAAAACTGATAACCAAATTTATCATATTGTTCATCGTTGAGTATTAGTGGTGTTTTATCAGAAGTTTTAAACTCCAACAGTTCCACCTTTTTTACACGGCCACCTTTATTGGTAAAATCAATTTTTATTAAGTTGTTTTGTAAGGTGATAATATTTTCCGATCCAGTAACTGACTTTTGAAAATAACCGCCAAAAGCATTTGCTACTTGTGTGCTATCTTTTATAAGGTCTGCCCCTTTTTCAATGTTATTATTAGTATTATTTACCTGTTGATTTTCATTAATAACATTTTCATTGGCCTTTTGGGCTACCGCAATACTATCTTGCCGTTGTTGGTTGCTTTCAATTTGCTCTTGCGAAGGCATGGTGTACCAAAAATAAACCAACGATAAAAGACAAATTAAAATAAATCCTGTTAAGGAATTTCTATCCATATAATATTTTTTGAAATGCAGCTATGTGCATATTTCTAAACAAAAATTGTTCAAAAAAGTGCCACAAAAGTAAGTAATAAGTGTTTTTATTTATCAAAAGTGGTAAATAATTTATTTTTCAATAAGTTAACCATCATTTTTCTTCTTTTTTAGAAGCGAAAGGGAAGCCCCTCACCTAAACTTTGGTCTCGCCATCCGTTCAAATACCATTTTGTACAAGCTTTATAGGCTAAACCGAAACACCCAACACAAAATGGTATAACCACTCCTGTCAAGGCTATTTTTCTAACTGCGCTCCATTGTAATAATCGTTTTTAAACATCATTGCTCTATAAAACAATGCCAAATCAAAACAGATCATCAACCATCATACTTTATACAATTTTCATTACAAATGCATTTATTAGCTAACGCATCTTAAAAAAAAACGAACACGCAGGTAGGTGTTTTTAAAACTCACTTGTATTTAAAGCGTCCTCTAATTTTAAAGGAATAATTTTAATAACGTATTTAATGATCAGAACAAATTTTTTAAAAGCCTTAATGGCAGTATGCTTAGTAAGTTTAACAATGGTAGCTTGCAACAAAGAAGAAGCCTTATCACCTGACCTTGAATTAAGAACTCTTACCTTAACAGATGGAGAAAACAATACCAATAAAAGAGGTGGTAAATGTTTTAAGCTAAACCTTCCTATTAGTATAAGTACAATTAATGGCGATGAAATTACAATTGCTGATAGAGAAGCTTTAAAAGCATTTTTTAAAAACCACAAAGCCGAAGGTGGTGAAAAGGATGATTTAGTATTTGCTTACCCAATTGAAGTAACCTTAAAAGATGGCACCGAACAGTTGGTAGCCAGCAAAGAGGAAATGGAAGTTTTAAAAGAAAACTGTCCACAAAGAGCACGAGGAAATAACGGAGCAGCACGTGGAAATCGTACGCCTTGTTTTAAGGTTGTTTTTCCTGTTACGGCAACAGCAGCAGATGGCAGCACGCTTACATTAGAAAACAGACAGGATTTGAAAAAAATTAAAAGAAGTATAAAAAGCGCTATTGAAAATGGTGACGCTGCACCAAGCTTAAACTTTCCTATTGAAATAACTACAGCAGATGGCAACGTAAGTATTGCCACCCAAACAGCTTTTGATGATTTAAGAGCTGCGTGCAAGCAAAATTAATTATTAGTGAAGTCGGTATTGACATTAGAGGTTTCGAATTGTTCGGAACCTCTTTTTTTATTTAAAAACCTTTGTTGGTAACAATAAAAAAAGGAGACCAAACTAATGGTCTCCTAATTGCTTTTAAGTTGTATTAAAACTTTATAATTTTAAGAACTTATTTGACAGTATAGTTTTGTCTTTAATTTCTACACTTATTAAGTAGTATTGATCAGCTGGCAAATTTTGTACTCCAATTTGAAGTAAAGCATCGCTTGCAATAACTTTATTCATTAATAACTTACCATCAGTAGAGAAGATTTTAACATTGGTCTCTATATCACTTTCAATTGCTCTAAAAATACTTAACAGGTTTACATTAATGTAATCTTTAACTGGGTTAGGGTAAATTTGTAATGTATTTAATGTAGTGGCTTTTAAACTTTCTTCATCAACCGTTGGCGCAGCTGCAAACCTTGCAGCCACAGTTGATATTACTAAAGTATAATCTTCAACTTCGCCATAGTTAATGCTACCACAGGTGGTAGGTGATGCATTCCAAGCCATTGAAACACGCATTGCGGTTGCTCCTAAATTGGCATTATTAGGAATAGTTATGTTACCAGTTACTGTACCCGTTCCTGTTCCAGAAAATGCTTCTTCTCCCGCATCATCAAAGTCTCCATCTCGGTTGTAATCAATCCATACAATCCAATTTTCAGGATAAGTGGTACTTGCATAACCTGCTGTTAAACTTACTGGTATAGTGGCACCTAATACAATATTGCCCGATATATTAGTGTAGTCTCCGTAACCGTTATTAGTTCCTGATGTATTGTTAATAGGCCCAAATGAAACATTGGCTATGTGTTCATAAGTTGAATTAGATGCTGATGAGCTGCAATAAGTGGGTAATCCGCAGCTGTTATTGGCATCGTTAGGGCAACTGTCGCAAGCATCTGGGGTACCGTCGCTATCTGCATCCACATTGTCATCACCTGCTGCACAAATATCATTGGCATCACAAACTCCATCTCCATCTGCATCTGGTGTGGTTCCTCCTATGCAGTTACAATTGGCATCATAGGTTTGTGCTACTATGCAAGCATCACCGGTGCTGCAACTTGTTCCTGCTAAATTGTTGTTACAGTTGTCACAAGCATCTGGTGTGCCATCGTTATCTGTATCTACATTATCATCTCCATTAGCGCAAACATCGTTGGCATCACACACGCCATCACTATCTGCATCGGCTACAGTTCCAACACAATTACAATTAGCATCGGTTACATCATTTGTTGTACAATTATTATTATCATCACAAGGGGTATTAGCAATTGTACTATCGCAGCTATCACATCCATCTGGTGTTCCATCACCATCAGCGTCGGCTGTATCATCCGAACCTGCACAGGCATCATCTGCATCGCAAACGCCATCGCCATCACTATCTTGTATAGTTCCACCAATACAGTTACAAGCATTGTCATACGTTTCTCCAATTGTGCAAGCATCTCCATCGTCACAAGCATTGGTTGGTGTACACAATACATCACAAGCTAAATCACCATCTGTATCTTCAAAAAATTTGATATTTCTATAGTAAGAGTTACCTGTTGTATTGGCATCATCATCGGCGGTAAGAACTAAGTATTGATATGTACCCGTAAATTGGGCACCTATATCTACAGTAAAAGATTCCCAATTTCCACTACCACTATAGGTAGCATTATTTAATGTACCTGCATAACCTTGATAACCATATACTACTATCGATTGATCTCTATTTAAGGTTAAATCATCATCAAAAGCTAGTTCGTGTATTTCTCCTTCAGTAGTACTCTTAAAATCAAAAGTGATTACCGTTTGTGGCGTAATGTTATAACTAATATCAATGGCTTTCCAAGCGTTGCCTGTCATATATAAAGTGGCTCCATTATCTTGTACATTCCAAGGGCCAAAATCTTGTCCAGGATCGTAACCTAAAACCGGGTAGGTATTAAAATTATAAATTGGGCAAGGTTCGCAAGCATCTGGTAAACCATTACTATTGTTATCTGCATTATCGTCTCCATTTGGGCAAATATCATTTGCATCGCATACGCCATCGCCATCGCTATCAACAAAGGTGCCGGCACAGTTACAGCTGCTATTATAAATATCATTTGTAGTGCAAGTATCATTGTCGTTACAAGCTGTTCCTATTATTGCGTCATCATTTCCTGGGCATTGGTCATTGCTATCACAAACGCCATCGTTGTCTGCATCTGCAAATGTGCCACCTATGCAATTGCAGGCAGCATCATAGGTTTCACCTGTTGTACATGGGTCTCCATCACTACAAGAAGTGCCTGTTAAACTATCATCACAAGTGTCACAAGCATCGGGTATTCCGTCGCCATCTGTATCTGTGGTGTCGTCACCATTTGCGCAAATATCATTGGCATCACAAACCCCATCGCCATCTGCATCAGCAAAAGTACCGGCACAGTTACAACTGCTATTATAAACATCATTTGTAGTACAAGCATCATTGTCGGTACAAGCTGTGCCAATAATACCATCGTTTGCACCAGGGCATTGATCGGAATTATCACATATTCCATCTCCATCACTATCAAGCAGAATACCGCCATTACATTGGCAGTTATTATCAAAAATTTCTCCAGTTGTACAAGCATCATTATCGTTACAAGCTGAACCTGGCGTACAAGCTAATGGCGCCGCATCAAATGTTACATCATCAATAGCAATATCACCTTGCCAAGTTTCGCCGGTGGTTCCTAAAATACGTAACATTACATATTGGTTGACATAAGCATTTAAGTTAATTGTAGCAACATTCCATTGATTGCCTTGATCGCCTGTTTGACTCCACATAGCAGTTGACCAAGAATTTCCACCATCAATACTTGCCTGCACGTTCAAATTCATATCGGTTGATGTACCGTACATATGATATTGAAAGGTTAAACTGGCTGTAGCCATGCCTGTTAAATCAAAACACGGTGAACTTAAGCCAGCTGTTTTAGTAGGGTAATTAGGGTCTGATGCTTCAATATACATGTACCAATTGCCTTCATAAGCTGAAGGTGGACCCGTATTACTGGAAGGAGTTCCACCAGAGTCTCTTGTCCAATTAATATCATCACCACTAATTTGAGACCATTGGCCTAAGCCAGATTCGAAACCCTCTGTATATGGAAAATTGTTTACTGATGTTGGGCAAATTGGGCAAATGCCACAATTGCCGCCACAATCTGTGCCAGTTTCGTTACCATTTTGAATACCATCAAAACAAGTTGGGCAAGCTAAGCAATCTGCTCCACCACAATCTACTCCTGTCTCGTCTGCATCTTGTATGGCATTTTCACAATGGCCTAATGGTTCTCTATACACAGTAAAATCATCAAACCAAAAACCATCTTTTTGGTTAATATCTGAATCACCTCTAAAAGTAAACCTAAAATATACTGAATTGACTCCTGCGTAAGAGGATAAGTCTATTTCTTCTCTTACAAAAGCCTCTTGGTAACCATCGTAAAGTGCTTCTCCAAAGGGTTGATCTAAGGTTCCTGAAATAGTTCCTAACCCACTTGCAAAATCGCTACTATTAGCTCCTGGTTTTGTTTGGGAGCCACATAAATCAGTCCAATTGCTACCATTTGTTGAAATTTCTAATTGTGCATAACTATATAATCTAAAAACATCCCACTTGGCATAAAATTCTAACACGGGGTTAGTAGCCGCAGATAAATCTAATGGGTTATTTAAGGTGATGGTTCTTGTTCCGTTTGTTGAATTTCCTGTTGGGCTGTCGGTTATGCTGCCATTAGCCGCATACCCTGTTAAATTATCAATGCCCCATCCATTATTTGTCCAATTGCTTAAATCATTACAATCATCATAAATTACGGTTGGTGGATTGTACATTTTGGTAATGGTGGTTTCATATAAATCGTATGTGCCGTTATTTAAAACTATTTTAAAATCAATTAAAGTGCCAGGGGTAATTCCATTTGCCAGATTAAGTGTTGTAGATACCGTTTCATTCATATTATTTGAAAGGTTTGTTGTAGATAATACTGGGTTAGCTATAGAAACCACATTAGGGTTTGTTGAACTTACCGATACCGTAAAACTACCTGGGGTTAAACTCATATGCTGAATATTAAACGTTAATGATGGAGTTGTACTATCTAATCCATAGCTGCTTAAATCGTTAATTATACCGTGGTTGGTTGCCGACTCAGCCATTATTAACGACATTTTAAGATGGCGTTCGCATTGGTCTTGTATTGAAGCAACATTGCTCCAAAAACCACCTTCGGCATCGTTTCCAATTTCGGGTAGCCAAGCTAATGATTTATTTTTGGTAGTTTGTTCAGCATAAAACCAATCGCAAGCATCGCCGTTAATTGCATACAATACATCGTAAGTGCTTCCGTAAGCATAGCGGTTGTGCCAGCACATTTGCTCCGATAATTCATCCATTAAAAGTTCATCGGGCGAATCGGTGCTGGTGAAGCCCCACGGATGTAACATAAAATTAGAAAAAGAATGATTATGAAATACATTAATAAAATTATGGCTTTCTGCAAATGCTTTCATAATTTGTGTTTCTGGTTCCGAAAAAGGAGCAGTACCTCTGTAAGTACCAGAGTTGGTATTTGGATTAGAGCCAATATTATCATAACCCCATTCATAACCATAATTTCTGTTTAAATCAACCCCAAAAGTGCCATCTCCATTATTTCTCCTGTTTTTTCTCCATAAACCACCGCCATTGGGGTTGGTACTTTGGTTATACACATAGCCATCAGGATTAACAAAAGGTATAAAGTATAATTCTGTATTATCCACTATATTTTTTACAGTGGAATTGGTATTATAGTTTTCTAATAGATACCAAAGATAGTATTGCAAGTTCATCATAGACAAAGGTTCTCTTGCATGATGCAATCCTGTATATAAAACTTCTGGTTCGCTTTCATCTACATTTGGATTGTCAGAAACTTTTACATAATACAATGGCCTGCCTTGGTGAGTGGTTTGACCAGTTGAACTTGCAGACGCTTTTATAGAAATTAAATTGGGGTACAGATTTGCCATTTTATCCAAATCGTTTAACATTTCTTGGTAAGTTGTAAAACCACCCATACTCCCTAAATTAAAATTTTGAGGTACAGGGTAACTTTCTTCGGTACAACCCATATCCTGCCCAAATCTTTTATTTGCCTGCGAAGCTGCCTTCTTATTGGATAGTGCTTTTTTGGCTGCCGGCAAGTCTGCTAAATTTCGCTTCGCATAAAAATTTGATAAATCATCAATTAAAACAGTTGGATTTAAACCCTTTTCTACTAATTGATTGTACTCATAATCGGAAACCTCTAAAGAAAGCATTTCACCTTGAGTATGATTATGCGACAGATGCACACCACAATGCACATCGATACCCAATTTTGCAATTTGGTCGAATGTATCGTCCGAATGTAACCTTACCTCTACTTTTTTGTAATTAGAATACTGTAGTGTAGTTTTCTCTTGTGCATATATATCAAGTGTAAATTGAACCAATAAACAGAAGCATAAAACTAAATTTAAAATTGTTTTTATTTTTTTCATTAAATTAAAAATTTTTTTTATTTTGAAAATTTGTAGTTAAGTGTACTATTTTTTGTTAAAAAGGTTTCCTGCATTCTCCATTTTCTATAATAATGTTAATATAATGAGCTTATTTTAATGTAAAAGTAGATAGTGTTAGACGGAACGAGAACTTAAATATAGCCAATGAGAATGGCGAGTCTATTTAATGAAATATATTAGAAAAAAAACGTATAAACTTATATAAATGGTTAATGTGTTAAAAATACAAGAAAGAAACAAAACCCTTGAATAAACGAATAAGGCAGCCTAAATATACAAGTTACTTACATAAAATATTTGGCAATAACCTTGCTTTGAGAAATAATCCAATGAGTTATTAAGGAAGATTTAATTTTTTTGAAAATACTTTATTAAATAAGAATAGTGTTAAATTTTATTAAATTAAATATTGAATACAATATCTTGCTTTTTACCTAAACGCAATTAAGATTTTTATTTTAAATTTAAAAAAAATTACATCTATTTCTTCGAAATTTAATTTTTTTTAAGAAAACTACTCATTTAATCATCTTCAAAATTAATGCTTCGAAAGTCTTTTCAATTCTAAATGCCTTATTATAGGCAACCGTTACTTTTTTTAATTGCCATTTTAAGACAGAGCAATCATTAACTGTTAAAAATAATATTTATTATTAGTAATATTTTATACATTTACTGTAAGATGCTATTTTAACAGATAATGCAATAAGTTTTTTTAACCCCAACTTTAAGAAATATGTTAAATGGTATTTATGAATACATTTTTTTCAATAACACACTCAAAGCTGTAACCCAAGTATATATTAATCGTATATTAATACTACAACCTTTTTAATAAGGGATAGTATTCTATTTTTAACAGAAAAAATTTAAATAACAAACATACGTATGAAAAAAAATAACTTATTATTAAGATTAGTTCGCTTATTTATTTTAGGTCTCTTTTTTTTATTTCAATCAAATTTTAGCTATTCCCAAACGTGCACTTCGGGGGCATTTAATTGGGATGATGGAAATGGCAATGGACAAGTATTTCCTTTTGATTCTCAATCGGAATCTTACACCTTAAACGCAGGGGGAGCACTAGGGATTTCCTTAGAGATTATTGATCCAGACAATTTAAATGCAGATTCTAATTATTACATAGCAGGTAACCACCCATTCGATCCTTTAGGTGGATGTAATTCAACTGGAAATCAGAATGGTCAAGAAGGACCACTTATAAATCAGAGTGTAAATTGTAATGTTGAAGCTGATAATGTACCTGGACAAGGGAGCATTTATGATCCTTGGGATTCAGATTGTAGCCTTGACCCTACTCAAACAAACGGTGTATATGGTGTTAACTATTTTACAATATGGATGCGTTCTGAAAATTCTGATCAAGAAGTAGAATATAGATTTACATTTGACAGACCTACTAATATATTAGACTTTAGAATTTCTGATATTGATGCGGTCGGCTTTTTTGGTGATGTTCAATGTGATTTAGAAAGATTAGGTCAGTCTTATCAAGATGAAGTTAGAATGGAGGCCACCGATTTATGTGGAGATGATGTTCCATTGACTGTTCAGTCCACTACCGCACAACCTGCATCTAATCAAGTAATTAATGGACAGTCATCGTATGCTGAGTACAATCCAAATCAAAATAATAATGTACCTCCAACTGATCAGAACGGTGAAATTATTGTTAACTCTACAAAACCTGTAACTACTTTTTCTATTTTTTATTCTAATGGGCCAGATGACAAAGCTTGGGAAGAGGCTAACGCAGCAGCCTACCCTTGGTGGTCTAATAATAATGGAGTACTTAGTGGTGTTTCAGATGATCATGCTATTAGAATAGATGGATTTGAAATTTGTGCTTGCCCAGTATTTAATATTGCCGTAGCTGGTGATGGTTGTGAGGGGGAAGATATAACTTATACAGTTAGCAGTGATTTTACGGCTATAAGATTAGTAGTTGATGGCGTTGACCAGCCAGCAACGGATAGTTTTACAGTTGTTGGCACAAGTAATGCATCTTATGAAATTATATTAGAAACAGCAAACGGATGTAAGGATTCATTTACTTACACTACCCCTTTATTGGAAGAATGCTGCCCAGTAGAAAATTGTATTCGTCAAGCAGGTGAGTTTACATTTACCAAAAGGATACCTTAATAAGAAGATAAAAATGCCACTTAAAAGTTGATTTCGGATCGCATTGTTAAATTTGAATTCAGTAAAACTATATTGGTTTTATCTTAAATTTGTTACAGCACACCACCTAACAAAACCCTAATACAAACTACCGAAGCCACCAACTTAAGCGAGTGGTTATGATAAACCAGTTAATTCTGTAGCTTCTGTGGCAACAGTTACCCCAAGGTAAATGATCACAATTTTGCTTTTATGGCTGGCCCATTGCAACAATGTATTAGAGAGTCTGGTCAATTTATTATAAAAAAAATACCAAAAAAATTTACAGCATTAACATATTTGCACAAACCCGCTTTCAAAAAGTGGGTTTTTTTTATTGGTAGCTGTGCATCATCGCCCGTGCGCATCGCATCAAAAATCATTCTTTAGCTTAAATACAGTTGCCAACTATAAAACTCATTGGTTTGTTATTAAACTAATGTTACCGCACCTGCAAACCCCCTAATTTTAACTTTACAAATTGTTTATCATATTAATTTGTAGCTAACTTGTAAATGAAATTGTTACTAATAAAGTTGAAACATCTTGTTGGGTGTTGGGTGTTGGGTGTTGGGTGTTTGAAGCTACTTTAAAAACCCTAATATTGATGTATGTAAGTTTATACTTGGTGAGTTAAGCGAGTAGCATATTTAAAATGATTTGGAATTTAAGATTAAACTTGTTTTATAAGGTATTACTGCATATTCATTTTATCTATTAAGCCTCATTTCAGAAAATAAGGTGCTTGTTGTTATTTTAACAACACTTTACCTATCTTTATTTCTGTAAATAATTTTGTTACACAACAAAAAATAAATATGAAACAAGGGCATTTGTTTGCAATCACCTTTTTGGCATTAGCCATAGCCTTAACTGGGCTATTTTTAAAATGGAAAGGGTATACTTATGGTGGCCCTATATTTTTTGTTGGCTTGGTAATGTACCTTATCAACCGTATTGCTTTTTACCGCAGGTTTAAAAAATAAATTGTGTTATAGGAGTGATTGCTAATAAATATATTATGAGTTCGCCTTTACTCGATATAAAATTTTCTCTTATTTTTTTGTATAATTATTTGATCTGTTGGTTTGGACTAAGATCGTTTACAACAAGGCACTATCATTTTAAATATAGCCCTGATAGGAATGGAAACCCCACAGCGGAATGTAATGGAGCGAGGAGTTGGAATGGATAGCAGGGAGTCCATTAATTTGAAAAGAAAAGGTTTCGCTTCAGAAAATAGAAAAAATTGATTTATTATATGAAAAATGTTTACTTACTTAATTTTTTTGTACTTACTTTTTATGGCGTTTTTGCGCAAACCAACCAATACTTATAGTTAGATGGCTTAGACGATAGCGTTGTTTTGCCAGATGCTTCGTAATACTTAGCAGGTGCTAAGGGCTTTGCAATGGCAGGCTGGTTTTATACCGATGAGTTACGTTACGGGCAAAGAATGTTAGGTTATAGAGGTGCCAGCGAAAATGAGTTTTATGTAATTATGCTAAACAATGGCGCGTTAGAATGTAGGTGGTTGCCCAATGATAAATTTTATGAAATTGCAACTACAGAATTTACAACTTTACCAGAGCAATGGCAACATTTGGCTTTTATTTATGCGGGCCGCGCAATTGAATTATATATTGACGGTGTGTTGAAAGGTTGGGCAGCGGCTGGTGGTGTTTTTGATGATGCTGCGGTTATTTTTCTATTAAAGAATCGGTAACTACTTGTTGTCATTTTTATTTTGGTGGCGGTGTTAATGAAGTAACGCTAGGAAACAAAGCCTTAACGCCCGATGATATTAAAGAAATGATAGCAAATGAGTTGAAGGGTGATGTAGAAGGCTCGAAGCTTTACTACAAGGGTAATTATGGAGTGCTTAGTGAAGAAAATAGTTCTATTAAGCAAGTCATTTGTGAAGTTGCTGCGCCCCTAAAAAATGCGACTTTAAGCAACTTGGCTTTAACTTCTTCTGCTAATATGCTTTTACAAAATAAAGATAAAGTAATTGGTTTTGAAGATTTTACTTTAACAAATTTACAATGATATCCGAGCTCAGCAAATGAAGTTATTTTACTTATTTTTAAAGATAGCTACTTAACTGCCACAGTTAAAGTGATTGACAATTTGGGTAAAATGGTTTGGTTTAAGCAATTTAAAAATACTGTTTTAAATCAGCAGGTAAAGTTAAATTTAGAAGGTTTATCCAAAGGTGTTTATTTGGTTACGATTAGGACTGAAAAAGGTAATAGGGTTAAAAAATTGGTGGTGGAGTGATAATGAAATTTGATGAAATATACCTCGCAGTCACCTTAAGATCAACTTTGTTTTAATGATTATTGGCAAATAGAAAAATTGGTTGATGATATTAAAGTGAAACTGTGCAAAATCTAAAAATTTACTTTAGTATTATTTTTGTATTTTGAGGTCGCTTATATGTCAAATACTTTTACGGGTTCAGAAAAACTAAACACCAAATGGTTTGTATTGCATAATCCTTCTTCTGGTGGATGGAAAGGCCAACGTGATTGGCCCCGTATCAACAAATTATTAAATGATTTAAATTTTTCTTTTGTTACCGAAAAAACGGAATATAAGGCGCACGCACTTGAATTAATAAAAGAAGCATTACATCAAAATTTTAAGAAATTTATTGTAATTGGTGGCGATGGTAGCTTAAACGAAGCAGTTAACGCCATTATAAATTTTGGCCACCAAAAAACAGAAGATTGTGTAATAGGCTATTTACCGGTTGGTACCGGAAACGACTGGGCTAAAACAATGAACATACCGGTAAATAATTACAAACAATCTTTACAAATTATTTTAAACAATAAAATTTTACGGCAAGATGTAGGCGTGGTTAATTGCCAAAAAAATGGCCAACCGCTACAACGTTATTTTATGAATATTGCCAGCATTGGTTTTGGTGGTGCAGTTAGTAAACGGCTGGAAACTATGCGTGAAAAAGGAGTTAAAACTGGCAAACTTGCCTATTTATTTTCTGTATTGCGTGGCATGTTTAATTACAAGGCCGAAAAATTAAAATTTAACTTTAACAACCAAGTAGAAGATAGTAAGTTATACTTTGGTGTTGTAGCCATTTGTAAGTTTTTTGGTGGTGGCATGCAACCCGCCCCACATGCACATCCGGCAGATAATTTATTTGAATTGACTATTGTTGATAAATTGAACCCCTATCAAGTAATTAAAAGTTTGAGAAATTTTTACAAAGGAAAAATAGAGCAATATCAACAAGTTAATTTTTATAAAACTAACCACTTAGAGGTTAGTAATACCCTTATGCCCTTATTAATTGAAACTGATGGAGAGTTTGTAGGGGAAACACCAGCCAGATTTAGCTTACTGGCCAATAAAATAAACGTAATAATTAACAATGATGATTTTTTGTAGAGCAATTGTTTTGCTTGCCCTGTTGTGCTTAGTTTTAAAAGCTACTGCACAAATAAGTACAGATATTTATTTGATAGATATTAACCTTCAAGACTACAATTTGAACTATGAAAACCTAAAGAATATTACCGATAGAGAAGGTTATGACAATCAACCTCACTTTAGTGCCGATGGTAATCATTTGTTGTTTTCTTCCATAAGGTCGAATAAGCAATCTGACATTTATAAGTATGATATAATAACTGAGGAAATCACTCAAATTACTAATTCAGAAGAAGCAAGTGAATACTCGCCTACTTATTATAATAATGGGAAGTACATTTCTGTTGTTCAACAAGATTGGGACAAAACCCAACACCTAATGTCAATTGAAGTAAAAAGCGATAAAAAGAAAATAATGCTGAGAAGGGAAACACAAATTGGTTACCACGTTTGGTTGAGCAAAAAAGATGTTGCCTTGTTTATAGTTGGTGAACCACACAAATTGGCCAAAGCAAAAAAGAGAGGAAAGAAAGCTACTGTTATAGATGAAAAAATTGGTGCTGCATTACAAAAAGTGCCGGGCAAAAAAGCAGTTGCTTATCAGTTTTTTGAAGATAGCACACAATGCCAAATAAAAGAGTTTCAAATAAGAAGAAGAGCAGCTAAACCTGTTTGCGAATGTTTGGAAGATGCGGTTTCATTTGTTTATTTAAAAGATGGTAACATTGTGTCTGGTATTGGCAACAAACTTTATTTATTTGATAAAAAAAGAGCTGCCAAAGGTTGGACATTAATAGCCGATTTTAGCGACATTGAAGATTTTGATTTTTACAGAATTGCCATTAATCAACAAGAAACACAAATGGCTTTGGTGGTGAACAGGAAAAAGTAAGTTTTACAGCTAAGCATTTATGCAATCGCTCCATCAACCACCGGTGCGGCAATTGCTACCAATTCCATATCAATGTTTAGCTTTTCCATATCGGCTTTAGTTATTTTCACTTGTACTAAATCGCCAATTTTAAAAACGGTATCGTTTAACATACCAACTATAGCTTGTTTAGCTTCTTTGTAAACATACTTATCATAAGGCAATCTTTCAATAGGTACTAAGCCTTCACATTTGTTTTCAACAATTTCTATAAACAAACCATAATGTTTTACTCCCGAAATCATTCCTTCAAAAGTTTTACCCACTTTATCTAACATAAACTCTACTTGCTTATATTTGGTGGCAGCACGTTCTGCTTTTACGGCTTTTACTTCTTGGTTAGAACAATGTACCAATATCTTTTCTAAAAGATCACGCTTTGCGGGGTAATTTTTTTGTAACACTTTTGTTAAGCGACGATGCACTAAAACATCTGGATAACGGCGAATAGGTGAAGTAAAATGCGTATAATAATCAAATGCTAAACCATAATGACCTATATTATGAGTAGTATATTTAGCCTTTGACATAGAGCGAACCGCCATATAACTCAACAAGTGTTGTGCAGGCGTTCCGTTTACTTCTGCCATAATTTTATTCATAGAATGAGCAACTGTTTTGGTAGAAGTTAAATCTAATGCTAAATCGAAAGTAGCTGCATAATGGTTAAAGGTAATTAGCTTTTCCATATCTGGCACATCGTGTATGCGGTAAGGAAAAGGGATGGTGTTTTTTATTTTCTTCTCCTTTTCAAAGATTGAAGTAGCTACCATACGGTTAGCTAACAACATAAAATCTTCCACCAACATATTAGCTTCCTTTCGTTTTTTTACATATACTGAAACAGGTTTTCCCTTTTCATCAAATTTAAATTTAACCTCCTCAGTTTCAAATGATATGGAACCACCTTTAAAGCGTTGGCCTCTCAATTTTTCTGCCAAATCATTCAGTAGTAAAATTTCTTTTGCAAAATCACCTTCTCCGGTTTCAATAACGGTTTGTGCTTCATCGTAGGTAAATCTTCTATCACTATAAATAACAGTGCGGCCAAACCACTGGTTGTGCAGCTTACCTTTTGCATCTAACTCAAAAATTGCAGCATAACATAATTTAGTTTCTTTTGGCCTTAAAGAACAAAGCTCATTCGAAATTTTTTCGGGCAACATTGGCAACACTCTGTCAACCAAATAAACAGAAGTTGCTCTTTTAATGGCTTCTTCATCTAAAGCAGAACCAGGTTTAACATAATGGCTTACGTCGGCAATATGCACACCAACTTCGTAATTGCCATTATCTAAATATTTTACGCTTATAGCATCATCAAAATCTTTGGCATCTTTAGGGTCAATAGTAAAAGTAGTTACCTCTCTATAATCACGCCGTTTTTTTATCTCTGCATCAGAAATTTTGGTGCTTAATTTTTCGGTTTCTTGCAGTACGGCTTTAGGGAAACTTAAATTAAACCCATGCGCCACTAATATAGATTTCATTTCTACATCATTTAAGCCTGGTTTACCTAATATTTCTGTTACTTCGCCAGTTGGGCTTTTTTTTCGAGCATCCCATTCCAGCAATTTTACTATTACTTTATCTTTATTTTTTGCATTTTTGGTTTTGTTTGGCGGTATAAAAAAGTCTACCTGAATGTTGTTACTATCAGGTATTACAAATGCGTAAGATTTGGTAATATTAATAACCCCAACAAATTCGGTTTGATGTCGTTTAATAATTTTTACTACTTTACCTTCTTGATTTTTGGTTCGCTTTCTTGCTAAAAAAACTTCTACTTCTACCGTATCGCCATCTAAAGCACGGTTAATGTTAGCAGCTTTTATAAAAATATCGTTGGTATGAGCTTCTGATATAACATAAGCATTACCACCTTTATTCATATCTATTATGCCAACAACAGGTTGGCCTTTGGTTACAGTTTCACGATTAAATTGTAGCTGCCCATTTTCGTTTTTCTTTACTTTGCCTTGTTTTTCTAATTTATTGATCGCATAATATATCTGCTCTTGAAAAATTTTTTTCTTAGTAAAATGTTTTACTATTTTATTTTTTGAAAGCCAAATATCTTTATTAGCAATTAAGTAACGCATTACTTTTTCTATTACCTCATTTGAGGTATATGCTTTTATTTTCTTATTATTTTTTGCCATATTTAAAAGGGAGATAGGAAATAAGTGCATCCCTTAAGCACACAAATCAATTAATGTAATGAGTGAGTTTAGATAAATTAAAGCATCATCTGTTAGTAATAGTTCCAAATTATCATTAATTATTTGTTTACACAAATAACCAAGGGTTTTTATCTACCCAATAAAAAATAATAATTTATAATGTAATCAATTTTTTTAAAACTGATGGCTGTATTTTATGGTGTAGCTTCTTGGTGCATTAATTAATGCTGGGCGTAGTGAATACTCACTATTTAATATATTTTTAGAAATAAAAGCTAAACTCGATTTTGAGGTGAAATTGTATCTCAAACGAGCATCCCAAACAAAACTACCTCTATTATGTTCTTCTCGCCATGCTTTAACACCGGGTAAAATCCAATTAAACGATTCATCAACGGCTTGCATAAAGCTGTAAAATCGCATTGAAGTGCCTATGGCAACTTTGTTTATTGTAGATTCTGCATCTAACTTAAAAGTATGTTGAAAACGATATTTTAAAATATTGTAGTCGGCGGAAGAAAGTTTTAACTGTAGGCTATCAAAATTTTGGTATTTAGGGTTGGTATAAGTGTAACCCATTAAGGTTCGGGTTGGTAAACCAAATAGCTTGCCTTGGCCTGCTAAAGTAAAATCACCACCAATAATGCGGGTATTACCAATATTAATAGATTGGAAACCAACTTCTAAAGGGCCTTCTAATTGAAGTGCCGTTGCATAATCCCATTCTGGATATAGCAATGGCAATACGTTTTCTAAATCTGGGCTTGTTCCGAAAGAAAATTCCATCATATCTTGATATTCATTAATGAAGCCTGTTACATCTATAAAGCCTTCCCATTCTGATATTTTGAAACCTTGTTTTACACCAATTTCGGCCGACCAGCCTGTTTCGGGGGTTAGGTTTGGGTTAGGGAAAACCCCAACATCAAAACTACTAACTTGGCCTAAATTGGTTTGTATAAATTTTTCTGCTATTGTTGGAAAACGATAAGCTTGCCCAAATGAGGCTCTTATATAAGTGGCCTCAAATGCTTGATAATTTACACCGGCTCTAAAAACGGGTTTTGCATCGCTGGTTTTACCTAAGGTATTGTTTCCATCTTCATCAATTACATAATCATCAATAGCATTGCTTTCGTAACGGGCGCCTAACGATACGTTTAAATTATCCCAAAACTCTTTATCTAACTGTAAATAAGCAGCTACGTTAGAAGAACCAATAATGTTGCTTCCTTTTACTTCCGTAATAATTGGATCATTAAAAAGCTCAGATCTTGAATTGGCTAACGATCCTACCAAACCTGTTGTAATTGTAAATTTATTTTCTTCAAAGCGTTTTTGTACTTGCAATTCGCTGTAGTAAAAATCGGAAATTGTAGTTTGGCCAGTATCTGTAATGTTATCGTTTTTGAAAAAACGGTTCAATAGCTTAAATCGCCAGCCATTTTTAGTAAAATATTCAATAAATGGATCAACAGTTAATTTTAATCCATCATTATTAATTGGTGGGGTTGACCGCCAAAGTTGATACATCCCTACTGGGTTGTAAGATGCGCTAGTGTTGTCATTATCATAATCCCAAATTAAAAAACTAACAGAGGCGTTTCTCATAAAATTGACATTTAAACCAAAGGTTAGGCCATCAACATTTGGCCTAAATCTTAAATTGGCGCTTACTCGCCCACGTTTAGAATGTTGGCTTTGTCGAAATCCATCGCTGGTATACAAATAAGAGCCCAAAACCAAATCTAAGTGCTTAAATTTTTGTTTGTGAGACAATGAAATACCAGATTCAATAGGAAACCGTCCTTTCCACCAGCCTTTTTTAACGGTATCGATTACCGCTCCGGTATTATCTAAAACATTTACACTATTGTTTCTGGGGTTTTGCCACATACCTGTAAATAAAGATACCTTGGTTTCTGGCTTATCTGTAGGGTAGCCGGTACGTAAATTTATAATTCCGTTCATAGCTGCAGAGCCATATAAAGCAGAGGCTGCTCCTTTTATAATTTCTATTTGGCTTACGTTTTCTACTGGTAAGAAATCCCAATTAGGAAAACCAGAATCGGCAGTTAACACGGGTAAACCATCCATTAATAACATAACCCTACTGCCGGCCCCATAGCTATAGCCACTTCCGCCTCTAATGTTGGCCTGGCCATCAACTACATCTACGCCAGGTACCCGTTCTATTGATTGTGATATTTCGGTATCGTTAGCATTACCAATAGTGGCTGGCTTCAATACTTCCATTGAAACGGTTACTTTACTTAATGGTTTTTCATATTTACCTTCAGATATTACTACGGTTTCTAACAAAGTAGAAGAGGTACCCAATTCTACATTAAGAGTAATTGACTTTCCGGCACCAATGTATTGGTTAATATCTCTGGCTTCGTAGCCCATAAAACTAAAATTAATGGCGTGTGTGCCTTCGGGTAGTTCTATTTTATAGTTGCCATCAAAATCGGTTTGCGCCCCTATTAAATCTTCTCCTACTTTGGTTGAAATATTAACAAAAGGAAGAGGATCACTATTTTGGGCATCGGTTACAACGCCTGTAATAGTGCCATTTTGAGCAAAAACGGCCAAATTTAGTACTAATAAAAGTAGAACTGAGAAGTTAAGCTTTATCATATTCATAAACACTGGTTTTGAATGAGTTGTTTTTTACAAATTAACACTTTTTAAACTTTAAAGCAAAAGCAAATCTAATAAAATATATCAATTTTCTGTTATTAAAATAATAAGTCCTAAAATGTTAAACTATAAAAAAAATTCGAATTTCAAATTTACTTAATGATTAAAAACAATTCAAAGTAAAGTGATCTTCAAACTATTTTGTTAATACTAAAGTATGAAAATTAAATTTCATACCCAAGTGCCAAAAAATAGTTCTTTAGGTTTATTTATAATTACTTTACCTAAAGTGTTACAATTTAAAGCAACGTTTTGTTATTAATCAGTTCAATATTATTAACTTTATGAATAAATTTTTTAAAATGAAAAACATTTTGACCTTGTTATTACTATTACCACTAATAGTAACTGCACAAAACCGTGAAATTGAGAAAATAGTTAACCGTATTGACTTTAAGCAAGATACCGTAAAAGCTGTTTTTGATTGGGTAACAGACAACATTAAGTACGATGTGGTTTTATTAGAAAAAGTAAAACTAAACGGTATTGAAAACATAAAGCTTAACAATAGTAAAAAGCTTAGAATTGCCAATGCCATAAAAACCAGAAAAGGAGTTTGCCAACATTACTCTGAGTTGTTTGATGCTATTATGCAACATTTAAACTATCAGTCTGTAATTGTATCGGGTTATACTCGCAGCCCTGTAACGCAAAAACTTAGCCTTTTAGGCCACGCATGGAATGCCGTAAAAGTAAACCACAAATGGATTTTACTTGATGCTACTTGGGGGGCAGGTTACGTTACCGATAAAAATGTTTTTAAAAAAATGTATAAACCACAATACTATAACATAGATCCTACCAAAGCAATTTTTAGCCATATACCTTACAACCCTTCGTGGCAATTATTAGCTCAACCTGTAAGTTATAGTGCCTTTGATAATAATGAAATAGAGCATGCCAATCTTAAACCAATAACTGATAATAGTGCCATTCAACAATTTTTACAGTTAAACAAAATAGAACAGCTATCTGATGCTTTAAACAGATCTAACAAAATGGGAAACGCTAACTTGGCGGTAGAACGTTGGCGCAGTTTAAAAACACAAAATATAAATGTAACTTACCGTAACAGCAAGGTAGAATTATATAATGGAGCTTCTGAAATTATGCGTGATGCTACCGGAAAATTTAATGATTACGTATATGCCAAAAACAATAGATTTCGAAAGGCCAAATGGACAAAAGCATTCACAAGTAATTATATGACTGCTTTATTAGCAGCTGCCGAAGCAGCTCATAATAGATTTTTAAGCATAAAAGACAATGACCCAACTTTAAGTTCTGATTTAACCGCAACACTAAGCAATACCACTTCCTTTATAAAACTGGTAAAAAAAGAATTAAATTATATTAATAATAAATGGCCCAAATAAAACGAAATAAATTTATGTTATTTTTGAGGCATCGAAATAATTGCAAATTTAAAAAATCAACTAAATAAAGGGCAGCTGCCAGGAGTTGAAGCGCAAATGAAAATGGCGCCGCTAACACGTGGTAAAATTTCACCTCACCTTATTGAACAATATGCTAAGTCGGCAAAAAAAGCGGCAATACTTTGCCTATTATATCCTCAAAATAATGCTTTGCATTTTGCATTAATTAAAAGGGTTAGTTATGAAGGTGTTCACAGTAATCAAGTTGGTTTTCCAGGCGGTAAATTAGAGCTAAACGAAACCCCTTTAGAAGCGGCTTTGCGCGAAACCGAAGAGGAAATTGGTGTAAAGGTTGCCGAAAGTGCTATTATTGGCTCATTAACCGAACTGTATATTCCACCGAGTAATTTTTTGGTTTATCCTTATGTGGCGCACATAAATGCTGCGCCACAATTTGTTTTAGAAAAGAAAGAAGTTGCTTATTCTATTGAAGTTTCATTAGCAAATTTATTGAAACCTGAAAATATTAAAAACAAAGAAATGCAATTTAGCTATGGTACTTTAAACAATCCATATTTTGGCTTAAAAAATGAAATAGTTTGGGGAGCAACAGCAATGATATTAAACGAACTACGAGAAGTTTTACTACGTGGAATGTAACCTTTCTTTTTAATACAACGTTGTTTTTTAAGAAGCAATTGTTGTAGCGAAATTTAAAATTTACCTATTTTGTTTTCCGTTTTAGAGTAAAGCAATTAGCTTTTGATAAAGCTTTATAAAATGATCTTTAAAAAATAAATGCCCCCTTTAAATCATTTCTTAGCCAAATAAATATTATCGACTAATTTCAATAGCCTATTCAAAATCAATATATTAGCCTTTACAAAAAACCAATAATAAAACAAATGCAAATAATCCGTTAGCTTCTCTTGTTGCTCCCAATGTTTTATTGGCCAATCGAGCGTAAGTACAACATAAAATTAGCGTAACAGTTGTTGGAGCAGAAGAAGGCTTTTCCCTAATTGGTGTAAACGTAATTATAAAAGATGGCGTTGGCAGCCCAGTAAGTTTATTAGCACCACAATTTAAAACCGATGCAGATAATAATTTTTTGCACCCAAGTGGCATAGCAGATTATAGTGCATAATGGAATGGTGAAAACCCAAATGTACTGTTTGGTAATTTTCAACCGGAGCTTCTTGAGGCCGAAAATGTACAGGCAAATGATTAAATGGTGTAATAGCGAAATGCGCCCTTACCATCCGCAACTCAATAACTTAAAAGCCTATTTTTAAAATGGAGATACCACTACACACAATATTTATATTTTGAATAGGCCGGCCAGTTTTAAAATTTAAAACGCACCAAAAATCAATTGTCAATTGTTGTACCGTTGGTTTTTATTTTTATATTTATTTTACTTTATTTGAGCTTTCAAATCATCATCCAATCCATATTAATATTTACAGCTATTCCGCTTTCTACCAAAAGCGGCGTATTTGTTTTGTGGCTGCACAGTAGGTCTTTCAGCGTTTTGGTGGGCATTGGTTTTATTGCCCGTTGTGGTGTAGCGGTGTTAAATGGAATTGTGTTGGTGGCTTATTTTAATCAATTAAAAACAGCAAGAATGACTAATGTTGTAGAAAGAAATAAAAAGAGAAAGAGGGTTCGATTACGTTCGGTAATTACGGCGGCAGCCGTGGCTTCCTTAGGTTTTTTACCGGTAGCGTTAAGTAACAATGCCGCAGAAGCAGCAGTACAAAAACCATTGGCAACGGTACTAATTGGTAGATTGATAACCGCAACTTTGTTTACCCTAATTGTGTGGCCTATTTTATATTATTATTCAGCAGTAAAACTTCGTTTGGGTTTATCATCATCTAAAACGCCCACTTCAAAATTTGTAGCTAAACCTTTAAGTATTTTATTTTTTTTGGGTATGATGCTTAATATAGTACAAGCAAAAAACAAAACGACTTTAAACCCAAATAAACCCATAAGCACCGTTGAACAAGCTATTGATGCTGCATTAAAAAACCATCCAAAAATAAAGTTAGGCAACTTACAAATAGAACAGCAAAAACAGTTAAAAGATGCAGCTTATGTATTACCAAAAATGAGCATCAGCGGAGCATACGGACAATTTAACTCTAATACATTTGACCAAAGTTATGCGATTTCGCAAAGTTTCAATCCATTTTTGGCTAAGATAAAAAAGGGCTTAGCTGCCGGTTATCTTCAAAAAAGTGAATTGGAGTTGGCTATGGCAGAGAGCGAACTAAAGCATCATATAAAAACCCTTTGGGACCAGGCTGCTTACCATAGCGCACTTAATCAACTTTTAGAAGAAAAGGAAAACTTATACAAACAGTTCACTCGTTTTGCCAATGAAGCTTTTCAAAAAGGAGAAACAGGTAGCCTCGAAAAACATTCGGCAACGTTGGTTTATCAAAACGTAATGATGGAACAGAAAAACGCCCTTGCCGAAAGTGAAAACATCATAACAAAATTAGAAGCCCTAATTATGGGAAATGTTGAATTGGAGGCGGTAAATTATGAAGCTCAAAACTTAAAAGAAAATCTACAAGCCATAACGATTGCTCAGCATCCTCAATTAAAAATTTTATTAAAAGAAATAGAAATTGCCCAAAATAAAACGAAAGCCAGCAACGCAGAACGCAAACCTGATTTTACAATTGGTTATCAAGTTCAATCGTTTAGAGGTATATTAGAAATAGATGAAGAAGAAGTTGAGTTTGATAGAATACCCCGTTTTCACGGCTTTGAGTTAGGTATTGAAATACCCGTTTTTGGCAAAGGCTATAAAGCCCTAAACAAGGCTAATAAAATAAATGAGTTGTTAAAAGAAGAAGAAGTAAAGCTATTAAAAATAGAAATTGACAACCATTTAAAAACGTTGCAAAATCAATTTACTCTTCAAAAAGAAAATGTAGGCTTTTATACCAACACCGCACTACCCAATGCCCAACAAATTAAAGAAGAAGCTATAGAAGCCTACCAAACCGGCGCTTTAGATTTTAATGATTACTTAGAAAATGTGAACCTGTATTTTGAAACGATGGAAAATTATTTGGCGGCTGTTCAATCGTTTAATCAGCTTGTTTTTGAGGTAGCGTATTTGGTTGGAGAGTAAAAAAGGTACAAGGTTAGTAAAACCTAATTGCTGTTGCAAATAGGTGGCACGGCTTATTGGCCAAACATTGAGTTGTGGCAACCGTATTAGGAGTAGTTAGGCAGATAGAAAGAAACGAGTTAATGATGTACCTTCTCTGCTTGCGCCAGTCTTTTCGGCTGGTGGTTAAATGTATTTTAGTCTATTAGATTTTTAAGTTGGTGCTTTTATGATTGCGATTTTATTGAATGAGGTGATTAAAATAGACTTGAAATTTACGTTCCACAAGTTGGAAAAGAATTGCGGTAGAATGGGTTTGTTTTATCTTTTATTCTGCCCACTTTCTTCATATTAAGCTTTGATTAGAGCAAGTATCGTAATAAAAAGAACGCAAAGCGCAAACACTAAAATTCCACCATTCGGTATTTTAAGGTAAAATAACATTAAACAAATCATACTTGTATTTTCCAAACTTAAAGTCCAAAAATAAGATCCGCATACAATTACAAGATTCTTTATTCTATTTATGATTCTATTTTTAATTTGTTCAAAGACATTGAATTCATTAGGGAGTTTTATAAAAAAAATGTTGTTTTTGATCGTCTGATAGTCGCGTTCTAAAAGTTTATTTACAAACATTAAATCCCTAAAGTTCATTCTTAATAAAGGATTAAATAAAATGTAGAGCTTAGAATTACAAAAACTAAAAACCAAAGGAAAATTTGATTTTCTTTGACTCTTTCAACAGCAAATAGGGTAGAAGCAATTACTATTGGGAAACCTATTATTTGTTGAAATATTTTCTTTAATACTTCTGAAACTCACTACAAAAAATTCCGGTATGACGGGAAAAAGAAAAAACCAACCAACAAACCACCGAAGCCCCAAATCTAAACCCTATAGCAGTGGTTACGCCATTTGTGCGGTGATTTGAAGCGGTGGCAAAATAGTATTTGAACGGATGGCGAGATCAAAAGTTACAACGAGTTTGTGGTTTTGCTTACAAAAAATTTAACAAGTATGGTATATTGCGAAAACAAAAATTACTTTTCAAAATAATTAAATTAGCGTATATTTGCCGACAAAATATATTCTACCTTCCTACTGTGAATAAAAGCACTATCTAAATAATTGATAAAAACGAAAATGAGATTTGACGAATTGGGTTTAATGCAACCTATATTAAAAGCATTAGCAAAAAAAAATTATACCGAACCAACTCCTATACAAGCCAAAGCAATACCTATTATATTAAATAGAAATGATGTGTTAGGTTGTGCCCAAACGGGTACGGGCAAAACAGCAGCTTTTGCTATACCAGTTATTCAACTAATTGAAAAAATAGAAGGGCAAAACAAGAAGCCAATTTTAAGGGCTTTAATTGTTACGCCTACGCGCGAATTAGCGATACAAATAGATGAAAACATTACCGCTTATGGCGAATTTACCAATATAAAAAATACGGTAATATTTGGCGGCGTAAAACAGGGTAAGCAAGTTGAAGCATTAAAAAAAGGGGTACACATATTAGTTGCTACACCAGGTAGATTGTTAGATTTGGAACAACAAGGCTATATTGATTTAAGTACCATAAAACTATTTGTTTTAGATGAAGCTGATAGAATGTTAGATATGGGTTTTATAAACGATATTAGAAAGTTGTTGAAGTTGATTCCTGAAAAAAGGCAGTCTTTATTCTTTTCGGCAACTATGCCCGATAATATTGTTGAGCTGTCGAGAAAGATATTAAAAGACCCTAAAAAAATTGAAGTAAGCCCAGTTTCATCTACGGCAGAAACCGTGCAACAACAGTTGTATTATACTAACCGAAACCTTAAAAAAGATTTGTTGCTACACCTGTTAAAAGATGAAAAGATGGATCAGGTGTTGTTGTTTTCGAGAACTAAACATGGCGCTGATAGAATTGTTCGAAATTTAAAAAAGAGTAAAATTAAAGCGGCTGCGATACACGGAGATAAAGCACAAAATCAACGCCAAAAAGCTTTAAAGCAATTTAAGGAAAAAGAGCTACGGGTTTTAGTGGCTACAGATATTGCTGCAAGAGGTATTGATATTGATAAGTTAAATTATGTTGTGAATTACGATGTTCCGAATGTAGCCGAAACTTATGTGCATAGAATTGGTAGAACGGGCAGAGCTGGTGAAGAAGGGATGTCGATTTCGATATGCGAACCAGAAGAAAATGCGTACATTAGAGCTATTGAAAAATTGATTCAGCAAAAAATACCGGTGATAAACGATCATCCTTATCCGCAAACGGAAAAGCCCATGACAGATAAAGAGAAAAAAGAATGGAACAAAGAAAAGCAAAGAAAAAAACAAGAGTTTTTTGCTAACCGTAAAAAGAATATGACCAGAGCCAGGTATTAGTTTTGGTCGGTTTTAAAACTTGGGTTACCTTTTATTATTTAGTGTTGAAATAATTTATTGTAGTCCAAGTTTTTATGTAGTATCAAGCAACACTTTTTGTATTTCAATCCGCTTAAGCACTTACAAAACTGGTTACGTCCAATTTTTTTTTTTAGCTTTCGGTCGGTTCATTTAAAAATGCACCTAATTTCATTTGTGTTTATTTTGTTTAAACAACAATACCGCTTCTATGGTAATTAATTTGCCCCAAATGATAGCTTAAATGCGTTGTAAATTGAAACAAGTAAAACAAGGTAGATCGCTCACCCATAAAATCAAATTCGAAAGGTTTTTGTAAATGTTCATCGCTCAATTTTGGCACCACTTCATTTATCATTTGTATAGTGGTATCTATTTTGTGTAACATGTCTTTTCTCGGAATTGCACTACCCGAAAACTCAAACTCACGATCTCTAACATAATCCGTTCCACCCATAATATGGCCTATAAAATGATTGAGATTACCAACCAAATGTAAAGCTAAACTACCAGCCGAATTTTTTACACCATTCACCTTCAACCACAAATCATCTTCATCTGGATAAGCTTCAATCTCTTTCGCTAATTTTTTTAAATCTCTATCTAAAAAATATAAAATTATTTGTTGCATAATTTTTTTTAAGTGGGATGTATAGTTATCACCACCGATTTTGATGCCGGTGTTTTACTAATTTTTGATTGCTGATCTATAGGTACTAAAACATTTGCTTCAGGAAAATAGGTAACCACACATTGCCTACTTACCTCATAAGGTACCACAATAAATTTCTTCGCCAACCTTTCAATTCCATTAAAATTACTTTTCAAATTTACCACTTGTTCGCTAACTAAATCAGCCTTTTGCATATCATAAGGGTTCATAAAAACAACCCGCCTTTCATTGGCAATACCTCGGTATCTATCATTTAAACCATAAATAGTAGTGTTATATTGATCGTGACTTCGGTTGGTCATCATTATATATTCTCCATCTTTTAAAACAATTTCGGATGGCTGATTAATGGTGAAATGCGCTTTTTCGTCGGCAGTATTAAACTCCCCATCTCTATTACAATTGGGTAAATAAAAACCATTAGGCAAGCGCACTCTTTTATTATATTCTACAAAACCAGGAATTGTTTTTTCAATAGCATCCCTAATATAATCATAATTGCGCACCATTTTATTCCAATCAATGTTCACCTTTTCGCCCAATGTAGCTTTCGCCATTTCAGCAACTATAGCTGGTTCACTTTTTAAATGTTCAGAAATAGGTGCTAAAACACCTGCGGAACTATGCACCACACCCATCGAATTTTCAACCGTAACAAATTGCTTTCCGCTTGCTTGCTCATCTATATTAGTTCTACCCAAACAAGGCAAAATTAAAGCTTCTTCGCCCGTAACCAAATGGCTACGATTTAGCTTGGTTGATATTTGAACGGTAAGCTTACACTTTCGCAATGCCTTGGCCGTATAAGCCGTATCAGGTGTGGCCGATAAAAAGTTACCACCCATTGCAATAAAAACTTTACCCGCTTCAGTATGCATAGCTTTAATGGCATCTACAACCGCATAACCGTGTTCTTGCGGCGGCTTAAAACCAAACTGTTTTTCAATACTATCTAAAAAAGTTTGCGGTGGTGCTTCCCAAATACCCATAGTACGATCGCCTTGTACATTACTATGTCCACGCACCGGGCAAGTGCCTGCGCCAGGTTTACCAATAGCTCCTTTTAGCAATAGCAGGTTTACTATTTCTTGCACATTGGCTTCAGCGTTTTCGTGTTGGGTAATGCCCATTGCCCAGCATATAATTATTTTTTTATGATGCTTTAGCAACTCAACCGCAGCATTAATTTTTGATGTTTCAACTCCACTCTGTTTAGCTAAGTTTGTAAAATCTTGTTTTTTTAGCTCTTTTATAAATGCATCATATCCGCTTGTTTTATTTTTAATAAATTTGACATTAAAAACGCTGCCCGCTTTTTTTTCTTCTTCTTGCCAAAGCCTTAACATAATGGCTTTTAGTAAAGCAACATCTCCATTAGCTTTTACCTGCAAAAACAAATCGGTCAAATTAGTGCCACCACTTAACATTTTTAATGGCCGTTGTGGGTTGGAGAAGTTGATTAAACCAGCCTCTGGCAAAGGGTTAACAGTAATAATTTTACCTCCATTTTCTTTACACTTTTCTAAAGCCGACAGCATACGCGGATGGTTAGTGCCAGGGTTTTGACCAATTACCATTACCACTTCTGCCTCGTAAAAATCGGCAAGCGTTACCGAACCTTTACCAATACCCAAAGTTTCGTCCAAGCCTTTGCCACTACTTTCGTGACACATATTAGAACAATCGGGCATATTATTGGTGCCATAAGCTCGCACAAATAATTGATACAAAAAAGCAGCCTCGTTACTGGTTCTTCCGCTCGTATAAAAAATAGCATCGTCTGGTTTTGGTAATTCATTTAGGTGTTCAGCAATTAATTTAAAAGCAGCCTCCCAACTTATGGGTTCATAAAAATTACTGTCTTTAGCTAAGTACATTGGTTCGCAAAGGCGGCCTGTTTTGCCAATTTCAAAATCGCTCCAAGTAGAAATAGCTGGCACACTATTTTCTTCAAAAAACGTACGATCACATTTTTTTCTGGTCGCTTCTTCTGCAATTGCTTTAATCCCGTTTTCGCAATATTCGGCTATTTTGCTTCGCTCATCTTCTGGGTCGGGCCAAGCACAACCTGGGCAATCAATACCTTTTTGTTGATTAAGTTTTAAACTGGTTTTTAATATGTCGATAGGCGGCATATATTTAACAGCATGATAAACCGATGTAGCAACACCTTGTGCGCCAACCGCCTGTTTTTTTGCTTCGCTTATTTTTATGCCCGTAGGTTCATCTGGGTTTTGAGCTGCCGATTTTATTCTTTTTGCCATATTTTCTTTCGCCAATTTTTACCCGCAAAATATAATAAATTTTTATAGTAAATGCTACCAAGTAACCCAACAATTTAATCTTTAAGCAATAACAACTGTTTTGGCTTAGTAACGCTAAATGTTTTGCGGTGATGAATACTTGACCCGTGTTTAATAACCGCCAGCCTGTGTTTAATAGTTGGGTAACCTTTATTTTGTTGCCAATTGTATTGCGGAAACTTTTTGTGTAACCTTTTCATATAAACATCTCTATAAGTTTTTGCTAAAATAGAAGCAGCAGCAATTGAAGCATATTTAGCATCTCCTTTAATAATACAATTATAGGCTATGTTTTTATAAGATGCAAAACGGTTGCCATCAATTAATAATAGTTGAGGTATGGTTGGCAACTTGCCAATGGCTTTATGCATTGCCAAAAATGAAGCTTGCAAAATATTAATACGATCAATTTGTTTCGGACTTACCTTTTGCACCGCATAGGCTATTGCTTCTTGTTCAATAATTAGTTTTAGTGCTAACCTTTGTTTTTCGGTAAGTTTTTTAGAGTCGTTAATGATATCGTTTTTAAAATTTTTAGGTAAGATGACGGCAGCAGCAAATACTGGCCCAGCCAGACAACCTCGGCCAGCTTCGTCGCAACCAGCTTCAATAAGTTTTTGTTGATAATAGCTTTTCATAAATTTGTTTGGTTTTTAGTTTATATGATAACAAAATAGCAATATAAAGTATTCCACCCAATCTTTTAAATCTTAAAAAATCAAAGCTTATCTTGTAGCCCTTTATGATTAAAGTATTTACTACCACCAAAGCTTTAACAGCTGCTGTATTGGTTTTAAAACAAGCGGGCAAAGTTGTAGGTTTTGTACCAACAATGGGCGCTTTGCACAAGGGGCATTTATCGTTAATTGAAAAGTGTAAAGCTAATAGTGATATTACGGTTGTCAGCATTTTTGTTAACCCTACGCAGTTTGACAATAAAGATGATTTAGTAAAATACCCAGATACTACAAAAAAAGACATTACAATGTTAAATGTTGCAGAAACAGATATGTTGTATTTACCAACGGTGGAAGAAGTTTACCCAAATGGAATGCAGCCTGTAGAAAGCTATAACTTTGGTAAAATAACCGAAGTGGCGGAAGGCGCATTTAGGCCAGGACATTTTGATGGGGTAGCCCAAGTGGTTGGTTTGCTGTTGGCTTATGTGCAGCCTACCAAACTATTTATGGGTATGAAAGATTTTCAGCAATGCGCTGTAGTAGACCAGTTGATAAAACAAAAAAAGTTAGACATTGAATTGGTGCGTTGCGCTACAATGCGTGAACCAGATGGTTTGGCAATGAGTTCGAGAAATATGCGTTTAGGCGAGGCAGAACGTAAAAGCGCCGTAATTTTGAGCAAGGCGTTACAATATGTAAAAGATAATTTAAAAAATGATAGCGTTGAAAACATTATTGCACAAGCTACCAAAATGATTGACGAAACACCACATAGTAAAACCGTTTATATTGAAGTGCGCCACAGCAATACTATGGAAAGCATAACTGATAACAGCATTACGGCAGATGCTGTTGTATTGGGTGCAGCTAATGTTGGCCCAGTGCGTTTAATTGATAATCTGTTGTTATTTTAATGAAAAAGAATTTACTAAGTATATTAAAATTTAGCTTGTTTTTAAGCTTCGGTTTATTGCTACTTTGGTTAGCTTCAAAAAGTTTAGATGAGCAGCAATGGCAACTCATGCTACAATCCTTAAAAGGAGTAAACTTCGGTTATGTGGCCCTTTCAATTATTGCAGGAATACTAAGTCATGTAATACGGGCAATGCGTTGGAAACAAATGATTCAAACCTTTGGTTACCAACCTAAGTTATCCAATACATTTTTTGCTGTAATGATTGGCTACCTTGCTAACTACGTTTTTTTAAGAATGGGTGAGGTAATGCGTTGTGGTTTTTTAGCCCGTTACGATGAACCACCAGCAGACAAATTGCTGGGCAGTGTAATTGCCGAAAGGGTAGTGGACTTAATGATATTAATTGTTTTATTTGCCGCTACTATTTTAACCCAATATCAACGTTTAAGTAATTATTTTTTAGAAGAAATTTGGCCAGGTTTAAGCGCAAAATTTGAACAGTTGTTTGCACAAGGTATTGGTGTAAAATTTTTAGTGTTACTAACATTAGCAGGCTTGGCATTTATCGCTTTCCGCTTATTAAAACGCTTTCAATTTATACAACGCTTAAAGCAATTTGTTTTAGGTATGAAGGATGGTTTGCTATCGGTAAAAAATGTAAGCAACGTACCTTTATTTTTAGTTTACACACTTGGTATTTGGGTAATGTATTTTTTAATGGTGCTGTTGGTTTTTTATAGTTTAGCAGGTACTAGTCATTTGGGTTTAAGTGCAGCATTGGCAGTTTTGGTGTTTGGTACTTTTGGTATAATTGCGGTACAAGGCGGCATAGGCGCATATCATTTAATCGTACAACAGGTTTTGTTATTGTTTAGTATAGATGCTGCAACTGGTTTGGCTTTTGGCTGGGTAAGTTGGGGTGTGCAAACTTTATTAATTGTGGCATTAGGCACATTTTCGTTTATTGCTTTACCATTATTCAACAAAAAATCGGAGGGTGGATTCTTTAGCAGCGTACAAACATAAATTAGTTAATAGTAAAATTGATTTACAATCACTTTTGGCTGGTTGGTACTTAAAAGACGAAGTAATAGTTTTTACCAATGGTTGCTTTGATGTGCTGCATTTGGGGCATCTGCACGTATTGGCTTCCGCAAAAGCTTATGGCACCAAATTAATAGTGGGTTTAAATAGTGATGCTTCTGTAATGCGCTTGAAGGGAAACAGCCGCCCAATATTTGATGAACAGGTTAGAAGTTGGCAATTGGCTGTCTTAGCATTTGTAGATGCCATAATTATTTTTGAAGAAGACACGCCCTTAAATTTAATAAAAGCTATTAAACCCCAAGTTTTGGTAAAAGGTGGCGATTATAACATAAGCGAAATAGTTGGGGCAAGCTTTGTAACAGAAAATAGTGGTGAGGTAAAAGTTATTCCTTTTTTAGGAGGCTTTAGTACCACAAATATTATTGGTAGTGGTTAGCATATAAGCCTTTAAAATTACTCATCATCATCAACGTTATCGTCATCATTTAAGCTGAACTTAATTTCTCGCTCAACCCATTTGTTATATTGATCACTTTTAAACTTAAACCATTGATCACGCTCTTCATCAAGTTGATCTATTTCGTATTTAAAATTATGGAAAGGCTTATTTTTTTCAAGTGCGTGTGTTAAACGTTTTTTTATGCTCTCGTCAGCAACTTCATCAACAAAACGCTCCATAATAGTGTACGAATCGTTTGAACTCATTTTGTCTATACTTACATAATGATCACCATTTTTTTCCAATTCTTCTATTTGATCTTCCCAACCTTCTATTTCAGGAAATTGGCTTTCATCTGGTATGTACAAAATAGCCTTTGTTTGTTTATGTATATAACAAATTAAGCCCATAGCTAGGTGATCGGCAATTTCATTTATATCTTTAGTTGTTAGTTGCATAGCTCAATTTTTTTTGGTTTTTCAAAAATATATTTTTAATTTACTAAAAAAAAATCTTAGTATTTTTTTTTAAGCGAAAGTGCAAAACACACAATAACTTTGGCGGTGCCTTTTGCTGCAAGTAATCGTTTTGCTGGCGCACAAAGTTATGCTTTAATTGTGGGCTTTTCGCCTCAGTTGGGGCTAAGTTGGAAACTATTTTTATTCGAAAATAAGAAACTTACCACGGCCCACCGCCGTTTTTGAAATAGCCTCGACAGTAATGGATATCCTTTTTGTTAAATCTGGGTTTGGAGGTATGAATAAAATTATTGAATAACTGGGGGCTGCTAAATTGTAAATTGGCAAACAAAAAGATAGCAATGGATGGCGAGTGTGCTGTTTTTGCGAGTGATCTTTTTCGCTTCAAATAAATACTACTTATTATAAAAATCAATATTGTTAATTTAATGTGGATAATTATTAGCGATTTTGTATTTTTGCAGGTATAAATAATATGTTATGAGTTATTTAGAAGTACCGGTAGTTAGCTTAAAGCAATTTACAGAGGGCAGCGAGGCTGATAAAAAAGCTTTTGTGGATACCTTGGGAAAAGCTTACGAGGAAATTGGTTTTGTAAGTGTTACCGACCATGGTATTGATGAAGATTTGATTGATCGTTTGTATCACAACGTGAAAGACTTTTTTAGGTTGCCAAGTGATGTAAAATCGAAATATGAAATTGAAGGTTTGGCTGGGCAGAGAGGTTATACTTCGTTTGGTAAAGAATCGGCAAAAGGAAGCGATGTACCCGATTTAAAAGAGTTTTGGCAGCAAGGTCAATACTTAGAAGATGGGGCGGCAGTAAATGATGATTATCCTGATAATGTTGTGGTAGATGAAATTACTGAATTTAATGAGGTGTTGTATAAAGCCTATCGCCAGTTTGAAAAGGCGGGAGGCGCATTATTGCAAGCTATTGCTACTTATTTGAAGTTAGATAAAAATTATTTTACCGATAAGATCAGTTTTGGTAATAGCATTTTGCGATGTATTCATTATCCACCAATTACCAACGAACCAAAATCGGCGGTGCGGGCAGAACAACACGAGGATATTAATTTAATTACGCTTTTGGTGGGTGCTTCGGCAGAAGGTTTACAATTGCTTACTAAGCAAAATGAGTGGATGCCTATTAATGCGGGCCCTGGTCAAATTGTGGTTAATGTTGGCGATATGTTGCAACGCTTAACTAATAACAAATTGCGTTCTACTACTCACCGAGTGGTTAACCCACCACGTGAAATGTGGGATACCAGTCGCTTTTCAATTCCTTTCTTTTTACACCCACGGGGCGAAATGAAGTTGGATTGTTTAGAAGATTGTGTTACTGCCGAAAACCCTTTAAATTACGAACCAATAACTGCGGGTGGTTATTTGCGAGAGCGTTTAATTGAAATTGGTTTGTTAAAACCAGAAGAAGAAGCTTAGTTTTATAATAAAAGTGTACGTTAACCTGATATTGGTACATATAAAAGTCGGAACAAACTGAAAAAAGACTTTAAACTGAAGTAGGTGCTAATCATAAATTTATTGCTATGTCTAAATCAAGTGGTTTAAAAAATGCTCCTAGTAAAACTGGAAAAGCTTCTGGCAAAGGTAGAGGAAATAATGCACCTCGTACATCTGGTGGTAAAGCCAATGGCACTTCTAAAGGTGGTAAAAAGTAATTATGCTTTTTGTTGTTGAGGATGGATAAACCTATACTTACTTTATTTGGTTACTAAATAACCAACCTGTAGCATTAATGCACATTTATCGAATACTATTTTGTGTAAATTTGTAACTTAAAGCTTTTGCTTCTCAATTATCTCGCTGCTCAAAAGTTTCGTTTTTCTTATTGTCAATTCTTTTGGCAATTAAATAAATTAAGGCAATAATTACACAAACTAAAATTAGTAGTTGTAAGCCAAGTATCAATAGAGAAATCATAATCATTTATTTAAATTTTACTGCGGTGCCGTAAGCTAAAATTTCTGCAACGCCTTGCATAATCATTGAAGTTGTTAAACGCACATTAATAATAGCGTCTGCATTTAATCGTTCGGCATCTTTAATCATTCTATCCAAAGCTTGCTCTCTCGAATGTGCTTGCAATTTAGTGTATTCGCTAATTTCGCCACCAACTATGTTTTTTAAGCCTGCAAAAATATCTCTACCAATATTTCTGGCCCTAACAGTACTTCCTCTTGCTATACCTAAAATTTCTACAATTTCTTTGTTTGGCACTTGCTCTGTTGTTGTTACAATCATATTTGTTTTAGTATAAAACACAAGTTTTTGTTCCATAGTTCCATATTTTGTTATTTATGATAAATCTTCAACCGTTTGTTAATAAAATCCACTTTCAACAATTGTTTTGATATCTACTTTTGTGAAACTACAGTTTAAATAGTAAACCAATTTCTTATGTGCAATTACAATATTTATTTTATATTAATTTTTTATTGATGAGCTTTACAGGATTAGCTCAAGTAACAACAAGTGCGATGTCTGGTTTTGTAAACGATGATAATGGTGAACCACTTTTGGCAGCAACAGTAAAAGCCACACATTTACCTTCTGGAACTTTAAATGCAGGTAATTTAATTAACTCAAAATGGGGAGTGCGTAAATCGGACACCAATACTTCATTATTTTAACCCATAGGTGTAAACCGATGGAAACCCGCAATATAGTTTTGATGCAAAGCTGACAAATACTTTTAAAAACGATTTTAGCATTATAATCCGTTGGAAAGTTTTAGTAGGATTAAGGTTTGTATTCTAAAAATAAAAAAAATAGTTTTTAGTGAATTAATTATTAATAAGAAGTGTTACTGTAAATGTGACTGTATAATCAAAAACAGTCTATATTTTAAGATGCAACTTAGAAATATTGCAAATGATAGCAGTAACTATTTAGATGGACTGAAAAAAGAACTAGTTCAACTAATTAATAACTTAGTGCATTTATGTAACACCCACAATCAACAACAGCTTATTTGGTGTGGTAGAACCGATCAATGGTCTATTTTACAACATTTAGAGCATATCCACCTTCACAACGTATCTTTTATAGAAAAATCATTTAACTCTTTAAATGATTTACCCACAAGGCCCGATCAAAACTCTACTTCACAGCCTTTTAGGCATAGCTCTAGTGGCAGTTTATATATAAACTCTATAAGTCCAGATTCTCAATTAAAAATGAGAGCCTTACCTAATTTTGTTCCTACAGGAAAATTAGACCGTTTAAAAACTTTAAAAAGACTTAAAAAATCAACCGGCGAAATGTTTAAATTAATAGAAGAATCGAGATTAATTAACTTAAACAACATTAGACTAACAATACCCGGGTGTAACTTAGTTTTTTATTTGGGCGATGTTTTACAAATCATCATACAACATACAAACAGGCATGTAAAGCAAATTAATACTTTGGTTTCCAATCCCGCCTTTCCAAATTAGTTAGTAATCTATCTACAAAGCAACCAAACCTACTTCCAAAAAAAAGTATCTTAAAAAAGTAAATTTTAATAATTATTAATTTTTTTTAGAAGCTAAAGATACGTGCCATACACAAGCTTCAGTTCCGCCATTCGTTCAAATACCATTTTACCAACGCTTCACAACCAAATATAGATATTCAATAAAAAATGGTATCACCATAAAAAATGGGACTAATTTTAAAGTTCTGTTTTATCGCATAAATTTTTCTTAGTATAGGTTTTTTAATAAGCACCATAAAGCAACAAATCATCAGTCATCATATTTTGTAAGATTGTCATACAAAAAGTACCTTTTTATTTATTTTTGCGTTTACTCTTTTTAAGCAATAAAGCTATGAATATTTATCAGCGCAAGTTTAGGTGGAAAGTAATATTATTAATTTTAGCGTTAATAATTGCAGGTTTTACCTTATGGTACACCAACAATATTGCAGAAAAAATAGGTATTGAAGAAGAAAGAAAAATGGAATATTGGGCAAAAGCTCAATTTTATGCTGCTCAAATAGACGAAACGGTAAAAGGCTTCGAATTTGTGCACGAAATAGTGCGAAACAATAACACTATACCCACTATTTGGACTAGCGATAATGACGTAATTAAAGGAGTAAGAAACTTTGATACATTAAAACTAAACCGAGGATGGGATGAAAAAGACAGCTTAAAGCGTTTAAAAGATAACGAGTTTTTAATAAGCGAGTTAAATGAAATGAAGAAAAATGGGAAACTTATTGAAATTAATTACGAAGAAGTTTTAGATAACAATGAACTGTACCAAATTAATGAAAGAGTCTATTACAAAGATTCTATTCTATTATCGCAACTAAAATACTATCCATTAATTCAATTAGCTACCATAGGTATTTTTTTGTTATTCAGCTATTTGGCTTTTAGTGCGGCTCGTAGATCAGAGCAAAACCAAGTATGGGTAGGCATGGCTAAAGAAACTGCGCACCAATTGGGTACACCACTATCGTCTTTAATTGGTTGGATTGAATTAATTAAAGCAAATGAAGAAGAAGCAAATGAGCAAGAACCCATTGGTATAGAGTTAGAAAAAGATTTAGATCGCTTAAAGTTAATTACCGATCGGTTTTCTAAAATTGGCTCTCAACCAAAACTAAAAGCAGAAAACCTTTACAATGAAGTAAAAGCTACCTACGATTATATAAAGCGCAGGGCATCAACCAAAATAAAATTTGCACTAATAAATAATACTAACACGCCAGCTTATATGTCTCCACCATTATTTGATTGGGTGGTTGAAAATATTTTAAAAAATGCATTAGATGCAATGCAAAGTACTGGGGAAATTATTGTAACTTTATCAGAAAATAATAACACACATACCGTAGACATTTATAATAGCGGAGAACCACTTCCAAAAGCAAAATGGAAAACCATATTTAAACCAGGTTACTCCACAAAAAAAAGAGGTTGGGGTTTAGGTTTATCACTATCAAAGCGTATTATTGAAAAATATCATAAAGGGAAAATTTTTGTAAAAAGCTCCGAAAGTAATGTAGGAACTACTTTTAGAATAGTATTACCCAAGTTGAACAAATAATGAGGTTTTGTAACATAAATTTAATTTTTGGCCTAGTATTAATTCTGGTAAGTAATTTTACTTTAGCCCAAGTACAACTGCTATTTGTAGATTTTGATACCAACCTACCAATCGAAAATGTAACTGTTTTTTCAAAAGATCAACAATATTATGGCACCGCTAACAAATTTGGCAAACTTACTATACCACAATTAAAAGATGATATTAATTTAACCGTTCAACACCTCAGTTATTTTTCGGAAGAATATACTTTTAAAAGCATCGCTCAAAAAAACACCATTCGATTAATAAAAAAATCTATTGAATTAGATGAATTTGTTGTTTCGGTATCTAAAAAAGAAGAACGCCTTTCGCAAGTGAGCAACAAAGTGAGTATTTTGCCAGCCAAAGCATTAACACTTAGCAACTCGCAAACTACTGCCGATTTTTTAACAGAAACTGGTAACGTGTACATCCAAAAAAGTCAAATGGGCGGTGGAAGCCCAATTATTAGAGGTTTTGAAGCCAATAAAATTTTGATTGTTGTTGATGGTGTAAAGCTAAATAATGCCATTTATAGAGGCGGTCATTTGCAAAATGTTATTACAATTGATCCTGCTGTTTTAAACAGTACAGAAGTAGTGTATGGCCCTGGTTCTCTAATTTATGGTAGCGATGCTATTGGTGGAGTAATGCATTTCATTACTAAAACACCAAAATTTTCATCCAATAAAAATATCTCTTTTAATGCGAATGCTATGTTAAGAACAGCTACAGCCAACCAAGAAAAAGCTACCCATATTGACTTTAATATTGGCAGTAAAAAATGGGCCTCATTAACAAGTATTTCTTATGCCGATTTTGGTAATTTAAGAATTGGTGCAAACAGAAAAGCTACAGAAGGTAGTTGGGGACAAATGCCTTACATTGTTGCTATTGATGAAGACGGAGAAGATGTGGAAGTAGAAAATGAAAATAAAAATATATTACAACCAACTGCCTATCATCAATGGGATTTTTTGCAAAAGATTCGATTTCAGTTAAACGAACAACATAATTTTAACCTCAATTTACAGTATTCTACCTCAAGTGAAATACCAAGGTTTGATAAAATGAATGATGTAACTATTGGCAATAATACCTTAACACAGCCTAACTGGGCAAAATGGAATTATGGCCCACAAAATCGTTTTTTGGCTGCTATAAATTACAATTATGTGAGTAATGATAACATTTTTGCCAATACAATTAACACTACAATTTCTTATCAAAAAATAGATGAAGACCGAGTAAAGAGAAAATTTGGTGGTACACAAACCAATTTTAACGAAGAAGATGTGCACGTGTTAAGCTTTACAACTGATTTAAGCAAAACGATCAATTCCCAAAATAGCTTACAATACGGTATTGAACTATCTTACAATAATGTAATATCAAATGCTTTTTTACAAAGAGGTAATAAAATTTTAGAAGAATATTTGCTTACAAGATATCCAGATGAAGGTAGTACCATGAGTACTTTAGGTGCTTATGTAAAACATAAATATCAACTAAGTGATAAATTGACATTTACTGATGGCTTTAGGTTTACACACAACAATCTTACTGCTAATTTTTCTGAAAATGTAACAGACATTCCGGTGAAAAATTTTAACGGCAGATTTAATGCAATAACAGGAGCAGTTGGGGTAAACTATTCACTAACCGATAAAACAAGAATATTTAGTAATGCAGGTACTGGTTTTAGAGCGCCCAATATTGATGATTCGGCCAAGTTTTTTGATCCACAAAATGGGATAGTGGTGGTACCTAATTTGCAACTAAAACCAGAATACACTTTAAATGCTGATATTGGTGTGCAACACGTAATTACTAACAAAGCGGTAATTAAATTAGATGCTTTTTATAATTATTTATTCAACGCTATTGTTCGGCGGCCAACAATGTTAAACGGTGCTGATAGTTTAATTTTTGAAGGCCAATTAAGTAAAATATTTAGTAATCAAAATGCAGGTAGTGCCTCTGTTTTTGGTTTGTCTGTTAGCTTAAATGTAAACTTTGTAAAGTCGCTTAGTGGTTACTTGCATCACAATTATATTAAAGGAGTTGATATTAAAGAAGCGGTGCCTTTGGGGCATATTCCACCGCAATTTGGAGAAACGGGCTTGCATTACAAACATTCGAAATTTGAAGCCAAATTTTTTATGCGCTATAACGGCACTAAGCCCGAAAGTTTATACAGCCCTTTTGGAGAAGATAAAGAAAGTGAGGCATTAGATCAACGGTATACACCAAGTTGGCAAACTTTTAATGTTAAGTTTAATACTACTTTAAGTAAGGGCATTGCTATTTCTGGTGGAGTTGAAAATATTTTTGATCAACACTATAAGCCATTTGCTTCTGGTATTAGCGGGCCAGGTAGAAATTTTATATTAGCTATTAGAAGTAGTTTTGGGCAATAAAAAAGGCTATCTCAATAATTTGAAATAGCCTGTTTATTATTTTACGAATTAAAATCTACTTTCCTGCTTCGAATCTTTTACTTACTTCATTCCAATTAATTACCTTAAAAAATGCTTGTACATAATCTGGTCTTCTGTTTTGATAATTTAGGTAGTAAGCGTGTTCCCATACATCTAAACCAAGTATGGGTGTGCCTCCACAGCCAGCATCAACATCCATTAATGGATTGTCTTGGTTGGGGGTTGAGCAAACTTCTACTTTGCCGCCTTTGTGTACGCAAAGCCAAGCCCAGCCAGAGCCAAAACGAGTGCCTGCTGCTTTGGCAAAAGTTTCTTTAAAGCTATCAAAGCTTCCGTAAGCGGCATCTATTGCTGCTGCTAAATCTCCACTTGGTGTACCCCCACCATTTGGTGACATTACTGACCAAAACAAACTATGGTTGTAAAAACCACCACCGTTATTTCTAACTGCATCATTGCTCGATGCCATTTTCAATAATTCTTCAATGCTTTTATCTGCCATATCTGTACCTTCAATAGCTGCATTTAATTTGTTGGTGTAACCGTTATGGTGTTTGCCATGATGTATTTCCATGGTACGGGCATCAATATGAGGTTCTAAAGCATTATGTTCGTAAGGTAATTTCGGTAAATCAAAAGCCATAATCAATTCTATTTATTTGTTTATTAAAATTCAAAATTACGCATTTTAGTGCAGTTTAACAATTATGTTTTTTTTATTTCTAACAGGGGAGCGGCGTTTGAATAATAGCCCCGATTGCAGAGGAAATCCTTTTTTGTTCCATTATGGGTCAATAATAAATGGACAAAAAAGATTGGAACGAAAAGCGGGACTGCTGGTTATTCGAGCCTCGCTTTCTCGCTTCCCTTCATTACTTTTTTGTATTCGGTATTAAAATCGGTTAAGAATATTCTTTTATCTTCTTCATTGGCAATTGAATTTCCAAACTTTTCACAAGCTGTTTTGTGCTTTTCGGCTTGGTGCATATTGCCAAGTGCTAACTGGCATTTCCACATCACTTCTTGTGCATAAGCATAATCAAAATCTTTAATGCCTGCTATATTTTTATTTGCTATATCACAACACTTTTGTGCATAAATAAGAGCAGCTTGGGGGTTGCCAACAGCCAAAAATACACGAGCAATTAAATACATACCACGTTGCTGATTAACTTGGTTACCTGCATAACGCCAATGTAAATTGCTGGCATGCGCATAGTCAATCAATTCATAACCTTCTTCAATTGTAATTGATGATTTTGAAAGTAATTGCCACACTTTTTGATTGAAATGAACAGCAAAATAACGATGTACAGTTGAATCTAAAGTGATTGGATTTTTTTTCATATTATGAAAGTTTGCTTACTCAAATATCATTATTTTTTCTAAATGTTGAAAGTTATCATTGTAAAAACGAACCATATATTGCCCTTTTTTCAACTTAGGGAAATCAATTTGTTGGTTGGTGTAGTTGGTATTTATTAGAATTTTTTCGGAGTACATTATTTGTCCGTTTAAGTTTATTATTTCCATATTGTAGTAACCGGTATCTTTAAAAGCCAACTCAAGTGGTAGACCACCCAAACGCGGAGAAACAGTACCCAAATTGTAATTAACAAAATTGTAGGTAATAGTAAACACAAAAAAACTTTGTGAAGCAGTTACTGTACAACCATTTGCTGCGGTAACGGTATAGGTAATGGTATGATTGCCAGGCCCAGCAATGGAAGGATTAAAAGCACTAAATACAACTCCTGTGCCAGAAAAAGTACCATTTGAAGGTAAACCAGATAAAGTAATTGGACTGTTAGAAGAGGTAACTGGTGGTAAATTTAAAATGGAAGCAGATACGTTGCTACAATCTACATTTTGAAAAATGGTGCAATTATCGGAAACGGTATTGCTATTTTCAATAATGCCTTGCGGTGTTAAATCTCTACCTGTAAAGGCAGTATAGTCTGGCGGGTATTTTTCTGATCGATAGCAAGTAAAACCACCAGAACTTCCACCTTGGTTTACAATAAAACCAGCATCTGGATTTTGATAATGCCACACTATATTGCCGGCTGGGTCAATTTCGAAAAAACGTCCGTTAAAACCTTCGCAAATAGTAAGGTTTCCATTTGGCTGCACATTTACACCGCTAAAAAATGGACTATAAAAAGTAGTGCCATTAACGCTACCGTTCCACTCAAAATCAAATGATGTTGGTAGATAAACTCCGTTAGCATCGGTTGTGTAATCGCCGTTTGCATTTGTTGGTGGGTTTAATATTACTACTTTACTAAAAGCACCTGCTGGCCTGCCATTACCATTATCGAAAATTGTAATTTTGCCTTGGTGTGGCAAGCCTGGGTTTACCCAATCGGCATTATGTTGCCCATAAAGAACTCTATCTGCTGCACTGCCGCTGTCGTAATTTTGAGGGTTGCCATAGCGATATAAAAAACTACCACCTTTACCAGAATTGCCACCTACAATACCTGCTGCTTCTGCCGTTGTGGTGGAATGATCTATTATGAAAATTTCTGAACAAGAAAAACAAGAGATAACAATTTGGTCTTTCGCAACATTATAATCGGTGCCATTAAAGTGCATTCTATCATCAGAACCAGTTCCATTTGGGTTGTTAATATTCCATAATTCTGGATGATCGGCTACCACACCATAGTTGCTTTTGGTTGCATCAAAATCTTGTATTATATGATCTTTTATTTTCCATTCCCAAACTATATTTGCCCCTGTTGGTCCATTGGGTTGTACTTCAATTATACTTTCTAAAGCGTGGTAGCCCGAACTTAAGGAAGACGGGTCACCACCCAAATTTATCCATTCTTGTGGCGTTACTCTTTCTTCTCTTATCAATAAAAAATTGTTGTTAGGCAAAATTGCAAGATCAGAATGAATGTATTCGTAAGCAGCACCAGGATACCATTTCCACAATACATTATTATCCCAATCACGCATTTCAATGTATTCAGCATTGCTGGTAATTTCACCACCATACCTAATTAAATTACCATTAGGCATTAAATAACCAGTATAATATGGGTTGTCGTCACACTCCCATTTGTTCACCACTTCACCACAATTATCAATTAAATAAGAAGTAGTAGAACTTAACGGACTAAACAAAGTATAGCCGTTATAAGCATCGGCAGTATTGAGCTTTAAGCCAACAGTAGGTTGGGCATCAACTAAAATGGCGCATAACAAAATGTTAATTACCAATAATATACGTAAAGAATACATCACTATTTTTTTTTGCTAAGATAAGATATAGAACTTATAAATTTAGAAATAATGCGACTGACATTTTACAGGTTTAATTTTGTATAGTTATACTATTGCGAAAGATTTTTGTTGATTTATTTATACGACGGATTATTATAAAAAATGAATTTAAATTAGTATTTTTGAAATTAGTATGTTTATTTATCAATAAATAAAGTACAATATTTATTTTATTAAAAAGTATTATTATGAAATTAAAATTAGTAGCGAAGTTTATTTGTATCACATTTTTATCAATGATTTCATTAAACCAACTTTCTGCCCAGCAATATTACAAAGTGGTTAAAGGCACCGATAACCCTGCAACAGCAGAACAAGTAGATGATAATGTAAATACAATTAATGATGTTCTGATTAAGTATGAAATCAATACTTCCAAAACTACTTCGACCAAAGAAAATTATAGCTTTTGGGTAGAATTTCTTAGCAAGAATAAGTTACCCAAAAAAAGAAAAGATATCATTTACAATCTTCTTAAACAAATGAAAACTGAATTGAGATAAATTTATTACCGTCCAAAATAATATTAACTAATCCATAAAACATTGACGCCATGAGAAAATATATTATATTTTTTATTATAATTATAACAACATTTTTTAATTTTAAAACAACGCTTGCTCAAAACTCTTGCATTGGCGGAGGCAGCATTATTGTTGAGCCGGTTTGTATAGAAATGTTAGTAGGTGGAGAGGCTTTTGATGAAGAAATTACAATTTTAACGACTATAACCGATAATGCTGGAACCACCTTAATAAATCAAGATTGTGCGCAAGAAGATGCTAACATAGGTAGTGGGGGAACCTCAAGTCAATTAGGACCCGGTTTTAGTACCATCAATATCCCAATACCCTATACCGCTGGGGGTAACTATGGTGACAATAATGACTTTCCAAATACCATAGATATTTGTTTTGATGTTTGGGAAGATGATGGCGGAGGTAGATGTACTTTTGACACTGGATTTCCCGCAGATGATGACTTTTGTAATACTTGTACTACTGTAGATATAGCTTCAATATGGGGAATAGGAGGTGCTTGCTCAGAAGCGCTAAATGCTGATGGTTCTGTTGATCCTTGTGTTGATACAGCACCTAACATTTTTAGAGTCAATTGTAATGGAGATTGGATTATTACCTATCAAGTATATTTAGATTTAACCCCTCCAATTGAGCTATCTTGTCCAGGCTTTTTATCACCAATGGGTGCACCAATTACCTTAAATGCCAACGAAAGTGGCACAACCGATTTAGTTTCGGGCGGAACTTGGAGTATTGTAAGTGGCGGCGGTTCAATAGTAGATAATGGAGATGGTTCTTCAACTTTCGATCCGGCTGGCACTACTCCTGGCACATCAGTACAAGTAGCATACACTGGTGATAATTGTTGTAGAACTATAGAAACCACTTGTTTTATTGCCATTGTTGAATGCCCCGAACTGGATGTTGTGACGATGAACGGCGATGGTTGCATAGGTGATAATGTAACTTTAGCAGCTACTGTTATGCCAACCACAGCAACAGAAAATCAAGATTTTGTAATTGTATGGCAAGAAGATGGAGTAGATATACCAAATTCAAGTTCGGCTGGCCCAGATGGGGAGCCGGGCACAGCAGATGATATTTCTTCTTTAACTTATGTACACACTTTGCCAGGCGTTGGCGTAGATGGTTGTACTTCGGTTGAACATACCTATACAGCACAATTATTTTGTATAACTAATTTTACTTTGCAAGAAGGAGATCCTAATGCGGCAAACGCTTCTACCGGTCCAGCAGATACGGTTATTCCCTACAATGCATCCAGTACTACCTGTGTAGATTTAGATTTGAGTTCCTTACCAGCTTGTGCATTAGCCGCCAGTTTCGAATATAGCACCATTGTAACCTCTGGCCCACCATTTGGAGCAAGTTGGATTTGTGAAGCTATTTTAGAAGTGCAAACACCAGTAGGAAATCAAGGGCCATTTTGTGATCCCTTTTATGCTGGTGCCTGCCCCACTTTAGGTTCGGGCAATACGTGCTTCGGAGGGCCTACTGGTGCAGGAACAAATTCATTTTCTGGTACTTCCTCCTTTGGTGGCTTAAACAGTACTACCCCAGCTCAAGGTATGTGGTCCGCTTGTTTTTTCGATTCCTTTAACGATACTGGTGGCACCGAAGGTGTGGTAAATTATATTTTTTTAGATATACAAGCATTGCTTCCACCTGGGTGCAGCATTAATGGCGCAGGTGCAACTATGGATGCAACGAATATTGGAAGCCCAGCCAATAACCCCGCAGCGGTTACCGTTTGTACAGCCCCAGTTTTAGACACAGATTTTACAGCTCCTACTGGATGTGATAATTTTGCAATAACCGACCTTTGTGGAACACTTGAAATTGGGTATGCCACAACTGCTGTAGGCCCTTTTGATAATACATTGGCCGATGCCTCCACCTTAGTAACCCCAGCAAATGGAGAAATGGTGTTTTACGAAATTAGGTTGCCAGGTTGTTCAGATTGTGCGGCAACTGCTGGCTCTTTTACACTAATGGGTTGTTGTAGTGTTACCGAACCAACCACAACAGGTGCTACAGTTTGCGAAGGTCAACCCGGAAGTTTAATGGCTGTCCCAGGAATGAATTGCACCACCATTAATTGGTTTGCTGATGCAGGAGGTGCTACAATGGTTGGTAGTGGTGTAACTTTTAACCCTACCGATACCACACCAGGCACCTATACTTATTATGCACAATGTGTAGATGGTTCAATAACCGATTGTGAAAGTATGTTAGTACCTGCTGATTTTGTGGTTAATGCACTTCCGGTGGTTACTTTATCAATGCCAGCTTTAGCGTGTGGTGCAGGGCCTCAAGCTTTAAACCCATCGCCAGCCGGTGGCAGTTATAGTGGCACAGGCGCACCATTTGTAATAAGTGATGCCATTGATGGAGAAGATTTAACAATAGGTGTACCATACAATTTAACCTACACCTATACCTCACCAGAAGGTTGTACCAATGCAGCATCTATCAGCTTTACTTTTATACCTGATTGCGATGCCGATGGTGGCAGCTTTCCAAGTGGTCAATAGTATTTCATTTTTTTTATAAGATATTTAAAAGCTCATTCATTTTTTTGGATGGGCTTTTTTTATGGAGCGATCGTACCCAAATTATAGTTAACGAAATTATAAGTAATGGTAAATACGAATATTGAATTTGATACTGATGCTGTACATCCATTATTATCAGTATAAGTATAGGTAACTAAATGTTGACCTGTACCAGCAATACTTGGATTGAAGGCACTAAACACTACACCATTTCCACTAAAAACTCCACCAGATGGTGAAGCAGTTAAAGTAATTGGACTATTGTTAGAGGCGGTTATCGGTAAACTAAATATTGGGTTGGGTAATGTATTAACCGTAATGGTAATTTGATCCATATCAGTACAGCCATTTCCATCGGTAACAATTACGGTGTAGGTAATAGTAGAATTGGGTGAAGCCGTAGGGTTAGCAATATTAGAATTGCTCAAACCGATTGAAGGTGTCCAGAAATAACTGTTTCCACCCGATGCATTTAAAGTAGTTGAACTGCCTTGGCAAATACTTACGTTGTTACCTGCGTTGGCATTGGCAGAATTAACGGTAACGATTACTTGATCCGTATCAGTACAGCCATTGGAATTAGATACAGTAACAGTGTAGGTAGTAGTAGAATTTGGTGAAGCCGTAGGGTTAGCAATGTTAGCATTACTCAAACCTGTTGAAGGCGACCAAGAATAACTGTTTCCACCCGATGCATTTAAAGTAATTGAACTGCCCTGACACATGCTTACGTTGTTACCCGCATTGGCAAAATTTCCGCCGCCTCCTATGGTCACCTCAACATCATACCAATCGGTATTACCCATATTATCGGTAGCGTATAGTGTAATGGTGTAAGTTCCATTGTTATTATAAGTGTACGTTGGGTTGGTTGCTGTTGAAGTACCGCCATCACCAAAATCCCAGCTATAGCTAACTCCATTGGTACTTAAATTGGTGGTTGAAATTGCTCCTGTGCAAGGGTT
>Ga0209093_1000037_pt1 | contig 77565 bp, 121 predicted proteins | sample SidtaG_4_FD_187450 | JGI IMG/M metagenome (GOLD analysis project Ga0209093, IMG submission 187450) | Marine algal microbial communities from Sidmouth, United Kingdom - Sidmouth_Male1 metaG (SPAdes) (version 2) | ecosystem: Host-associated > Algae > Red algae > Unclassified | place: Sidmouth...
GGGGGGGGGGGGGGGGGGGGGGGGGGGGAGGGCCTGTGGTCGGAACGCACTCGTAATGCAGGCCCAGAACCACCTCCCCAGGGAGGCGGTCGCTGTGTGACGGGCGGGGACGCCACGTCACACGTCCAGGGGGCTGTGCTGCGGCTGTGCTTCTCCTCCCGACTGGGGGGCGACCCACAATTGTTGGGGGGCCCTCCCAGACAAGCACCCCCAAAATATCTCCAACCGGGCCCTCGGGCGGGCGCACGGCCGACCCGCTGTGGCCCGGAAAGCTTGAGTCTCAGATGGGGCTGGGCTTTTCCCAAGTGGATTATCTAGCGCCGCTGCATCGCTTGTAGTTCTTATGAGTTGGTGGGACTTGCTTGTTTAGGGTGAGTTTGGGGTGGTTACTTTGGCCGTCGCTGGTTGGGTTGCGGAGAGGGCTTCTTGGGCGAGGAGGTGGCCCTCCTGTCGCCTTGTGATAGAATCAACTGTGTTGTGGACGACGAGTCCCCCCTGGGTTTTGCCATGATTTTCTCCCGCATTGAGAAAGGCTGAGTTGTGGGTTTTTTTCCGGGGCAGTTCCTTCGACGGACCGAGCTGATCAAGAGGTCACATTGACTGGACGACGAATCATCGTGATGGTGCCAATTACTCCCACACTAGGGCACCACGGTTCTTCCATCACGCTCCAGGCCTATTGCACCGTGGGTTTCCCGCCCGAGGGGCCTGCACGAGTGGTCCATATCAGGCCCTGCCATAAGTATATCGCCAGTAGGTATTTTCACGGGTGTAAGCGGCCGTGCACCCGTACTCAGGGCCAAACTATCTTGTGTCAGACGGTATCTACACCGAAGAGGGAGTGCGACCAGTACTCGGACCTTGCCGCTCAGTACGTGTTTCGTGGGTATTATTCCCTGAAGTTTGAAATTTTGGATCTGGCTGAAGAATGCCAGGCGCTCCGGTCAGCTGATGTAGCAGATCAGTCGCCGCGACGGCCTCTGGACTCATCAGCAGACTGTCTGCAAACGACTGCCTCCAAGAATCTGTGTGCATGTCCCGGAGAAACAGAGACTTGCAACCGCCACAGGGCTCATGGATGGCGATCGCGCAATTGCAGCGCGTGCGGCATCCGCATGTATGCACTGGTTGGAGGACGATGGCCTGGTGGACAGGTGACTGCGAGCTCGCAATTTCGGGATGCGCTTTTGAGCACTCCTGGAAACGCCTATGAACCGTGTGATGGTGATGAGGCAGCCCTATACCGGACAGTCGGACACTTCTTTGAAGCGGATTGCGCCACATGCGATGACAGCCGGAGGGCCTGACCGTCCACTGACGCTTCAGCTCCTTCTGCATATGATTCACAACCCTGAAGTTGAAAGCTGCTGGTCACGTGCACGACAGGGGCGCTGGACACGGCTACAAAACCATACCATGGCATGAACAAATGCACTGTGGCCCTCTCCAGACAGCAGAAATTTGGGAAACTCGAGAGCGGATGAACAGAGTGTATGACGGATATCTCCAAGACCGCCACCTGATTTGTAAGTTCAAGTTGGGCCACTCATGAGATGCGTCTCGCGAAGAGACATGTTTGAAAGCCGCACGAGCCGAGGCGGTGGCAGAAGACTCTCGTTCGCTGAGGTCGGTTCTGTCCCGAGGGGTGCCCGAGACTGTTAGCTGCGCTGCTGCAGACCCGGCGAACATCGAAGTTTTTTGACCAAGATATGTGCATCCACGAAGAATGTAGCATTGTTTTTGGCGTCGTCACAGCCAATCACGTTCCAGACAAACCTCACTCGGGAGAGCCAACCTCCAGTCGGGGCCGTGAGTCGACATGTGTCGCGCCAGACAGCGCCGGCGCTCAAAAGGTCACCACCCTCCGAAAAGGGCTCTTCACTGCTGGACGACGAGCTGGAGTAGCTCAGTGCGGGTCTGATCCGTACGTGCTGAATGGTCCTCCCGTCCGGCACGCCCATGAAACGAAACAGCACGCCTTGGCGCCCTTCCTCTTTCTCCGACCATGTCCACACCATCGTCGTCCGATGATGCCATCGACGTCGTGCGCCCCGCCACCGCTTTTCCGCTGCAGTCCCCATCTACGGGCGGGGCGGTGGTCACGGAGAGCATCCTGCCGCCTGTGACATCGCGATCGAGCAAGCGACCTCTGATCCTTAGCGCGCCCACAAGCCTCGACGACCAGACGTTCACCGCCTTCCTTCAAGACGAAGTCGGCACTACGAGGCCCATCTTCGTGGCAAAGGCACAGGGCAGCTGGTCAGTGAAGGACCTCGTTTGGAAGCATGACCCAAGCGGGCGTGCCAGGACACAGCAGTCGCCACTGTGGGGGCTGGCTGACGTGTATGTCTTGGATGAGTCCAACGACGTCTTCGTGCGGTGCAAAGTGTGCGCCCTTGACGGTGTCGAGACGTACTTGATCTTACATCGTGGTCAAACGTCAAATGGCACGGAGCGCTTTGAAGAGACCGGCAAGGGCAAGGGCTCTCCTGCACGTCGTGGCGACCACCTTCTAGCGGCGCTGTACCTGACGAAGAACCTCAAGGGTGGACCTCGCACGCGACTGACGGCGGCTGACGGTGCGATTACGAAATTCATGCGCCCGGCCGATCGACGTGAGCACCATGTACGATTTGTGCTGATGCAGATCATGACGTCTTTTTTCGCACGCTTTGCAACCAACGCCTATGTCCGTTTCTTCCTTGCGGGTTTCCGGATCAACTGCGCGCCACAGGCATTTTGCCCGGTCACGTTGCATCTCTCAGGGATGGCGTCCTTCATCTCCTCGATCCTCTTCGACCTCTCCAGAGCCGCTGCCAGCGACTACATGGCTGTACCCTGGGCCCATGTTTGCATCGAAATGTGGACGGCGCCTGGGTCCCGAGCTAGCTACGGCGCGTTGATCCTGCGTTTCACGGACTTGGGGACATTGGATATCAAGAAAAGTCCCTCCGTTTTTGGGCCTGTCCTGGGAAGCACAACCACAAGGCCATTGTCGAGTGGCAGAATGAAGTGCTTGGACGAGTCGGAATCTCAGAAGGTGACATTGCCTCGACTACAACTGATTCGGGGTCGAACGTCCGCAAGGCCGAGGCGGTCTTGATGCTGTGTGGAGTCTCTGTGCGGCTCTTGCGTAGAGCGTGGCGGTTCGGAAGGTTCTGGGAGTGTCGGGTGAGTCTGCCAACCAGCGGGCGATTCGTGTTGCCGCCGGCGGGCGGGCCGTGCGACGCCACCTCAAGGCCCATCCCAAGCCTGCAGTCCGGGATCTGCTGACCCTGCTTTGCGCAACAACAAAGTTCTTCAAGCACTCAGACGCGGAGGCGCAAAGGTTGAGTTCCATCATCGTTTCAGGCGACACGGCGATTCGCGGCCTTGTGTCCGAAGTCGCGACGCGTTGGGGGTCGACTTACGTGTTTCTGGCTCGTTTGTACTCTATGTTGCCGCGGCTTTCTATTTTCTTCCACTCGACGACGCCGACGGCGGACCAGCGCAAGCTCCGTGTCGCCCATCGTGATTGGGACAAGATGCGACGCCTTATCGCCATCTTCACACCCGTCTTTGAGGTGACCAAGGAGTGCGAGAGAACGTCGGCAACGCTGGCGGACATTTTTTCTCTTGTCGTCGCACTTCGCAAGACGCTGCTTCTCGACACCATCGTCGTGCCCATGTTCCCCGAGAATCCACTGGCCGTTGGCTCCGACTCCATACATTCATATCTCCAGGAGATCTCAGACGACGACGTCATCGAGCTCGACAACCGCCTCTACCCCAGCGAGGCCGTCCACATGGAGACAAGGGTTGGCTATGAGTCGCTTTATGACGAGGCGGCTGTGGCAGTGCGCATCATGCGCGACGAGATCGACCGCCTTATTTCAACCCTTAGGACTATGCAAACAACTGGTTGAGAAACCCAGCTGTTTTGAGTGCCGTGCTTCTTTCAGCGGGTGGTGGCCGGATGCTTCGGGAAGTTGGAGATTGGGTTGGGATGCGTGACACAACTGCCGAGGCCGAGACGGCCGTTCTCGAAACGGCGGCGTAGCTGCAACCGACCGCAGAGGCGTTCGGCGGATGTGGCTCGGCGGGGCCCGTGCGCTCTACCGCGGGAATCTCCGAGTTCCGGGTAACGGCGCGCTCCTCGTTGGTAATGTGGCAAGCCGACGTGTCACCTCAACGTGCGCTCACTCTGGAGCCACGCAGAGTGGGTCGCGCGGCGCACGAGGAGCTGTCTCGGTTCCGTCGCTTATCGGACTCGGCCATGGCTGGGGACGCGATGGAGTTTTGGCGCGCACACCGTGCGCAGTTCCATGCCCTGTTCGTCGTTGCTGTCTCTGTCTTTGGTGCGGTGGGATCATCAGCCTCTTGCGAGCGCGAGCTTCCTATTTCCGGGCGGCTTGTCGCGGGCGACCGCTCGTCGCTGGCTACTGGGGGCGTGGAGATGCACTCGCTTGTTTCATCCAATGCCGACCCCCTCCCTTTAAGCACGGCTTTGGTGCCGTCCCTGTCCAACGCTGACGCAGCCACCTTCCGCGAGACTATGAACGGATACGTTCCATCTACCGACGAAGCCAAAGCTGGGTCTTACGACGTTCACACCCACGAGGGGGAGATCGAGGAGGACTAACAGCTCGCGGTGGGTTGGGAGCCGTATGATTGAGGCGTGCTGGTGCTTCTTGGCGGTCGGGAGCAATGCATACGTCTCTACGTTTTGTGAGAGCCTGATACCCGTGGCCCTGTGTTGCTTCTATCAAAAACGATGGGTGAAGAACAGCTAGTATCGATCAATCTCAGTACCTCCACACGCTGTCAGTGTGGAGCATACCAAAGCCTTTGGCACACCGACGTTAAAGGCCGACTCACAAACCCGCTGTCAAGGCGCGCTGGGCCTCCAATCGCCAGCAAGCGTCCTTGCCGCTCTTTGCCACCCCAAGCATCATCACGACACCAAGCGACTCCCTACGCCGCTGACCTACATTTCACTCGCAGTCAACGGCACAGCCACCGGCACCTTGCCTCAAACGCTCCCCTCACACACGCACGCGCAACAGACGTGCAATCAGCATGAAACGACGCCGTGGACGACCGAACCAAGCACGATCCTCTGCTGACAGTTAGAACACGTCAGCAATAGTCACACATGTCCGATGCGAAGACGCCAAAAACCCCGACGACAACGCCACACTCCTTAGAGCCACCGCGGCCCTTGCCGCCGATGCTCTTCCCACACCAGCGGCCGTCAGCACTCCACCGTCACACATACCAACGCCAACGAAGAGCACGCCATAGACATCGAGGCAACTGCAGCACACGACGCCGATTACTCCGCCACGTACGCTTTCGCCAGGAGCACCTCTGCATCCAAAGCCCCGCCGCTGAGGCCGCACCCACGGCCGAGGCCACCGCAGCCGACAGCTCAAATCAACTTCCCAGCCGCGCAGACTCGCGCCACCGACGAACAGGCAGCCTATGACAACTACACAGACGACAGACCTACAGACGCCGTCGCAGCGGCACCTTCAGAGCGCCGCTCCCCGCCACACAATCCCTAGCGGCTCACGTTGGTTCCCAAAAAGAGTTCGCTACAGACGCCACGGGCATCGGCGGACATGGCGTCATAAACCCCAACACAAGGGTCGCCGCCACGCGACCTCCAGATGTGTACGCTCCTTCCTCGCCGCCTCCCACGCCTTCAGGTCCACCGCTACGCACATCATCCCTCACACGTACCGACAGATGTGGAGTGCGCCACAGACGCACAAGCAGAAGAACACAATGCCTCAGAAATCCCATCTACGAACGCCTGCGCCGCAGTTGTCCTTGCTGCAGAAGCCGGCACTACATCTTCCAGCGCCGCAGACGCGTAAGGCACCGACGAACACAAAACTGGAGCCGGAAGTGTCGACGAGCTCGCCGCCGACGCATTTCGAACACAGCATCTAGCAACAGGTTTCCCCGTCACGCACTCAAATGCCGCCGAAAAACGCCTCACGGAAGCCTGGACGACCGAAGCACACTGCACCGATGCCCGCACCCGAAGCGCCCCCGCCACCACCACGCCTGCCGCGACCGTCCCCGCCACAGGCGCTCGCGCCACCGAACCAGCCCCATCCGACACCCCGCCTCACCGACTCCGCTCCGTACGCCATCGCCAGCGACGAACGACTTGTCGAAGTCAAAACCACAGCGGCCAACACGACAGACGCTGCTGCCGCTGATACTTTAACTCCACCAGAACCCAGAACATACGACACCTGGACACACGTTGCTGTGACCGAAGAGAACTCTACGGAGGCCGCGGCGACCGACGCAGTCGCCTCCGATGCTCTCGTAACAGGCACCCCCGCCGCGTGCTCTTCAACCACAAAATCACCCTCGACCACAGCCCGTGCCACGGACGCTCCCGCCTGGGACGTATTGCCTCAGTCACCGCCGTCACTCACGCTCCCACCGGACGCGCACAAGCAGCAGAAGACAACGTCACCGATGCCAGCCCAACGAACGTCCGCACAGTCGACGCCCTCGCCGTCGACGCCTGCATCACACCAGCCCCCCACTCACGCACCCCTGCCGCAAATGTCGACGAGGCAGACGAGCTCACCATAAACGCCGCGCCTGCCGAGAAACACGGCGCCAATGAAAACTCCAGAAACCAAGACGCGGGGAATCACCCGCCGCGGGGGAGGGGGGCACGGACAATTGGATGGGACGTCACCCAAACGCGCAGCGGCGTGCATGCAGCTCTGAAGAGCGCGTCAGCACCGTCACGGCCAGAGTCAGTGGCCAACCTCACATCGCTCCCAACCCGCGCGTTTGGCTCGGGCACATGGCTTTTCCCTGCCTCGCTCTCCATACGCTCCCCCCCCCACACGTACCTCGGTCAGCACGTGAAAGGAGGGCATCGCGTGGTGCGCGGCGAGCACAAACACGTCGCCCGGCACGAAAGTCACGGGCTCCCCCCATTAGAAATGCGCACACGCTTCTGCCTCCGCCCCAGACAGGCATTGGGAAACCGAGCGTCCTCTCCGCCTTTCCCACCTGTCTGCGTCGTTCGTCTGCGGCAAGGCCTGGACCCAGGCCGAGATGAGCCTGACTGGCTCATTGGTCAAGTACAGAATGGACATGAATTTGAATGTGATGACGTGTGAGTCGCCCAAGTTGTTCGCATCAGTATGACGGGTGTTGGGATGAAGCATGCCGTCGTCGTCGACCACACCGTCTTCGTGTTCAAGCCCCGTCGTCCCCGTCCGGGCCATCCTCTTCGATTGATAAATTTCCCATGCTCGTTTTCCCCGACAGAGCGCATCTGAAGTCGTCAGAAGCGACCGCCACACGGACCACGGATGCGCTGAGAATTTGAAGAAGGTGCAAGTCACAATCGGCTGGCTGGAGGAATGGGCCCAACATCACAATCTCGCTCAACTATATCCTGTCGCCGGGGACGAGCCGCGGCGCGCGCAGGGAAGCCTCACACCTCCCCCTCCAATGAGCCAGCTGCAGGTCGGCGTCACGTCTCGCGTGCGCATCTGCTTCAGCGTCGGCGTTAGCGGCGCTTGACAATCCGCCCACCGATATGTTTGGGTCGCGAGCTGCCGGGACGTAGGCGGAGGGCCGAACATGAAAAAAGTCAGGATACTACCGCGCGCTTCCCTCCCACCACCAACCCGCTGCCGGAGACAAGACGACGCAGTCGCCACGCCCCCAGCCTTCTCCAACCGCCCGCTGTCGGCGTAGCAGATGCCGGACGGGCGGGCGCGCCCCTCCCCCTCGCGTCCCCCCGCCACAACGGCCGCCGGCCCCGCTGCCTCTGCTGCCGCCGCCCGCTGCGGCGGGCGGAGCCGTGGCCCTCACCGCCGCGGCGGCGGCCAGTGTCATGGAGCGGGGCGGCGCGGAAAGCCGTTGTGGCGGCGGGTTGGACGAGCTCCGCCACCCGCCCTCCGCCGGCGCGGCGCACGCCGCCGGGCGGGGTCACGGCGGCCGCGGCGGCCACGGGTGCAGTGGCGAGTAAGGCAGAAGCGGTGGCGGCGGCGCTGGCGACGGCGACCGCGCTTCAGTCACGGGCGACACAGGTGGGGGAGCGAGGAGCGCGCGCCGCTCGCGATGGACCTCTCCGACGCGCGCAAAGGTGTGCTCGAGCGCCGCAGGGCCCAATCGCACGCACAACGGGATGGACGGGCAGAGGCGGGTGCAGTCGGAGACTTTCTGAGCCTTCGTCGCCGTGGGAGTGGGCGGCGGGTCGGGGTGCGCCTCGCCAGCGGTCTCATCGGCCGACAACGGGCGGTGGCCCACCCGCCGAGCGGAGTGGGGTCGCCGCCAGCCGACGCTCCACAAACACGCGGCCGAGAGAGGGAACGGTCGTGCCTGTCGTCAACGCGGTGTCGGCGGCGATCAGCGTCGCGCATGGCCGCACGAGTGGGACGTCGTCCCAATCGGCCCTCGACCCGCTGCGGATGTCGCCGTCGGTGACGGCCATTGGTACAGCCGCTCACTGCCAGCGCGGCAGCGACGGCAACGAGCGTGGCGCGCCGCCGCACGAGCGGCTGATCGTCCAATTCGACCGCCGAGCCGCTGTCGATGCAGCCGTCGGGGACCGCCGCCGCCGACCGCACAGACTTCCGCCGCCGCATCGCCGGTGGCGGCGACGCGTACGGCGGCGGTCGGTGGGGTGGTGGCGGTGGCCGCAGCGACGGCAGCGGCAGCGGCGGTAAAGACGGCGGAATCGCGGCCACAATCTTCGCGGCGAGGAGCCACTTTCGGTTGCGGGGCCAGAGTGCGGAGTCGGGGCGGTTCGGCATACAGTAGATGGAAGACTGCCAACGTTGACACGGACGGCGGTGAGCGCGTCCTCGCTGAAAGCGTCTCCAGACTGTGTGCAGACACGTGATTGGTGCACGTTGCACGTTTCCGGGCCGTCACAAATGATATATAAAACCTGAGACGAATCTCAGGCGCAATCAAGGATTTGAAACTCAAAAGTATGCCCTCAAATTGAAAGTATGTCTGATACCGATACTTCGTGTCCGTTTTCATTGCATACTACCGATACTGTAGAAGAATGATGCGATTACCCGTACTTGATGCACTTTGAGTCGGTAAGAATGTACTATGTCTGAGAAATGATACTTATGACAGGGCCTGGTCCATATGTAGTGGCGGACCACCGATGTGATCCGCACTCGATCTTCACTTGATCAGTCCAGATCCAGTTGTGGCCCCGCTTTCAGTGCCCTCTCCGGCCAGTCTTGGAAGCTTGGGGATGGCTCCAGCGCTCTCGCGGGAGGGCGACAATGGAAAACGGTCGCGTCAGTACAACCAAGTGTGCATGAAGTGGAGGCTTTAGTCACTCAGCCTCGTGAACGCGTTGTGAGGGCGCCTGTGGGAGAACAGGGACAGAACTGCTCGGAGCCTTGGCGCATCCGACGTGTGGCAGCCGATGTTGAGGAGGCCTTTCTGGGTTCGAAATCGGACTGTAGCACTGGGCATGGTGCGAGAACGAGGCGTGCTGCTGCAGACGTCGTGGCAGAGCATCGCAGCATGGCTTTTCTTTCGGGCCGGATGTTTGTACGCCCGGAGTTGCTACGGGTTCCCCTAGACGGTAAAACGTCCGTCGCTGTCAACCCGGTTTGAATTCCTGCAGAACTCTCCCCAGGCCGTGCTGCAAGCGCAGTCTGTCACGCGCCGGGCCCGATTGCAAAAGCTACAGCTGCAGGCACTGCGGCTGTCCGGTCCACTGATGGTGACGCCAGAAAGGCCTGTGGCGACCTGCTGGTGCTCGACGAATCCGAAGCAGGCGCCGGGATGGCGACGGCTGGGGGGGCGGGGGCGCATTCCAACGACGAAGATTCCGAAGGTGAGGGTCAGGCCCTACCATACGTGTATTGCGAGTCGGTGCTTTTACGGGTGTATCCCTCTCAACTCCCGTACCTGTAGGGAGCAGGGCGGCTGGCACCCACACCCAAATCAACAGATGAGTAGGTCGCCGTGAGTATCGATGAATTGCGACCGCCAGCGGACTTAGAACTGTGAGAGCCCGCCTTTCTCATGCAATTATGGCGTTTCACGTCCGCCAAGTACCAGCTAAAAGTTGGACACGATTTCATGGCTACACCGATTCTGGTCGGGTGGGAATATCCGAACCCTGGTGTGCTCGCCAGGGGGCGCCCGTTCGAGATCGCACGTCAGCCATTAACAACGCGGCCAAAAGGTTCACTCATGTGACGGAACCGTTCCGACATTCTCGTTCTAAATAGGCTCTTCGCGCTGCTGAAGGTTTGCAGCTGATCCAAGTCGATCAATTCCGGAACTGATTCGTACCCTGGTTCTCCAGGTATATCTCGTAGTGATATACATGACGAGACAGGTGGCCGGCACACGTACTCGGAAGTAACGATTTAGATATACCGTACCCGAACCTGAAAACCATACTTATGACAGAGCCTGGTGAGGGTCCTGTGGCGGTTTCGAGCCTCGAGGCGGTCGATGCCGGTGCCATAGGCGCGACCAGCGGGGGCATCAGTGCTCCCAGCTCCGTCCCCGATGGCGCCGACACCGTGAAAAGCGGGAAGGGCACAGAGCCCGCCGTTGCTGAGGCGACGTCGGGTGGGGGCAATGTGGTGCTGTCCGTCGAAGAAAAGTGCTCGGAAACCCAGCCACGCGGGGACACGAACGTCTTGTTGTGTGGCAGTGACAGCGTGGAAAGGAAGCGCCCCTCAGATGACAGATATAAACACGGCGGTCGTGCTCGTCCAAAGGTGAAGCTCGAGCATCAAGACGGAACTGGTGCCAAGTTGGCAGCCGATGAGCTCCGTGATAGGAAGGGGGGTATATGCGCAGCGTCTGGAGGTCCTGATGATTTTGAGGGGCTTTTACAGGACGACCTCATCGTTATTTCTGACTCAGATGGACTGCGTGCCACTGTTACCCGTTCTTTTCTGTTCATACATCCTGTGCTCGCTTATGACTGGCAGTTGTCGTGGGCCTTATCCTGCCAGATAAGAGGACATGAGGGGCAACGGACTCGAGATTTCCACTGCATCCCAGCCATCGGCGGGTTAATACCGTGACGATAAATTTTCACAAGGATTATAAGAAGCCGCCCCAAGATCCTCCCAACGTCCAGACCTTGCCCGAGTGTCCATGGAGCTGCTCCATCACTTTATTGTTTGGAGTGGAGGTAGAACGCCGCGCCTGAAGTGTTGTACTGGCTCATAATTCGGTCATCTTCCATTAATAGAGGCGATGGGCGATGCCTGAGACAGTCCAGAGGAGAGATGGACAGACCAGAGGCGATAGCGACTGGTGCGTCAGACGCGGTGGAGAGTGTCGAAGTCGCGAGGGCGGATGAATCATCCATAAAGACCAGAGAGATACCCTTTTCCTGTGCTTCGAGGTAAGAATGTCTTAGGGAAGGGACCCCCGATGCGCTCGGAGCGGCAACGCGTGCTCGTAAATACGCCTGCTGAAAATGGCATGTAAAACCGCACGATTCTGCAGCCGCACCTGAACAGGCGCCGATGTCGACATGGTCGTTGTGTTCCTCTACAACCAAATATTTTTGCCTCATCTACGGGCCATGAGTTCATTCAGAGGGATTGGCGCATGTAAAGGGAGCCACGCATGAGCATGGCACAAAAAACGAACAGCCAACGGATACTGTGATGTTGTCGAAGCTTGTCGCCAAAGAAAACGGAGCGGCACCACTGCGCCATGGGATTCGTCAGTAGACCCTGGGCGGCGTCAGATGCATTTGTACCACACGCGAGTCATTCGCCAGGCTACAAAAATTCTATTCACGTGAGTGAGCTTCATGAGACATCTTTCAATCGCCTTCAGCACGTCCGAGCTCCTACGCAGAAGCGTGCTCACCTTTCTGAACTGATAAATAGGACGCTGTAGTACGGCAGCTTTTTCCGGAGCACTGCAGGGGCTCTCGCACATGGTTTCCTGCTGAATACCATCGCCTGCTGCTTAGGACGTTTACTGAAGAAGTTTAGTATACTTGTATGTCGTGTAGGGGGGCACTGCTGTGCTCAAACCAATCAAGAACATGCACCTGACTGTTTCAGGTGTGCGATACCTTCCATTCCTTTCGATGGACATGCTCAAATCCGGGACTATGGATTTCACTCTCATGTACAAAATAAGTATCTGTATGGTTCCCACCTCCATCTCGAAAAGAAGTGTGTGCGGCTCACAGCCGTTCCCGAGTCCGTCGCATCTCCACAGAGGTCTGTTTACAAATGCTGTCGTCCACACAGTCGTCCACGCCGTCCTTAAAGACGATGCCGTCGACGCGCTTGCGGCCCAGTCCTGTTCGTGCTGCAGCTCCCTGCCTGTGTCTCTTCCCCGTTGTCGCTTTTTATCGCCTGAAGCACACTTCAGGGCGTCCTGTGATTTTGGGCCAGCGCTGTGGAGTCCTGGGGCCTCGATATTGACAGATTCTTGTATCTGTGAGAGCAGCGTGGTATGTTGTCCATGTAAGTGCAGCGAGGCCTCACAGCTCGATGGATTCATGTCTGGTGGGGCGGTTGTCCCGCTGCCGCCAATTTAGATGTGGCAGTGAGATGGCGTGAAGCCGTTCTAACCGGCAACATTGATCTAGTTTGGTGCCTTTCTTTTTAATTTGCGGGCGCTTCCACGAATCTTCATGATGTGCTGTTCGTCGTGTTCTCTCGCCACGATCGCCTTAAAGGCATCGAGCTTTGTTGGGGTTGCTTGTTGAAATGTGCCCCACAAATCACCGGAACAGTGGTCATTGAAGCGTGGTCCAACAGCTGAATTGAGTCCTCTGCGTTTCCTGTGCCTTCAGATTCTGCACCCGCATTTTCTCCCTGCTGTTGCACTCAAAGGGCCCGGGACTGTGAATTAACAGCTTTGAGAGTGCCGCAGATGGATTCTTTCCCTGTATATGTTATCTCGTTTCACATTCGGACTGCGACGCCGACAGAGCACACGTGCCGCTAGTAGTGGAGCGAGTCAAAGCTTCCACACCGACTACAGATCCCCCACCAAAGCGATGGTTTTAACCACCGTCAGCGGTGTCAATCACGCTCCACGACATTCTTTTACCGTCCTCGATGGCGTCCTGCACGGAACGCAAGGCCACCGCAGCCGCCACACAGCCCTCTCCCCGTGTACGGCGCCTGCATGTCAGTGTCCATTTTCGTTTCTGGAAAGGCCGCCGTAACTCCTTAAACTCATCCCATCAGCCAACGTGTACGCACGAAGTCAGAGCTAGACTGGAGAAGTTTCTTTCCCTTCAATGGTGACAGTGGGCTCGCATGGTACCTCACAGGCTGCTTTTAAAACTCGGACCATTGTACAAGAACCGACCTGACACAATTTCAACAGACTACATGACGTAGACAGCACACCCCCACAATTGTTTTTACTTCACTTGGCGAAAATGAAACTTGCAGGAAACAAGAACTGGCAACTGGCCAAGTGCGCGAGGCCCACAAATGAGAAGATAGGGAGAGGTAGAGTGGAAGAGCTCTTATCATCCGGAGACAGTGCGTCAATCTCACAGGGCTCAAGAGAGGCAATTCAGACGATTGAGTGCATACGTGTAAATATTCCTAGCTACCGGCGAGCGCGATTTCGCGAAACATGCAGTAAAACAACACCGATAGACTATGACCCCCGAAACTTCGTGGTCGGTTCAAACAAGAGCACCCATGAAGAAAGCAGAAGTGTAGATGCTCTTGAAGTACCATGCGATGGTTAGGGCACGAGAGGTCCTCCATGAGAGCTGCCAAAAACAATGGTCGATGTGCACAATCGGACGTCCTGTATAGAATGGTAAAAAACGATATTCGCATACCTTCAATAGACAAAATTGGACGGCAGCGCAGAGCGTTGGAGGCCCAGTACATTTTAACTGACGTACTCGCCATATTAAACGCACCTGGTGCATGTAAGCGCGGTGATGCATCGAGAGAAACATTTTTCCATTGTGCGCAGGCAACCACGGAAGCAGCATGAGGATCCCACAGACACGAACACGATAATCTCCAGAATGGAAGCCAAACCGGGGACAGGCGCAAACGTGAACGTTTGAGGAATGTGGGTAGGCCGTTGAGACACAAAAAAAAGTGATTATGTTCAGACACTGGCCGTCTGGTTGTCCACGCGCATTTGCACACACGTCACTGTGCGAGAATTGAAAGCTGCTGCCTCGAGCAAGCTCCACGAAAAAGAGCGGCGCAATGAGGACGGGTTTGACGACGATGGTACGATCACCAGCCGGATTGCGGCTCATCAGGACGCAGTTGTGGCCTGCAGCACGGGGGACCATAACATACGGACTGCCTGGTATCAAGCCCAAGACTGCTGCGCCGCCCTCACTAGAGGGCGTCGGAATGTCAGTCTTGGGTTTCAAGTGTGGACATATTATGGGTTGCCGATCGACATTTTATCCATCTATATGTCACCCACAATCAGCTTCGGCACGTTAGAAGATTGGTCAACACTATTCGACAGGTCCGCTCCGCAGCAACTCCACCGGCGTCGCATCGACGCCACCACCCGGCACCGGTCTCATACAACCTGAGCCCACCGACCTCACCGCCTCCACTCTGCCTACCAGATCACTTTTCGGGCTATGTTTTTTCACCAGGAAATGCCCAGTGGTGTTTTGCGCCACCGTCGGGGGCGCCTGCGCAGGATTCCTTGGGCACACGTCTTCCCTGACAACGACATGGTCGACATGCGGCACACTGTGCAAGCTGGGATCCGAGTGGCCGGGCAGATTGGACGGTCATTGCTTCTTTCTGACCGTGTGACGGGACCGCTGGTCAGGATCAACGCGTTCACGGCGCAAGAGTCGCTCTCTTGCTTTCCATTGTTACAATTTGATGTGCGTCGAATAGCAGTTGCTCTTCTATTGAATGTTTCCTTCCCTCTTCGGCGCTATCACGTCGACGGAAAGGAGTGCTTTGCCATTTTCTTGCGGCTTCTCGCTTCCCCGGCGCGGTGAGACGACGTGGAGCGCCTGTTCTGCCACTGTCGCCTCTCTCTGAGGGAAAGGATGTTGCCGGACGCTGCACTACCTGATTCAAACGTGTGGCGCCTTAGTGACGTTCTGGCGCGCGGACCTGATCACGAAGCGCGCAGTGACATCTGCGGCGGCCAATCGACAACGAAGCGCGCCCTTGCCAGCGTTCGTTGGCTTCATTGATGAAACGGCAGTCCACGCTGCTCGTCCAGGTCGGGGGCTACTGCGAGCCTGCTACTCTGGCCGCAAGCGGCGACAAGTGCTCAAAATTCAGAGCTTTTGGATCCCTGATGGTGCCCTTTTCCGCAAGTACGGGCCACACGCCGAGCACTGCCACGATATTGTCTTATACCAAGCGTCTGGGCTTCACAACGAGATGCGCCTGACCCTGCTTATCGATGGCGTCCAGCCCTACATTTTCGGCGAATTCGCCTGCATTTTGCGAGCGTGGTTTCAGACATGTCATGGCACCGGCCAAAACGGAAGTGCGACGCGACGGCCTTTGGCTTCTTCATGAGTCGGGCCCCGCAGAGGATGGAAAGCGGCTCCAAGGAGACCGAGAAACAGTTTACATCCCTGGACTTTTGAATAAAACTCAAGATACTGGAGACGGCAGCAGTGTAGTGGATCCTGCCCTCACAGCCGACGGGGTATATCCCCGTCGGAAGACCCAGCACAGGATGCGGAACGCCACGCCAGAAATACAACGCGAACGCCACGATCACCGGGCGCGAAACGCACCAAAACGACGGAAGTAACGCAGACGCAACGCTTATTTATTCGAACACGCAAGATGAGCCCAAAGAATACACTGGTTCACCCTCAGAGACAAGACACAGGACGTGCACAGTCCCAAGCCCCTGGCGCTACCATGGGGGGACCGGTACCCAACGGGCCACGGTCTCAGGCCAGGGACTCATGTGGCCCCTGCCCAGCATCCTCGGTGACCCTTCCACTGGAGGAGGACCCCCGCCCGTCTCGGGCGGATGCAGGAAGGTCACTCGGACTTCCTAGATTTCGCGGTTTACCCAGAACCCATGCCTCGGGACCTATCCCTAGATTTTTCAATTTTACCGGATAGAATTCCGGTGGGATTTCATCCATTGTCGAGATCACATCTCGGTCCGGCTTACGCTCGGATTGCGGAAGCTTCCACAGGCTTCCTGGTCCCTCCAGAGGGCTCGGATTCGGGAAGGCGTGTGTCTGATTTGTGTGTGTCAGACCCCTCCCGGGGGCCTGGTCGGGTGTTCCTCGCCTTGCGCCCCTCTAGAGGGGTCGACTCGTGTGTGGCCCTGGGGCTCCCAGGACACCCAGCGAAGGGGGCTGTCCCACGCCCCCCCCCCAGGGGGTGTTACGAGACTGGTCACGACCCGTCCCCGGCTCATGCCGGGGGCCCTGTCACAACCGACAGGGGTTATCCCCCACATATCCCCCACCTCAGGGCCCGCGTCTCGCGGGACCGGGGGCGGTATCTCGCCACCCCCTTCCTGTACTAGGGGGAAACCCCGCCATGTGACTCAGTTTCAGAGTGCCCCTGGGGGCTCACTCCGAGGCGCCCTACGGCGGGGGACCGACGGGTTCACAGAGCCGGGGAAGCCTCGGGTCAATCCCATAAGGTGGTCACCGCTAGCGGTGACCGGGGGGTTTGACTCTCCTGGCGGCACTCTCTTCGTCACCGGGAGGACGACACCGTCGGGCACGACCGGGTTCCTTCTGCGTCCCGAGCTGTTTCTGTACCCCACCCTGGGGTGGGACGTCCTCATCTTCCCCGTTTCCGTCCTCTTGAGGCGGGATTGCATCTTCTGCGGCTCCCGACGCTCCGGCCGCCTGGGAGGTCGATCTTGAGGCCGAGGGCGCGGGCGCCCTTTTGGGCATGGAGGAGGGCATCTACGACGTCGTCCTTTCCAACCTCATGTCGGCCTCGTGGCCGACCATCGCGGTCGTGGAAGAGAGTATGGGCGCTACCCTTGGGCCCCCCTAGGGGGGTCGATTGTCAGACAGCACTTCGAAGCGGTCGACAGTCGTCGGATGACGTCCATGTGGACCAGGCCCTACTATGGGTACTCAATTTAGGTTTGAGTGGCGTATTTCGGAATTCCTTTTGACTCGGGTATCCTCCGATAATACCGACATGCGATGGGTACCAGTGGCACGTATACTGCAATCTACAAGTGATGATACTCAAAAGTCTGAACATTGGTTGAGGAGGGGCTTCATTTCTGGGACGGGGGGTCCAGTTGTTCCGGAAAAGGTCCAGAGTGACGCTTGTGGAATTGCTGATTGTAATGCTTTTTACAGCAGTATTCGATCATTGTGCTTGGTAAACGTGCGCAGCGACATCACGGGACAGCCAAGCGTGTGCGTCTTTGTGCTCGCTCTGGCATGCCGATTTTGACGGGGAACTGGCACTTCCCCCCTGCTGCTTCAAGAGCACATCATTGCCCTCATCTCCCTCTGCCCCGCCCATCAAGGCGGCTCCCCCCCCGTCCCCTCCGCGTTCTCCCTCGCTGACACCTCTCGCCCTCCGCCACGCGCCCCGCATAACGCGACAGGAACGGAAGTGGCGGCTGGCACGCCGCCCCAATTTTCAACCCGCCAACACCGGGGCGTGGCGGCAGGCGAGGAAGAGAGGGGGCCGGAGGCGTCACGCTGTTTTTCTCCGTGGTGCGGCCAAAGGTCGGCCGCCGCTCAGGTGGCCTCTTAGTAGATTTCCTACGAGGGAGAGAGAGAGGGGGACAGATCATGGAAAGGCCTGCTGCTTGGAGGTCGCGCAAGAGAGGGGGTCACGCGTGGGGTGGAGCGAGGGTGAGGGGGGGGGGAAAGGCATCCCGTTTTTTTCCTCGGTGGCAGCCTCTACTGCTGGCCGCCGCCCAGGTGGCCGCTTTGTAGCCTGCCTGCGAGGGTGGCGGGGTGAGGGAAGCAAAGAAGGGGAAAGGATGCTGTTGTGCAGCTATCACGCTCGGGGGGGGGCGGGGGGTGGCGAAGGAAAGCAGAAGAACGCACAGTGGCCACTCTCCGGTGCGGTAGATGCTGAACCCATCGGCGGGGCGGAGATAAGCAGCCGTCAGCAGCGCCTACTGTTTGAATTCGGCAACCTGCTGCATGCGAGTCGGATCATCCGCCCGGCCAGCGATGACAAGTGATAGGGAAATTGCATTCAAAACCTCATGGACCACCTTAGAGACGCATAAGATCGATAGAACACACAACAGGAGCATATTCGCATCGAGCGTAGCAGTCAATGGATACGACAGACACTGGCAGCAGTGGACTCTCCCGCATACGTATACCATAGTCACGCTACCTTGTTTCCGAGGTAGATTCTGACGGCCTCCACGGGGATGTGAGTGTATTCTCGGACCCGGCCAAATCACCGAGTTAGAGTGGCCTCGTACTCATACTCACTAAGATACTCTATGGGAAAATACCCATAGCAGGGCCTGATGTGGACGACCATTAGGGGAATGCAGGATATTCTTTACGCCGTCCCCGAGGGGACGGTGACGGACTTCCTCTTTCTCCGCAGTCGGGAGGACTGGCGTGTTTGCCGAGTGCTTAGGCACTTGGCTGTCCAGGAGATCCCTTCCGGGGTAGGGAACAAGCCCCACTTCTCCAGGGAGTATTACCCGGGGTCTCCCCGTAAGTTGGGGGAGATAGACCGCGGCATTTACGTGCCGGGTGCGCTGGGGGAGTGGACGGTGCGTACCTCCCTCCACCTCCTCACGCTGTATGAACAGCGTGAGGTGCGCGACGTACTTGTGTTACGCCGAAAGGCTCTTTATCCCACCAAACGAGTGTGGTGGGAGCACGTTGAAGTGCCCCGAGGTATGGCCGCGCGGGTGCCCCAGATGGTGGCATTCCAGGGGAGTCAGCTTACGGGGGAACCCCTTGGTGGTCCCTATCACCTGATGTTGGCGACCCTGAGGGCCGTCGAGGTGGCGGATGTCTTCCTAGGAAGCATTTGCCACCATGGGCACCTCTGGCGTCTTTCTCTGGCCATTCGGTCTGCTCTTGCGGAATTGACGCCCGAGCGCTTGCGCTCGGCCGACCCGTCGACTCTACCTCTTCTTGAGGCCGAAATGAAGCGCCTCCGACTTATCAAGGAGCGGGCGGCGCCCGATTGGCTTCAGGGGCTAGGGGGACCCCGAGGGCTCTTCCGCTGCGCCAAGGCGTTGGATGACGAGGGGACCTCGGAACTCTCGGAGAATCTGGGGGATCCCCGTCTCCCTTATGGGCGAGATGTCCGCGCCAATCTTCGCGTCCAACCGTTGCATCGGTACTTGGCGGACGCTGGTGTGGCGGTTGGGACCGTCGGATGGCGGAACCGCCTGGGTGGCGGTGTACGTGGCTGGCGGATCGGCTGTGATGGTGGCTGGACTGCTTTCGTGGGCCTGACGTTGGCCTCGCCCCGTGGCCAGATCGGGGCTGTGATGTCGCTGTCTGATTGGGCCACGTGCGCTTGGATATCTTGGCCGCTGCTGGTGGCGGTTGTCGGACTTGAAATGTCTTTGCTTGTATTTCGCATTGTTTGGAGGGACTTGATTTTCGCATTACGGGTGACCTGCATTGGCCGGCTCCGATTGGAGGCCGAGCCACGGGCTCCCGCTGGTCGCTTGCTTCCACATATGTCCGCGGGTTGGGACCGAATAGCGGCACCCAGAGAGGGCGCTTCGTTTGCCCACTAGGGGCCGGGGTGCTGGCGTGTGTTGGCCCGCTGTGGCCCCGCTAGTGGGCCGCCGTGGGGGCTCTTAAGGGGAGGTCTAGACCTCCCCCTCGTTTCCAGAAGAAAAGCCAACCGTGCCTTGGGTCTCTTGCTCCCTCGGGTCTCTGCCGTAATACCTCTGTCCCCCTCTTTGGGACGGGCGTGGACTGCACCTTTCCCTGGCCGGTTCCTTCTGGGCCTCCCTCCTTTGGGCCCCAGGGGTTGATTCTTTCCTGTCCGGACTTGAGAGAGAGAACCGCTACAGCTCGTTCGGCCAGTGTTGGCCTCGTGGTGGCTCCAGAGCCCCCGTCGGCTCTGTCCGCTTTGGCCTCCTCCCTCCTCGTCCTGAGGCCCCCCCCCTGTGGTGGGGTGTCGCGCCCGGCCTATGTGCCCCGAAGGCCCGGCCGTCACGCGCGGACCTGTCGGGTGTACCCCCTTGGGGATAGAAGTGTGACGACTTCTCCTCTTTGGGGACCCTTGGGTCCCCCTCTGGCGCCCCTTCCTCTCTTTACCAGGAAGAAGTGCGCCCAGTCGGGTACCCCTCGCCCCGTCAACCCGGCCGTATGGTCGAGTTTGGGGCGTTCCCTAGGGAAATTCCCGTCCATCCTCAATCATGGGGTAAACCATACGCTCCTCATGGCCTTGAGCCGCACCTTGGTGTGGCTGCGCAACGAGGTTGCTGCGATTGTGTCCCGTCCCTTAGGGGAAAAGGACGTCGAACCCCTGTGCGAACTTGGAACAGCTGAGACGCTCCGCCTTCTTCTGACGGAGGAGTACGGTACCGCCGTGGCGGACACAAATACGGTGGTGACGGGATGGTCACTTCGGCATGTGGCCGGCTCTTCGGCTCCGCCCCGACGGCACGCTTTGCCTGCGGCTCCTCGACTTCCGCCGTTTCCTGCCACGTCCCACTATGGGGCGGGCGCCGGTTCTTCATCTCAAGCCCTGTATCGGGCTGAGACAAGCCCTACGGCGAACCCACCGACTTGTTGGGGTCGCACTATTATGCGCTCGAGGAGGACCGTAGCCAGGACTATGATCCTGGGTATGGGGCGCGTCCTGGGGGTTGGTGACTTGGTCGCCCTATGGTGACCAAGTGTTCTTTGCGTCCCCCTCCTGCTTTGTGTGTCGCCCGTTGTCGCCCCCCCAAAGGGGCTGGGCGCAGTCTTTCTTAGCATCGACAGGTCTCTGGCCCCGTAGGGAATAAAAGGCTTATCCTATCTTCTTGTGCTCATTTCTTCTCCTGTGACGTGAAGTCACAGGAGTCCAGAAGGACCGCTTTCCGACTTGGTCAGAAAAGAGAACACCTTCTCGCTTGAAGGCGCGAAGCTTGACGCGTTTGCGCAAGCAATATTTGATAATTGCCTCCCTCGGGAGGGAAGAAGCCAACTGCCACGTGGCTTCCTGTTCTGGAAACCCGAACCAATTGATCAGGACCTTCCATTTTCCGTCATCATCCCAACAGTGGTTGAGAAATCGTTCGAAAACGAATTCAGGGCCCTCATGAACTTGATCGCCCACCTCACAGAGGGCTTGGGCCCGAGGGGCCCGTGTCTACTGGCTATCCCGCGCCGGTGGTGCGGGGGCACCAATGACTTCGTCACTGCTCACAGTACGGAGACCCTGAGGGCTCTCCACGAGAAACCGATGTTCATCTGTTCGTAACACCATGTAGGGTCCTTGGGTCACCAACCCAAGCTTCTTTAAAGAACGTTTGTGGGCATGTAGATAAACCCAGTCCCTGGCCTTGATCTAGCTGTTCTTTTCTTTGGTGTGGGCGTCAAACGCCCGCTTATACGTGGCCTGGGATTTGCCCAGCTGCCGGTGAACCGCCGGGATGAGAGCCCTGAGGTCCTGAACATACTGTTCCGCTGCCGTGGAGGCATCCTCAGTTCTCTCCTCGGCTTCTGTGAGCCGAGGCACGCGCTCCATGCCAATAAGCTGGAGCCGTATAGGGCTCACGAAGGCAAAGGGGATCTCCCCAGTGCTCGCGTGCACCTGTGTATAATACACAGTAGTAAGAAGGGACAGATGACTGTCCCATTCTGTCTCATGCTCCGCAATGTAGCATCGGAGCTGCCGCACCAAGGTTCAGTTGTATGGTTCCGCCTGCCTATTAGTCTAGGGGTGGGAGGGAGAGGTATAGATCGTGGCTAGACCCAGAAAGCCTAGAATGATCTAGAAATACACCGAGGCAAACTGAGGTCCGTTGTCCGCAAGGACAGAGTCGGGAATGCCATAGGCAGCCACCCAAGCATCAATGAATGCGGACGATACCGTCAGCGCTGTCGCATCCCGTAACGAGATGGCCCGTGTCAACTTGGTAAACCCGTCACATATGATCAGTACATGCTTGTAACCACCCCTCGATGTGGTTAATGGGCCTGAAAGGTCCATTGAGAGCCCCGAGAAGGGCTCGAGAGCTAGAAACAGCTTCATTGTGGATATATGCCTCCTCTCGGAGAGGCGATTCCTAGCGCACGCAGGGAATTGCTCCACGTGCTTGTAGTCGTCTACCACCATGATAGGCCAGTAGACATCACGGCGGAGAGTGTCATATATCCTTCGCGAGCCGGGGTAACCGGCCAACGCCGACTGGCGTTCTAAGCGTAACGGGCGCTGTTACAGCGCCTCGGGGATGACCACTTGGGTCTCCCTCCCATATACCGAATGTCGGCAAAGGAGCCCGTTCTTCTCCCTAAAGAAGAAGGCTTGCCGACTCCACTTGGGGTCCCGCGGTGAAGAACGTCCAGTTCTGTCAGTCGTTCTTTACAGAACGCATTCTTGGCTTGGCCGAGGATGATCTCTTGAGCCGTTAGCGACCCCAGGGGTGTTTCGGCCGGCGATGTGGCCTCCAGGGCGTCCTTCGCCCGGGTTTCGATGGCCAGGACGGGGATATCCTCTTCTAAGGGAGTCGAGTCGAGCCCCTCCGTGGGCAGACGCGATAACGCGTCCGCGACCTCATGGTCCTTATCCGGCTTATGTCGGATCTCATAGGTGTACTCCGATAATCGGAGTCGCCAGCGGTTTATCCGCGCGTTCGGACTCATGCTCATTAGTACCGATAGTAGGGCCCGGTGGTCACACTGGACCAAAACCTCTGCCCCCTCGAGGTATGGCCTCAAGTAGGTCACCGCCCAGACGACGCCAAGCGCCTCTTTCTCGGTGGCGAAGTAGTTATTCTCCGCAGGGAGAACAGCGCGGCTATAGAAGCCGATGGGGTGATACTCCCCGTCGGGTTGTTGTTGCTGTAAGCCAAAACCCAGCTGTTCGTAGCCGGCGTCTACATCGACGATGTAGTTCTCGTCTCTCCTGGGGAGAGCGAGGATGGCGGCGGCTAAAAGCCGTCCTCGTAGTTCCTCGAAAGCCTTTGACTCCTCCTCCGTAGGCAGAGGTAACCTCTTGGCGAGCTTGGTGCTCGTCAAGTCTGTAAGGGGTCTCGCTATCTTGGCGAAGTCGGCCACGAAGCGGCGATATACACCGCACATACCCAGGAAACCTTTCATCTGGGTTTGCGTCTCCTGATACCGGAGACCCCTCAGTGCCCGGAGATTCTTCTCCAGGACATGTACTCGTCCCGGCCTGATAACATGGCCAAGGTACTCCACTTCTTCTTGATCGAAGTGGAATTTAGCCGCCTTCAAGGTGACCCCTGCCTTTCCTAGGCGTGTCAACACCTCATCAAGTTGTGGTAAGTGTTCCTCTGGGGAACGGGAGAAGGCGATAACGTCATCCAGATATACTAAGCATATCTGCCACTTGACCCCTTCCGGGGTCATATCCATAGCCCTTTGAAAGGTGGCAGGGGCATTGCACAACCCAAAACAGAGGCGAACGCATTGCCACTCGCCTGCATGGCACGTGAACACCGTGAGGTGTTCATCCTCCTCGGCTACTGGCATCTTCCAGTAGCCGGCGTTTCAGGCCAGGGTAGAGAACATCCTGGCATCCTCTGGGGAATCTATGCATTCACTTCCATCCTAGGAAAGGGGTACGCGTCCATGACGGTCATCAAGTTCAGCTTTCTGTAGTCAATGCAGAAGCGTGCCGAGCCATCAGGCTTCGGCACCATAACGACTGGGCTAGCCCAATCCCCAGTGAAGGGCTCTACAACTCCCATCGAGCGCATGCGCTCGACTTAAGATTTCTCTCTCTCCCGGGCCAAAGGCCCGGCCTTGTGGAGATGTTGCCTCACGGGGACAGCCCCGGGCTTCAGACGAATGCGGTGTTCTACACCGCGTATCAACCCCAAGTCACCCCCGCCAGAGGGGTGCATGCTTCTTCAAGAGGGCCCTAAGCGCCCCTGACCATTCTTCGGGTACCGACGACACGTCCACTCCTGGGAGTGGGGAATCCTTCTCCTCCTTGGAGGTCTTGTCGCGCTTCTGCAGCTCGTTCCGGGGCACCTCATAGGTCGGCCCCCCTCAGGGGTGGATATACCCCACGGTCATGTCGGTTCTCAATCGCAGGGGCGTAGCGCCCAAGTGCATCACTTGGACGCTTATTGGCTCGCCCGCCACCATGATGGCGGGTCCCTGAGCGACCTGTATCCCATGGTTGTGAAACAATGGGGGTCGCCCCGTAACGAAGCCATGCCCCGTGTAGGTACTCTTCACGGGGATGTGTGCGATAGTCCCGGGTTGTGCCCTGGTCTTCTGTGTCGGCCTTAGCTTAGCTGTGGAGCTGAACCTTGGGGGCACGCCAATACCGCGCTGACTGACGCGCTCGAGTGCCCCTTGCGGGCACTGTCTCTTCGGGGAGGTACGTTGGTACTACTGAGGAGCTCCACATTTTGCTCCTGTCTCGCAATATTCTTTGTTGCGAAATCCATGAGGGAGGCGCCCAGTACAGCTGGGACATTCATATTGTCGAAAACTCCAAAGGAGATGTAAGAGGTCTGGCCCCCGAGGGCCACACAGAGACACACTAGACCCACAATGTGGAGCCAGCCCCCATTGACATCGTGGAACGTAGAGGTCCACTCACCCCGCGGTTGTAGCTGGGTGTCGTCCGGCAGTAACTGCCGGCTTAAAAGCGTGGGGCCACTCCCTGTATCCAGGATGGCCCGGGTAGTAACTTCTTAATGTTCTTTCAGGAGTAACCCGACACCTAGCTTATAGCTAGAAGAGGGAATGAATACGCATACCGTGCCCTCAGGGGATTTCCCTTGGGATACCCCCGGTGGCCGCTTAGGCCGGTTCTTCCCGTCTCACCGGGAAGACTTGTACCCCCTTGTTGCCCTTAGAGTTGTCGGTGGAGGCGCGACCATCGCCCGCGCTACTCGTTTTCCGAAGAGGACTCGTCCTCCGGGAACAACTCTTCGGCTTCCAACCCTGGGGGTGAAGTGTCACCCGAAGACGACCAAGGCGGCCCCAGGCTTGTGCCCACGGCTGCCACCGTCTGCTTTGGACGGCTCTGGTCCTCTTGAAGACGTTCCGCCATACGCTCCTCGTGAGCCTTGTTTAGAAGGGCCTTGGGCGTTGCGTCCAGGCGGGAACACTGACGGAAGAAATAATCTCGCATGTTACTTGCGAGGCAATTGTAGATCCTTGGTTGCCCAAAGCGCCCTTGAACCCTTGGGGAAGGACCTGACGGAACGTCCCCCACCTTGGTTTGGGCTGTCACCGCCGCGGTAACATACATGCATGGTGTCGGCAGTGCGGCTCGACGCTCTCGACGGGCTTTGGCCCGTCGGGCCTCTTCGGCTTGTCGTTCATCGTGACGACTGCGACAGACGTCATTCTTCCTCTAGGCATAATGCACCAGGAGGTCCATCGCCATATTGCCGGTACTGTGTTCACTCACATCTGCGCGAATCTCCCAGCCGAGCCCCTGAATATAGCGGCGCTTCATCTGCCACTCTGTGTGTATATACCAGGGGCTTCGGAATAATGATTCGGATAAAGCACCGTTCTGTAAGCAGCGGCATCCTGTTCGGAGCAACATCTTATGTTCATCAGTCTTTCCACGAAGAGCCTGAACATGAGGTGAGCATTCCAGCAGTGTCTTCCGTTTTGCTCTCACATTGGATGGCGAGATGATTCGAACGGATATATCCGAATATATCTGGATATATCCCAGATTCTGCAGAAAAACTCGGATTCTGAAAGGCCCTGGTATATACTCACAGAGGCGACGTGACGCCCTCGGGCTTACGTCGAAATAATTCTCTGTTTAACCATCCTCCAGTAAGGCTCCGTACAGCAGAGCCCCCTGGTCGCTTGGCGACTGCTCGTCCGCATATTTGCGGAGGAGCCTGTTAACCAGTTCCATACAGGAACTGCCCTCTCCAATCCGCTCTCCTTGGAGGGACGGCATGATGGTGTACCACTTTCGCTAAAGATCACCCTTGGGGAACTCCGGGAGGAGGCAGAGCGCCCTGCCCTCTGACACATCATTGTCATTCCCCGCTTTTACAAAGCGGTTCAAGAACTCAAAGACGCCTAAGGCTGGCGTCCCATCCCACTCTGCGTCTCGACCAATGGTGGCCGAGACATCCTTGCGCAGACGGCCCAGGCCGCGTGCCATCGTCTGGTCATGCCGGACGTCCGTATTCGCCAAGGCGTGCGATACACAATCCATAATCCCTGCATAACGATCATCTGCAGGGACGATCTTCTCGGGGAGTCTGCGATAAGGGGCTCCCTCTAGCTCGCGCCCTAGGGCGCGTGCTCCAGCGCGTCAGGGGACATGACATCTTCCGTCTCCGCTGCAGTACTCCCCATCCGAGGAGGAGGAGCTCAGTCGGCGACGACTGCGTCTCGACCGTCGGGAGGCCCCATGGGCCTTCTCCAACAAAGACAGCCGTTCATGTAGCGGCGTAATGAACGCATCCAGTAAATCCCGTGCGGCCGCCGAAAAGGCGTCCCCTTCCAGGATCCCTTGCGGAACCCCAACCCCACTGACTGGTGGGGGTGTATGGGGTACGCCGACGGGCCTAGCCCGCCGAGCCCGACCGTCATACCGCCCCTGTTCTTCGGGTGCAACCTCTGGTTCTCCCCCCCCAAGGGACCCCTTCGCTCGGGGGGAGATTCTCTCTCGACCCCTTTTGGCGGTCTCAACAGAAGGTGGGAGCAGGAATCCGTCACCGTCCCCGCCTCCGTCGCTCGCGGTGCCAAGCACTCTCGTGGACACGTGCGCGCGACCCTCCACATGACGAGGGTCCCCCAAAAGGCCACTCGGCCCTGAGCCCTAACCAGCCCCGTCACAGAAGCCCCGTGAAGAGGAGCCCGCGCCTTTTGCGCGGGACAACATCCCCCTCATGCTATCCATAACGAGGGAAGCCCAACTCCGTTGAAGGAGAACTCAGTCAGACAGTCAGCTCGTCACACCCCAGGGTAAGACAATGAGAGAAAGACCACAGTCAGAGAACGACACAGGAACGGCCCGACTGATCAGGAATGGGTCGACCCTGACCCCCGCTGCTCCACCAAGTTTAGAAGATCCTGCCATCACAGCCGACGGGGTATAGTCCCGTTCCAAAACCCAGCACAGGATGCGGAGCGCTACGCCAGAGTCACAACACGAACGCCGGGATCACTGGGCGCGAAGCGCACCAAAACGACGGAAGTAACGCAGACGCATTTCTGATTTCTTTGAATGCGCACGATGACCCCAAAGCATACTCTCATATACCCTCAGAAACAAGACGCAGGACGTGCACAGACCCAAGCCCCTGGCGCTACCATGGGGGGACCGGTACCGATCGGGCCTCGGTCTCAGGCCCGGGCCTCTAGTGGCCCCTGCCCAGCATCCCTGACAACCCTTCCACTGGAAGAGGACCCCCGCCCGTCTTGGGCGAAAGCAGGAAAGTCACTCAAACTTCCTAGATTCCAGGAGTTACCCAAAACTAACAACGCGGCACTTATCCCAAGATTTTTTTATTTTGCCGGATGGAATTCCAGTGGGATTTTACCCCTGGTCGAGATCATATCCTGGTCCAGCTTACGCTCGAATTGCGGAAGCTTCCACAATCTTCGTGGTTTCTCCAGAGTGCCCGGATTCGGGAAGGCGTGTGTCCGCTGTGTGTGTGTCAGACCTCTCCCGGGGGCCTGATCGGGTGTTCCTCGCCTCGCGCCTCTCTTGAAGGGTCGTCTCGTGTGTGGCCCTCGGGCTCCCTGAACATCAGTCCAAGGGGGCTGTCCCGCGCTACCCCCCTAGGAACGTGTTACGTGACTGGTCGCGACCCGTCCCCGGCTCATGCCTGGGGCCGTGTCACCCCTGTCAGTGGGTTTCTCCCACAAGCAGGCAATCAGTATCTGTACGGTGCTATGATTTTTACCCTGCGCTCCTGCTGTCAAGTCAACCAGGAGGTGACATTGTTTGGCTGCGCTCCCCGCTCCCTTGAGCGCTACCTTACCTGCTGATTCTCGTTTGTGTTGTTGCATGCGCAAAAAGGTGTTCCATTGAGCTGCGTTAGTGAACGATGGTCATAGGGAAGCAAACTTCACGTCAAGTAGCGAAATTCGATCTGTCGACGCGGCAGCCGGTGCGACCGGTTCATCTCCCTGTATTTGAAATTTTCGAAGATCGCATACTTCCTGAACCACTTCCTGAATGAAGAAGAATGACTGTAAGGGCCACTGCGACGAGAGCATTATTCTCCGTGATTAGGAGCCCATTCTCGGATCCCATGTGTCGGATCCCTCTCCTGAAGATCAACGAATCCATGGTGGCATGAAAGTTCTTCATTTCAGACGGTGTAGGTCTCGGTACACTGGCAAAAATCTCAACAGTTCCTGGGTTGTATAGATTCCAGGGAGATAGACCTCGGGTTTTGTCGTGGCGAGTCAGGTGCGCAACCAGCTACGCTTCAGAGCAATGTGGACCCACTTCTCTTCTTAGCACAACCGCGGTTTGGTTCTATTGTGGTTGTGTTCTTCTACATGACCTACATGTACAAGCGCTCCATCATCCTCGCCAGAGTGAGTCTCGTTTGCCGCGCCGCCGCAGCATCCATGGCGTGACGATTCTCTTTCTCAAGACGAGAACGACCGGCCTCTTCACCAAACAAATGTGTTGCTCCAGGCCCGCTTCGTCGTGAGCGAGCTGGCCTTCTCGAAGCTCCAGACTTCTGGCAGCCAAATTTTGCGTGCGAGTTTTGCTGCGCTCGAGCGACGCAACAAAGTCCGCATCGTCACGTACACAATTTCAGAGCATGTCTTCGGGAGGATGGCGGCACAGAGTCACCGGCGGTGTCATGGTCCGCGTCGGTCCGGCCAGGACTCGAAGGGGTTGTCCTCTCACTCTTCATCGCAACTTGGCAGATGATCTTTCCTGTCTTGACACGGGCCTCATTCACCCCGTGCGCTTCATTATCTTCTCCACTGTACGCTCGCTGAAGCCTTTCATGTCCTCCACGACGACAACCAGAAGCTCCTCTATGGGATTCAGGCTCTCTTCCGTCCAGGGCATGCTCGCGCACTTCACTTCCTCTATCTCAAAGAGCTTGAAAAGAAGTTGAAAGCGGTCTTTCGCGTGCTTGTGTTCCGTCCTAAAGGCCGCTCGCGGAGCTTCGTGGAAGCGATCCGCGACCATGTTATACCGTTCGGTCATGCTCCCGCAAGGGCTCCTGTGGGCCTCAAAAGTGACGACCTCTTTCAGCAGCATGCAGTCCGTCTCATCTGTCCATCGCAGCCGGGCAGCCTTGCGCGTCGTACAGGGGGCAGCTGGATCCTGCGAGCCAGAGGCCGTGGAATGTTGAGGGGGTGGGGGCTCGGAAAGTTGACCAGGGAGATTGGTGGTATCCGTCGCAAACGATACGCCATTGAGGCAGTCAAAAGCCAATGTTTTCAGGCCACTGCCCTGAGACGAAGGAGGGGGGGAAGGGGGATGTGTTGGAAACGTCATGGTATGTATGAAAGAGAACGAATGTTTGCACGATGGCGGTCGGAACGGCGTTCGGCGCTCGTGTTTCATAGTTTGGTGCTATTTGAGATCAGAGGCACCAGCAAATTGTGCCACATGCCGCACGACACCTTTCGTCTCGGACCGGTATTTTCCGTAGGTAAAAGCGCGAAGGAAGTAATATATGGGATCCAAACATGGGTGATTGTGTACACGTTCCTTACAAGTGGCTCTGACCCACCCTTGCCGACTAATGTTTGACTTTCCGACGCCCTCTATTGTTAGGCATTGAAACAAGCTCCTGTCTTATATTTTTGAGGCCATCAACGAGCAACTGACTTCTATCTTGTTGAAGCATCCTTTTTTTTTGTAGAGAGCCCCCCTGTCATTTTGATCGAAGTCAAACCAGTACCACGAGATATTGAGATGATCATGGGGTTTGGGGAGTGCCCCGCCGTGATCGCACCGAGACGGTTTTTCTGTGTGATCCATGAGGTCTGTGATGCGTACGAACTCCTTGCTGCGTCCATTGCGCCCGAGTGCCACTTCCGCTGACCCTCTCCACCATTCAACCTGGAGCGTCCTGAGTGCCATGATGGACGAAAACAGTAGCACTGTACGACTACTCTCTGCGCACGACGATCGTGTGGCGCCATGGGCAAGTCTCAAAGTTGATAGAAAAGCATGACTCCGGCTGCTGCCCGTCAAGTGCACAAACCGGTACCGGTGCTTGTCGCTCGAGGTGCGAAGTCAAGGAAAAGCAAGATATATTTGTTTTTTTTCCGTATTCGTACAACCCTCTCCACCGAATTTTAGCGGTGGTTGATCGGTCGCGCCGTTCACAGCAGGATACCTTCTCCACCTTAGCAATCGTGAGCTTTTCTGCGGATCGTCCAGAGACAGTCAGCATGAGCCCTCCGCTATGTGGTGGAAAGGCCTCCACACAGACCACTGTGAGCTATCCGACTGGCACCAGTTGTTCACAGCTGCCTCAGAACATGGGAGTTTGTGTACATTCTTCGAACGAAAAAAAGATGTAGGGACTCCTCAGAACCTCGCGAGGAATCACGTCCTACCCGTTTCCGACCAAGTGCTCCCGTTCGTTGTCTAGAAAATGCACCTAAAATAGGTCCGGTACAAGTCCCTCACATCATCAATCTCGAGTGTGCACGGCCACAGAGCGGGCTGAAAAACCTACATCAAGCATGTATCTGTTTCTTTTCGTTTGTTGGAAGCAGATCTGGAATCCGACTTGTCCTGCGCTGTCGAGTGGTTCGGACACGACACGGACATGCAGACGAGCGCCCCACGTTCGGCGCCGTCTGCCAGGTGGTCCCAAAGAAGTGACCGTGACCGTTTACGATGCCCCCTTCCCATACCCATCAAGACGAGCTGAATGACTTAGGCCGCCACTACACATGCGCCCTACACACTATGGCACGCGCCAATCACAAAATTCATGGTGCAGGCGACTCTCCATCGCAGCAGCTTCACCCGCAAGCACTCGCCAAACAGTGCGAGGACGCACATGCTGCACGCGCACAATGGAGGCTGCCAGCCGTCGCCGGGTTTTTGCAGTGGATAGCAGGGCCATGCCCTTGTCGCGCAATCAGCACCCTGACACGTGTGCTGCATACGATGCAAGATCCGACCACGCGATGCGACGGTTGGAGGCCACCTGCTCCGCAACGTGTGCGTGCGTGGCACGTGCTCCGCCTGCTCCCTTTCTCTTCTTGTCCTCGGCAGTCAGCTCTCAAGCCCGCTTCTTCGCCGCCTTGGCTTCCTTCTCCGCCTCTTCTCCCGCGGCAGCGCTTGCAACTGCCGCCAGAATCTCGGGTGCGGTCAAAACCGTACCCCTAATCTCCGTCGACAGTGAGCCGTCAACGAGGATGGGTTGAACCATATCCATGCGGACAGTAGGGATTAACAGAGACGTCAACCTCTCGAGCTCAAATTTAGGAACAACATTGTATGCGCCCTTGCACAGCTCGGAGTTCTTGATGACTAAGTGATCGAGGGGTCACATTCTCACTTCGCGAAAAGCCGACACCAGCGCGTCCGTCGTGAGGGAGTCGGAGGCGGCACGGCGAATGCATCAAATCACGTCCGCCGTATTGAATGGCCGACCAGCATTCCGACAGGCCATAGCAATCTCGCGGATGCGGCGTTGTACCCGTTGTTTATACCGCCCGGTCGCGCTTGGATTGTCGAGCGCCTGAAGAATGTGGGACATACTGGACGGCTCTGCCACGACGTGCCCATTGAAGTTCAGGAAGGTTAGAAGGCCGGATGGCTGAATGTGTGCCTTGGCACCGTCGAGGGACAGGAGCTTTGGCTCATCTTTGACGTAGGACTGCGCAAACTTAGCAAACATGGTGGACCAGACATCAAACACGCCTTTGTTAAAACAAGGTGGGCACCGCCGCCACACAACCGCCCCGCCATTAAGGAGGGAAGAAGGCGCGGTGACAGTCTTGGTGCCGTCCTGCTTCGCTTCTGTGAGGACGGTGTGTCCTGGTTCCTGTCCCTCGACCACGATGCAGTGCGGCGACACAACGCCAGCCGCAGACACACAAAACTTCGCGGTACACGCGCCCGCACCGGATGCAAGCGGCGTCAGGAATACCTCCGGCTTGAGCATCCCGACCTCCCCGAGACTTTTCTTGCGGACCCAACATGGCCGACAGTCGGGCGTGCACTTGCGTCTCAACCATATGCAAAACCTGATGTGGGGACTTCAGCCGCAGGCCCCGGTACAGGACTGTCAAAAGAAAGAAACCAGTTGGCGACGACGTCGGATCTCGCTTCTGGTGCACGGGCCTCCTCCAACGTGCCTACCCAGTACTGTCGCAGCTCGGGGTGTCGCGAGAGGAAGCACTTGACCAACTGCGGCCTGGACTCAGCATGCCACCAGAAGCGCTCACGGGCGGCCGCCTGCCTCTCCACAAAGAGCTTGCTGAGGTACGAGGCACACAAACGGCACAGATCTTCCTGGGACAAGCCCCGCCCAATCGTCGCGTTGGTGATCATATATCAGGTCAACAAGGCCTCCTCATCAGCCTTGAAAGAAGGACTAGGCCAACGCCGCCTTTTCCTCCCGCCCTTGAGGACGTTGTACCTTGCACGGTTGTACGACAGGTTGAAAGTGGGCGAGAAGTCGTTGACAGTCAGACTGCCGGGCCGAAAAACGGATAGAGCTGCCTGCGTCCTCTCTTGATCTTCAATAGGACAGACCTGCGGCCCAGAACGTGCTCCATCCGGCATTGTCAGAGGCACAGAGGAGGACAGGGGGATAGGGGGGCGTCAGGATGTTTGTGGCGGGACACAAGGACATATTGTTAATTGCGGAAGGCGAGGGGACCTGCCTGAGCCTTGACTCAAGCGGAAATCAGCGGCAGAAAAAGGGCCCACGGCGGGGGGGGGAGGCATGGGGGGCCGTTATTGGGACGAAGTGGGTGCCGGATCGCCTTTGTCGCGCCGAATGGGGCGTCCAGGCGATTTATGTAGGACTAAATTTGCATTCAGAAGCGCGCGCTTTCCTCGCCTCGGACGGCGCCGAGAACCCCATTGGTTTTTTTGTGGCGAGCTCGTTGCACCACTGGAAAGCTCTTGAGTTGGCACGTGCAACGGCGCGCCCCACTGTATGCGTTCAATTTTCCATCCTATTACATAATCTCTTGTAGAAGGAGCGAGCGTGCCGCTGGGTGCCATCGAAGTAGATTTTTGGCGTCCACACTGTGCATTTCCCACACAAGCTGCGATTGTGAAAAGCTGGTACAGTTGTGAAAAACTGGTGCCAGACGTATATCGTCTTTGCTAGCGGTACCAATGAATGCTGGGGTTCGGCGACACCAAGGGATCAGTACCCCTTGGTGTTGGTGTGTGAAGGGTCGCGCACCGTGCCTCGTCACACGTGAGTCCCGGTAGTTCCTGTTACTGTTCCTTAGGCCAATGCAGAGGACCCACGTAGTTGCCCTTCGGATTCAGGTATCAAGCTATCGTGGTGGTTCAGGTCAAGACTTTTGTCTTCCGCCAATGCTTCTGTGTCGGATATTGCGGTCTTCCCAATTCTGGCCGATGTGGTGGAAGGCAATACAGGGTCTCGGTGAATTGCCCAGTGGCGGATCCACTTTATCCGTGTGAGACCCGCCAGGACACGTGGCGAATCAAACAAACTCGGAAAGGGCAACAGTTCTCAGGAAAGGCCCCGTCCAAGACGATTGGGGCGACGATGGAGGGCTCTAGGCAAGTCGATAGGTGTGACGACGGTGAAAAAGGTCGGGAGGGGTCACAAGGGATACGTTTGTCTTTGGAAGTGAGGCTGCCCCTCTCGATCTCCCCGGAGGAGCTCGGTTCGCTTGATTACATACTCTACTGGGCCACCTGAGGTGCCCCTGAACATGCATGCGCTCTTCTCCCCACGGTACGGCACCATAGATCAAAAACAGAGGGAGACGGGCGTGTGCCGCCAAAACGCCGCACCAAATGGCTCAGAAACGAAGGAAGACGGGCGTGTGACGCCGAAACGCGGCACCATATGGCTCAGAAACGAAGGCAGCGTAACTTGGAGAAGCAGGCGGGTTTTGAGACGAAAGCCGAAAACACAGGGCACTTCTCATTGGATAGTGCGGCGCTCGAAAGTCCCAATAGCAGGGCATAACCGACCCAGCCCTGCTGACCCCGGATCGTAGAAACGGATTGTCAGGGGCGCTGACAATGATGTCGCGTCCTTATAGGCCTACACGACTGACTCCAGCTCCCATTGGTGCATTTGAGCTGACGCCGAATTGTACGGAGTCAGACGCCGCACCATGATGAGGCAGCGGGGCCCTTGATGGCCTCACGCCAAATCATGTCGATCGGCGAGTCCGTAGCTTCCACTCAAAAGATGGACGCCGTTGTAGCGGGTGTTGGACGCGAACAGCGAGTCACGAAGGAAGCGTGCCACTTGGAAAGTGATGTCTGAAATGGACGAAATGTTGAAAGTAGGTTTCCGTGTGGCGTGAAAGGCCAGAGATTTTGAACTTCGGCCTAATGGATGGCTGAGACACAGTTTCGCACAGTAAATCACGCTTCTTGACGTCGACGGGACAGGCGAAACTTGGGAGGGCAGCAATGCCTACTGCAAGTACCATCATCGGGTCCAGGACGAGCGCAGGCACAGTGGGCCTGCACATACGTGGGGCTGGATCAGAATCGTCAGCTTCTGCTAGAGTCCCCATCGGGGGGGGTGTTCAGTGGGCATCGCGGCCCATCGAATCGGGTGCCCGGTTGGAACTGATGGGGACCGGATGGGGAATTTGTCCTGTGAGCATCCGCCTCATCGGGCACTCATCGGGAAAATTCACGAGAGCGCAGTAGCTGACTTCCTCTTCAGAGCCAGTCAGATGGATACTCTATCGAAGCTGCCGTCGAAGCCGAGTGGAGGGGGTTGATGGGCTGAAGTCGCTGATATGCATGATACAAAGTGCACTACCACAATAGTTTGTTCGCACGCCGGAGATAGCTGGCCGAACAAGCGAGGGCCGCAGCTATTTGTGTCTTTTGTCATGGCTTTTTGCCCCGCCTTCGCTACTCGGAAGTGGCACGGAACACGCCGTGTGGGCACCTTGGGGACAAAGAAGGAAGTGTACCTGAGAATGCACGTGCGTGGGGAAGCAATGCACGCCGTGTGACCGAAAGGGGCAGCACCAGAAATTGCGCAGTAATGTCGCGCATTTTGTAGAGCACAGGTACAAACGGCCAAGAAAAAAAACCTCATGCGGTTCAGAGAGAAGCAACGTGGGGCGCAACCACATGCAGGCGGCTCCAGCAAAGAACTATGCAGCAGTCGCCGGCCCGGGACGCTCTCACAAGCAATACTATTCCTTCTTTCAGAGGCTGACCATACCCTCCCGCCCCAGTCCATAACATCATCGTCGTCGTCGTCGGCGTCGTCGTCGTCGCTTTCGTCCCACTCGCCGTCGTCATCCGCTTCGCCGTCGGCTCGCTCCCCATCGTCATCGAGATCGCCGCCCTCCCCGTCGTCCACGGCACCAGGGCTGCCGACCACGCCCCCACCCCCGCTGACACCAAACCGAGCCTCCTCAAAATCAATCCCTTCCTCCTCATTCTCAGAACTCGCTCCAGGGAACTTGTCCGCCCCCCCCCCCTCGCCGACGCACCCGCTGCCCTCTTCACACGCGTCCGAGGTCGCACCCGGCATGAACGTTACCTGGTTCTCGGTGCTGAGCAGGCGAGCATTTAAGACTGCGTCGGCAGCGTCAGCCTCGAACGTACAGCGGTTCTTGCTCTCACCGTCCACGAGGAGCAGACCGTGTTTGATCGTACCATGGGTCGGCATCCACTTGTGCAGCCACCGCAGCTCCGCGGCAAACTGCTCGTACATCCCGTCGGCGACGCCACGACGACGGCTCGAGCGGACGCCGGACTCTATTTGCAGGTAATCACGGAATATCGCCGCCGGCAGTCCGACGTGGCCCATCGTGCAGCAGTTGTACTTCCCCTCTCCGACGTTCTTGGGTTTGATGACCCGGTCTGGGACGCCAAGAAACAAAATCTGCTGCTCCACCGCCGCCACTAGGGGCTTGAACCCCGTCGGGGTCCTGGTGTATGCGTCGCCCTCAAGCCACTTCGTGGCGGTGGCGGCTCGCTCCTTCTTTTCCGCCTCGGTTGCGCCCTGATTCTTGTCGAGCGTGGCCCTTTTGGCGGGCGAGAGCATCCTCGTCTGGACAGATCTGCTCACGCCCGTCTGGCCGGCCTCAGCGCCGCAGGTCTTCGGAAGCCGGTGCTTCTCGCCCACTGTCTGTCGCTTGCGCTTCGCCGGCAGCTTCACGTCAGCAATCGGGCATCACGCCGCCAGAACCTTGGCCTGGAGTTGCTGACCAAAGTGTGACTTAGTACTCAGAATCTGCGCCGACACACGCATCTCCTTCACGCTGGTCTTTTCCCGTCGCGGGAAGACGCGGACACTCGGCGCGTCCGCGTTGGCCTGCTTGTCGCTCATTTTGTGCACCTCCTTGACCGCCTGCACGTTGTCCTCGTAGGTGACCGCCCCGCTGGGGTAGACGAGAGTGCTAACGTCTGCGAGATCCATGTCCTTCTTCATGTTTTGCTTGAACACTGCGCGTGCGGCTTCCATGTTGATGAAGGTCTTGTTGGCGAGCGCCACGTTCTGCATCTGCGCAGCGCTGGGACCGCCATCTTCCTCCGTGGCGGCCACTTTGATAATCTTGACGTCCGTGGTGCCCTTATCGATCTTATCGTTGACGCTCGTCAGCCCGCCCGCCATGCCGTCGATGGACTGACCCTGAGCGGTCAGAGTTGGCCGCACCTGTCCCAATGTGTCCTTGACGTCCTTGCGAGTCATCGCGATATCATCGCGAAAAAGGGAAGCGGGTGCCGCGACGACTTTCGTGAGCGTGGTTTCAAGGATGCAGATCATTTGGTTCTGAGATTGCCCGCCCAGCGGCATATCATTGTCAATCTGCGCCTCGCTCTGCTCGGCAGACTCTGTCAGTTCTGCCACCTGCTTGAGAGCTGTTGTCACTGCCAGCACCGGTTCGGTACTTGGCAGGGGGCGTGCGCCGGGCAGTAGCGGCCGAATTTAGCCAACAGCCCGACTTTCGCCTCGTTACCTTTTGCTTGCTTGCATAGGTGGCCGGCAGTTTCGCAGGAGTCACCGCCATGGGGCCAGCCGCACCCAACGGGGAAGACGCAGACGTAGTAATGATGATGACCGACGGATCCGTCATCTTCGCCGACGGAGGTCGCTGTGGCGGGTGCAAGATACCGCGAGAGGGACCCCCCACAGCAGCTGGCACTTGGGTAGCGGTAGGTTGGCCCCCAGCTGGGGGACGGGGGCTCACAGCTCCGACCTCGAAGGTTCCGGCTCCACAAAGCGGAGCCTGGCGCTGCGAGTGCGCTTACATACTAGAACAAGTTGAATCCTTGTTCCGGGAAATTTGCACGACACGGCCGGTGGATGCAGTGGGCGGTCAGCCCAAGGCATCTGGCGCTCCAGTGATTTGCACCGCCAGATGCGCCAGTGTGCCGTCTGTGCCACCAGACGCCGCCCGAATGTCACTTTCCGACGGCACAGAGAGCAAAGTCAAGGACGGGAGCGGCAGCACCGACACGTGGGTGAACCCACTCGGGAGCGCACCCATGGCGGCAAAAGCGGAACCCTGGTAGAGGTTTTGGCCGACAGAGCCTAGCATCGGGTAGTCGTCTCCCCTGAAACGCGGGGCGACGTACGGCGCGTAGGTTTCGGCATGAAGAGACCTCGGCACTGACGGAGGCGGCGCCATGGGTCGGAGGTATTCGTCAGAGTAGACCGCTGGGGGCCCAGGAGGGTAAGCGGTGGGCCTGCCATACTGCATCAGGCCTGGAAGAAGAGCATCGCTTGCGCCCACACCAGTACCGTCGCAAGCGCCGACTGGCGACGGCAGAGCTGACGGAATCAAGCCGCCTCCACCAATTCCGCCAGAGCCGTCGCCGCCGACCGCGCCAGAGCCGCCGCCGCCGACCACGCGAGAGCCGCCGCCGCAGCCCGCGTCGAAGATGCCTTTGACGATCGAGATGCCACCAATCCTGCTGCCCGCACCTTAGGCCCACACAGCCTGGGAAAGAGCGGCCGTAATCTCGTCATCGCCGTCAAAATCCGACGAGGGCGCTCCCTTGCGCCACTCAAGCGAGTGGTCGTAGTCGGCGGGAATCCACGAAGTACGCTTTCGCGCCTGCATCCTCTCCGCCTCGCCATCGCATGGCGCACGGTCTTGTCCGCCGCCCGCCATTGAAGCCCACGCGGAGCCGAGAAGGAGTGCAGATACGAGTGTACATAGTGGTCTTGATGAGGGGGGGAAGTCACAGACGTGGGTGGCATTGAGGGTACTTCCGGGTGGTTCCAGCGACGGGGGGGCGTGGTCGAGAACATGGTGAACCATATCGACTGATCCCAGCGCCAGAGAGCCTTCATATCGTTGTGGGTGGCCACACACGCGCGCGCAGCGCACGGTGAAACACCCTGTCGGAGCCTGCTATCTCGGTCTTCCGCGAGCAGCTGTGGCTTCGGCGCCGGCCTCGGCGCCGAGCACCCTGAGGGTTGTCTTGAGCCACGAGTCATCCAGACAATCACAGTCAGACGCTTCCACGATGCACATAAAAAGGGGGAGCAGAAAGCGAGGTCTAGAGAAGCGATAAGAACAAGTGTCCATTCCACGCGTACGCGGTCGGAGCACACGCTGTGAAGCGGGCAAAACAATGGGTGGGTGCGTTCAGGTTCTATCATGGAGGTGGCGCAAGCCGTAAGGGGGCAGCCTGACAGGACCCAGGCGCCCCCACGCCCTCAGCACCCGCAAACACCCCGACGCCCAGCAAGCATACTCACACCACGCCCCTCCTCGGGTGGACAGCCCACGGGACACGAGCACACACGCTCACAGCCCCTCATAATCCCCACCATGCACCTCGCTAATCTCCGGGAGCTCATCCCCGAAAGGGTGCCCCCAAAATCATGTACATGCGATAAAATCACATACAATGTTACAATACAGAACAAATTGCAACGTGACATCCCGACTGAGCATTGAGTGACATGGAATTGCTGAGCAGTGCTCAACGCTCCCCCCAATTGCATGCGTCACATCAGGTGTTGTCATGTCTAATCCTATTTGTAAAGCCGCCGCCCCGATGCCACCTGACCGCGGCCATAGTAGTACCGCCGTGGAATGTCGGTTTTCTTGATCCGACTGAGGCAAAATCGCCCCGACCCGTCCGAGCCCATAGTATTACCGCGATGGAAGGTCCATTTTCTCTATCGGACTTAGGCAAAATCGCCCCGACCTGACCCAGCCCATAGCAGTACCACGATGGAAGGTCGCATCCGCCGCGACGCCCACCGGACTACCGCAACTCGGGCCCGCCGCGCTCAGGCCGCTACCACTGCGCCATGTCGGCGTCGCCCATATCGGGGCCAACGCCGATCGCGTCGCGAAACTCCGTGAGGGCGGGCGAAGGTAGAGACTCGGTGAGTCCGTCGGCGGGCATTTCCGTGCTGGGGAGAAAGTTAAAAGCTACGTGCCCGCGCGTCTGGTCGTCACGCACCATGTGGTAGGCGACCTCCACGTGCTTGGTGCGGCCCGTCGCTTCGGAGTTGTTGATCAGCGCAAGGCACGACTGGTTGTCCTCCCCCATCAGCACGGCTTTCCCATAGACGCCAAGCACCCCCAGTAGCTTGCGGAGCCAAACAGCATCCTTCGTAGCCATCGCGGCCGCCACGTGCTCGGCCTTGGCGGTGGAAGTCGTCACAGTCGACTTTCGCTTGCTCGCCTACGCAACGGGACCACCGTTGACGGTGAGAAGGAAGCCCGTGGTAGACCGACGGCCGTCAGCGTCGCCCGCTTAGCCAGCGTCGACGTACCCCTGCAGCGGCTCGCTGCTACCGTAAGCCACCCCCAGACGTGTTGTGCCCCAAAGGTAGTGCAGCACACCCTTGGCCGCGCGCATGTGAGCTTGCGAAGGGCAGGAAGTGAAGCGGGACAGCACGCCGACTGCACACGAAATGTCTGGCCCCGTCATCCTTGACACGTAGAGCAGGGAACCTACAAGCGCCGCGTAGCGGTTGCCCTCCGGCAGCAGGTGCTCTCCCGTCTTTGCGAGCTTCACCCCCGACACCATGCGAGGCTTTTTAGGTGTCGCCATCTCCATGCCGAACGCCTCGAGCAGCGCCGCAGTGTGACCCGGGCTGCTCAGAGTAATCGTTATGGCCTGGCAGTCGCGCATGACCCTGATGCCGATGAAGTCCGTCATCTCCGCCATGTCGCGCACGTCGAAAGTTCCACACAATACCGTCTTAACGGCCTTAACACCCGCCAGGCTCTTTCCCTCACCGATACGATCGTCAACGCAGACCAGGATGAAGACGCGTCCGTGCTCAGGGGGGTTCTACTCGTAGACGCCCGGGTCCACGGGTGACCTAGAGGCGCCCATATCCTTGATCTCCTTGTCCAGCTTCATGCCCCAAAGACGTCCCGCCTGCTTTGTCCCGTACAGGGCCAGGTTCAGCAGGCAAATATCCCTCGAGTCCCCGTCCTCGACACCATCTGGCAGCTTGATGTACATCTCCTAGTCCATCTTTGCGTTCAGGAAGGCTGTCTTAACTTCGAAATGGTGAATCTCCCAGTCATTGGCGGCCGCCACGGCGAATACTGCACGCGTGGTCGCCGCATTTGGAACCGGTGCCCACGTCTCAGCGAAGTCCCGCCCCGGAACTTGGTTGAAGCCCTGGGCCACAAGCCGCGCCTTGTAGCGCGTCAGCGTTCTGTCTGAATCGCGCTTGATGTCAAACACAAAGAGGGTCATGACCATCTTTTGTATCTTGTTGCTCACCTTGGTCTTGGCAGGTGCCACGTCGCTTATGCGCAGCTACCTCGTCCTTGATGGTCTTCTGCCACAACGGCCAGTCAGGACGGGCACGCGCCTTCTTCTCGTTTGCAAGCGGCTTGGTCGCGTCCCAGCCATCCTTGGCCGCAGACTCGGCACCCCTGGCCAGGTACGCCTTGGGGTCCTTGTCCGACCAGGTTCCCTTGGGGGCTGGCCTAGGAGTACAGCGACGAGGCCCCGGAGTGGCATTGACCATTTCTGCGGGAGGGTTACCGACAGGGCGTAAGGAAGCAGTCTCTCCCTGACCTTCCTCGTCGTCGTTGAAGTCCGCGAAGTCGTCAAGATCGCCGTCTCTGTCGGTCTCGGAGTGCTCTGCAGGAAGATTCTTCTCCCCGCCATCTCCTTCGGCATCAAGCATGTCCATTTCCCCATCCATGCCGCCGTTGTCGTCGCTGTCCTCGTTCATCGGCAGCTGAAGACCAGCGCTTCGACCGACGGGCGAAGTCCCGGCCTTCGTCGGCTTCTTTTCCATCATGACGTCCCGAAGCTCTCAGAATTTGTTGCGCCCGTCCTCGAGGATGCGGTAGGCAGTGCCACCAACCGTGTAGCCGACAAAGCGGCCCACGTCTGTCCTCGGCTCCAGCTTGCGCTGCTGCTTCTAGGGCTTGGCGCCCAGGAGCACCTCCCCCAGACGCGGACTCCCGCCACGTTAGGGCGTCGTCCCGTCAACGCTTCTAGCGGCGTCACTTCAAGCCCCGCCTTTGGAGAACGGTAGAGAATATGGAAGACGGACGCAACGGCCTCGGCCAACAGCGCCTCTTACACCCCGGACTCGAGTAGTGCGGCACTCACGCGCTCCATCAGCGTGCGGGTCACCCTCTCTGACGTTCCGTTCTGCTGCGACTTGTACGGCGCGGTCATCTCAGAGGTGATGCCTTTGTCCTCGTACCATGCCTTGACGTCATGGGTGAGGTACTCTTTGGCACCGTTGTGACGGACGCGCATGAGGTTGACACCCGTCATCGGCTCGAGCTCCATGATGCGCGTCTTGAGCATTTCTGTCGCCATATCCTTGGTCTTGATGGACGTCGCCGTGATGAAGCCAGTGCTGTCCTCTCGCGCAGTGATGAAGTAGATGGAGCCACCCAGTGACTTCGTCAGTGGCCCACCCATGTCGGTGTGGACCAGCTCGCACTTGGTGCTGCTTTTTTCATTCGAACGCAGATCATCGCCTGCATCTCCCTGTCCCCAGCCTATAAAGGCTGCTCCCCCCCCGTCCCCACTTCCTTCCGCCTGGATGACACCACTCGCCCCCCGCCACGCGCCCCGCAGAACGCGACAGGAACGGAAGCGGCGGCTGGCACGCCGCCCCAAATTTCAACCCGCCAACACCGGGGCGTGGCGGCAGGCGCGAAGGAAGGGGGGCTGGAGGCGTCACGCTGTTCTCCTCCGTGGTGCGGCCAAAGGTCGGCCATCGCTCAGGTGGCCTCTTAGTAGATTTCCTACGAGGGAGAGAGAGAGGGGGACAGATCATGGAAAGGCCTGCTGCTTGGAGGTCGCGCAAGAGAGGGGGTCACGCGTGGGGTGGAGCAAAGGTGAAAGGGTGGGGAAGGCATCCCGCTTTTTTCCTCGGTGGCTGCCCCTTTTGCTGTCCAGCGCCGAGGTGGCCGCTTGGTAGCCTGCCTGCGAGGGGGGCGGGGATAGGGAGGCAGAGAAGGGGAAAGGATGCTGTTTTGCAGCTCGCACGCTCGAAGGGGGGGGGGGGGGGGGGGTGGCGAAGGAAAGCAGAAGAACGCACAGTGGACACACTCCATTGCGGTCAGTCCTCACCCCATCGTCGGGGCGGAGATGAGCAGCCGTCAGCAGCGCCTACTGTTTGAATTCGGCAACCTGCTGCATGCGAGTCGGATCATCCTCCCGACCAGAGATGACGAGTGATAGGGAAGTTGTACTCAAAACCCCATGGACCACCTTAGAGACGCAAAAGATCGATAGAACACACAAAAAGAGCATATTCGCATCGAGCGTAGCAGTTAATGGATACGAAAGACACTGGCAGCAGTGGTCTCTCCCGTACTGTGCGCGCACGTATACTATACTCACGCTACCTTGTTCCCGAAGTATACGCTGACGGCCTCCACGGGGATGTGAGTGTATTCGAGGACCCGGCCAAGTCCCCGAGTTAGAGTGGCCTCGTACTCATACTCACTAAACTTCTTGCTGGGAAAATACCCATAGCAGGGCCTGCTGAGGATGTAGCATGCGTCCCCGTCAGACACAATCACACGACTGTTGCGGTCGATCGCCCGAACCGACGGCAGGCTGCTGGTCAGGTCGGGAACGAGCAAGGCCTCTGCTCAGACCATGAGCGTCTCAGTGTTGCCCGTGCCTACGTCCATGGAGACGTGGCCGTGCCCCTTGATGGGGACGTCGTCTCCATTGGCCAAAGTGACCTTGGCCCCGCTCCCCGCCGCCTGGACTGTGAAGCCTTCGTAGCAGGCGGCCATGTGGTTGGTTGCCCCCGAATTGAGCACTCAGGTCGACGACCCGCTGGTGCTCCCGTGTTCCTTACTCGAGCCGGGTTGACCTGCCCAAGCAGTACAGGCCAGAGCGGCCCCCGCTTGGGGCCCGCCCCCATGGCTGCCATCACGGCCGCTGCGACCGTATTCTCTTTTTCCCTTGTCCTTGTCAGCCTTCCGGTTGTAGCAGTCGCGCTTCACGTGCCCCTTCTTGTCGCAGAAGTAGCACACGACCGACTTCTTGTCGAACGGCTTCTTTGGCGCCGCAGCCGCGAAGAGTTGCGACCTGACACTACCAAAGGGCTTCAATAAACCCGTAGACATGTTCCGATACTCGACTTTAAGCAGCTTTGCCGTCACGTCCGACATGAGCAGCTTGACGTCCTTGTTCTCCAAAACCGTCCTGAGCATCCCGTACTCGGAAGGGAGCCCCGACGAGACACGCAGCGCCAGCGTGTTGTCGTCCACAGGGTTTCCGAGCATAGCCACTTCTTCCCGGATCATCTTGTCGCGCGGCGTGAACGTGATGATGCCCTCGTCGTCGCCGTTCTTTTGGCTGCTGAGCTGTTCCATGAGATGGAGCAGCTGAGCGTTGTCCCGCGCTTCAAGCATGCCCCTGAGCGCGTTCCACGCCTCCTCAGCAGTGTCGACCGACGTCACCATGTTGAGGTGCACGGGATTGGCCGGAATCTGGATGGTCGCAAGAGCCGCCTCATTCATGGCGCCCCACTCCTCGACCACCGAGTCGGCCTTCATGTCGTCCGACCCAAACGCCGGACGGTCCGTCACGACCGCCTTCCACAGCTTCTCCTTCTTGAGCTGCGCACGTTGATACGCCGCCCACACATTGTAGCAGTCGTCCAGCTGTGCAAACCGCGAGCCGCCAAAGCGACCGTGTTCCGACATGTTGACGACCATGGCACCGACCGGTACCACCCTGTCGACTGTGGGGGAAACCCCCTGTCAGGGGTGACACGATCCCCCGGCATGAGCCGGGGACGGGTCGTGACCAGTCACGCAACACCCCCCTAGGGGCGCAGCGTGGGACAGCCCGCTTGGGCGGGTGTCCCGGGTGCACCAGGGCCACACATGAAGCGACTCCTCCTGAGGGGCGTGAGGCGGGGAACACCGGATCGGCCCCCCCTGGGGGGTTCTGACACACACAAGGGAGACACACATCTTCCCGAATCCGGGCCCTCTGGGGGGACCGGGAAGCTTGTGGAAGCTTCCGCAATCCGAGCGTAAGCCGGAACGAGATATGATCTCGACCAGGGATAAAATCCCACCGGAATTCTATCCGGGAAAATTGGAAAATCTTGAGATAAGTCCCGACATATTAGTTTTGGGTAAATCCTGAAATCTAGGAAGTCTTAGTGACTTTCCTGCTTCCGCCCGAGACGGGCGGGGGTCCCCTTCCAGTGGAAGGGCTGTCAGGGATGCTGGGCAGGGGCCACTAGAGGCCCGGGCCTGAAACCGTGGCCCGTTGGGTACCAGTCCCCCCATGGTAGCGCCGGGGGGTCGGGGTTGTGCACGTCCTGCGTCTTGTTTCTGAGGGTATACGAGAGTATGCTTTGGGGTCATCGCGCGTGTTCGAATAAACCACCACTGCGTTTGCGTTACTTCCGTCGTTTTGGTGCGCTTCGCGCCCAGTGATCTCGGCGTTCACGTTGTGACTCTGGCATAGCGCTCCGCATCCTGTGCTGGGTTTTCCGAAGCGGTTATTCCCCGTCGGCTGCGAGGGCAGGATCCACTGAATTTGGTGGATCAGCGGGGGACAGGGTCAAGCCCGTCCTGATCAGTCGGGCCGTCCCTGCTCGTTTTCTCACGGTGGACGTGCTCTCTTTGTCTTACCCTTGGGTGCGACTGGTTGACTGTTTGACTGGATTCTACCCTGGGGGAATAGGGCTTACATCGTTATGGATAGCATGAGGGGGATGTTGTCCCGCGCAGAAGGCGCAGGCTCCTCGTCACGGGGCGCCCGTGACGGAGCTAGTGAGGGCTCACGGCTGGAAGGATTTCTGGGGGACCCTTCGCATGTAGAGGGTCGCGCGCGCGTGTCCACGAGAGTGCGTGTCACCGCGAGCGAAGGAGGAGGGGACGGTGACGGAATCCCGCTCCCCCCTTCTGTTGAGACCGCCAAAAGGGGTCGAGAGAGAATCTCCCCCAAAGCGCCGGGGTCGCTTGAGGATGAGAACAAGAGGTTGCATCCAAAGAACAGGGGCGGTATGACGGTCAGGCTCGGCGGGCTAGGCCGCCGGCTTACCCCATACACCCCTACAAGTCAGTGGGGTTGGGGTTCCGCAAAGGGCCCTGGAAGGGGGCGCCTTTTCGGCGGCCCTACGGGATTCACTGGATGCATTTATTATCCCATTACATGAACGGCTGTCTTTCTTGGAGAAAGGCCTTCGGGCCTCCCGACAGTCAAGGCGCCGTCGTCGCCGATTGAGCTCCTCCTCCTCGGATGGGGATTACTGCAGCGGAGACGGGAGATGTCATGTCCCCTGACGCGCGGGAGCACGCGCCCTAGGGCGCGAACTAGAGGGAGCCCCTCATCGTAGACTCCCCGAGAAGATCGTCCCTGCGGATGATCGTTATGCAGCGATTCTGGATTGTGTATCGTACGCCTTGGCGAATACGGACGTCCGGTTCGACCGGACAATGGCACGCGGCCTGGGCCGTCTGCGCAAGGATGTCTCGGCCACTTTTGGTCGAGACGCAGAGTGGGATGGGACGCCAGCCTTAGGCGTCTTTGGGTTCTTGAACCGCTGTGTAAAAGCGGGGAATGACAATGATGTGTCAGAGGGCAGAGCGCTCTACCTTCTCCCGGAGTTCACCAAGGGTGATCTCGAGCGGGAATCGTACACCATCATGCCGTCCCTCCAAGGAGGGCGGAGTGGAGAGGTCAGTTCCTTTATGGAACTGGTCAACTGGCTCCTCCGCAAATATGCGGACGAGCAGTCGCTAAGCGACCAGGACGCTTTGTTCCACGGAGCCTCCTGGAAAGATGGGGAAGCCGAGACGCGGCGACCAAGGCCCTGATAAACAAGGCCTACGAGGAGCTTATGGCGGAACGTATTCAAAAGGACCAGCGCCGTCCAAAGCAGACGGTGGCAGCCGCGGGCACAAGCCTAGGGCTACCGTGGTCGTCATCGGATTACATTCCACCCGCAGGGGTGGAGACCGAAGAGTTGGTCCAGGAGGACAAGTCCTCCTCTGAAAACGAGTAACGGGGGCGATGGTCGCGCCTCCACCGACAACTCTAAGGGCAACAAGTAGGTACAAGTCTTCCCGGCGAGACGGGAAGAACCGTCCAAAGCGACAACCTGGGGTATCCCAAGGGAAACCCCCTGAGGGCACGGCATGTGTATTCATGCCCTCTTCTAGCTATAAGCTAGTTGTCAGGTTATTCCTGACGGAAGTTTTCGACCTTACCACTCGGGCTATCCTGGATACCGGGAGTGGCCCCACGCTTATAAGCCGCCGGTTACTGCCGGACGACACCCAGCTACAACCGCTGGGGGAGTGGGCCTCTATGTTCCACGATGTCAATGGGGGCTCGCTCCCCATTGTGGGTTCAGTATGTCTGGGTGTGGCCCTCGGGGGCCAGACCTCCTACATCTCCTTTGGAGTTGTCGACAATATGAATGTCCCAGCTGTACTGGGCGCATCCTTTATGGATATCGCAATACAGAATATTGCGACTCAGCAGCAACATGTGGAGCTCCTTAATGGTATCAAGGTACCCATCCGAAGAGACGGTGCCCGTAAGGGGCACCCGATCGCGTCAGTAAGCGCCGTATGTGCGTGCTCCTGAGGGGGTACGGCTAAGCTAAGGCCAGCAAGAAAGATTTGGGTAAAACCCGCGACTATTGCACATATCCCCGTGAAGGGTACCTACACGGGGCATGGCTTCGTCACGGGGAGACCCCTGTTATACCACAACCGTGGGATACAGGTCGCTCAGGGACCCGCCATCAAGGTAGCGGGCGATCCGATAACCGTCGAAGAGATGCACTTGGGCGCTACGCCCCTACGGCTGACGACCGTCATGACCGCGGGGTTTATCGACCCCTCTGAATGGCCGAGTTATGAGGTGCCCCGGGACGAGCTCCCGGAGCGCGACGGGACTTTCAAGAAGGAGATGGATTCCCCACTCCCAGGAGTGGACGTGTCATCGGTACCCGACGATTGGTCAAGGGCCCTTAGGGCCCTCTTGAAGAGGCATGCACCCCGCTGGGGGAGTAACTTTGGGTTGATACGCGGTGTAGAACACCGCATTCGTCTGAAGCCCGGGGCTGTCCCCGTGAGGCAACAACTCTACAAGGCCGGGCCTTTGGCCCGGGAGAGAGAGAAATCTGAAGTCGAGCGCATGCGCTCGATGGGAGTTGTAGAGCCCTTCACTGGGGATTGGGCTAGCCCAGTTGTTATGGTGCCGAAGCCTGATGGCTCGGCACGCTTCTGTATTGACTACAGAAAGCTGAACTTGATGACTCTCATGGACGCGTACCCCCTTCCTAGGATGTATGAATGCATGGATTCCCCAGGGGATGCCAGGGTGATCTCTACCCCGGCCTGAAACGCCGGCTACTGGCAGATGCCAGTAGCCGAGGAGGATGAACACCTCACGGTGTTCACGTGCCATGCAGGAGCGTGGCAGTGCGTGCGCCTCCCTTTTGGGTTGTGCAATGCCCCTGCCACCTTCCAAAAGGCTATACATATGATCCTAGAAGGGGTGAATCGGCAAATATGCTTAGTATATTTGGGCGACGTCATCGTCTTCTCCCGTTCCCCAGAGGAACACTTAAAGCACCTCGATGAGGTGTTGACACGCCTAGAAAAGGCAGGGGTCACCTTGAAGGAGGCTAAATTCCACTTCTATCAAGAAGAAGTGGAGTTCCTTGACCATGTTATCAGGCCGGGACGAGTACTTGACCTGGAGAAGAATCTCCGGGCACTGAAAGGTCCCCGGTATCAGGAGACGCAAACCCAGATGAAACGTTTCCTGGGTATGTGCAGTGTATATCGCCGCTTCGTGGCCGACATCGCCAAGAAAGAGAAGCCCCTTACAGCCTTGACGAGCACCAAGCTCGCCAAGAGGTTACCTCTGCCTAGGGAGGAGGAGTCGAAGGCTTTCGAAGAATTACGAGGCCGGCTTTTAGCCGCCGCCATCCACGCTCTCCCCAGGAGAGACGGGCACTACATCGTCGATGTAGACGCCGGATATTAACAACCGGACTGCTGCATACGGCAACAACAAATCGATGAGGAGTATCACCTCATCGGCTTCTATAGCCGCGCTCTTCTCCCTGCGGAGAATAACGACTTCGCCACCGAGATAGAGGCGCTCGGCGTCGTCTGGGCGGTGACCTACTTGAGGTCATACATCTAGGGGGCAGAGGTTTTGGCCCGGTCTGACCACTGGCCCTACTATCGGTACTCACGAACATGCGTCCGAACGCGAGGATAAACCGCAGGCGATTCCGATTATCGGAGTACACCTATGAGATCCGGCATAAGCCGGATAAGAACCATAAGGTCGCGGACGGGTTATCGCGTCAGCCCACGGAGGGGCTCGACTCGACTCCCTTGGACGAGGATATCCCCGTCCTGGCCGGCGAGACCCGGGCGAGTGACGCCCTGTAGGCAGCATCGCCAGCCGAAGCCCGCATGGGGGCGCTCACGTCCCAAGAGATCATCCTCGGCCAAGCCAAGGATGCCTTCCGTAAAGACCGACTGGAAGAACTGCACGTTCTTTCTCCACCCGACCCCAAGTGGAGTCGGAAAGCCTTCATCTTTCGGGAGAGGAACGGGCTCCGTTGCCGATATTCGGTGTGTGGGAGGGAGACCCCAGTGGTCATCCCCGAGGCGCTGAAACAGGGCCTCCCACGCTAGCAACACCAATCGGTGTTGGCCGGTCACCCGGGCTCGTGGAGGATGTATGACACCCTCCGCCGGTATGTCTATTGGCCTACCATGGTGGTAGACATCTACAAGCACGAGGAGCAATGCCCCGCGTGCGCGAAGAATCTCCTCTCCGAGAGGAGGCATACGTCTACGATGAAGCTGTTTCTAGCTCTCGGGCCCTTCTCGGGGCTCGCAATGGACCTTCTAGGCCCATTGACCACCTGTAGGGGTGGTCACAAGCATGTACTGGTCACATGTGACCGGTTAACCAAGTTGACGCGGGCCATCCCTTTAAGGGATGCGACGGCGCTGACGGTATCATCAGCGTTCATTGACACTTCGGTGGCTGCCTATGGCATCCCCGACTCTGTCCTTGCGGACAACGGACCTCAGATGGCCTCAGTATATTACCAGGGCATTCTCGGGTTGTTGGGTATAGTCTCGAAGTATACCTCTTCCTATCACCCCCAGACCAATGCGCAGGTGGAGCGATAAAACTATCCGATGCTATCTCGCTGAGCATCAGAAGCAATGGGACAGTCATCTGTCGCTCCTTACGACTGCGTATAATACGCAAGTGCACGCGAGCACTGGGGAGATCCCCTTTGCCTTCGTGAGTCCTAGACGGCTCCAGCTTATTGGCATGGAGCGCATGCCCTGGCTGAGACAAGCCGAGGAGAGAACTGAGGATGCCTCCACGGCGGCGGAACAGTATGTTCAGGACCTCAGGGCTCTCATCCGGGCGGTTCGCCAGCAGCCGGGCAAAGCCGAGGCCACATATAAGCCGGCGTTTGACACCCGCACCAAGGAGAAGAACAACTCGGTCAAGGCCGGGGACTGGGTATATCCAGATGCCCACTCCCGCTCTCCGAAAAAGATTGGGTGTAAGACTCAAGGACCGTACATGGTGCTACAAACCAATGGACATCGGTTTCTGGTAGAGAGCCTTAAGGGTCTCCGTACGGTGAGCAGTTACCATGTCACTGGTGCCCCAGCACCACCGGCGCCGGATGGAATGTGTCGAAGGGCCGTCAGGGCCAAAGCCCTGTTTAATTTGGGCGACCAAATTATGGAGGGCCCTGAATTCGTTCTCGAACGATTTCCCAACCATGGAGTGGATGATGAGGGACAATTGAAGGTCCTGGTCAAATGGTTCGGGTTTCCTGAACAGGAAGCCATGTTGCAATTGGCTTCCTCCATCTCTAGGGAGGCAATTCGCATATATTGCTTGCGAGAACGTGTCAAGCTTCTCGCCTTGACGCGAGAAGGTGTCTCCTTTTCTGACCAAGTCGGAAGACGGCCCTTAAAAGGCCCCGATGACTTCAAGTCACTAGCAAAGAGGAGAGCACAAGAAGAGAGTCTAAGCCTTTTATTTCCTACGGGGCCCGATACCAGTGAATCGTAAAAAAGACGGCGCCCACCCCCATAGGGGGGGCGACAGCGGGCGACACACAAAGCCAGAGGGGAGACACAAGGAACCCTTGATCACCCTAGGGTGACCAAGTCACCAACCCCCAGGACGGGTCCCATAGCCCGGATCATATTCCTGGCTGCGATCCCTCTCGGGCTTGGGCGCATGATAGTGCGCCCCCGAGTACGTCGGCGGGTTCGCCGAGGGGCCCGTCTCAGCCCCAGATGAGCTTGAGAGGAAAAACAGGCGCCCGCCTCATTGGGGGCTTGGGAGGAAAAACCGACGCCCGGCCCATCGTGGGCGTGTGAAGAAGAACCGGCGACCGCCCCATAGTGGGGCGGGGAAGGAGGCGGCGGACGCCGAGGCGCCGCCGGCAAAGCCACCCCTCGGGGCGGAGCCGACGAGGCGGTCATGTGCCGAAGTGACCATCCGGCCACCACCGTATTGGTGTCCACCACGGCGGTGCCATACTTCTCCATTAGATAACGGCGGAGCGTCTCGAAAGTACCCAGTTGGTACGAAGGCCCGATGTCCCTTTCCCCTAGCGGGCGGGACACAATTGCAGCAACCTCGTCTCGCAGCCGCACCGTGGTACGGCTCAACGCCATGATGAGCGTATGGTCCACCCCATTATTGAGGATGGACGAGAGTTCCCTAAGGAAACGCCCAAAACTCGACCATATGCCCGGGCTGACGGGGCTAGGGGTGCCAAACTGGGCCGACCCCTCCCAAGTACAGCGAGGAAGGGGCGCCGGAAGGGGGCCCGGGGGTCCCCCAAGAGTGGAAGTCGTCCCACCGCTACCCCCACGGGGATAGGCCCGACAAGGCCACGCGGATCGACCGGCTAAGCGAGACACGTAGGCCGGGCGTGACACCCTCCCCAAAGAGGGAGGGCGCAGGGCAAGAGGGGCGGAGGCCGAATCTGCAGGGGCCGACAGGGGCTCTGGAGCCACCACGGGACCTGCGCGAGCCGACCCAGCATCCGCCAGGTCCCGGTCCAAGGCTAGGATGCGGGAATCCGCGCGAATGTCCCTCCCATACGGGAGGCGGGCGTCCCCCAGACCTTCCTGAAGGACCAAGGTCCCCTCTTCATCCAACACCTTGGCACAACGGAAGACCCGTTGGTATCCCCCTAGCCACGACAGCCAATCTGGCGGCGCCCGCTCCTCGATATGTCGGAGGAGCTTCAGGCCGGTCTCAAGAAGAGGTCGGGCCAACGGGTCGGCTGAGCACAAGCGCTCGGGCGTCAGGTCGGCAAAAGCCGACCAAATAGCCATTGGCAAACGCCAGAGGTGCCTATGGTGGCGGATACTCCCTAGGAAGACATCAGCCACCTCGACGGCCCACAGGGCCGCCAACATCAGATGATAGGGACCCCCAAGGGGTTCCCCCATGAGCTGGCTCCCCTGGAGTGCCACCATCTGGGGCACCCGCGCGGCCATGCCTCGAGGCACTTCAACGTGCTCCGACCACACTGGTGTGGTGCGATACAGGGCCTTGCGACGTACCACAGGTACGTCGCGCACCCCTCGCTTGTCGTAGAGCGTGAGGACGCGGAGGGAGGTACGGTTGGTCCACTCCCCCAGCGCACCCGGCACACATACGCCGCGGTCCATCTCGCCCAACTTAGGGGGAGACCCCGGGTAATAGTCCCAGGAGAAGTGGGGCTTGTCCCCCACCTCGGGAGGGATCTCACGGAGGGCCGAGTGCCTAAGCACTTGGCATACACGCCAGTCCTCCCGACTGCTGAGGAAGGGAAAGTCCGTCACCGTCCCCTCGGGGACGGCGTAAAGGTTATCGTACATACCCCGGATGGTCGTCCATAACGACGTCATTTGACGGCTGCCGATAGCGTCGTAGCGTTGCTCGACGATCGACCCCCCTAGGGGGGTCCAGGGGAAACGCTCGTACTGGTCGTCGACGACCGCGGGAGTCGGCCATGAGGCCGGCAGGAGGTAGGCGAGGACGTCGTCGTCGATGTCCTCCTCGGGTCCCCAAAGGGCGCCCGCGCCCTCGGCCTCACGGTCGACCGCCATGGCGGCCCACGCGTCGGGAACCGCAGGAGACGCCATTCTGCATCGAGCGGCAGGGACGGGGAAGTTATGGATGCGCCCCCTAGTGTGGGGTCCACAGACGACGCGGGACGCGGGGAAAACCCGGTCGCGTCCGACGGGGTCGTCCTCCCGGTGACAACACGGGTGCCGACCCAGAGGGTCGAGGCCCCAGTCCCTGCCGGCGGAGACTGCCTTATGGGACTGACCCGAGGCTTCCCCGGCTCGGTGAACCCGTCGGTCCCCCGTCGTATGGCGCCCAAGAGCGAGCCCCTAGGGGCACGCTGTCAGAGAGCCACAGGACAGGGTCTCCCCCTGACCTAGGGAGGGGGTGGCGAGACACCGCCCCCGGTCCCGCGAGACGCGGGCCCTGAGGTGAGGGATATGTGGAAGAAATCCCCTGTCAGGGGTGACACGACCCCCCGGCATGAGCCGGGGACGGGTCCTGACCAGTCACAAAACACCCCCCTAGGGGCGTAGCGTGGGACAGCCCCCTTTGGCGGGTGTCCAGGGTGCACCACGGCCACACATGAAGCGACCCCTCCCGAGGGGCGTGATGCGGGGAACACCGGATCGGCCCCCCCTGGGGGGGTCTGACACACACAAGGGAGACACACATCTTCCCGAATCCGGGCCCTCTGGGGGGACCGGGAAGCTTGTGGAAGCCTCCGCAATCCGAGCGTAAGCCGGGTCGAGATATGATCTCGATTAGGGATAAAATCCCACCGGAATTCTATCCGGGAAAATTCAAAAATCTTATGATAAGTCCCGACATATTAGTTTTGGGTAAATCATGAAATCTAGGAAGTCTTAGCGACTTTTCTGCTTCTGCCCGAGACGGGCGGGGGTCCCCTTCCAGTGGAAGGGCTGTCAGGGATGCTGGGCAGGGGCCACTAGAGGCCCGGGCCTGAGACCGAGGCCCGATCGGTACCGGTCCCCCCATGGTAGCGCCAGGGGGTCGGGATTGTGCACGTCCTGCGTCTTGTTTCTGAGGGTATATGAGAGTATGCCTTGGGGTCATCTCGCGTGTTCGAATAAACCACAATTGCGTTTGCGCTACTTCCGTCGTTTTGGTGCGCTTCGCGCCCAGTGATCCCGGCGTTCGCGTTGTGACTCTGGCGTAGCGCTCCGCATCTTGCGCTTGCTTTTCCGAAGCGGTTATTCCCCGTTGGCTGTGAGGGAAGGATCCACTACATTCTTGTCGCAACAAAGGAGCGCGATCTGCCGAAGAACCCCGCGCGGGGCTGGAGGGTCTCCGAAAAACCTGACAGGGCGTCATCAACGGGGTGGGCTGCCACGAGGAAATCCCCACCAGCAGTTTCGCCGACGCCGGGGAAAGAGACTGATGGTGCCGACCCCGCCAAGGATCTTGGTCTTCATCCGCCTCACGCTTCTCCGTCGATTACCCCGCCGGCAATCCATGGGAGAGCTCCCCAAAGCTGAGCACCGCCGCAGTTCGGGTCGTCAATCCGGCGCAGTAACGAAGGCCAGCGCCAAGGACGCCATCGCAATCGTACCGCGGCGCGGTCAGGATGAACTTGTCAGAGCCATCGCCGCTATCGAGACAGCTCAGCGGCCAAGCACCGCTTGAAGTCACCTGCACCCCAATGGTAAGTGACCAAAGTCCCATAGTCTCTAGATTCGTGCTTTCAGGGGCTCGTTGGAGGCCCCCTGGCGGCCATCGCGGCACACCGTGCCCGCAGCCACCCGTTACGGATGATGGGGGGACGAGTCCCGCTGGTCGGCGTGTGGTTGGGGTCCTCGGGTAGGGACTCCGACTCACCTACGACCGTACCACCGCCGCCAAGCCGGGGCAGGCCCTCTGCCAAAGACCCGTGTCTCCGGTTGGCCGCGCCAGCGTGCCGTCGTCTCCCGCCGATGGCGTGGTTGTTCTTGATGCTTGTCAAGCACGTCGATCTACAACGCGACATCGTTGAGTGGGGAACGGGAGGGAGATCCGCACTCCGAAATAATAACAGGAAGCACGGTCCCTCGGGCTGTCCTCGCTCGACCCTCACATGTGCACCCAAGACAGCCCCTCTGGGGTCACGTCATCGATGCACCAACATGGTTCGTCACCAGCACCGCGCTGGCAATGCCACAGTCTCACCCGGACGATAAGATGCAAAGCAATTAATTGCGATCACCTCGCAGAGGAGAGGAGTACCGGCCGTCCTATCCGCTCGTGTGTCACCCGCTATGGGACTCGAGGTCCGGGAAGTCTGGCCGACCGAGACGCCACGACAAATAGGCACTGTTTACTTGCCGGCAACGACAGTGTCCCAACCGTCCTCGCCCTGCCTACTCAAAGGGCGGAAACCGCTGCGCGAGGACCGGGGCTACTAGTTGGCCCGGTCCCGCGCTGCCAAATACCTAGGATGCTGAAAAATCCCTCCCGTGCAGGACACTCACCAATCTTGATTGACCCGCCCCGCTGTCAGCACATGACTTGACGACGAGCTCACCCGGGCACGTGCGCCGAAGGCGCTCAAAAGCCGCAGCGGCAAGCCACAAAAGCGACCCACCACCGACTATCCGGCTTCCGCGCACCAGCGCCCACAGCCACCAGTACAGCGCCTCTGCTGCAGTGCAACAAGGTGCACTGCGGGTCCTCAGTTTTTCTAGCAAACCATACTTGATTCATAGGACACGCGAATCGAGGCCGACAAAATATTAGGAACAAGTCTTACCTACAATTGCGATCGACCGCTTACCAGCTACCCGGTCAGGTCAGACAGTCAGAGAGAGTCGGTGGCGATCAGATTGCCGCAAGACCGGGCCCAGGGACGAAAGGTCCGGGTGTTGATCGCCGTAAACGCCACGGACAGAACGCTTGATGCTGGGATCGCCAAGAAAGCTGAAGTAGGAACTCCGAGAGTTTTTCGTTTCCGGAATGCGCTTCCTCGATAAGTGTAGCACAGGATTACCCTCCGCAAGAATCTCAACATCTCGACAGGAAGCACACAATATGGTAGCACTACTTGCTCTGAGTTTCATAAAAGATGGTCAAGCCACGTCCATGTCTTTATAGAAGACGGAACACCAAGAAAGACTGACCGGCGGGCGCTGGCGATGGACTCCGAGCACTAACTCAATAGTTGTAATGTAGGAGTCTCAGCCTTCGTCTGTCTCACCGCACAAGAGAAACAAGAGACAGGTTGGTCCCCCATGGCAGGGACGAGGGAGCGAAGCTTCCACGTTTTGTGAGAACATCGCACAAATTTCGACAACGTCAGCATAAACCAGTGCACATTTCGTTCCACTCACTGCACTGTAAACAGTGCTCTGTCCGCTTCCGCGTCGAAGGAAAAGACTCACTATATGATGCCGTGTGCCCTGGTCGTCCGTAGCATCCATCTATTCGCGGGATTGTGTACCATTCAGGATGATAAGGACGCCTCCGTCCCCGAAGGAAGTGTTCTTTGTACGTACCTTGTCAAACCACCGCCTTCCTTTGCGGACGCAAAAGGATGCTCACTCGTCCTGGGCTCGTCATCTTCGCCGGCGTTGCTTCCGACATAAGGAAAACACTCACTGCCTGTGAAGCATAGCACTGATCCCGGCCGATGTGGGAGTGAGTTGGGCAGTGTCCTCACCCCAGCCGGAGCGCCACCCTCCACAAGCGGGATACCTGCACAGTCAAATGTTTTTCTGTTTTCTATTTTTACAGTGCACTCTCGTCTCCCGAACAAAACAATTCTTCAATTATAGACATGCGGCTTGCGTGACGCTGTCATATAATTGCGAGATTCAGAACTGCATGTGCGGTTTTAATGATGTTGGTTAACTAGCTAGTCAATAGGGGCCGACCGTAGACCCACGAAACAACGAGCACGATCGCCGAAAGGGCGAGGAAGGACGACACTTGTTCGTGGAAAATCCGATGGGGAACCGGGAGTGTCGACGATGGCGAGCCCCGGCCCCATGGTGCAATTAATATCACGCGGTACAGGGGCGCGGTCGATGGACCGGGCGATCAAAAGGATCGAGCAAGCCACCAAGTACGGCACGAAAAAGAAAGGGACAGATATACGAGACCGGGGTAACCTCCTAAAGGGCGAGCCACGAGTCCGTTCAATACTACATTTGAGTACTGATCAGTCACGGGGGCAACCGGACCGTACATGCATTTATGAAGGAGGTAAGATACATACCCCTGTAACGAGATTCAAGCCTTCGGGGCGAGTAGGAGCAGATTGGTAGATCCATCACAACGAACGGCACAAGTGGCAGCCAATCCTCGCGTCGCTAAATGTCGCGCGAGCGGACGTGAGGGCGTTACTCGTTGGTCGGCGCCTGGAAATGCGCTCGAGAGACCCCTCACACTTTCGCGCGAGGGGGGGTGATGAAGCCGGCCTCGTGAACGGTCGCGGGCGCCCCAGAGTGGCCGCCGCGGGCCGAAGGGCCGGGTGGCGACAGCGGCGGGGGTGACTATGGGTGTCTCATGAGGCTCAGTGGGGTGGCAGCTGCCGCGGGGCCGCAGGAGCTGTCCGACCAAGTGGGTTTCTGCGTCCCTTGTGCCGCAGGGGGCACGAAGGGGCAACGCGGCGGGCTGCTCGGCTCGCCGCACGGTATATGTACCGGGGCGGGGAGCAGGTCGAGCGCCCGTGCGGTTCTCCACGCCTGTCGGCGTCTGCGTGGAGTAGCTCAGTTGGGCACATAGGGATGGCCTGCGCTTGCGCACGTGTTGACCTTTCGGTCTCTCGGCTTCCGAACCCGTTCCATCGCGAGGCGATACTGTCTGGGCCTTTACCTCTGCCGGTGAGGGCTGCTGCGTTTGACTCAGAAGACAGGTAGGGAAACGAAGTTTGGCTTACTGCCGCCGAAGAGATGGGAGCACGGCTTGTCACCCAGAGGATTGACCGTCGGTCGTGAAGGAGAAAGGAAAATGGCAGTGCGCGTGCGGGTAGTATAGCGCGGCGCTGGTCCGAGGCTAGCCCTTGGCGCTGCGTGCCGAACGAAAGGACGATAACAAGCTTGCGGGCCGCGGCAGCTGCGACGTCCGGATGGCCGCCGCGGCTAGCGCGGACGACTCGGCAAGCAACGGCGCCAACAGCGTAGGGTTCCCAGCTGGGGGGGCAGGGGCGGTGACGAGCCGCGAAGAGGGGTCGCGCCGGGCCCGGTTTTTGGCGGACAATGGCCGCAACGTCCACGGCGGCCGTGCCCACACGGGGTATCCCGACGAGGAAGAAGACCAAACGCCCAAGCTTCCGCTTCTTGAGGGGAAGGGGCCTTCGCTCATCCGGCGGGCGTGTTTCAGCCCTCCGTCCCATGTGACTCGAGGTGCCATCCCCTTCTTGCGCGACGGCGCCTTCCTGGACACTGCGCTAACCAACCGCCGAGTGGCGCTGGTTCGTATCTAACATGGTCATTGGGGAACCCTGCCGGGGCTAATCAACATCTTCTCTGCAACGCCGAACGACCAAGTCGACGGCGTTGGGGCGGAAATGCTCGGGGACAACAATTATGAAAAGTAGCGCAAGGGGCTTCATGTGTAAGATATCTTGGCCTATGCCAACGAGCTTGTCCGTGTCAGACGGCCATTTCATTTCTTACACGCGCGTCTCTACGCTGGGGAGCTTTTCTTTCCTTTCCACCACTTGGGGACGTCCGCCGTAGCAGCCAACAACTCAGGGTGTTTCAGTTGTGCCTGGCCGGAAGCCGTCTTCATTTCTCTCCGTATGGCCAAAACGTTAACGGACCCCTTCCCCCGAGAGTAAGGAATGGAGAAATCCCTCTAGTAGCTCATCGATGCAGCTCAGCAGGTTGAACACGCCGTGGAAGAGAACTCCGCCGCATGTAACGTGGCGTTGATCTTCCCATTTCGAGGGACGAGTAACACTCGCGCCCATCGGCGCGCATGACTATTTGCGGGATATTCCCCACCGCTGGGTGTTCCGGTGTAATCCGGGAGCACGATCATTTCGATTCGTAGCAGGGGTTTTCCTTGTACACCCGGTGGCGGATTAACGGTGGGGCTTGGAAGAGTATTCTTAAATGTCTGACGTACGTGGATCAGAAGCTCGTGGACGAGCTCAGTGCCGCTTGGCACGCGAACAACGCGAAGTCTGTTCACTTCCTGGTGGCCGAATGGGAGCACACCCTGATTACCGATCGGGTGTTCACCTCACTCGACGCCAATGCGATCCGGCGTATGGTCTACTTGGACCTCAATCGCACGGCCGGTGGGCCCCGCGGATATGTGAAGTTGAGTACTTTCCAGAACATCAACAAGGCGACAGAGGTCTTTCCGTCGGCCCTAATGTCCATGGACTTCCCCAGACGGAACAGCCAGACTGTAGTCATTACTGCCCGGAAACGCGACCGGTTATGGCCAAGTCGGAAAGCAAAGCACAAGATGCGAAGCGGAGCAATGGAAAAGCAGGACAAATGCCTGGATAAGAGGCCGCGCAGCGCACCAGAACGACAGAAAGTAGCGCAAACGCCGCGTGGATTATTCTAAGACGCACGATGACCCCAAAACAGGCACTCAAATAACCTCACAAGCAAGAAGCAAGACGTGCGCAGTCCCGAACCCCAGACGCGATCATGCGGGGGCCAGTATCCAGCGTGCCACGGTCTCAGGCACGGGCGTCTAGTGGCCCTTGCCCAGCATACTCGGCTACACTTCCACAGGAAGAGGACCGCCGCCTGTCTCGAAGCGGAAGCAGAAAAGACACCAAGACTTCCCAGACCTCGGGAGTTTTCCAAGGCCAGCACTTGAGGATTTATCACAAGAATTTTTAACTTCCCGGATGGAACTCCGGTGGGATATTATCCCGGTCCGATATGTGACCTCTGTCCTGCTTACGCTCGGATTGCGGAAGCTCCCGCAAGCTTCCCGGTCCCTCCGGACGTCCCGGATTAGGAAAGACACCTGGCCCTCTGGGATGTATCAGGCCACCCCACGGGAGGCGGATCAGGTTTTCATCACCCCACGCCCCTTTAGAAAGGTCGCTTGGTGTGTGGCCTTCAGTCTCTCTGGACACCCACCCAAGGGGGGGTATCACATGCTAACACCCTAGGGGGGTGGTAAGTGGCTGTTTGCAACCCGTCCCCGGGGCATGCCGGCGTCCGTGTCACACATGACAGGCGGACCCCCCCACATATCGCCCACCTCTGGGCCTGCGTCTCGCGGGACCGGGGGCGGTGTATCGCCGCCTCCACAGGCCACTGGGGGCAGCTCTCCCCCATGACACATCCGCAGCGTGTCCCAGGGAAGCCGCGCCTGGTCGATCGCACGGGGCTTTGGACTCACGCGTTCGTTCGGAGCCGAATGAGCTGCAGGACGGCTTCATATGGCGGTCACCGCTGGGGGTGTCCGATGTTTTCGGGTCTCTCGAAGGTTCCCTTCTCGTCGCCCTTGAAAGAAGACACCCGCTGGACGCAACCGGGATCTCCTCGGGTCCCGTGGTGACCTTGTACCGCACCCCAGGGTGGGGCCTCCTCATCCTCCCTGCATCTCCGCATCTCGAGGCCAGATGACTTCGGCTGACTCTCCCGACGCTGCGACCGCCTCTGCGGTCGATCGTAAAGCCGATGAGGCAGCGGCCTTCTGAGCTCAGAGTAGGAAATCTTGAAAGACGTCCTTTGCAACCTCTTTCCGGCTTCTTGGCCGACGCCTCCCGCCGTGCACGAGAAGTATAGGCGCTACCGGTGGACTGATCCGGGGGGCTCCTTGGTCTAACAGCGCCTTACTGCCGTCGACAGCCGCCGGGTGGTCTCCATGTTGACCACCATCCCGAGAATGTACGATCCTCGGTACACCGTCTCAGATGGGACAGTGACGGATGTTCCTTTCCTCCGCAGTCGGGACGACTGGTGGATATTCCAAGTGCTTCGGCACTTAGCGGTGCGCGCGCCCCCTCCCAAGGTGGAAGGCAAGCCTCACCTTCCCTTAAAGTTACCCTGGGACTCTTCCGAAGTTGGGGGAGGAGGACAGCGGCAATTGTGCGCCGGGGTCGATGGGGGAAAAGACTATCCGGACGTCGTTTGGTCTCCTGACGCTCTAGGAGCAGCGTGAGGGACGCGACGTACCTACCGCATGTCGCAGGGTGCTATACCCGACCACATCAGTTTGGTGGGACTCTGATGACGTGCCGCGAGGCATGGCCGCGCAAGTGCCACAGATGGTGGCGCTGCAGGGCAGCAACATCATGCCGTGACTCCTCGGTGGTCCCTATCACCGTATTTTGGCAACTCCATGGGCCTTCAAGGGGGCTGATGTCCTCGTGGATAGCATCCGCCTCAACGCAAAGTCATGGAGACTGTCTCTGGTGTTGCTGTCGGCTTCATCCGACCTCATTACCGAGCGCTTGTTCTCGGCGGACCCTTCCGTCCTGCCTCTTTTGGAAGCCGGTCTGGAGCTCCTCCGACTGATCGACGTGCGGTCGTCAGCCTCGTGGCTTCAGTGGACTGGGGGACCCCGAGGGGTCTTCCATTGTGCCAAGTCGTTGTACAACGAGGGGTAGGGTCGGGGGGATCCCTGTCTCCATTGTGAGACAGACGTACCTCACTAGTGATGTGTCCGTTCCCTGGATCGGGCCTTGGCCGACACGTGGTCGGCTCCATTTAGCCTCGTCGTGGCTGCCAAGCCGCCGCCGGCTCCGGCCGCGGCGGCGTCGGGTCGGTCCCCATTGATGCCGCCCTTGTGAGAGCGGTCTCTGGTCTGGCTGATACGAACAAAGGCTTTCATCAAGATGTGGCACTCTGATAAAATGGATAGATATACTCAGATGTCATCATATTAAAAAAAGACCGACCCGATTATACTAACTCGTATCTGAATGGTACCGCCGTCGAATGGTTCCGAATTGGATAAACGGAATTCCAATGACTTATCCTTTGCAGGCTGCAGGCACCCACATATGGCAGGAAATTGAACTTTTCAGGCTCGTCAGACCGATGGACCTCTTGTCCATCACCACACCTGCATGTTCCAACAGCGCAAAAAAGTAGCGAGCCAACCCAGGGCTGATCATCTACAGTGTAGGCGTCTCACAGATGTGGCTAGGCCCGGTCTTGCGTCGCGTGCGGTGGCTCATGGAAGATACACAAATGTGGACGCGCGTCTCAGGACAAATGAGAAACAGGGGTAACCAAGCTGGGCACCGAGGTTTCGATCCCTTGCCTCGCGTTCAAGGTCGCGAGCTGAGAGCTGGTCTTAGGCTGGCGTGGGCCGCGTTCAGAACTTTCACCTGAACCGGCTCTCTGCTATTTCGTGGCAACGTGCATTGCAAGTACGTCCTGTCGGACATAGTTGTTCAAGAAACTGATACGTTCCGAATAGAATACTTCTTTTTGTTTGTATCGCACTCATTTTGGCTGAGGATATATATGCTATCCATATTCCAAAGGATGTCGCAAAAATCTTATCTGATTCTAAAATTGCTGGTGATGAGGATATCTGAGTTGTCCGAAAATATGCAGATTCTAAAGTCACAGGTTACGACCCGAGGGACAGGTCGGTACACTTCTGCATGTCGGACCTACTCCCTTGGCGGCGGCAGAGGTACGATCCCCCTCGTTGGGGGACACGCGCGTACGCCCTCGTGTTCCCTTTCTATACTTTCTTGGGAGGGGTAGGTCAAGCTGGGGGACCCTCATCCCGTAAGCGCCGCCGCATGGTCGTGCTTGGGGCGCTCCGTAGGGGAGCTCCCGTCCATTCTCAATAACAGAGTAGACCACACGCACATTACGGCCTCGAGCTGACACTTGGTGCGGCTGCACAATGCGATGGCCTCCATTGTTTGACGCCATCTGGGTGACCGAGACGCTAATCGGATATACCGCATGAGGACAGCCGCGACGATCCGCCGCCTCCTGTTGGAGACGTATGGTGTCGCCGTGGCCGACACGAACAATCGCTTGGCGGCTCGTTCTCGTCGGAGCTTTGCGGATCCGGCGGCCCCGCCCATGAGGGCCCGCATGTCAACGACACCTCAGCGTCCGCCGTCTCCCTCCCTGCCACAATACGGTGTTGGATCTAGCTCTTCATCTCAGCCGCTTTACGGGGTGGCTCCGGGCCCCTCCGCGAGCCCGCCTCTCCTCTCGGGGTCTGCATATTACGCGCCGGAGGATGAAAACAGCCAGGAATACGGCTCTGCATTTGGTTTATACTCGGGGGGTTGGCGACTAAGTCAGCCAGGGGTGGCCATTTGTCCTCCCCCGTCCCCCTCATGCTTTTGGTGCAGCTTTCTATCGCCCGCCGCAAGGGATTGGGCGTCGTATTTGGGATGATACACATGTCACGGGCACCGTAGGGATTAGAAGGCTGAGCCGCTCTTCTTGTTTTCCATTATTTTCCTGTGTCTTTGTGCCACAAGTGTCCCGAAGGCTCTTCTCTCGACTTGGTCGGAGAAGAAAACCCCTTTCCGCATCAAGGGGGGAATCTTATCATGATTTCGCATGCAGAACATCATGATTGACTCCCTAGGGAGGGAGGAAGCCTCTTTCCACGTGGCCCTTCTCTGCGGAAACCCGAACCATTTGACCAGGACTTTCAATTTCCCTTCGTCATCCCAACCATGGTTGAGGAATCGTTCATATGCGAAATGAGGACCATCCATAACATGTTCGCCCACCTTAAAGCGGGCTTGTGCCCTAAGGGCACGGGTGCCCTTGGCATACCGCACCGGTGGGGAGGGGTTACGAGTGACATGATCACTGCTCACTGTGTGGAGACCTCTGGGTCTCTCCACCAAAAACCTAGTCCCATCGGTAGGTAGTACCATGCGAGATCCTTGGGTTTTGAACTCAAGCCTCTTCGGCGGACAGGAGTGGGCATCTAGATATACCCAGTCCTCTGCCTTGACCGCGTTCTTTTTTTCCTTGGCATGGGCGTCGGGCGCCCGCTTGAAGGTGTTCTGAGATCTGCCCAGCTGCAGACGTACCGCCGGGATGAGGTCCTTAAGGTCCTCAACCTACTGTTCCGCCGCAGTAGAGGCGTACTCTGTTCTCTCCGCGGCTTCTGAAATTCAAGGCATCTGCTTCATTCCAGAAAGGTGTAGTCTTCGTGGGCTCACAAAGGCTAAGGGGATTTCTCCTGTGCTCGCGTGCCCCTGCGTATTCTATACAGCGGTAATGAGGGACAAATGACTGTCCCAGTCCGTTTAGTGCTCTCAGAAGTATCACGGGAGCTGCCGCACCAATTTGTCGTTACACCGTTCCATCTGCCCGCTGGTCGTCGGGTCCTATGGACAGGCATAGTTACAGAGTTTACCCAAAACCCCGAGGATGCCTTGGTTTCAAACTGAGAAAACGTTTTGTCCGTTGTCCATGCAGACAAAGTCGGAGATGCCATAGGCAGCAACCCTGGCGTCAATGAACGCTGACGCTACCGTCAGCGCTGTCGAATCCCATAACGGGATGGCTCGCGTCAGCTTGTTGAACCGGTCACAGATGACCAGCACATGCCTGTGACGACCCCTTTAGGCGGTCAATTGGCCTAATACGTCCATTGACAGCCTCGAGAAGGGCTCGAGGGCTGGGAACACCTTCATCTCAGAAGTGTGCTTCTTCTCTGAGACAAGGATTTTGGATCACGCAGGGCATTGGTCCAGGTACTTATAGATGTCAATGGCCGACGTTGGCCAGCTCACATATCGACGGACGGTGTCGTACATCACCCGAGAGCCGGGGTGCCCGGCCAACACCGACTGGTCTTGGTACTGTAGGAGGCGCTGTTTCAGCGCCTCGGGAAATACGGATATAACCCCTCGGATATCCCGACCGTAAACCGAGTGTTGCTAGAGTAGCCCGTTCATCTCTCGAAAAAAGACGGCTTTCCGACTCCACCTGGGGTCGTGTGGCGACAGAGCATCCAGTTTGCTTAGCCGGTTCTGACAGAACTGATCCCCGTGCAGGCCGAGGATAGTTTTCTGGACCGACGGCGCCCCCATGCGGGCTTCGGCTGGTAAGACGGCCTCTACGGCGTCGCTCGTCTGGAACTTGACAGCTAGGACGGGGATATCCTCGTCCAAAGGGGTAAAGTCGAGTCCCGCTGCAGGCAAACGCGATTAAGCGTCTGCCACCTTTTTTTATATACCCGACCTATGACGGATCTCATAGGTGTACTCCGATGATCGGAATCGCCTGCGGTTTATCCGCGCGTTCAGACTCATGTTCGTGAGTACCGATAGTAGGTCCTATTGATCACAACGGACCAAGCTCTCAGCCCCCTAGAGGTGTGACCCCAGGCATGTCACGGCCCAGACACCTCCGAGAGCCTTTATTTTCTTGGCGGTGTATTCATTCTCCGCGGGGTGAAGAGCACCCCTATAGGAGCCGATGGGGTCCCCTTCCCCAAAGGGTTTTTGTTGTTGCAAGAACAAACCAAGCTGTTCATAGCTGGCGTCTCCATCGGCGATATAGAGCCCGTTTATTCAAGTTAGAGTAAGGATAGGGGCGGCTAGAAGCGGTTCCCTCAGATGTTCGAAAGCTTTTGTCTCGTTCTCCACACGAAAAAGTATTCTTTTGGGGGGCTTGATCCTCGTCAGGGCAGTCATGGGCTTCGCTATCTTGGGCAACGTCTGCCACTAAGCGACGATACGCGCCGCACATGCCCAGGAAGCTCTTCACCTGTGTTTGGGTCTCCGTATACCGGAGGCCCCTCAGTTTCGGGAGGCTCTTCTACAGTACACGTACTCTCCTCGGTTTTATAACATGACCGAGGAACTCCAATCTGTTCTTGGGGTGTGTGGCTCTGGGCCGCCTTCGAGGTGACAGCTGCCTTTCCTTCGCGTTTCAACAACTCAGCGAGGTGCTGTACGTGTTACTCTGGAGAGCTTGAGAAGATTATCACATCTTCTAGATAAACTAAGCATATCTGTCACTTGACCCCGGATAGCATCATATCCATATCCATTTCAGAAGTTGCGGGGAAATTTCACAACCAAACGGGGAAGTGCACGCACTGCCACGCGCCTGCGTGGCACGTGACAACCGTAAGGTGCTTATCCTACTCGGCTATTGGTATCTTCCAGTAGCCTTAGTTGTAGTTGAAGGTGGAGCACACCCTGGCGTCCCCTAGGGAATATTTGCTCTTATCCATCCTAGGAATGGGGTACGCATCCTCGACTGTCATCAAATTCAGCTGTCTGAAATCAATACATAAGCGTACCGATCCATCAGGCTTCTGTACTAGAACAACTCGGCCAGCCCACTCTCTCGTGGAGGGTGCGATGACCCCCCTCGAACGCATGCGCACGACCTCGGCTTGCTTTCTCTCCGGGCCAAATGCCCGGCCTTGTAAGGTAGTTGTCTAACGGGGACAGCCCAGGGCTTCAGGACATTGTGGTGTTCTGCACCGCGTATCTAACCAATGAGACACCCCAGACAGAACCATGTTTTCTCATGAGGGCTTTTAGGGCCCCGGACCATTTCCAGGCACCGACGAAACATCCACTCCGGGGAGTCGGGATTCGTCTTCCTCGTTTGTTGTCCCGTCGAGCTTTTAGAGGTCATTCTCGGACATCTCGTAGGTCGGCCAGTCATACGGGTCGATATAGCCCACAGTACTATCAGTCGTCAGCCTCAACGGCGTGGCCCCCGAGAACACTCATTGGATAGTCAGTGGCTCGCCCGCCACCATGATGGAGGGACTTTGGGCTACTTCCACCCAGTGCTTGTGGCAAAAAGAGGTCACCGCTTCACATAGCTATGCCCGGTGTAGAAACGCCTCACGGGGATGTGAGAGATAGTCCCGGGTTGTACCCAGGTCTTTTTGCCGGCCTAGGATTGGCTTTCATCCCCTGAGGGCACGCGCAGACCGAGCGGATGTATGCGACAGAATGCCCCTTCTGGGAGACGTCTCTCCGACTAAGTATCTTCGAACCGCTAAGGAGCTCAGCATGTTGCTCTTCCGTCTGAAAAATCTTTGTTTCGACATCCAAGAAGGAGGTGCCCAGTTTTGCTGCGACACTCATATTGTTGCCGGGTTCAAAGGAGATTTAGGAGATCTGTCCCCCAAGGGTCACCCGGAGGCATTCCGAGCCAATGATGGGGATCCATCTCCCATTGCGAACATGGAGCATAGATGCCAGCTCACCCAGCTGTCCTATCTCGTTGTCATCCGGCAGTCACTTCTGGCATACCAGAGTGGGGTCTGTAGCGGTTTTCTGTGTTAAGTCCGGATAGGAAATCAACATCCCCTGGGGCCCAAAGGAGGGAGGCCCAGAAGGAACCGGCGAGGGAAAAGTGCAGTCCGAGCCCGTCCCAAAGAGGAGGACAAAGGTATTACGGCGAAAACTCGAGGGAGCAAGAGACCCAAGGCACTGTTGATCTTTCTTCTGGACACGAGGGGGAGACCGAGACGTTCCATTATGAGCCCCCATGGCGGCCCACCTAGCGGGGCCACACCGGGCCAACACACGCCAGCACCCCGGCCCCTAGAGGGAAAACGGGGCGCCTTCGCTGGGTGGCCGCTATTCGGTCCCAAGCCGCGGAAATATGTGGAAGCAAGCGAACCTCGAGAGCCCATGGCTCGGCCTCCAATCAGAGCCGGCCAATGCAGGCCATCCGTACTGCGAAAAGCAAGTCCCTCCAAACAATGCGAAATAAAAACACAGAAACATCAAGTCCGACAACCGCCGCCAGCAGCGGCCAAGATATCCAAGCACACGTGGCCCAATCAGTCGGCGACATCACAGCCCCGATCCGGCCACGGGGCGAGGCCAACGTAGGGCCCACGAAGGCCGTCCAGCCACCATCACGGCCGCTCCGCAGGCCACGTACACTGCCGCTCAGGCCGGCCCGCCACCGGAGGGTCCCAACCGCCACACGGCCCCCACATCAAGGCGGAGCGTCCCTGCCGGCCCATGCGCACATTGTCAGCGCGGTTGGAAGGAGGGGCCGCAGGACCGAGTGGGTAGGCGCGACCAGGTGGTGCGGGGCGCGCCCTGCGGGTCCACGGTACGCGAGGCAAGAGCGTGCCCTCGCATCGTCGGTCCACCGGGTGGGATGTCATCATGAGTACATCAGCGGCATCCCGGCGGGTGTTGTCCGCCTCGGTGCCCGTCTTCCACCATCCCCCACCCGAATCAGCCGCTTGTTGGACCTCGCCGTTTGCCCTTCCCCTTCCCCCCCCCCGGTCAGTTGTCCGTCGGCCTTTGTGAGGAGTGGACCTACCGGCCGCGAGTCGTCATTTTGTCGTGTTCTACTCACCAAACACTATGGCGGCCGATCTCGGTGGGGAACAGCGGTGCAACAACGTCGTGGTGGAGCGTGACCGACTTCGTCGGATGTGCGGCGGCTTGGCCGCGGGAGGAGACGAGCGACTGGATCCGGCGCATGCGGGCCGACACCGTCTATCGGGACGTCGACGGGTGGGCGTCCGGGACCGCCTTCTTGACGCAGATGCGGCTCATGCCGGACATGTTAGTGGCCGCGGTGGAGCATCGGTCAGACGGCATCACGGTAGTCCGGCATCCCTTCAAGGTCGACTCCATGCGGACCTACCGCCAAAGTCGGGCGCAGATGACAGCGTTCTCCCACACGGCGCAGGCGTAGGAGCTCATCGTGTTGTCCCCGTCGTACTTTGGACAGGCGCAGGACTCTCTGTCAAGGTTCTACCAGTGACGCGTCCGCTCGTGGACAGGTGCTCTTGCAGGAGGACGGGACGCCGACGAGTCAGGGTGTGGCAACGCTGCGTTACCGGGACGGGGGCGCTTTTCGGTGGCAGACCTTCGGTGAGGTTGGCCGGGGTGTCCGTCGAGTAGCCATGGTTTGTCTCGCGTTGGCGCCTTTGCCTGTAGCCAAAAAACCGTCCTGCTTTCTTGCACTGCTGCTCCGTACTCGCTCCGAGCGTCTGACTTCAGAACACGTGGGGTTTCGAGACCAAAACACATGAGTCTCCAGAGGCCCGTTACATGCAACGGCCGACCGTTTCTCGTCGCCAGACGGAGTCACGAGGCTCAACCGGAAGTCACGAGACTGCGGAAATTCCCAGCAAGGACAAGCAGGCCACACAGGTCCCAAGGTACGGGGCCGCCACACAGCAGGACCTGGGCGGGAAGAGCATGGATCCTCAGGAAGTAGCCCGGTTCTCGCCGTCACTGCGGGCCTTTCTTGTGCTTGGCGGGGCCAGGGCAGGGAGCCGTCCCCCGAGACCTCGGTGGGGTCACCATCTCAGGAAGGCCGGCAGTGCAGTCGGGTCCGGCAGGCGTTTGCGCCGGAAATAATGGCGAGCCTTTCGGGGATCGACCTTGAGGGCGCGTTCCCAGGTGTCCTCCTCGGGCCCATAGTCCATCAGCGGACCTTCAGCCATAGGGCTCCGTCATCGTTCACCTCGTGGGTGGGGATACGGTCCCACACGAACGCTGGACCGTCTGGCCCATGCCCGTCCGGGACGACTGCATCCGGAACTGTTCATCCGTCTATGTTCTGTTCTTGTCCCGTCGGGGGAGGCGCCCACGTCACGTGGTCGCTGCTCACGGTGTCTGGCAGCCCATCTACGAGGACCGTGTATGTGTGCCCGTCCGTGCGGACGATCTCAAACGGGCCGACCACATTGTGCTCCAACTTGCGTCTGTCCGTGTCTTGTGCGTCCTCGAAGACCCAATTACCGATCTTGAGGGCCTTGTTGACCGGCCGGACTCGCTTTTCGAAGTTGCTCTTGTACCGCCGTTGGGCCGTGGCGAAGGCGGCTTTGACCTGCGTGATGAGGCAGCATAGGTGGCCTCGTTGTCGTTCCCTCTCCTCGCGGGCCGTCCTTGGGACTGTCTGCGGGTACGGGTTCTTAGGGAGGCGCTCGAGGGCCAACGAACGTACTCGCTCTGGGACAACGAACTCACGTGGGGCTACCCCTGTGCTCTGTTGTGGCCGAGAGTTTTAGGCTAACGTTTGGACAGAGACCAGCTCGTCCCGTATGTCTTGATGGTCCGGGACGAACTGTGGCAGCATGGCCACACGAAGGCCATCTGGACTTGACAGCTGATGGGGCCATCAAGTGGAAGGCCCCCAGGCGGACACGCCGTTGGGGCGGGTCTTGCCCGGAGCTGGCCTAAGTAAGGCTGAGATTCCTGGTTCCCGGGATTAGCTAGACTAAGGAAATTCCTACCGATCACAAGACCCACTCGGTGCGATCGGATCGTGGTTGGGATGATCCACTTGTGATTCCCGGAAATACCACTGTACGGTCCTCTGAGTTATGATCGTATCCTTGGTTTGTTTTTTTCGTTGTGAGGAGTCTTATCTGATGTTCTCAGTGCATCTCACCCTCGCCTCGGGGATATTTTTGGCGTGTTTTGATTGGGTCTTGGGCACACCCCCGGCGGCGGGTGTGGCCCGCGTTTGACACCTGTTTTTTGCCCACTTGCGAGGGTCCTCCTGAGGGTTGAGGGAAGGGGACCGGTGGGTATATCTGAGCGGGACAGCAGAGCAGTCCCGAACCGCCGAGGGAGGCAAGTAAACGTTGAGCCTCACAACGCTGTGTCGTGTTTGCGGCTTGTCTATGCCGCCAACCCCAGTTGTGTGTGTGCGTCTTGGCGCTTGCTTCCGGGGTGTTTAACGAGACAACCGGGTGCCCGGTCGGGAAGGCCGCCCGAGTGGGGTCGGCCTGACTGTGGTACCAAATTTGGTGGAGCAGCAGGGGAAGGGGCACACTGTGCTTTCTTCTTGCTCGCGACGCGAGGAGGTCGAGTCGACCTTCTTCCCCTGGCGATATTTGTTCCTCCGTTGCAACCGCGCAATGTTTTATTGGTGAGCCTACTCGGTTACCAGATGTCAGGAGGGGAGGGGGGAAACCCCTCCGCGCACTCTGATGGGGCTAGTGAGAGGGGGAGCACGGCTTCGCTCCCCCCTGGACCCATACCACCAGTGGGTGGTCGTGTAGTCCCACGTGGCCAGGGTGGCACAGATGTGGGCGGAGCCGGACATGGCTCCTTGTTTCTTCCTCCGGCCTCCTCCGTCGGACCGGGTTGAGTTCACCCTTCGGCAGGGGCGACCACGGTTCGTAGTGACACCGTGGAACCCCCGTCGGATGCCAACCCTTCCTTCGGCACTAGTCTGTCGCACGTAGCTGGGAGGACGGACGGTACGTCCCGAGTTGCGGTCGGTGAGTCGGTGCCCCGGCTTGGAGACGAGCCCGCGCGTGGGAGCTCTAGTCGTGCTCCCCGCGGCTCGCTGGGTGGATTATGCAGCGTGGGTCCTGAGTTGCAGGACGCCATCGCTGAGGCGGTGCGGTCCGAGATTGCCCGTTCACTACCGGTTACGCCAGGTTCTGTCCGGAGCCCTGTGGTGCGTCCCGACCCTCGACGAAGTGGACACACTCAGTCCCGCCGACGAATGCGTTACGCGTCGCAATCGTCTGATGGCGAATATTCCGGCGGAGATTCTCCGCGCGGTGGCAGCCAATGGCAAACGCCACGGGTTACTCCCCGGCACCGCCCGGTGCATGCATCTGGCTCGGCTCGGCGAGACCCATTGCCGTGGCTTGATCGCTCAGAGGAACGCCCAACGGAGCTGGTACGAGTTGTAACAGACAAGAATACAGTCAACAATCCCCACTATCAGGATTTGTTTGATTGCGAGACTTACGCGTTGGAGAAAAAATCGGTGTCCTACACACAGGAGCACGCCCATACTATGGGGCAGCTCAAGAAGGATATCATGCACACCTTTGGTCACCGCTCAGAATGGAACAATGACCCGCCGCATAAAGTCTTCCAGTTCTTGCGTAAGTTCTGCAAGGCGTGCGACAATAATGACGTCTCGCAAGGAGAGGCCTTCTATATGTTACGAGATTTTACCTTGGAACCACTTCGCTCCGAGGTAAAGGCCGTCATGCCAACTCGACGTGGCGGCAGCCCAGGAGAGGTCAGCTCCTACTTGGAGCTGGTCAAGTGGGTCATCCGTATGCAGGCGCATGAATCAACCGTAGCCGACCGCGTGGAACAGTTCCACCAGGCGCGGCAGGAAGAGAAAGAAGATGATATGTCATACGCTGAACGTCTCAGAGTATTGAACACCTCATGCGGGTTCCTCCACTCGACAGGAGCCCTCAAGGGACGCTATGTCGAAGACGTTCTCCCTGTGGTTTGTGCTACTTTACGCGAGCGCAAGAAACCAGGGATGACCTTGGCGGAGCTGTCCCGCATCGCCCAAACTCGAGGCGATGAGTACCGCTGGATGCAAGCGGCACAACAGAAAGAGCGAGCCGAGGAGGCCGCTAAGCGCGCGGAGGAAACTCGCCTCCGTCGACAAGCACGGGCTCTAGCAACACCCCGGTACCCGGTCCGTCCGAGAACAACTCGCTCGGAATCAGTCGATCAAAGCGTGGCCACAACGACCCCACCCCAAGTAAGCGGGAGTGGGAAGGCTGCAAGCTTCCCGTGCTGGCAGTGTAACCAGACGGGCCACTGGGCGGAAGAGTGTCCCAAGTTGGACCCGCGTCTCCGTGCGCGACTCGCACAGAACAGTCGATGGGCCAAGGACACATCTCGTCCTGCCCGATTCCAAAAGAGTACGAGGCCGACTGGGCCTCCCGTTGTCGCAATAGCCGGGGACAACGAGTCCTCAAGTGGGAGTGAGTCACCCCTCGAGGAGGGGGAATCGAAGCCCCAGGAAGACGAGCCCGCGGCATCCTCCTCGGAGTCGGACGAGGGAAACGCGTAGCCGCTGGGATGGGTGAATCCCCGACGCCCACAGTGTGTAAGCAAGGGACGCGACGCAAGAGTAAAGTCACGCTCCTGCGACGTCCTAAGGGGATACGCCCTTGGGACATGCCAATCCCGAAGGGCGTGGATCGCGACAAAGTTGTGGCGATTCTGACGGGAAGCAACTACGAAGTCGCAACCAGAGTATGGATGCAGGACGGGTACCTCTTGGAAACCCGGGCCATAATCGACACCGGGTCTGGCGTGTCCCTGATTCGGGCAGACTTACTCCCGGAGGGGTGACGGTTTGTCCACTTGAAAAGTCCACACCCAACCTGTTCGATGTGAATGGGAATATCCTTCCCATCATGGGCCTTGTTACTCTACAAGTCCGCATCGGTACGTATGAGACGACGCACTCGTTGGGCGTCGTTCAAGGCATGTCGGTGCCCCTACTCTTGGGTAACCCATACTCGGATGCCCATGTCCCAATACTTTCGGGACCCCGGAACTTCATCCAACTGAATGATGGGTGCCGTGTTCCCATCCTCCGCCGGGGTAAGAGTGTTGCCCCGGTGACGACGTCTACTGCGACGCCGTGCGACTGTTCCTCTAAAAAGAAAGCAAAGGTGCATATGGCACAGCAAACAGTCATCGAGCCCAAGTCAAAAGGCTACGTGAAAGTGCAAACTGCCGTCCAAGGAAACGGCCTGTTCACTCAGAGGTAGCGGGTGGTTGAACGACATAGACTGCATGTCGCTCCGGGCACCATGACTTGTAAGACAGGTGAGCCGTGGTGGCTGGAGATAATCCACACCTGGACGAACAAACTCCGTCTTCCCAAGGGTATGTCTCTCGGCACCAGAGGAGGGGCCGCCGGCGGAGTAGACCCGACTGCCCCACCCGTGACGGGGGGCAACGCCGACTGCGGCGCCATCGGCGGCGTCCCGGCCGCCGTCCCGTCAATATCCATTTCGGGGAGCGGCTCCTTGACGGGTAGGTCGGGTGCAGGAGGAGTCGCCGCCGACATCACCCGTCTCGCCCGAGTAAGGGGGGGGCAAAGGGGAAGCGCACTTGAGTAAGGGGGAAACGCACCCAATGTGGGGGAATCCCCCTGACAGGAATGACACGACCCCCTGGCATGAGCCGGGGACGGGTCGTGAACAGTCACGCAACACCCCCCTAGGGGGGGAGCGTGGGACAACCCCCTTGGGGGGGTGTCCAGGGAGCCCCGGGGCCACAAATGAAACGACCCCTCTAGAGGGGCGTGAGGCGGAGAACACCTGATCGGGCCCCCCTGGGGGGGGGGTCTGACACACGCAAGGGAGACACGCGTCATCCCGAATCCCGGCCCTCTGGGGGGACCGGGAAGCTCGTGGAAGCTTTCGCAATCCGAGCCTAAGCCGGACCGAGACATGATTTCGACGAGGGATAAAATCCCACCGGAATTCTACCCGGGAAAATTGAAGAATCTGGGGATACGTCCCAGGGTATTGGTTTTGGGTAAATCCTGAAATCTAGGAAGTCTTAGCGACTTTTCTGCTTTCGCCCGAGACGGGCGGGGGTCCCCTTCCAGTGGCAGGGCTGTCAGGGATGCTGGGCAGGGGCCACTAGAGGCCCGGACCTGAGACCGTGGCCCGTTGGGTACCGGTCCCCCCATGGTAGCGCCAGGGGGTCGGGATTGTGCACGTCCTGCGTCTTGTTTCAGTAAGTATATGAGAGTATGCTTTGGGGTCATCGTGCGTGTTCGAATCAATCATCGTTGTGTTTGCGTTGCTTCCGTCGTTTTTTTGCGCTTCGCGCCCAGTGATCCCGGCGTTCGCGTTGTGACTCTGGCGTGGCGTTCCGCATCCTGTGCAGGGTTTTCTGACGGGGTTATTCCCCGTTGGCTGTAAGGGCAGGATCCACTACACCCAAGTGAGGAGGAGAAGGAGAGAGCGAAGCGCACCCGAGTGAGGGGGAGCGGGAGTAAGACGAACGCCGCGCGCGCGCGCGCTCACTATGCGTGGTAGTCGATGTGCGACAGCCCGACTGAAGCAGACGCCGCGAGGCGCCCACTAAATGGGGTCGCTGGGCGGTCGCATGGATGGTACGCTTACCCGCCCCCCCCCTTCTCACGTGCCAGGAGACGGCACAGGGGAAGAGTGTCACATGCGCCATACGCCGGCGTGGCCGCCACCACGCAGCAGGCACACGGGAAAAGTGCTCCCTGCGCCGCCAGCGTCCACTGGGCGGGCAACGACCCCACCCTCACGACCCCCTCAACATAAAAGGGGCATGACACTGCGTCACATCCCGGCGCCACGCGACTTGCGTGCGCCAGAGGCGACCCCATCAAATCAAAGGGGGTCGCGTCACGCCCCTTTCGTGCGGACCACTCGTCCGTTCCCGGTCAGCCGAGACGGCTGACCCTTGAGGAGGGGGAAATGTGGCAGCATGGCCACACGGAGGCCATCTGGACTTGACAGCTGATGGGGCCATCAAGTGGAAGGCCCCCAGGCGGACACGCCGTTGGGGCGGGTCTTGCCCGGAGCTGGCCTAAGTAAGGCTGAGATTCCTGGTTCCCGGGATTAGCTAGACTAAGGAAATTCCTACCGATCACAAGACCCACTCGGTGCGATCGGATCGTGGTTGGGATGATCCACTTGTGATTCCCGGAAATACCACTGTACGGTCCTCTGAGTTATGATCGTATCCTTGGTTTGTTTTTTTCGTTGTGAGGAGTCTTATCTGATGTTCTCAGTGCATCTCACCCTCGCCTCGGGGATATTTTTGGCGTGTTTTGATTGGGTCTTGGGCACACCCCCGGCGGCGGGTGTGGCCCGCGTTTGACACCTGTTTTTTGCCCACTTGCGAGGGTCCTCCTGAGGGTTGAGGGAAGGGGACCGGTGGGTATATCTGAGCGGGACAGCAGAGCAGTCCCGAACCGCCGAGGGAGGCAAGTAAACGTTGAGCCTCACAACGCTGTGTCGTGTTTGCGGCTTGTCTTTGCCGCCCACACCAGCTGTGTGTGTTCGTCTTGGCGCTTGCTTCCGGGGTCTTTGACGAGACTACCGGGTGCCCTGTCGGGAAGGCCGCCCGAGTGGGGTCGGCCTGACGGTTTTACCACACGTACGCTTTGAGTTGGGCCACGATGGTTCTGTTGTACCGTTCGACTTATCCACGCGTCTGGGGATTGTAGAACGTGGAGATCAGGTTGGTAAATCCCATCAGCCGGCAAACCCCCTGGAAAAGCGTGGAGGGCACTTGGGGCCCATTGTCCGTCCGATGGGTGTCCGGGGGACCGTAGGACGCCACGCGGGTGTCAGAGAACGCCAAGGCCACGGTTTCCGCGTCTCTCTGCGGGAGTGCCACAATGCGGGTCAACTTGGAGAAGCGGTCCACCATGACGAGGAGGTACCGGTTGCCCAGGGCGGTCTTAGGAAGTGGTCCTACGAGGTCAAGGCACACAGCGGACAGAGGTTCCGTCGGGCGAAAGAGCCTGAGGGGGTTGGTCCGGCGGCGTCCGGCCACGCGTCCCTTGGCACAGGTCCCACAGTTTGCCACGTAAGCGTACACGTCGGCCACCCTGGACTTTCGATAAAAGAAGCGCCGCGTGGACACGTACATCTTGTTGGCGCCAGGGTGTCCCGCATGGGCCGGCGCGTGCTCCAGGGTGCGGATCTCCATCCGTAGGGACTTGGGGACGTACACCTGCGTGGCCCGTTCCAATGGTGCGCGCCGGACCATCAAGCCCTGGGCGTTCTCGGAGTTCTGAGAGTGCGCCTTGCGGTCCATCTCCTGTCGGAGCTCATGACACCGATTGTCCTGCGCTTTGGCCTTGAACAGACGGTCAACCGTGACGGGGGGATAGTCCCGTCTCTCCTTGTAGGACGGCATGGTCCAGGCCCGCAAGGCGTTGGCAAGTGTGAGGCAGCGGATCTTCTACGGGATTGGCCATGTGTCAATCGCGGGTGTTATGAGCCGGGACAGCGGGTCCGCTGCGTCGTGAGCGGCCCCTGCGCGGGTCTCGACCAAATAGTCGAACTCGGAGAGTCTAAACCGCCAGCTGGCCAAGCGACCATGGGCCCCTTCCATGTGGAGCATCCATCGGACGGCCAAGTGGTCCGTCCGGACGATGACACGGGTCCCTTGGACGTACGGACGCAGCATAAAGAGGGCCCAAGCGACCGCGAATCACTCTTTCTCCGTCGTGCTGTAGTTCGTCTCGGCCCCCGTGATAGGACGGCTCCAGTACCCAACCAGCTTGTAGGTCTTGTCCGGCTGTTCTTGCGTCAGGACGCAGCCCACTTGGTACTTGCTGGCTTCCGTGTCCAACACTTAAGCCCCTGTGGACCGCGGGAGTGCCAGGATCGGCGTGTATGGGAGCCGCCTCTTGAGCTCCTCAAAGGCATCCCGCTGGTCTTCCGAGAGCGGGGGCAGAGGGTCCGACACCTTAGGACTTGTTCGGGCCGTCAGGGGTCGCGCCACGTGTGCGTAGACCATCACGAACTGGCAGTACACGTTGCACACACCGAGGAAACTCCGTAGGTCCTACTTTGTCCGGGGCGGTTGGGCACGAGGTAGGCCCACCACGCTCTTCTCGTTCACCCGGATGTGTCCGCGGCCCACGATGTGTCCCAAGTAGTCGACCTCCTCCTGGAAAAGGAAGCACTTAGAAGCCTTTATGGACGCTCCCGCGCGGGACAAAAGTGTCGCAAAACGCTATGAATGGCCGTGGCACTGGGCGGTACGGTTGCCAGCGGGGCACCAATCGTCTGGGATGACATGGCGTGTCCCGGATTGGACAGATGGCCTTTTCCTTGCTGGCTGATATCTTGATTGATAAGAGAACGTCGGCAGGTCGGGCGTGGGTACCAAATGTGCGTAAAATGCGGGTCGCCGACCCACATCAGATATACCCACATCTTACCCACATTTAGCGTCGGCAAGTGCCCAAATACCTGTCGAGACGATTTGAGCTCTCCACATCTACCGCAACGGCACACAGCAGCGACCTCGGTGCGAACAACACCTTCCAACTGACCTCCACCCCAAGCAACATCACCCCCCGCCTCTGGGGGGTCGCCCCGATCGACCAAACGACAGGGCCGGCGGCGGTCCATGAAGATTGAATGCAGTTGGCAGAGTGCGAGTTCTGGGTGGAGGGGCGCCCGCAGTTAATGGCGG